>Ga0222427_100192_pt1 | contig 154607 bp, 143 predicted proteins | sample 2B20Ametagenome_FD_182890 | JGI IMG/M metagenome (GOLD analysis project Ga0222427, IMG submission 182890) | Enriched microbial communities from leaf-cutter ant dump, University of Wisconsin, Madison, United States - 2B20A (version 2) | ecosystem: Environmental > Terrestrial > Nest > Insects... | reverse complement strand
TCATGACCGCATCAAGCTCAAACTCAACGGACTGAGTCCCGTGCAATACAGGACTCAGGTCTTGGCCACATAACGGTCAAAACTGTCCAACTTTCTGGGGTCAGTTCACGCAGGTGCCAGACACCGATGTGCGCCACGGGTGTCTCACTCGTACGGTGTCAGTGCTTCACCGCGCGCTGCGCGACCCGCCCGAGATGAAAGCGGGTGCAGCCCGAGCGGGGGCGCCGCGGATCCGGCTTTGCCGGTCCGCCAGCGTCGCCCCCTTGAGGGGGATGAGCCCGGACAGGGAACAGTCCTTGAGGACTGTTCCCTGCCTGGCGAATCCGAGCGGCCTGCCAGCCGCGAGGTGGAACGCGCGCAGCGCTTCGGGGGTGGGACTTTCACTTCAGGTACCTGCGGAGCCAGACACCTGGCCCGCTTCGGCGTGATAGCGTCCGACCCGCTCGACTTCGTTCTTCGAGCCCAGGATCACGCTGACGCGCTGGTGCAGTTTGTCGGGCTGGATGTCCAGGATGCGCTGCTTGCCGTCGATGGCCGCGCCGCCGGCCTGTTCGATGATCATGCTCATCGGGTTGGCTTCGTACATCAGGCGCAGCTTGCCTGCCTTGCCGGGTTCGCGCGCATCCCACGGATACATGAAAATGCCGCCGCGCGTGATGATGCGATGCACGTCGGCCACCATCGAGGCAATCCAGCGCATGTTGTAGTCTTTGCCCAGCGGGCCGGTCTTGCCGGCCAGGCATTCGTCGATGTAGCGCTTGACCGGCGGCGCCCAGTGGCGCATGTTCGACATGTTGATGGCGAATTCCTTGGTGTCCTCGGGTACCTGCATCTGTTCGTGCGTAAGCACCCATGAGCCCATTTCGCGATCGAGCGTAAAGCCCACTACGCCGGTGCCGATGGTCAGCACCAGCATGGTCTGCGGGCCGTACACCGCATAGCCCGCGGCCACCTGCTGGCTGCCGGGCTGCAGGAAATCCTGTTCGCAGACTTCGTCGGCGCCCGCCACGCGGTGCGGGGCGCGCAGCACCGAGAAAATCGTGCCGATCGACACGTTGACGTCGATGTTCGACGAGCCGTCCAGCGGATCGAACAGCAGCAGGTATTCGCCCTTGGGGTAGCGGTTGGGGATCAGGTGGATGGTTTCCATTTCTTCGGAAGCCATCGCCGCCAGGTGGCCGCCCCATTCGTTGGCCTCGAGCAGGATCTCATTGGACAGCACATCGAGCTTTTTCTGCACCTCGCCTTGCACGTTTTCGGATTCGAGGCTGCCCAGCACGCCGCCCAGCGCACCTTTGCTGACGGCATGGCTGATGGCCTTGCAGGCGCGCGCCACGACTTCGATCAGCAGCCGCACCTCGGGGGCCAGGGCGTTGGCCGAGCGCTGCTGCTCGACCAGGTATTGGGTAAGGGTTTTGCGTTTCAAGAGCGATCTCCGTAAGCAGCGAATGAGGACGCGGAATTCAGGCGGCGAATTCCAGCGCCTTGGATACGATTTCCAGCACGTTGCGCGACAGCCCGGCGTGGCCGCGCACGCGCTGCAGCGCGGCCTGCATGGGCGTGCGCAGGGCCGGCACGAAACGGCCCCAGTTGTCGAGCGCGCGGGCCAGGCGGGCGGCGATTTCGGGGTTCAGGGCATCGAGCGCCAGTACTTGTTCGGCCCAATAGGCATAGCCGGCGCCGTCGGTGCGATGCAGGCCGCGAGCATTGTTCAGGCAGAACTGGAACACCAGCGCGCGTGCGCGGTTGGGATTGCGCAGCGTGAAGGCCGGATGCGCCATCAGGGCCCGCACGGCCTCGACATCGGTGCCGCGCGCGGTGGCCTGCAGCGTGAACCACTTGTCGATGACCAGCGGGTCGTCTTGCCAGCGCGCGTAAAAAGCGGCCAGCGCCTGGGCGGCGGCCTGGGGCTGGCCGTGGTTCACCAGGGCAGACAGTGCCGCCAGGCTGTCGGTCATGTTGCTGGCCTGATCGAATTGTGCCTGGGCCAGCGCCTGCGCGCCATCGAGGCCGGCGGCCATCAAGTGCCCCAGTGCCTGGTTCTTCAGCGCGCGCCGGCCGGCCGGGCCGGGCGCCGGACTGTACGGGCCAGGCGTCTGGTTCGCTTCGAGCGTGGCCCGCCATTCGGCCGCCAGTTCGCGGCCCAGTTCGGCGCGCAGGAAGTCGCGGGCGGCCGCCAGGGCCGGCGGATCGATGGCTTCCATGCGCTCGGCCAGGGTTTTTTCCGACGGCAGCGCCAGGGCGCGGGCGCGGTAGCCCGCGTCGAGCGCCGGATCGGTAAGCAGGGCGCGCCACGCCTGGATGAAGGCGGCGTCGGCCTGCATGGGCGCACCGGCCTGGTGCCGCGCCGCCAGCGCCAGGATCTGGCGCGTAGCCAGTTCCTGGCCGGCCTCCCAGCGCGCGAAAGGGTCGCTGTCGTGGGCCGACAGCAAGGCCAGTTCGGCATCGCTCCAGTCGTATTCGACGATCACCGGCGCGGAAAAGCCGCGCAGCAGCGACGGCACCGGCTGGGCCGGGATGTCGTGGAACACCCATTGCCGGGTTTCCTGGGTGAGTTCAAGCAGCGCGGTATCCTGCGGCGCGCCGCCGTCCAGGCGCAGCGGCAGGGCGCGGCCTTGCGGGTCGAGCAGGCCGAGGGCAAAGGGAATATGCAGCGGCGCCTTCACGTAGCCGTCGCCGGCGCGCTTTTCCACGCCCACCGGCGGGCAGCGCTGGGACAGCGTGACGGTGCACTGCCTGGACGCCGCGTCGTAATCCAGCGTCACGGCCACGCGCGGCGTGCCGGCCTGGCGGTACCAGCGGCGGAACACCGAGAGGTCGCGGCCGGGATGCTGGCGCGCGTATACGGACTCCATGGCGGCCACGAAATCGTCGCAGGTCACGGCCTGGCCGTCGTGGCGCCGGAAATACTCGTCCATGCCGGCGCGAAAGCCTTGCGTGCCCAGCAGCGTGTGCTGCATGCGGATCACCTCGGCGCCTTTCTCGTACACCGTGGCGGTATAGAAATTGCCGATTTCCTGGTAGCTTTCGGGGCGGATCGGGTGGGCCATGGGACCCGCGTCTTCCGGATACTGCGCCGCCCGCAGGGTGACCACATCGTCGATGCGCTTGACGGCGCGGGCGCTGGCGGCCGCCGCGGTGTCCAGGTCGCGCGCCATCATGTCGGCGGTGAATTCCTGGTCGCGGAAGACGGTCAGGCCTTCTTTCAGGCTGAGTTGGAACCAGTCGCGGCAGGTGACGCGGTTGCCGGTCCAGTTGTGGAAGTATTCATGCCCGATCACGGCCTCGATGCCTTCGTAGTTGGCGTCGGTGGCGGTGTGCGGGTCGGCCAGCACATAAGCGGCATTGAAGATGTTGAGGCCCTTGTTTTCCATGGCCCCCATGTTGAAGTCGCGCACCGCCACCACCATGAAGCGGTCCAGGTCGAGTTCCAGGCCGAAGCGAGCCTCGTCCCAGCGCAGCGCCCGCACCAGCGATTGCAGCGCCCATTCGGTGCGGTCTTCCGAACCCGGGTCGCTGTACACCTGCAGCAGCACCGGGCGGCCGCTGGCGGTCTGCGCCGTGGTTTCGCGATGGGTCAGGCGCCCGGCCACGAGCGCGAACAGGTAGCAGGGCTTGGGGAACGGATCTTCCCATTGCGCTTCCTGGCGGCCATCGGGCAGGGCGCGCGTGGCCAGCAGGTTGCCATTGGACAGCAGCACCGGGTAATCGGCCGCGGCGCGCAGCGTGACGCGGTAGCGCGACATGACGTCGGGCCGGTCGGCAAACCAGGTAATGCGCCGGAAGCCTTCGGCCTCGCATTGGGTGAAGAAATTGCCGCCCGACACATACAGGCCCATCAGGGTGGAATTGGCGCTGGGCCGGCAGCGGCTGACGATATCGATCGTGGCGCCGGCCGGCAGCCCGGATAGGGTCAGCGTGCTGTCGTCCAGCGTATAGCGGCTGGCCGGCCAAGGCTGGCCGTCTACCTGCAGGGACACCAGTTCTAGCTCGGCGCCGTCCAGCACCAGCGCTGCGTCGGCAGGGGCGTCGGGCTTGCGTTCGATGCGCAGCGTGCTGTGTACCTGGGTGGATTCGGGGTCCAGATCGAACGCCAGCGCGACTTCCGGAATGGCATAAGGATAGGGCTGATAATCCTTGCGATATACGGTTACAGGCGTTTCGGTGCGCATGCGGAGATCAGTTCAGAATGGGCAATGGCCTATTGTAGTAGGACGCCGCCGGCCATATATCGGAAGAAATATCCGGTTGAAAACTTTCATTCACCCGTGTGGTCGAAATCTACGTATGATGGCGCCCATCGGAGATACTTATGCCCCAATCCAGATCGCGGCCCGGCTTTTGGCGGTGGGCCGGCATGGCAGTCGCGCTGTCGGCCGGGTTGTTGACGGGCTGCGCCACGCCCACAGTGGCCGCCCGCGTCACGTCGTTCCAGCAATGGCCCGCCGATGTGGTCGGCCAGACCTACCGCTTCGTCGACGCCGACCCCGGCCAGGCCGATAATCTGGAATACCAGGCCTACCAGGACACCATGCGCGCCGGAATCGGGCCCACCGGGCTGGTCGAGGCGCAGGCAGGCAAGCCGGCGCGTTTCAAGGTTTCATTCAAGTACGGGGCCGAACAGACCCAGGTCATGGTGCGCCGCGCCTATGATCCGTATTTTTATGGTGGCTACGGCGGCTTTTATGGGCCGCGCTGGTGGGGCGGCGGCATGGGTTATTGGGGCCCCGACTGGGTCGATGTGCCTACCGTGGCGTATCGCAACCGCCTCAGCGTGGAAATCCACGATACGGCGCGCAATGGCGCCGAGGTATATCGCGCCACCGCCTATATTGTTACGGGCCGCGAAGACCTGGTGCGGACCATGCCGTACCTGGTGCGCGCGATATTCGATAATTTCCCGGGCAATAATGGCTCGGAGCGCGAAGTCGAATATCCGCTCGACCGCTGAGCGGCCAGGCGGTCGATATAAGGGCCGGCGGCCTGAATAATGCCGGGCCAAATGGCCCGGAGCCGGCCCGGGCCTGATTTACTCGGCAATCAGGAAGGTTTCGCGGCTATTGCCTTCCGCCTCTTCGGCGGTAAGCCAGCGCGGCGCCTTGCCGCGGCCGCTCCAGGTTTCGCCAGTCTTGGGGTGGCGGTACTTGGGGGCTACCTGGCGCTTGGCGGCGGGCGCGGCCTTGCGGCCCGCCGAGGCGCGCGGCGATTTCGACGCGCCGCCGAAGGCCGCGGCAATTTCCTCGGGGGTAATATTGTATTCGCGCATCGACGCCACAATGGATGCAATAACCGGTTTGCGGCGCTTGGTTTGCAGGGCCTCGGCCTTTTTTTGCAATTTGTTGATTTCTTTTTCTATTTTTGCCTGAAGGGCGGAGTAGGTTTCACGGGGCATGGTGAGTCCTGGAAGATAATAGGTCCGGTCTGGTGCCGGTAATTAAGAGCGGTGCAGAGCAGGTAATAATGACCATATTCACCGCCCATGCTTCCCATAATACAGAAAATATCCCGCCGATTCAGTATTGTGCGTCGTCTTTGTCATTTCCAGAGGGCTGAAAAATGGGTGTTTTCGGGTCGAATTCAACGGTAGTCGCCGCTATCCAGATGGTATCCACGCCCGACGTGCAGGATAATCTGCGCCAGGCCGGCGAATTAATCGGACAGGCGGCCGCGGCGGGCGCCCGGCTGATTTCGCTGCCTGAATATTTTTGCTTTATGGGGCGGGGCGATCTTCAGAAGCTGGAAATAAAAGAGCAGCCCGGCCAGGGGCCGATCCAGGATTTCCTGGCTGACCAGGCGCAACGGCATGGCGTCTGGCTGGCAGGCGGCACGCTGCCGCTGGCCTGCCCGGACCCGGGCCGGGTATTCAATACGACATTCGTCTACGGTCCCGACGGGCAGCCGGTGGCGCGTTACGACAAAATTCATTTATTCAATTTCCAGCGCGGCGCCGAGGCCTATGACGAATCCATCGCCATCCGTCCGGGCGATACCGTGCGCGCCTTCGACGCGCCGTGGGGCAGGGTGGGGCTGTCGGTCTGCTATGACTTGCGGTTCCCCGAGCTTTACCGGGCCCTGGGGCAGGTGGACTTGATTCTGGTGCCGGCCGCCTTCACCTATACCACCGGCAAGGCGCACTGGGAGCTGCTGCTGCGGGCGCGCGCCATCGAGAACCAGTGTTATGTGCTGGCCGCCGCGCAAGGCGGGCACCACCCGAACGGCCGCCGCACCTGGGGCCATTCCATGCTGATCGACCCGTGGGGCGAAGTGGCCGGCGTCCTGCCCGAAGGGCCGGGCGTGGTCAGCGGTACCATAGAGGCTGAGCGCCTGGCGCAAGTGCGCGCATCGCTGCCGGCATTGCGCCATCGAGTCCTGTAAAGACAGAAACCTTATGAACCTGATCGATCCCGATATCCAATCCCTGGCCACGGCCAAGTCGCTGCTGCTCGACCCCTGGGGCCTGACCGAAGCCGACATGGCCCGCGCACTGGGCGAAATTTTTACCCACAAGGTCGATTATGCCGACCTGTATTTCCAGTACACGCGCAGCGAAGGCTGGAGCCTGGAAGAGGGCATCGTCAAGACCGGCAGTTTTTCGATCGGACAGGGCGTGGGGGTGCGCGCCATCAGCGGCGAGAAAACCGCGTTCGCCTATTCCGATTCGCTGTCGCCCGAGGCGCTGCTCTCGTCGGCGCGCACCGTGCGCGGCATTGCCCGCCGCGGCGCCGGCAGGGTCAAGGTGGCGGCCCAGGTGCCGCCCGATGCCGGCCGCAGCCTGTATGCCGACCTGGATCCGCTGGCTACGCTGAGCGCGCCGCAGAAGGTGGCCCTGCTTGAACAAGTGGAACGCATGGCGCGCGCGCGCGATCCGCATGTCATCCAGGTCATGGCCGGCCTGGGGGCGGAATACGATGTCGTGCTGGTGGCCGGCAGCGACGGCCGCCTGGCGGCCGACGTGCGTCCGCTGGTGCGGCTGTCCCTGACGGTGATCGCCGAACGCAACGGGCGCCGCGAAATGGGCCACGCCGGCGGCGGCGGGCGCCTGGGGCTGGCCTATTTTTCTGAAGACATCCTGCAGGGTTACGTCGAGCGCGCCGTGCACGAAGCCATGGTGAACCTGGAGGCGCGCCCGGCCCCGGCCGGCGAGATGACGGTCGTGCTGGGTTCGGGATGGCCGGGCATCCTGCTGCACGAGGCCGTGGGCCATGGCCTGGAAGGCGATTTCAACCGCAAGGGTTCCAGCGTGTTTTCCGGCCGCATCGGCCAGCGCGTCGCATCCAAAGGCGTTACCGTGATCGATGACGGCACGCTGCCCGACCGCCGCGGCTCGCTGAATATCGACGATGAAGGCAATGCCACGCAGCGCAACGTACTGATCGAAGACGGTATCCTGCGCGGCTATATGCAAGATACGCTGAACGCGCGCCTGATGAAAACAGCCGCTACCGGCAACGGGCGGCGCGAATCGTTCGCGCACCTGCCCATGCCGCGCATGACCAACACCTACATGCTGGCCGGCCAGACGCCGCCCGAGGAAATCATCGCCTCGGTCAGGCACGGCATCTACGCGGCCAATTTCGGCGGCGGCCAGGTCGACATCACCAATGGCAAGTTCGTGTTCTCGGCCTCCGAGGCCTACATGATCGAGAACGGCAAGGTCACTTATCCGGTCAAGGGCGCCACCCTGATCGGCAACGGCCCCGACGCCATGAACCGCGTCAGCCTGATCGGCAACGACCTGCAGCTGGATTCGGGCGTGGGCACCTGCGGCAAGGACGGCCAGAGCGTGCCCGTGGGCGTGGGCATGCCCACGGTGCGCATGGACGGGCTGACGGTGGGCGGCACGGCTTGAGCCCGCTCACCCCGGCCTGCCGGTCTGGCCGCCCAGCCTTGGCGGCTTCGCCGGTTTTGTGCTAGAGTTTCTCGTCATGAAATTCGCGTCCCCCGCTTTTTACTTTTATTTTTATGGTTTTCTGAAGCCGCTGGCGGAGGAAGGGACGCGCTCAATCTGAAGTCCGTACGAAATCCCTCAAAAAAGCCGCCAGCCCCCTGGCGGCTTTTTTGTGCCGTCAGCCTGGCGGGGCAACCCAGGAGCACACCGTGTCGCACAATACCGACGATCTTCGTATCCGCGAAATCAAAGAGCTGAACCCGCCGTCGCACGTCATGCGCGAATTCCCCTGCACGCAGCAGGCGTCCGACACTGTCTTCGCCGCGCGCCAGGGCATGCATCGCATCCTGCACGGCATGGACGACCGCCTGATCGTGGTTATCGGCCCGTGCTCCATCCACGACACCGGGGCCGCGCTGGAATACGCCGGCCGCCTCAAGCCGGTGCGCGACCGCCTGCAGGGCGAGCTGGAAGTGGTGATGCGGGTGTACTTCGAGAAGCCGCGCACCACGGTGGGCTGGAAAGGGCTGATCAACGACCCGGGCCTGGACGGCAGCTTCGACATTAATCGCGGCATCCGCGTGGCGCGCGAGCTGCTGCTGGATATCAACAGCCAGGGCCTGCCCGCCGGCTGCGAGTTCCTGGACATGATCACCCCGCAATACATTGCCGACCTGGTGTCCTGGGGCGCCATCGGGGCGCGCACGACCGAAAGCCAGGTTCACCGCGAGCTGGCTTCCGGGCTGTCGTGTCCGGTGGGCTTCAAGAATGGCACCGACGGCAACGTCAAGATCGCCGTCGACGCCATCAAGGCGGCTTCGCAACCTCACCATTTCCTGTCGGTTACCAAGGGCGGGCACTCTGCCATCGTGTCTACGGCCGGCAATGAGGACTGCCACGTGATCCTGCGCGGCGGCAAGGCGCCCAACTACGACGCGGCCAGCGTGTCGGCAGCGTGCCAGGACATGGCCAAGTCGGGCCTGGCGCAGCGCCTGATGATCGACGCCAGCCATGCCAACAGCAGCAAAAAACCCGAGAACCAGCCGCTGGTAATCGATGACGTGGCGCGCCAGATCGAAGGCGGCGACACGCGCATCGTGGGTGTCATGGTCGAAAGCCATTTGCTGGGCGGGCGCCAGGACATGGTGCCGGGCGAGCCGCTGGTGTACGGGCAGAGCATCACCGACGGGTGCATCGACTGGGACGCTTCGGTGCAGGTGCTCGAGCGCTTGGCGCGGGCCGTGAAAGAACGCCGCCGCGCGGCCGCCACGGCGGGCAAATAGGGCAGCGCGGCCGGGCGAACCTCATGTTCCATCATGGGCCGGGCGCGGGGTCCGGGCCGCGCCCGGCGTAGAATGAAGGATTCCCGTTCTTCCATCGCGACTACGCCATGAATGCTCCCGCCACCGCCGAATCCTTGCGCCGCCCGGTGCCCGCCGCCTGCCTGGACGCCCTGCGCGCGCAATTCGCCGACCGCTTGTCAGTGTCGCAGGCCGTGCGCGAGCATCACGGCCGCGATGAATCCCCATATCCGCCGATGCTGCCCGATGCCGTGGTGTTTGCCCACAGCACAGAAGAAGTGGCGGCCGTGGCGCGCCTGTGCAATGAGCACCGCGTGCCGCTCATTCCCTATGGCGCCGGCTCGTCGCTCGAAGGGCATTTGCTGGCCATTCAGGGCGGCATCAGCCTCGACCTGTCGCAAATGAACCGCCTGCTGGCAGTCAACGCCGAAGACCTCACCGCCACGGTGCAGGCCGGCGTCACCCGCAAGCAACTCAACGAAGAAATCCGCGATACCGGGCTGTTCTTCCCGATCGACCCCGGCGCCGACGCCAGCCTGGGCGGCATGGCCGCCACGCGCGCCTCGGGCACCAACGCGGTGCGGTACGGCACCATGCGCGAAAACGTGATGTCGCTGACGGTGGTCACGGCCGATGGCCGCATCGTGCGCACGGCGGGCCGGGCCCGCAAGTCGTCGGCCGGCTATGACCTCACCCGCATCTTCGTGGGCAGCGAGGGCACGCTGGGCATCATCACCGAAGTCACGGTGCGGCTGTATCCGCAGCCCGAGGCCGTGTCGGCCGCGGTGTGCAATTTCCCCACGCTCGACGACGCGGTGCAAAGTGTCATCGAGATCATCCAGATGGGCGTGCCGGTAGCGCGGGTCGAATTCATGGATGCGGCCGCGGTGCGCGCGGTAAACCTGCATAGCAAGCTGACGCTGCGCGAAACCCCCATGCTGGTGTTCGAGTTCCATGGCAGCCCGGCCGGCGTGCAAGAGCAGGCCGAGATCGTGCAAAGCATCACCGCCGAGCACGGCGGCATGGATTTCGAATGGGCCGAGCGCCCCGAAGACCGCAGCCGCCTCTGGACGGCACGCCACAATGCCTATTTTGCCGGCCTGCAGTTGCGGCCCGGCTGCCGCGCCAGCACCACCGATGTCTGCGTGCCTATTTCACGCCTGGCCGATTGCGTGCGCGAAACGGTCGACGAGCTCGACCGCGCCAGTTTCCCGTATACCATCGTGGGCCATGTGGGCGACGGCAACTTCCATGTGCTGATGTTGCTGGATGCCGACAACCAGGCCGAGTGGCAAGAATCTGAAACTATTAATCACAATTTGGTGCAGCGCGCCATTGCTGCCGACGGCACCTGCACGGGCGAGCATGGCGTGGGCCTGCACAAGATGCAATTCATGGCCGACGAGCATGGGGAAGACGCGCTGGCGCTCATGCGCAGCCTGAAGCACGCGTTCGACCCCAACAACATCCTCAACCCTGGCAAGATCATCAGCTGGTAAGACCACGCTGCTGGCAGGGCCGGCGGGTGCGGGTAAATCCGCTCTGCCGGGAATGATAGCCACGCGCTATTGTTGCGCTCATGAATTCACTGGTCGAACCGAACCTCAGTCACGCTCAGCAGCCGTTTTCCGCGACCCAGGTCATCGACGCACTGCATGGCGTGCTGCCCGCGCACTGCGTACTGCACCGCGAAGAAGATACCCGCCCATATGAGTGCGATGGCCTGTCGCTGTACCGCGCGCTGCCGCCGGTAGTGGTCCTGCCCGAAACCGAAGCGCAGATCGTGGCCGTGATGCGCCTGTGCAAGCGCCTGAATGTGCCGCTGGTGGCGCGCGGCGCCGGCACCGGCCTGTCGGGCGGGGCCATGCCGCATGCGCAGGGCGTGCTGATGGGGCTGGCCAAGTTCAACCGCATCCGGCGCATCGACCCGGCAAGCGGCACAGCGGTGGTCGAGCCGGGTGTGCGCAACCTGGCGATTTCCGAAGCGGCCGCGCCCTACGGTTTGTACTATGCGCCCGATCCCTCCAGCCAGATCGCCTGTTCCATCGGCGGCAACGTGGCCGAGAACTCCGGCGGCGTGCATTGCCTGAAGTACGGCCTGACCGTCCACAACGTGCTGCGCGTGCGCGTGGTCACCAGCGACGGCGATGTGGTCGAACTGGGATCCGACGCGCCCGACGCGCCCGGACTCGACCTGCTCTCGCTGTTCATCGGCTCCGAGGGCATGCTGGGCGTGGTTACCGAGATCACGGTCAAGCTCATTCCCCGGCCGGCCTGCGCGCAAGTGGTCATGGCCAGTTTTTCCAGCGCGGAAGCGGCGGGCCAGGCGGTCACCGACATCATCGCGGCGGGCATCATCCCGGCCGGGCTCGAAATGATGGACCGCCAGGCCGTGCAGATGGTCGAGCCCTTCGTGAATGCGGGCTACGACGTCTCGGCGCAGGCCATACTGCTGTGCGAATCCGATGGCACGGCTGAAGAGGTGGCGCACGAGATCCAGCACATGGAGGCGGTGTTCCACAAGGCCGGCGCCACGCGCCTGCAGGTCTCGCGCGACGAGGCCGAACGGCTTCGGTTCTGGGCCGGACGCAAGAACGCCTTTCCGGCCGCCGGGCGCGTGTCGCCCGATTATTACTGCATGGACGGCACCATCCCGCGCCGTCACCTGGCGCGCGTGCTGGGAGCCATCGAGCAGATGGAAGACGAATTCGGACTGCGCTGCGCCAACGTGTTCCACGCGGGCGACGGCAATCTGCATCCGCTGATTCTGTTCGACTCAAACAAGCCCGATGAAGTCGAGCGGGCGGAAAAATTCGGCGCGGCGATTCTCGAGTTGTGCGTGCAGGTCGGAGGCACCCTGACTGGTGAGCACGGGGTGGGTATGGAGAAGATAAATCAAATGTGTGTGCAATTTTCGCGCGATGAGCTGGACGCGTTCCTGGCCGTGAAGCGGGCGTTCGATCCTCCCGGCCTGCTGAATCCCGAAAAGGTGATTCCCACCCTGGCGCGCTGCGCCGAATACGGCAAGATGCACGTGCATGCCGGAGAGATGAGTTTTCCCGACCTGGCTCGCTTTTAGGGCGGGCGCGACATGGAATTCGTCCTGTCGGAGCTGTGCGACCAGGTCATGACGGCGCGCGCCGGCCACAAGCCGCTGTTTGTCATGGGGGGCGGCAGCAAGTCTTTTTATGGCAACTACCGGCCGCTTACGCCGCAGGATGGCCACTGCCTGCTCGACATGACCGCGTACAGCGGCATCGTCAGCTATCAGCCATCCGAACTGGTGGTGACCGCGCGCGCTGGCACGCCGCTGGCCATGCTGGAAGCGGCACTGGCCGAACACGGCCAGATGCTGGCATTCGAGCCGCCGCATTTCGGCGCCTCGGCCACCGTGGGCGGCTGCGTGGCGGCGGGCCTGGCGGGGCCGCGCCGCATGGCGGCCGGCGGTGTGCGCGACTTCGTGCTGGGCGCGCGCCTGCTCGATTCGCAGGGCCGTATCCTGTCGTTCGGCGGCGAGGTCATGAAGAACGTGGCGGGCTATGACGTATCGCGCCTGCTGGCGGGCTCGCACGGCATTTTCGGTGCCATTCTCGAAGTCTCGCTGAAGGTCGCGCCGCGGCCTTTCGAAGAACGCACTCTGCGGTTCGAGGCCTCCCAGGCGGAAGCGCTGGCCCGCTTTACCGAATGGCGCGGCCAGCCGCTGGCCGTGTCGGCCACCTGCTGGAGCCCCACCGACGAGCGCGCCGGCGGTTTCGTCACGGTCCGGTTGTCGGGCGCGCCGCCCGCGGTGCGCAGCGCGGCGGCCCGCATCGGCGGCGATACCCTGGACGTGGCACAAGCCGCGCAGTGGTGGGCATCGCTGCGCGAGCACACTCATCCGTTTTTCGGGCGCGGCCAGCCCCTGTGGCGCCTGGCCCTGCCGCCTACCGCGCCGGCGCAGGACATCGGCCTGCCGATGCTGCTGGAGTGGGGCGGCGGCCAGCGCTGGGCAAGCGGCGCTGCCGATGCCCGGGCAATGCGCGAATTGGCGCAGCGCCTGGGCGGCCATGCCACTCTGTTTCGGCCCACCGGCACGGCCATTCCTGCCGATGGCGTGTTCCACCCGTTGTCTCCCGGTGTGGCGGCCATCACCCGGCGCCTGAAACAAGAGCTGGATCCGGCCGGGCTGTTCAACCCGGGCCGACTTGTGTTGGAGCTATAACGCCGCATGCAGACCAATCTTGCTTCCTGGGCGCGCGATACGGACGATGGCCGCGAGGCCGACGCCATCCTGCGCCGCTGCGTGCACTGCGGGTTCTGCACGGCTACCTGTCCCACCTACCAGGTGCTGGGCGACGAGCTCGACAGCCCGCGCGGGCGCATTTACCTGATCAAGCAGGTGCTGGAAGGGGCCGAGCCCACGCTGGCCACGCAGCAGCACCTGGACCGCTGCCTGACCTGCCGCAATTGTGAAACGACCTGCCCGTCTGGGGTGCAGTACGGCCACCTGGTCGACATCGGCCGCAAACTGGTCGACCAGAAAGTGCAGCGCCCGTGGCGCGACCGGTTGCGCCGCGCGCTGTTGCGCAAGGGCCTGAATTCGGCGCTGTTCGCGCCCGCCATGCGCGCCGGGCAGATGCTGCGCGGGCTGCTGCCGCAGTCTCTGAAGCGCAAGGTGCCGGTCCGGCGCAGCCCCGGCCTGCTGCCCGATGCCGGGCGCCATGCGCGCCAGGTGCTGATGCTGGCTGGCTGCGTGCAGCCGTCCATGATGCCGACTATCGACGCCGCCACCATCCGGGTGCTGGACGCCGTGGGCATCGGCGCGCGCCTGGCTCCAGGGGCGGGGTGCTGCGGCGCGGTGAATTTCCACTTGGATGCGCAGGCCGATGCGCTGGACCAGATGCGCGCCAACATCGACGCGTGGTGGCCGGCGGTCGAGCGGGGCGAGATCGAGGCCATCGTCATGAATGCTTCGGGTTGCGGCGCCATGGTCAAGGAATACGCCCATCACTTGCGCGGCGACGCACGTTATGCCGAGCGCGCCGAACGTATTGTGGCGCTGGTGAAGGACGTGGCCGAAATCGTCGCGCCGCATGCGCAGGCCTTGCGCGAGCGGCTGGCGCCGGGCGGCCGGGCGGCGTTTCATCCGCCGTGCACGCTGCAGCACTGGCAGGGCCTGCGGCCCTTGAGCGAACGCCTGCTGGCCGAACTGGGATTCGAGCTGCTGCCGTTTGCCGATGCGCATTTGTGCTGCGGGTCGGCAGGGGCCTATTCGGTGCTGAACCCGGCCATGGCGCTGGAGCTGCGCGACCGCAAGCTGGCCGCGATGGCGCCGCACGCGCCGCCGGTGATCATCTCGTCGAACATCGGCTGCGTGTCGCACCTGCAAAGCGGCACCGATACGCCGGTGCGGCACTGGATCGAGGTGGTCGACGAGCGGTTGCGGGGGTAGCCGATGCTCAGGCTGTCAGGTGTCTCCAGCCAGGTGTCTGGCTCCGCAGGTGCCAGACACCGTGCCTTCGGGGGTGGCCGTGGCGCACGGCGGGATTTGAAGCGCTGCAGGCCGGGCTATTCCACGGCCTTGACCATATCTTCGAGCACTTTCTTGGCATCGCCGAACACCATCATGGTGCGGTCCATGTAGAACAGTTCGTTGTCCAGGCCGGCGTAGCCGGCGGCCATCGAGCGTTTGTTCACGATGACGGTGCGCGCCTTGTAGGCTTCCAGAATGGGCATGCCGGCGATCGGCGAAGACGGGTCGTTTTTGGCGGCGGGGTTGACCACGTCGTTGGCGCCCAGCACCAGTACCACGTCGGTCTGGCCGAATTCGCCGTTGATGTCTTCCATTTCGAAGACCTGGTCGTAGGGCACTTCGGCCTCGGCCAGCAGCACGTTCATGTGGCCCGGCATGCGGCCGGCCACGGGGTGGATGGCGTATTTCACCGTCACGCCTTTTTCGCCCAGCTTCTCGGCCAGTTCCTTCAGGGCGTGCTGGGCGCGCGCCACGGCCAGGCCGTAGCCCGGCACGATGGTGACGGTCTCGGCGTTGGTCATCAGGAAGGCCGCGTCATCGGCGCTGCCGGACTTCACGCTGCGCTGCTGGCCGTCGCCGGCGGCAGCCGCCGCCGCGCCCTGGCCGCCGAAGCCGCCCAGGATCACGTTGAAGAACGAGCGGTTCATCGCCTTGCACATGATGTACGACAGGATCGCGCCCGACGAGCCCACCAGCGAGCCGGCGATGATCAGCATGGGGTTGTTCAGCGAGAAGCCGATGCCCGCCGCCGCCCAGCCCGAATAGCTGTTGAGCATCGACACCACCACCGGCATGTCGGCCCCGCCGATGGGGATGATGATCAGCACGCCCAGCACAAAGGCGATGGCCGTCATGATGATGAAGGGCGTCCACGACTGGCTGGCCATGAACCAGAAGCCGCAGCCCAGCATCGCCAGGGCCAGCAGCAGGTTCAGCATGTGCTGGCCGCCGAACACCACCGGCGCACCCTGGAACAGGCGGAACTTGTACTTGCCCGACAGCTTGCCGAAGGCGATGACCGAGCCCGAGAACGTGATGGCGCCCACGAAGGTGCCGATGAACAGCTCCAGGCGGTTGCCCACCGGTAGCGGCGCGCCCAGCGCCGCGATGCCGAAGGCGTGCGGCTCGGCCACCACTGCTACGGCGATGGCCACGGCCGCCAGGCCGATCATGCTGTGCATGAAGGCCACCAGTTCGGGCATCTTGGTCATCTCGACGCGCTTGGCCATCAGCGTGCCGATCGAGCCGCCCACCAGCAGGCCCAGCACCACCCAGCCCAGCCCGATGCCGGCATGGCCGGCGCGCGCCAGCTGCACGATGAGCGCGGCCGTGGTCAGCACGGCGATGGCCATGCCCGCCATGCCGAACGCATTGCCCAGCCGCGACGTGGTGGGATGCGACAGTCCCTTGAGGGCCTGGATGAAGCAGACCGAGGCCACCAGGTACAGCAGGGTCACCAGGTTCAGCGAGATCATGGGCGAGCCTCCTGCGCGGGCTTCTTGTCTTTTTTCTTGAACATCTCGAGCATGCGGCGCGTGACCAGGAATCCGCCGAACACATTGACCGCGGCCAGCGCTACCGCGAACACGCCCATGCCGCGGGCCAGCCCGCCTTCGGTCAGCGCGGCCGCCAGCATGGCGCCGACGATGATGATGGCCGAAATGGCATTGGTAACCGCCATCAGCGGCGTGTGCAGGGCAGGGGTGACGTTCCATACCACGTGGTAGCCCACGTAGATGGCCAGGACGAAGATGGTCAGGTTGACCAGCGTGGGGTTGATTGCTTCCATGGCCTAGCCCTTTTTCTGGATGACATTGCCGCCTTCGCACATCAGGCAGGCGGCGACGATTTCATCGTCGCGCCGGATGGCCAGCGCGCCCTCGGCGTCGGTGATGAGTTTCAGGAAGTCGAGCAGGTTGCGCGCGTAGAGCGCCGACGCGTCGGTGGGCACCAGGCCCGGCAGGTTGGTCAGGCCCACCAGCGTGACGCCGTGCTTTTCCACGACCTGGCCTTTTTCGGAAAGCGGGCAGTTGCCGCCGCGCTCGACTGCCAGGTCCACCACCACCGAGCCGGGTTTCATGGCCTGCACCGTTTCGGCCGCCAGCAAGGTGGGCGCCGGGCGGCCCGGAATCAGGGCGGTGGTGATGACGATGTCGGCCTGCTTGCAGCGTTCGGACACCAGCGCCGCCTGCCGCGCCATCCAGGCCGGCGGCATGGCGCGCGCGTAGCCGCCGGCGCCCTGGGCGATTTCGCGCTCTTCGTCGGTTTCGAAGGGCACGTCGATGAACTTGGCGCCTAGCGATTCGATCTGTTCCTTGGCGGCGGGCCGCACGTCCGAGGCCTCGACCACGGCGCCCAGGCGCTTGGCCGTGGCGATGGCCTGCAGGCCCGCCACGCCGGCGCCCAGCACCACGGCGCGCGCCGCCTTGAGCGTGCCGGCGGCGGTCATCATCATGGGAAACAGGCGCCCGTAGTAGTGCGCGGCCAGCAGAACGGCCTTGTAGCCGGCCAGGTTAGCCTGTGACGACAGTACGTCCAGGCTCTGCGCGCGGGTAATGCGCGGCGCGGCTTCGAGCGCGAAGGCGGTCAGGCCGGCCGCGGCCAGCGTGTCCAGGCCCGCGGCGTCGAAGGGGTCGAGCATGCCGGCCAGCACCGCGCCGGCCTTCATGTGCGCCAGTTCGTCGGCCGAGGGCGCGCGTACTTTCAGAACCAGTTCGCTGCCCAGCGCGTCTTGCGCGCTGCCCAGCGTGGCGCCGGCCGCAGCATAAGCCTCGTCGGGGTAGCGTGCCGCCTGGCCCGCGCCGTGTTCGACGACGACGGTATGTTTGGCGCCGAGGTATTTTTTTATGGTCTCCGGTGTTGCTGCAACGCGAGTCTCGCCCTCCCGGGTCTCGCGCGGTATCCCTATCTGCATCGCTTCTCCTCCTGGGTTCGCGTAGTTATACACGAATCGCGCGCGGGCGGTCAGAAAGGGCTGGGCGGGAGAACGACAAAAAAAGCCCTGGCATATGCCAGAGCTGGGACGCCGCGGAGCCGGCTCCGCCGGTCCGCCAGCGTCGCGCCCCTTGGGGGGAAAGCGCGTAGCGCTTTGGGGGGTTACTGCTTACACATCCAGTCGAGCAGCGCGGTGGTCAGCCCGCGCAGATCGGCCTTCAGCTTGCCGTAGCCGGCCGACGGCCGCAGCGTGGCTTCGTCCATGTACAGTTTGCGGTTGATCTCGATTTGCAGGCTGTGGCGGCGGTCGGCCGGGCAGCCGAAGGCGCGCACCAGCTCCACGCCCTTGTAGGGATCGTTCACGCTGACGTCATAGCCGCGTTCGCGCAGCCAGGCGGCGACGAACTCGCGGAAGGCCGGGTCGCTGGTGGAGCCGTCGCGGTCGCCCAGCACGAAATCGGGGTGCACCAGGCCGGGCTTGTCGGTGGCGTAGATGCCGGCCACGCTGGGCATCGAATGGCAGTTGATGTGCCAGACCTTGCCGTGGCGGGCGTGGGCCTGGTCGATCAGGCGCGCCACCTGGGCGTGGTAGGGCTTCCAGCAGGCATCGATGCGATGGCGCACTTCGTCCAGGCTGAGCTTGCGGTCGTACAGCGGCGTGCCGTCGTCGAGCATGCGCCAGATCAGGCCCTTGCCCAGCTTCACCTTGGGCGACTCGGGCAGCGGCTCGGGCCATGGCTGGTCGAGCAGCTGCGGGTCGATTTCTTCCAGCGAGCGGTTGGCGTCGATATAGGCGCGCGGAAAGGCGGCAGCAATGAGCGGTACGCCCATTTCGACGGCATCGCCCCACAGGTCATCGACCCAGGTGTCTTCGGCGGTGCGCAGCGCGGCAAACGGCACCGACGGCGCGAAATCCGGGGGATAGGTCGTGCCGCTGTGCGGCGAATCCAGCACCAGCGCGGCCGAGGTTTCCGGGTAGCCGGCCGGCAAGGCCAGGCGATAAGACAGAGGTTCGTTGATCAGCATGGGGAATCGATACGGCATCAAGACGGGAAACGGCCCCCGCCGCAGCGGGGGCCGCAGATCGATCAGTCGATCTTCACGTTGGCTTCTTTGGCAATACGCTTGTTCTTGGCGATTTCAGCCGAGATCTGCTTGGCGTATTCTTCCGGCGTGTTGGCCACTGGCTCGGCGCCCAGGCTTTCCAGCCGCTGCACCACGGCCGGGTCGGCGCTGACCTTCACCACGGCGGCATGCAGCTTGTCGAGCACGGGCTTGGGCAGCTTGGCCGGGCCGATCAGGCCGAACCACGACGAATCATTGACTGCGGCCAGGCCGGCTTCGGCGAACGTGGGCACGTCGGGCAGGGCGGCCACGCGCTTGGGCGAGGCCACCGCCAGCGCCACCAGCTTGCCGGCCTGCACGTGCGGCAGCGACGAAGGCAGGTTGTCGTACAGCACGTCGACCTGGCCGGCCAGCGTGTCGTTCAGGGCCGGGCCTACGCCGCGGTACGGCACGTGCATCAGGTCGGTGCCCGACGCCATCTTGAACAGTTCGCCCATCATGTGCGACACCGAGCCGTTGCCGGCCGAGGCGTACGCGAACTTGCCCGGCTCTTTCTTGGCCAGGGCGATGAACTCGCTGATGTTCTTGGCCGGCACCTTGGGGTTGATCACCATGATGTTGGGTACGGCGGCCAGGTTCGAGATCGGCGTGAAGTCTTTTTCGGCGTCGAACGGCAGGTTGTGGTAAATGGCGGGGTTGATGCCGTGCGTGCTGACGGTGGCGATGCCCAGTGTGTAGCCGTCGGGTTCGGCGCTGGCCACTTGGGCGCTGCCGATCGAGCCGCCGGCGCCGGCCTTGTTTTCCACCACGACGGTCTGGCCCAGCGCCTGGCTGAGCTTGTCGGCGAACAGGCGGCCGACGATGTCGGTGGTGCCGCCGGGCGGGAAGGGCACGACCAGGCGGATGGGCTTGGTGGGATAGGCGTCTTGCGCGTGGGCGATACCGGCGGTCAGCGGCGCGGCCAGCACCGCGGCAGTGAGGGACAGGCCCAGGATGACATGGCGACGTTGCATGGATTCCCCTGTAGGAAGATGTTGGATCGTTGCGATTCGCAAACCTGAAGATTCTGTGCGCCGCACCGGGTTTGCGCAAACGAAAGATTCTCCGTAAGCTATTCCTTTTTTTCATGCCGGAAGTTGTAAATAGTTACAAACCTCCGCGCCCGCCATGCGCCGATTCTGTCCGTCTTTAACTGATCTTCAAGCCTTCGAGGTAGCTGCCAGGCATAGCAGCTTTACGCGCGCCGCCCAGGAACTCTGCGTGACCCAGGGCGCCGTCAGTAAACAAGTGAAACATCTTGAGGACTTCCTGGGGGTGGAACTATTCCTGCGGATCAGGCAAGGCCTGGTATTGACCGAAGCGGGGCAGAGCTACCTGAAGAAGATCCAGGCCGGCCTGGGGCAGATCGAGGCGGCCACGGTCGAACTCATTGCGCACCAGGGCAGGGGCGGCACGCTGCACCTGACCTGCATGCCCACTTTCGGCGCGCGCTGGCTGATCCCGCGGCTGGCCGCCTTCATGCGGGTGCGGCCCGACATCCACGTCGAGTTCCTGCCGCACCGCCAGGGCTACGATTTTTCCACCCCCGAACTGGACGCGGCCGTGCGCTTCGGCGACGGCATCTGGCCGGGCAGCGGCGCCGACTACATCGTCGGGCGCGATATCGTGCCGGTATGCAGCCCGCGCCTGCTGGGCGACGGCTGCCAAAGCGCCGATGAACTGCTGAGCTACCCATTGTTGCACCATACCTCGGCGCTGGAAGGCTGGCGCGACTGGTTCGGGCAGGCCGGCTGCGACACGCGGCGCGCGCTGGAAGGGGCGCGCTTCGACCAGTATTCGCTGCTGTCGCAGGCCGCGGCGGCGGGCTTCGGCATCGCCCTGATCCCGCGCTGCCTGATCGAAGACGAACTGCGCGACGGCCGGCTGGCCGTGGCCCTGCGGCTGCCGATCCGCGCGCGCCAGGGCTATTACCTGTGCTATCCCGAGCAGAAGGCCAACCTGCCCATCCTGCAGGCGTTCCGGGCCTGGCTGATGGAAGCCTCGCTGGCGGCCGAGCCGCGCCCGGCCGGCGAACCCGCCGCCTTCTAGAATATCGCCATCATGTCTCTTGCATCGTTCAGCTCATCTTCCGGCAAAGGCCGCCGCGTAGTGGTCGGCATGTCCGGCGGCGTCGATTCGTCTGTCACGGCGTGGCTGCTCAAGCAGCAGGGCTACGAGGTCATCGGCTTGTTCATGAAAAACTGGGAAGACGACGATGATTCCGAATACTGCTCCACCCGCCAGGACTTGCTCGACGCCGCCAGCGTGGCCGACCTGGTCGGCGTCGATTTCGAATACGTCAATTTCGCCGCCGAATACAAAGACCGGGTCTTCGCCGAGTTCCTGCGCGAATATTCGGCCGGCCGCACGCCCAATCCCGATGTGCTGTGCAATGCCGAAATCAAGTTCAAGGCGTTTCTCGACCACGCCATGACCCTGGGCGCCGAGCACATCGCCACCGGGCACTATGCGCGGGTGCGCGCCATCGCCGGGCCGCACGGGCGCGAATACCAGTTGCTCAAGGCGCTGGACGCCACTAAAGACCAAAGCTATTTCCTGCATCGCCTGAACCAGGCGCAGCTGTCGCGCACACTGTTTCCGCTGGGCGAGATCCACAAGACCGAGGTGCGGCGCATTGCTCACGATATCGGCCTGCACAATGCCGCCAAGAAAGACTCCACCGGCATCTGCTTTATCGGCGAACGGCCGTTCCGCGAATTCCTGAACCGCTACCTGCCGACCGAGCCGGGCGACATCCTGACGCCGCAGGGGCAGCGGGTGGGGCGGCACCACGGCCTGTCGTTCTACACACTGGGCCAGCGCAAGGGCCTGGGCGTGGGCGGGGTCAAGGGCAGCCAGCGCGACGACGGTACTGCCGACGCCTGGTACGTGGCGCGCAAAGACCTGCAGTGCAACATTCTTTATGTCGTGCAGGGCCACGACCACCCCTGGCTGCTGGCGAGCCGCCTGCAGGCACTGGATGCCAGCTGGGTGGCGGGCCGCGCGCCGCAGGCGGGCGGCTACGGCGCCAAGACGCGCTATCGGCAGGCCGACGCGGCCTGCGCGCTCGAGTCGGCCGGCCAGGGCGCCTTCGAATTGTCGTTCAGCCAGCCCCAGTGGGCCGTCACGCCCGGCCAGTCGGCCGTGCTGTATGACGGCGAGGTCTGCCTGGGCGGCGGCATCATCGCCTGAGCGCCGCCCGCTGGGGGCGGCGCAGGTTTTGTGTTCATAGGAGGTCGAAGTGGATGTAGCGATGCTGGTTTGCCTGCTGGCGCTGGGCGCGGTGGTCGGGTTCGCGGCGGGGCTGCTGGGTATCGGCGGCGGGATGCTGCTGGTACCGTTCCTGACCATGCTGTTCACCTGGCAGGGTATGCCGGGCGACCTGATCGTGCACGCCGCCATCGCCACCTCGATGACGTCCATCCTGTTCACGTCCATTTCCAGTGTGCGCGCCCACCAGCGCAAGGGCACCATCCAGTGGAAAATCGTGCTCGCCATGGCGCCCGGCATCATCGTGGGCGGCCTGTTCTCGGGCGGCGCCGTGTTCGCGGCGCTCAGCACCGCGTGGCTGTCGCTGTTCTTCGCGCTGTTCGTGGGCTATTCGGCCTGGAACATGCTGCGCAACAAGAAGCCCAAGCCCTCGCGCCAGATGCCGGGCATTGCCGGCACCACGGCAGCGGGGGCCGGCATCGGCTTCCTGTCCGGCCTGGTCGGCGCCGGCGGCGGTTTCCTGTCCGTGCCGTTCATGGTGTGGTGCAACGTGGCGCTGCACTCCGCGGTCTCGACCTCGGCGGCGCTGGGCTTTCCCATCGCGCTGGCCAACAGCATCGGCTATGTCGTGTCGGGGCTGAACGAACACACCAGCCAGCCCGGTATGCTGGGCTATATTTATTGGCCGGCGCTGCTGGCCCTGGTGGCCACCAGCGTGCTCACGGCGCCGGCCGGCGCACGCATGGCGCATCGCCTGCCGGTCGGTACCTTGAAACGGGTGTTCGCGGGCCTGCTGTTCGCTCTGGCGGCGTACATGCTGGTGAAGGCCTGGCAGGCCTTCGGCGCCTGATCGGAAGGGAGGGCGGCCGCTCAGGCGGCCGGCGGAGCGCTGTCGATGAAAGACTGCCGGGCCGACAGCTTTTCGTAGTGGCGCGCCAGGTTGGCATGGCTGGCGCGCCAGTCCAGCGAGGCGAAGCGCAGGTCCAGGTAGCCCAGCGCGCAGCCCACGGCGATATCGGCCAGGCTGTAGTTCACGCCCATGCAGTGGGCCTGGTCGCCCAGGCTGGTGTTCATGGCTTCCAGGCCCGCCTGAATCTTGGCGTGCTGGCGTTCGATCCAGTCGGCGCTGCGCTGGGCCTCGGGGCGCTGGTTTTCTTTGACGATGATGACGCAGGCGTCGAGCACGCCGTCGGCGATGGCCTCCCAGCACTTGACGGCCGCGCGTTCGCGGCCCGGCTGCGGAATCAGGCGCGCCACCGGCGACAGGGTATCCAGGTATTCGACAATGACGCGCGAATCGAACAGGGCGCCGCCGTCTTCCATGACCAGGCAGGGCACCTTGCCCAGCGGGTTGTAGGCCTGGATCCGGGTTTCGGGGGACCAGACGTTTTCGAGCTCGAGCTGGTAGTCCAGCTTCTTCTCGGCCATGACGACCCGCACTTTGCGAACATAGGGACTGGTAAGCGAGCCGATCAGTTTCATGGAGGCCACAAGCGAAGTCGGAAAGCGGCCGCAGTATAGCAGGAGGGATAGCCTTAAAAATGCGAAGTTCCCATTGCGCAACGCTTTTTGTGCCATTGTTACATTGGTGCGGGTGATAAAATCGGCACCCGCCATTTGACTCCCTTCTTTTCTTTTCCCGCCATGCAGATTGCCGACCAGATCAGCCTCCTCAACGCCCTGTCCCCGCTGGACGGCCGCTACGCGACGCGGGGCGACGCGCTGCGCGGGCTGTTGTCCGAAGCCGGCTTCATGGCGCACCGGGTCGAGGTCGAAGTGGCATGGCTGGTGGCCCTGTCCGATGCCGGGCTGCCCGAGCTGCCCAGCTTCAGCGCGGCGGCCCGCGCCCGCCTGGCGCAGCTGGTGCGCGATTTCTCCGAGGCCGACGCGGCCCGCATCAAAGACATCGAGCGCACCACCAACCACGATGTCAAGGCGGTGGAATACTGGCTGAAAGAGCAGGTGGCCGGCGATGCCGAGCTGGCCCGCGCGGCCGAGTTCATCCACTTCGCCTGCACCTCCGAAGACATCAACAATACCTCGCATGCGCTGATGCTCAGCCGCGCCCGCGCCGAGGTCGTCGTGCCGCGCCTGCGCCAGATCGCCGACACGCTGGCGGACATGGCGCGCCGGTATGCCGACCAGCCCATGCTGTCGCGCACCCACGGCCAGCCCGCCAGCCCCACCACCCTGGGCAAGGAATTCGCCAACGTGGCTGCGCGCCTGCAGCGCGCCATCGCTGCCGTCGAGGCGGTCGAGCCTCTGGCCAAGCTCAACGGCGCCACCGGCAACTACAACGCGCACCTGTCGGCCTACCCCGAGATCGACTGGCCGGCCTTCAGCGCCGGTGTGCTGGGCGGCCTGGGCCTGACCCAGAACCGCCATACCATCCAGATCGAGCCGCATGACTGGATGGCCGCGCTGTTCGACGCGGTGGCCCGCGCCAACACCATCGTGCTGGACCTGGATCGCGACATCTGGGGCTATGTCTCGCTGGGCTACTTCAAGCAGCGCCTGAAGGAAGGCGAGGTCGGCTCGTCCACCATGCCGCACAAGGTCAACCCGATCGACTTCGAGAATTCCGAAGGCAATCTGGGCCTGGCCAATGCGGTGCTGCGCCACCTGTCGGAAAAGCTGCCGGTATCGCGCTGGCAGCGCGACCTGACCGATTCCACCGTGCTGCGCAACCTGGGCGTGGGCCTGGGCTACAGCCTGGTGGCCTGGGATTCCTGCCTGCGCGGCCTGGGCAAGCTGGAAGTCAACACCGCCGCCATCGATGCCGACATCGACGCCTGCTGGGAGGTGCTGGCCGAGCCGGTACAGACGGTCATGCGCCGCTATGGCCTGCCGCAGCCGTACGAGCAGCTTAAGGCCCTGACGCGCGGCAAGGGCATCACCGAAGCCGCGCTGCGCGAATTCGTCAGCGGTCTCGAGCTTCCCGAAGAGCCCAAGGCGCGCCTGCTGGCCCTGACCCCGCGCGCCTATGTCGGGCTGGCTGCCGGCTTGGCCCGGGCGGTATAGTCGGTGGTGCCGGCCCGGCCGGCATCGTCGCACCTACCGGGAGATCATCCATGAAGCAAGTCCCCCTGCTGGCCGCCGCGGCCTGTTTCAGCATCATGTCGCTGTGGTCCACGCCGGCGTCATCGCAATTCGCCAAGCCGGCCGACGCCATCAAGTACCGGCAGTCGGCCCTGACCCTGATGGGGTCGCACTTCGGCCGCATGCAGCCGGTCGTGAAGGGCCAGGCGCCGTATGACGCGGCCCGGATCAAGGCCAATGTCCAGATACTGAACGTGCTGGCCGAGCTGCCGTGGGCTGCGTTCGGCCCGGGCACCGAAGGGGGCGAGGCGCGGCCCGAAGTCTGGAGCGACGTCGCCGGCTTCCGGCAAAAGCAGGAGCGCCTGAAAGACAACCTGGCCAAGCTGACGGCTGCCGCCGATTCGGGCGACTTGAACACGCTGCGCGCGGCCTTCGGTGACGTGGGCGCCAGCTGCAAGGCCTGCCACGATTCGTATCGCAAGAAAAAATAGCTGGCCGCGGCTTGCGGCAGCAACAAAAAAACCCGGCTTGCCGGGTTTTTTTGCGATCGGGCCGCCCCGAGGCGCTATGAAAAAGAAAAATCGGCCACGATTTCCAGTGAGCGGATCCACAGCACCAGCGCCGCCGCCGCGCCGGCCAGCAGCGCGGCGCGCAGCCAGACGGCCGGGCCGTCGCGGGCGGGCAGTGTGCCGGCCGGCAGGTCTTGCGGCAGGGCGTCGCCGGTGATCATGGGCCGCACCAGGCGCTTGCGCCGCGCGGCGGCGTACCAGAGCACCGCCAGCAGATGCAGCGCGACCAGGGCGATGATGAGCCACTCATTTGCGTGATGCCAGCCGCCGAACCATGCGGCCAGCGATTCGTCCACGCGCGCATACAGCGGGCCCTGGGTCATGATGTCGTCGCTGGTGAACAGGCCGCTGGCCGCCTGGAAGCCCAGCACGGCCAGCATGGCAATGACGGACAGCGCGCCCAGCGGATTGTGTCCGGCCGGCGCCGCCGCGCCCTGCAGGTAGCGCCGGATGGCGCCGGGGCCGCGCACGAAGGTGGCGAACCGCGCATAGCGCGGCCCGGCCACGCCCCATGTCAGACGGAAGACGACCAGCCCGAGCGTGGCCAGGCCGAAGCGCACGTGCCAGTCCATATACAGCCCGCCCAGCTTGACGCTGATGTAGGCGCCGATGACGCAGACGGCCAGGGCCCAGTGGCACAGGCGAGTGGGAAGGTCCCAGATGCGTATGGACGAACGTGTGTGCTGCATGGGCGAACGGACAGGCGCGGGTGGTGAGGCCGACTGTAGCATGGCGCCGGGCGGCGCCGGGCAGGCCGCCACGCCCGGGCTCAGGCTGCCGGGGCGGCGTTGCGGCGCAGCGGTTCGATGCGGTGCACGTGTTCGTGGCGGAAGCGGATGCGCATGCCGGGGCCGCCGGCCTGGCCGCATGGACGGACCACGTCGGTGGTATAGGTGACCGTGCCGTTGATCGGCGCGTTGTAGATCACCGTGGCGCGGATGTCCGGGCCGCCAGCGGGTTTCAGGTGCACCACATCGCCCACATGGATGGGCGTGTGGTCGAGCTTGCTGTGGGCGCGGCGGGGCAGTAGCTGCGCGGCCGTGATGGGGTGGATGGATGAGTTCATGGTGTTCCTCTGTTTCGAGTTCTGGTTATGGAAAATGCGGCACCGGCTTCGCGCAAGGGCACGCATCGACGCTGCCAGCCGGGTTTGGCGGGCGTGCGCGGCGACAGGGCGCGGGCAGGTGCATCAGGCCCGGCGGGGCCGGGCTTGCCGTTGGCCGGTGTCAGGGCCGGGTGGGGTTCAAGGCCGGAAGGCTGCCTGCGGGTTGCTCGCGCAGGCCGGTGCGACTGGGCGGCCAGAAAGTGGCAAAGCCACAAAAAGCAGAACGGCCGGCTGACTTGGGATTGGTTTTGCGCCGGGCACGTTGTAACTGCTGCTTAACCGTGAATTGTACGAATAAACCCTTGTTTTGTCAAGGCTTTTGGCAGGCCGGCATCAATGCCGGGTGGCTGCCTGCTGGTGGGCCAGGCGCTGCGCTTCGATGATCTGGTCTTCCAGCTCGGGCGACATTTCCAGCGCCACCTGCGGCGCGGCGTCCTGGCCGGTTTCGAGCCTGAGCCGGATGCGCTGTCCGGCAAACGCCGCCGGCGCGGCCTGGATGTCGATGTAGCGCTGCACCAGGGCGTCCACGGCCTGCTGGGCGCGTTCCAGAGCGGCGGCATCGAGCGGGCCGTGGGCCAGCTGCTCGTTCACGGCGCGGGCCAGGTCCGAGGTGAAGAACAGGAATGCCGTCGAGCCCCGGCAGTCGGGGTGCGTGTAGCCCCAGGGTTCTTGCCGGGGCGTGGAGGGGGCGTTGGATGCGGTCATGGCGGGCAATGCGGTGCAAAGAGATGATCCGGCAATTGTAGGGCAGGGGCCGCGCCGGCCCGCAGGCGCCGTGTCACATATCGATTCCGAGGCAACAAATCCTCTAAGCACTGTATGGGCGGCTGCAGTTGGGTTAATGTTCGATCCGGCCGGCCGGCGCCGGCCGCGGCAAACGGGGGAAGCATGCGCATTGCGTTTCGTTTCATATGGCTGCTGGCCGTCAGCCTGGCGTTGGCCGGCTGCGTCAACAAAGAGCCGGAGCAGCGCGCCGCGTTCATGGCCTGGCTGCAGGCCAAGGTCGCCGATGCGCCGGGGGCGGCCGTGCCCGCGCTGGACGAAAACCAGCGTAATGCGTTCGGCGATTATGTCGAGCATTACCAGGTGCTGGCCGATTTCAATGCAGTCGCCGCGTCGGTGGCCGACCGCCTGGCAAACGCGCTGGAAGACGAAGAGCTGCATACGCTGGCGCAATTGCAGGCGCGCCAGGATGCCTTGCTGTCCGACAGGCAGGCACTGTCCGAGGCGCGCGCCGGTCTGCGCAAGGCGCTGGAACAGGCGCGCAGCGAACGCGCCGCGCTGGAGCAGCCGGCCGACCTGCAGGCCGTCTACGCGCAGGCTTACCAGCGCGCGGTGACCGGTAGCGCGGCCCGGCTGGAGCCTTTGCTGGCGGTCGCAGCCGCGGCGTTGGATGACGCCTTGCGAGTGGCCGAGTTCGTGGCCAGCCACCGCGACCAGATCGTCATCGATGCCGAATCGGCATCGGTGCGCGACCCATCCATACAGCAAGAACTGAACCGCCTGCTCGATGCGCTCAACAGCCATGCCGAGGCGGTCAGCCAGGCGCAGCGCAGCCTGCGGGCCCTGGCGCCGGCCTGATGCGGGCCGTCACGCCGGATTTGTACAATTGCGCCTCACGCGGCAGCCGCCGCGCACGGGATCCAATATGAACGGTTCTAGCCTGCATAACCGCTTTTTCCTGTTGTTGCTGGTGCTTGTCTCCATCGCTTTCGGCTGGGTGCTGTGGCCTTTCTACGGCGCGGTGTTCTGGGGGGCGATCCTGGCGATCATTTTCGCGCCGGTGCATCGCCGCATCGCTGCCAAGCTGGGCAAGCGGCGCAACCTGGCCGCGCTGGCCACGCTGCTGCTGGTGCTGCTGGTGGTGATCGTGCCCGTCACGTTCATCACGGGTTCGCTGGTGCAGGAAGGCGCCAATCTTTACCAGCGCGTCAAGTCCGGCAACTTGAACTTCGGCGTTTATTTCCAGCAGGTGCTCGATGCGCTGCCGGCATCGCTGCACAGCCTGCTGACGCGCTTCGGCATGGCCGACATCACCAGCCTGCAGGACAAACTCACCGCGGGCGCGATGCAGGGCAGCCAGTACCTGGCCACCCAGGCGTTCAATATCGGGCAGGACACATTCCAGTTCCTGATCAGTTTCGGCATCATGCTGTACCTGCTGTTTTTCCTGCTGCGCGACGGCTCGCTGCTGTCGGCGCGCCTGCGTGCCGCGATCCCGCTCAGCGACGGACGCAAGACGCATCTGCTGCGCAAGTTCACCACCGTGATCCGGGCCACCGTCAAGGGCAACATCGCGGTGGCCGCGGCGCAGGGCGCGCTGGGCGGCGTGATTTTCTACGTTCTGGGCATCCAGGGGCCGGTGCTGTGGGGGGTGGTTATGGCCTTCCTGTCGCTGCTGCCCGCCATCGGCGCGGGGCTGATCTGGGTGCCGGTGGCCGTGTACTTCCTGGTTACCGGCGCCATATGGCAGGGCGTGGCGCTGATCCTGTACGGCGTGCTGGTGATCGGCATGGTCGACAACGTGCTGCGCCCGCTGCTGGTGGGCAAGGACACCAAGCTGCCCGATTATGTGGTGCTGATCTCCACGCTGGGCGGCATGGCCCTGTTCGGCCTGAACGGTTTCGTGATCGGGCCGCTGGTCGCGGCGCTGTTCATTGCCTGCTGGGACCTGTTCACCTCTGATTTTGCCGCGGCCGCCGATAGCGACGACCCGCCCGCCCAGCCCTGATTCGGGGAGCGATTTTTGCAACGGATGTAGTGAATTATGGATTTTGTAACGGCCGGGTAATCCTCTTCAAAGAATGCAAAGGCGGCGCGGGCTTGCCATATTTTTGCTCTACCCTGAAACCGTAGTGCTTCATCAGGGAGATCAAATCATGGATACGTTTTCTGCTTTTGCTTCCAAGGTGAGCTATTCCATCCGGCCGCGCGTACATGAGGTTGGCTTCGGCGAGTTTCGCGGCTGCGTCGATGTGATAGGGCGCGAGGGCGCGCACACCTTCAGCTTTGCGCGGTTCTGCGACATGGTGCGTTCCGGCCGCGATCGCGCCGAACTCGACGCGCTGCGGCTGGCGCAGGAACTGCGCGCCACCGAATGCCGCCACGGCAAGAGCTGGATCCTGCCGGGGCAGGTCAGCGTGCGCTGCGCGCCGGAATTGGTCGAGGACGTGCCCAGCAGCCTGCTACGGCCCACCAAGGGCGGCCAATCGCGGCACCTGCGCGTGGCGGCCTGAGCCAGCCGGCAGCCTGAGCCAAAGACAAAAAGGGCGCCCATGTGGCATGGGCGCCCTGCAGAAATTCTGGTGGCGCATCCCTGATTCGAACAGGGGACCTGCGGATTATGATTCCGTCGCTCTAACCGGCTGAGCTAATGCGCCAGGCATATGTGTGCACGAACTGCAATGCACCGATGCTGTCTGCCCAAGCGGCAAAGTAATGCGTGCCTGGGCAAGAATGAAATTCTAGCATGACCTTTTATTTGGGCGCAAACCCGTCAGGCATCGCGCGCTAGGCGGATGCCCGAGAACTGCCAGCGCGCCTCGGGCGGGAAGAAATTGCGGTAAGTGGCCCGGATGTGGTCGGCCGGCGTGGCGCACGAGCCGCCGCGCAGCACGTACTGGTTGCACATGAACTTGCCGTTGTACTCGCCTACCGCACCGGCGGGCGGCGCATAGCCCGGATAGGCGTCGTAGGCGCTGCTGGTCCATTCCCAGGTATCGCCATACAGTTGCACCGGCCCGCCCGCGGGTGGGCACTGGGCCGCGGCGCGCGGGTGCAGGTGGCCGTGGTCGAGCAGGTTGGCGTGCGCCGGGGCCTGGCTGGCGCGGGCCGCGTGTTCCCACTCGGCTTCGCGCGGCAGGCGCACGCGGGCCCAGCGGGCGTAGGCATCGGCCTCGTAATAGCTGACGTGGGCCACGGGGGCGTGAGGGTCCAGCGGCTGCATGCCGTGCAGCGTGAAGATCTGCCAGTCGTCTTTCTGGCCTTCCCAGTACAGCGGGGCGCGCCATTGCCCGGCGCAGACCCGGTCCCATCCGAGCGACAGCCAGAGCTCGGGGCGGCGGTAGCCGCCATCGCGCATGAATTCCAGATACTCGCCCTGGGTTGCCAGGCGGTTGGCCAGGTGGAACGGGCGCAGCAGCACGTCATGCGCCGGCCCCTCGTTGTCGAAGGCGAAGCCGGGCGGCTGGTGGCCGATGCGCACACAGCCGCCCGGGTAGCGGCTCCAGCCCGCCGGGGTGGCCGCGGGCAGTTCGCCCTGCCGCGCCGGCGCGTAGGCGGGCTTGAGCGGGTTCAGCCACAGGGCGTGCTTGATGTCGGTCAGGATGAGTTCCTGGTGTTGCTGCTCGTGGTGCAGGCCCAGTTCGACCAGCGGCTCGAAGTCGGGGCCGGCGTCTTCAGGGCGGGCCAGCAGGCCTGCCATCGCGGCGTCGACCTCGTCGCGGTAGCGCAGCACGTCGGCCAGCGGCGGGCGCGACAGCATGCCGCGCTGCGGACGCGGATGGCGGTCGCCGATAGCGTTGTAGTACGAATTGAACAGCATGCGGTACTGCGGATGGAACGGCGGGCGCCCGGGCAGGAAGCGCGCCAGGATGAAAGTTTCGAAAAACCAAGTCGTATGGGCCAGGTGCCATTTGACCGGACTGCAGTCGGGCATGGACTGGATCTGGCAGTCTTCGGGGCTGAGCGGTTCGGCCAGCGCGCGGGTCTGGCCGCGCACGCGTTCATAGCGCTGCGCCAGGCCGGCGGCGGCATCGCGCTGCGGGGCAGAGTGGGTCAACAGGCAGGCGGAAGCCATGGCAGTGTCGGAGAGCATGGGTGGGATGGCGCGGTTCAGGCCCGCGCGCTGAAAACAGAAAACCAGTCGCGTGCGTCCGACCAGTGCTCGATGCGGGTGTAGCCGGCCCGCGCAAGCAGGTCGCCAAAGCCATCCAGCGTGTACTTGTACGAGTTTTCCGTATGAATGCGTTCGCCGCTGGCGAAGCGCCGCTGCGCGCCCGGCCAGCCGACGCTGACATCGCCCAGCGCCTGCAGGTACATCTGCATGCGCGAGCGGGGCTCGTCGTAGTGGGCCACGTGGCTCCAGTCGTGCACGTTGAAATCGCTGCCCAGCAGGCGGTTGACGTGCCGCAGCAGGTTCAGGTTGAACGCGGCGGTGAGGTGCAGCGCGTCGTCGTACGCGGGTTCGAGAATGCGGCGCGGTTTGACGCGGTCGATGCCGACCAGCAGGCCGCCGCCGGCGCAGGCGGCGCGTATGCGCGTCAGCATGGCCAGCGCTTCGGCCGGGTCCAGGTTGCCGATACTGGACCCGGGATAGAAGAACAGCCGCCCGGCATCCGGAATGGTGTCGGGCAGATCGAGCGCGTGATGGAAGTCCTGGCCCAGCGCGATGATCTCGAGCCCTGGGTGGGCGTGTTCCAGGCGCTGGACTGCCGCGCGCAGATAATCCGCCGAGATGTCGACGGGCACGTAGCGCTGCGGCCGCAGGCTGGCGAACAGGCGTTCCGCCTTGACGCAATCGCCGGCGCCCAGGTCGATCAGCGAATCGACCGCACCTGCGTGGCGGGCGATGTCGGTGGCGTGGTCGCGCAGGATCTCGGCTTCGCAGCGGGTGGGATAGTACTCGGGCAACTGCGTGATGGCCGTGAACAGGCTGGAGCCGAGGCGGTCGTACAGGTATTTGGGATCGATGCGCGCCGGGCGGGCGAGCAGGCCGGCCTGCAGTTCCTGGAGTGCCTGCGCGGTATCGTCGGGCGAGGGTTCCAGAAAAGCGGGAGGCGCGGCGGCGAACATGCTGCGGGGCTGGACCATGCGGTTGCTTCCTTGCAGTTGGCGCGACGCTTATTGTCACCGGCGACTCCGCCGGGCCGCAAGCCCCAAGGCCTGATTGCAATGCTTTTTAACGAAACGCAAGCGAGCCGGGACGCTGGCGAAAAAGTGTGTCTGGCGGCAGGGCGCCGAAATACCGCATTACTGCTGGTTGCGAAACCACAGGACAGGCCCAGGCCGGGCGAGCAGAATAAAGTCAAGAGTCAATATGCCAAGAGACTGCGTATGTCGTCGATGATCGTTGCACGTTTTGATAGTGTTCCGTCGGCCAAGAGCGCGGCGCATGCGCTGTTTGCCGAAGGTTTCCGCGAAGAGGCGGTCAGCCTGTTCCGGGGCGGGCGCCGTACTGGGCGAGTTCAGTCCTGGGATGATGACCCGGAGGCCCAGGCCGGGCACGCGCGCTATGGCATGGCCTGGCGCGCCGCGGCGCTGGCCGCAACCGGCGCGCTGCTGGGCACGGTGGCGGCCATCTTCCTGGCCCGCGGCGATGTTGCCGTGGTGGGCGGGGCCGTGCTGGGCGCGTGCGCGGGGTCGGCTGCGGGCGCCCTGTGGGCCGGGCGGCGGCTGGTGGCGTTGCGCAACGCCCGGCTGCGCAGCCTGCCCGCCGCCGAGCAGGCCGTGTTGCTGGCGGTGCAGGTCGAGCCCGATGAGGAAGAGGCGGTGATGGCGCTGCTGCGCGACGCGGGCGGCTTCCAGGTCGACCGCGAGCACGGCCGCTGGCGCGGCGGCCGCTGGACCGATCGCGAACCGGCGCGGCGCGGCGCGCCGCGCCGCACGACAATCTCGCATCGCACCCAGTGGCAGCCCTGAGCCGGAGTTCAGGGCGTGGTGGCTACCTGTGCGCGATGGATGGCGGCCAGGGCCGCAGTGACATCATGCGCGGGCTGGAACGAGTCGGGCCGCGCCATCGGCCAGCCCACCTTGAACAGGGTATGCCGGAATTCGCCGCGCAGCAGTTCGCCCGGTTCCAGTTCGGGAAACAGGGCCGACAGCAGGCGCACTTCGCTGGACGAGATGCGCCGTGCAATGTGATGCGGGCGCAGCTGGCCGGGATGCGTCAGGCCGGCGGCCTGCAGCAGTTCGGCCAGGGCATGCAGGGTGTTGCGATGGAAGTGCGCTACGCGCTGCGCCTTGTCGGGCACTACCAGTGCGCGTTGGCGCAGCGGATCCTGGGTGGTGACGCCGGTGGGGCATTTGCCGGTATGGCAGGCCTGCGCCTGGATGCAGCCGATCGCGAACATGAAGCCGCGGGCCGCATTGCACCAGTCGGCGCCCATGGCCATGGCGCGCGCCATGTCGAAGGCCGTGATGATCTTGCCGGAGGCGCCCAGCCGGATGCGGTCGCGCAGGTTCACGCCGATCAGGGTGTTGTGCACCAGGCGCAGCCCTTCGCGCAGCGGGGTGCCCACGTGGTCGACGAATTCGACCGGCGCGGCGCCGGTGCCGCCCTCGGCGCCGTCGACCACGATGAAATCGGGCGTGATGCCGGTTTCGAGCATGGCCTTCACAATGGCGAACCATTCCCAGGGATGGCCCACGCACATCTTGAAGCCCACCGGCTTGCCTTCGGACAGCTCACGCAGGCGCGCCACGAAATGCAGCAGGCCGATCGGCGAATCGAACGCGCTGTGGCTGGACGGCGAGTTGCAGTCTTGCCAGGCTGCGACGCCGCGCGCTTCGGCGATTTCGGGCGTTACCTTGGCGCCTGGCAGGATGCCGCCGTGGCCGGGCTTGGCGCCTTGCGACAGCTTGATCTCGATCATTTTCACCTGGGGGGTACAGGCGTTGCGCACAAAGGCGGCTTCGGAAAACGCGCCGCTTTCGTCGCGGCAGCCGAAATACCCCGAGCCGATGTTCCACACCAGCGCGCCGCCGGCCTTGCGGTGGTAGCGGCTGACGCCGCCCTCGCCGGTGTCGTGCGCGAAGTTGCCCTGGCGCGCGCCTTCGTTGAGCGCCATGACGGCATTGGCCGACAGCGCGCCGAAGCTCATGGCCGAGATATTGAAGGCCGACATCGAATACGGTTGGGTGCATTCGGCGCCGCCGACGCTTACGCGGAAATCGGCGTCGGCGACGTGCGCCGGCACCAGCGAATGGTTGATCCATTCGTAGCGGTCGCCGTAGACGTCTTCCTGGGTGCCGAACGGGCGCTTGTCGATTTCGAGCTTGGCGCGCTGATACACGATGGAGCGCTGCGCCCGCGAGAACGGCGCGGCGTGCGTGTCGTCTTCCAGGAAGTACTGGCGGATCTCGGGGCGGATGAATTCGAACAGGAAGCGCAGGTTGCCCAGCACCGGATAATTGCGGCGGATGGCGTGGCGTTCCTGGAGCACGTCGTAGACGCCCAGCAGCGCCAGCAGCGCCAGCGGCACCGCCGCCCATAGCCAGTGGACAGATGCCGTTGCCGCCAGCACGGCAGTGACGACGGCGCCCAGCAGCACCAGGACAAAGGTTGTGTAGCGGCCAACCATCCAGGTCATGCGATTCTCCCGATTACGGATGACGGCAACCATACCACTAGATGCGGCCTTCTTAGAACTGTGGACAAACGCTCAGCCGCAGCGCCAGCGCCGCCAGGGTGGCCAGCAGCACCGGCAGGGTCAGGACAATGCCCACCCTGAAGTAATAGCCCCAGGTGATGCGCAGGCCTTTGCGCGCCAGCACGTGCAGCCACAGCAGGGTGGCCAGGCTGCCGATGGGCGTGATTTTCGGGCCCAGGTCGGTGCCGATGACGTTGGCGTAGATCATCGCGTCGCGCGCGGCGCCGGTCGCGCTGGTGTCGGCGATGGCCAGCGCGCCCACCAGCACGGCCGGCAGGTTGTTCATCGTCGAGGCCAGGAAGGCCGTGACCAGGCCCGTGCCCATGGCCGCACCCCACACGCCATGGCGGGCGAATGCGTCGAACAGGCTGGTCAGGTGGGCCGTCAGGCCGGCATTGCGCAGCCCGTATACCACCAGGTACATGCCCAGCGAGAACACCACGATATGCCAGGGCGCTTCGCGCATGACGCGCCGCGTGCCCACGATGTGCTGGCGGCCCGCCACCAGCAGCAGGGCCAGCGCGCCGGCCGCGGCAATCGCGCTGACCGGGATGCCCAGGGGTTCCAGAACGAAGAAACTCGCGAGCAATAGCGCCAGCACCGCCACGCCGGTGCGGAAGGTGATCGGGTCGCGCACCGCTGCACGCGGCGCCCGCAATTGCGCGACGTTGTAGCGGGCCGGGATGTGTCTGCGGAAGTACAGGAACAGCACTGCCAGGGTGGCGGCCACGGCGGCGCAATTGACGGGCACCATGACCGATGCGTAGCGCCCGAAACTGATGCCGAAAAAGTCGGCCGACACGATATTGACCAGATTCGACACCACCAGCGGGGTGCTGGCCGTGTCGGCGATGAAGCCGGCCGCCATCACGAAAGCCAGGGTGGCGCCGGGCCCGAAGCCCAGTGCCAGCAGCATCTCCATCACGATGGGTGTCAGGATCAGTGCCGCGCCGTCATTGGCGAACAGGGCCGAGACGGCGGCCCCTAGCAGCACGATCAGCGCGAACAGCCAGTGGCCGCGGCCGCCGCCCCAGCGGGCCACGTGCAGGGCGGCCCATTCGAAGAAACCGGCTGCGTCCAGGATGATGCTGGTGATGATGATCGCGATGAACGTGGCGGTGGCGTTCCAGACGATATGCCAGACCGCGGCCGCGTCGGCCAGGTGCACCACGCCGGTGGCCAGCGCCAGCGCGGCGCCTGCCGCGGCGCTCCAGCCGATACCCAGGCCGCGGGGCTGCCAGATGACCAGGGCCAGCGTGACGATGAAAATGGCGGCGGGCAGCAGCATGGCGCTAGGGTTCAGGCAAGCCGGGAACTGATCCAGGCGACCAGCAGGGTGATGGTGGGCACCGAGAGCATGGTCGACAGCAGGATGGCGCGCGAGGTGGCGCGCGCGTCGCGGCCGTACATCTGCGCCAGCATGAAAGGCCCGGTGCCGATGGGCAGGGCGGCCATGAGCACCGCGCACCAGGCCCACAGCGGCGGCATGGGAAAGACCAGGAAGGCCAGCACCGCGGTGGCAGCGGGCTGCAGCAGCAGCTTGCCGGCCACCAGCCGGCCTACGGCGGCGCGGCTGCCGCCCGGTTGGGCCTGGGCCAGGAACAGGCCGATGGTGACCAGGGCGCACGGGCTGGCCGAGGCGCCCAGCAACTCGACGTAGCGGTCCAGGCCGGCTGGCAGCGCCACGCCGGACCCCGTGCAGGCCAGGCCGAGCAGCGGCGCGATCAGCAGTGGATTGCGCAGCAGCGCCCGCGCCACCTTGGCCAGGGTGGCGCCCAGGCTGCGGTCGCGGTGCTGGTCGAATTCGATCAGGGCGATGGCGGCGCCGAACAGCACGCAGGCGGTAAGCAGGGTGGTAATGACTGCCGGCGCCAGGCTGGCCGGACCGAGCAGGGCCAGGCACAGCGGGATGCCCATGTAGCCGGCGTTGGTGTACGACGCCGCCAGCCCCTCGATGCTGAGGTCGGTCAGGGGCAGGGCGCGGCGCCGCGGCCGCACGCAGGTTGCCGCGAAGGTAATGGCGATGCCGCCGGCGAACGCCGCCACGAATCCCCAGTGCAATTGGCCGGGATCGGCATGCGCCATGGCGCGGAACAGCAGCGCCGGCAGCGACAGGTACACCACATAGCGATTCAGTGCATCGGTGGCGGGCGGGCCCAGCACGCGCCAGCGGGCCGCCAGCCAGCCGGTCAGGATAAGGGCGAAAACCGGCAGAGCGGCGGTGACAACGGCTTGCATGACGGGGGGGCGATTTGAAGTGCGCCCATTCTACTGTGTGCCGGCGGGTTCCAGCCGGACGTTTTGCCTGCGAAAATCCGGGTGTGCCCCCAAGGCCGAGCCTTCACCGACCATTGCAGGAGATTTGCCATGCCTACCCCATCCGCTGTCCGTATTGTTCTGGGAACCTGGGAGCGCCTGCGCGATGATGCCTACGCGGTGCGGCACGAGGTGTTCGTGCTGGAACAGTCGGTGCCGGTCGACATCGAGCTCGACGATGACGACCCGGTGGCCGTGCACGCCGTGGCCTATGGCGGCGACGGTACGCCCCTTGCCACCGGACGGCTGCTGCCCGATGGCCACATCGGGCGTATGGCCGTGCGCAAGGCGGCCCGCGGCAGCGGCATCGGCGGGCGAGTGCTGGATGCGCTGATCGCGCAGGGGCACGGCGACGGTCACCGCCTGCTGTTGCTGCACGCCCAGACTCATGCCCGCGGCTTCTACGAAGCTCACGGCTTCGCGGCGCAGGGGGACACGTTCGTCGAGGCCGGTATCGAGCACATCGCCATGACGCGCGCGTTGGAAAATTGACGCGCAACCGGGGCCGGCCGCCAGAGCCCGGCGGGCGAAGCCAAAGAAAAACCCCGATGCCCTGCGGGCAATCGGGGTTTTCGGCGCATCGCGAAGGTAAGTCACGATGTAGTAATTGGTGCCCAGGAGAGGACTCGAACCTCCACACCTTGCGGCACATGGACCTGAACCATGCGCGTCTACCAATTCCGCCACCTGGGCGCTGTTGTTCGGGCGCGGTGTTGTTTAATCGCGTTTGAACATCAGAGGACGCGCATTATGCACACTTTCCCGGCCGGCTGCAACCCGGGCCGGGGGGCGCGCTACGGGCGCGACCCCGTGCGGCGCGCCGGCAGCCGGGCCGAGAGCCGACGCGCCGGGCAAAAAACAAGCCCCCGGGAACCCTGAAGGGCTGCCGGGGGGCCGGGCGGCGATTCGGGGGTGGCCGAACTGCCTGAATTCCGTGGTGCCCAGGAGAGGACTCGAACCTCCACACCTTGCGGCACATGGACCTGAACCATGCGCGTCTACCAATTCCGCCACCTGGGCACTGAGCAAAACCTTGCTGGTTTGTATGATACGCTGCAAACAACCTAGCAACGTGCTACATGCATTACCATACTGGTCTTGCTGCAGTGATCAGCCTCGGGCAGACCACAGAAGCAAAAGATTATATACAGGATTCCCAACTTTGGCAAAACGATCGAGTAAAGATTCCAATAACAATAACAACGGCAGATCAGGATTCGTGTTGCCCGAAACGCCCCCCGATTTCGACCCCGATGTGCCCTCGCGCGAAGCCATTCTGAAGGCGCTGCGATCGGCCGGGGCGCCGTTGTCGCCGGCCGAGCTGGCCGAGCGCATGGGCGTCGAGCGGCCCGCCACGCTGGTGGGCTTCGAACGCCGCCTGGGCGCCATGGAACGCGACGGCCAGTTGATGCCGAACCGCAAGGGGGTGCTGCTGCTGGCTACCAAGCTGGACTTCGTGGCGGGCAAGGTGCAGGGCCACCGCGACGGCTTCGGCTTCCTGCTGCGCGACGACGGCGGCCCCGATCTGTTCCTGTCGCCGCGCGAAATGCTCAAGGTGCTGCATGGCGACCGCGTATTGGTAAAACCTTCAGGTGAATACCGCGGCAAGCCCGAAGGCATGATCGTCGAGGTCATCGAACGGCGTACCAACAAGCTGGTGGGCCGCTTCCTGCACGAACACGGCCTGTCCATCGTGGTGCCGGAAGACCAGCGCATCAAGCACGACATCCTGATCCCGCCGGGCGACACCAACGGCGCGCAGCACGGCCAGGTGGTGGCGGTGCAGATCATGGAACAGCCGACCCGCCACACCCAGCCGCTGGGCCGGGTTTCCGAAGTGCTGGGCGAAATCGACGACCCCGGCATGGAGATCGAGATCGCGGTGCGCAAGTTCGATGTGCCGGTCGAGTTTTCCGAGCCCGCCGCCAAGCAGGCTGCGCGCCTGCCCGACGCGGTGCGCAAGGCCGACCTGAAAGACCGCATCGACCTGCGCGATGTGCCGCTGATCACCATCGACGGTGAAGACGCGCGCGACTTCGACGACGCGGTGTACTGCGAGCCGGTGGAGCTGGGCAGCGGCCAGCGCAAGCGGCCGGCCTGGCGCCTGCTGGTGGCCATTGCCGATGTCAGCCACTATGTCACGCCCGATGGCGCGCTGGACGACGACGCGCTCGAGCGCGGCACCAGCGTGTATTTCCCGCGCCGGGTGATTCCGATGCTGCCCGAATCGCTGTCCAACGGGCTGTGTTCGCTGAACCCGCAGGTCGACCGGCTGGTGCTGGTGTGCGACATGGTGATCCCGGCTTCGGGCGCCAAGGCCGGCACCATCACGGCCTATCAGTTCTACAACGCGGTCATGCATTCGCATGCGCGTACGACCTACACCCAGGTCTGGGAAGCCCTGCAGCAGCCGGGCGGACCGGTGGCGCATGCGCTGGGCGAGGTCATGCCGCATGTGCGCCACCTGCACGAGCTCTACCAACTGCTGGCGCAGCAGCGCAAGAAACGCGGCGCCATCGATTTCGACACGGTCGAGACCAAGATCGTCTGCAACGAGCTGGGCCGCATCGAGCAAATCGTGGGCGTGGTGCGCAACGACGCGCACAAGCTCATCGAAGAATGCATGCTGGCGGCCAATACCTGCGCGGCCGATTTCATGAGCCGCAGCAAGCATCCCGGCCTGTACCGCATTCACGAAGGCCCCACACCGGAACGCCTGACCTCGCTGCGCGAGTTCCTGCGCACCCTGGGCCTGTCGCTGGGCGGCGGCGACGCGCCCACCGCCAAGGATTACGGCGAATTCCTCGACAGCGTGCGCAGCCGGCCCGACTTCCAGCTGCTGCAGACCATGTGCCTGCGCTCGATGCAGCAGGCCATCTACAGCCCGGACAATGTTGGCCATTTCGGCCTGGCGTATCCGGCCTACAGCCATTTCACGTCGCCGATCCGGCGCTATCCTGATCTGCTGACGCATCGCGTGATCAAGGCCTTGCTGGCCGGTCGGCGCTATGTGCCGGGCCTGGAAGACCAGCCGACGGTCATCGGCCGCACGCAGCGCGAGCATGAGCACGCCACCTGGGAAAAACTGGGCCTGTTGCTGTCGGCCAGCGAGCGGCGCGCCGACGAGGCCTCGCGCGATGTCGAGGCCTGGCTGAAGTGCTGGTTCGTCAAAGAACGGGTGGGCGAGGATTTCAGCGGCACGGTCACCGGCGTGGCCAGTTTCGGCGTGTTCGTCACGCTGGACACGCTGCACGTGGAAGGCCTGGTGCACGTGTCGGAACTGGGCGGCGAGTACTTCCAGTTCAACGAGGCGCTGCACGAACTGCGCGGCGAGCGCACCGGCATGCGCTACCGTCTGACCGACAAGGTGCAGGTGCAGGTGTCGCGCGTCGACCTGGAGGCCCGCCGCATCGAGTTCCGCCTGGTCAAGGGCACCAGTTTCGAAGCGCTGCGCAAGGCGGCCTCGCGCAATCCCGACGAGCCGCGCAAGATAAAGAAGGCCGCCGCGCCCAAGCCGGCGGCGCTGAAAGGGCAAACCGCCAAGCAGCGGCGCGCCCAGGCCAAGAAGGCCGCCAAGCCGGCGGCACCCGCCAAGAAGCGCGCGCCCGCCAAGAAAGCCGTGCGCCGGTAGCTGCCTTCCGCTCAGGTCACCTGGAGCGGCGCGGCAGGCGGTAACATGGCGGCTGTGGCCGGCCGGGCGCGCCTGGCGCACCGGCGGCCGGCCTTTCGTTACCCACAATAAGGTGAATATTCATGGCGTCGGCCCAAGTACTGGCGGGGTTTCACGCGGTGGTGGCGCGTCTGCGGCACGCGCCCGAATCGATCAAAGACATTTACGTCGAGGCCTCGCGCCGCGACAAGCGCATGCAGACGTTCCTGGAGCAGGCCGAACGGGCCGGGCGGCGCGTGCATCCGGTATCGGTCGAACGGCTGGACGGCCTGGCGCGCGGCACCCGCCACCAGGGCGTAGTGGCGCTGGCCGAAGAGCGCCTGCTGGCGGTCGATGTCGACGAGGTGCTGGACACCGTCGAAGGGCCGGCGCTGCTGCTGGTGCTGGACGGGGTGACCGATCCGCACAATCTGGGTGCCTGCCTGCGCACCGCCGATGCCGCCGGCGTGCATGCGGTGGTGGCGCCGCGCGACCGCGCCGTGGGGCTCAACAGCACGGTACAGCGGGTGGCCTGCGGAGCCGCCGACACGGTGCCCTACATTACCGTCACCAACCTGGCGCGCACGCTGCGCGGCCTGAAAGAGCGGGGTGTGTGGGTGGTGGGCACCGATGACCAGGCCGCCGACCGCCTGCACGCCGTCGACGCGCGCCAGCCGATGGCCTGGGTGATGGGCGCCGAAGGCGAGGGCATGCGCCGCCTGACGCGCGAAACCTGCGACCAGCTGGTCAATATCCCGATGCTGGGATCGGTTGAAAGCCTGAACGTCAGCGTCGCCAGCGCCGTATGCCTGTACGAGTCCGTGCGCCAGCGGCAGGAGTAAACTTTTCCGGCAGCGGCGATCTCCGTCATTCACAAGTCTTCATCATCATGCACCAGAACGGCTTTACCACCACCATTCTTCATTCCGACCGCCGGCAGTCCGTCGAGCATGGCGCCGTGCACAAGCCCATCCACACTTCGTCCGAGTTCGCCTACGCCGACGCGCGCGAGCTGGCGGCGGTGTTCCAGGGCAAGGCCGGCTTTACCTACGGCCGGCAGGGCACGCCCACCACGACCGCGCTGGAAGCCAAGATCAGCAAAATGGAAGGGGGGGCGGGCACGGTGTCGTTCGCCACCGGCATGGCGGCCCTGGCCGCGGTGTTCTCGACGCTGTTGCGCAAGGGCGACCACCTGCTGTCCAGCCAATACGTATTCGGCAATACCAACAGCCTGCTGGGCACGCTGGCCGAGCTGGGCATCGAGGTCAGCTACGTCGACCCCACCGACATCGCCCAGGTGCGCGCCGCTTTGCGGCCCAACACCCGCATGGTGTTCACCGAAACCATCGCCAACCCCGGCACCCAGCTGGCCGACCTGGCCGGCATGGGCGAACTGTGCCGCGAACACAACCTGGTGTATGTCATCGACAACACGCTGACTTCGCCCTGGCTGTTCCAGGGGCGCGCGGCGGGCGCCTCGCTGGTGATGAATTCGCTGTCCAAGTACATCAGCGGCCATGGCGACGCGCTGGGTGGTTCCATTACCGACACCGGGCTGTACGACTGGTCGGGCTACGCCAACATCTATGACAGCTACCGCAAGGGGCCGTCCACCGGCTGGGGGCTGCTGCAGATCAAGAAGAAGGGCCTGCGCGACATGGGCGGCACGCTGTCGGCCGATTCGGCGCATCGCATCGCCGTAGGCGCCGAAACCCTGGCGTTGCGCATGGCGGCGCACTGCGGCAATGCCCTGGCGCTGGCACGCATGCTGGACGCGCATCCAGGCGTGGCCCGCGTGCATTATCCCGGGCTGCCGGACCACGCTCAGCACGAGCGCGCCACCGAATTGTTCGGCGGCCGCTACGGCGGGCTGCTGGGGGTCGAGCTGGCCGAGGGCGTCGATTGTTTCGATTTCCTGAACCACCTGAAAATCGTGCTGATGGCCACACACCTGGGCGATACGCGCAGCCTGGCGCTGCCCGCGGCGCACACTATCTATTATGAAATGGGCGCCGAGCGCCGTGCCCAGATGGGTATCGCCGACAGCCTGATCCGGGTGTCGGTGGGCATCGAAGACCAGGCCGATCTGCTGCACGACTTCGACCAGGCGCTCAAGGCCTGTCTGGCGTAATTCACGCCGGTTTTCCCGCGGGCCTTCAATGCTTATACAAATTGCCGATGTTTTCAGCGCCGCCGAGGCGGCGCAGATGCGCCAGCGCCTGGAACAGGCCGACTGGGTCGATGGCCGGGTCACGGCCGGCCACCAGTCGGCGCAGGTCAAGCACAACCGCCAACTGCCCGAACAGCATCCACTGGCCCAGGAACTTGGCGGGCTGATCCTGCAGCGGCTGTCGGCCAACAACCTGTTCATGTCGGCGGCGCTGCCGCGCAAAATATTTCCGCCCTTGTTCAATCGCTACGAAGGCGGCGAGGCTTTCGGCTATCACGTCGACAACGCCGTGCGGGTGGTGCCGGGCACGTCCGAGCGCGTACGCACCGACTTGTCGGCCACGCTGTTCTTTTCCGACCCCGATACCTACGACGGTGGCGAGCTGGTGGTGGACGACACCTACGGGCCGCGCTCGGTCAAGCTGCCGGCCGGACACATGGTGCTGTATCCGGGCACCAGCCTGCACAAGGTTAACCCCGTGACGCGCGGCGCGCGCATCAGTGCGTTTTTCTGGATGCAGAGCCTGGTGCGCGAAGACGGCCAGCGCAGCCTGTTGCTGGATATGGACGTGGCCATCCAGAGGCTGAACCAGGACGCCGCCGGGCATCCGTCCATCGTGCAGCTTACCGGTATCTATCACAATCTGCTGCGGCGTTGGGCCGACGTTTGACGCCGCGCTGGCGGGCCGGGCGGGCCTGCCCATGCGCGAACGCAAGCGCGCTTATTACGTAATTCTCTGAGCCAGTATTGGCGCGGCTTTTGGCAAGCTTTCCTCTTGACAGCCGCTCCGGCGCAAGGCCTAATACGTCTCTGCGTCGCTGACACTTCACCACGGCATCGTGGCGGTGAAGTCTCCGCGACGCAGCAATTTTGCAGTTGCGCCTGGTAGTGCCCAGAAGCATTTCCACTCGTCCGTTCTTCCGTTTGCCGGCGTCGAGGTTTTCCTCCGACGCCAGGGCGCCGTCCGACAGAACCAATACCTTGTGAGGGGTAAACCTGAATGAACAAAACCGAACTCATCGATCACATCGCCAGCAAGGCTGATATTTCCAAGGCTGCTGCTGGCCGTTCGCTTGACGCCCTGATCGGTGCTGTCAAGACCACGCTCAAAAAGGGCGGTACGGTCACGCTGGTGGGCTTCGGCACGTTCGCCGTTTCGGCGCGCGCTGCTCGCACGGGCCGCAATCCGCGCACCGGCGAAACCATCAAGATCAAGAAGGCCAAGGTGCCGAAGTTCCGTCCGGGCAAGGCCCTGAAAGACGCCGTCAACTAAGCCACGGCATCGCGCGGCGCGTATGCGCCGCGACCGAAAAGCCCTTGAATCGGCGTGCCGCGCCGGGACTTCAAGGGCTTTTGTATTTTTCGGCGCCGGCCGCGTCCGGTGCCTGCCGGGCAAACAAAAAGGCACCCGGGAGCGCCGAGTGCCTTGCTGTGCGGAGGTGCGGGGTGGTGGGTGCTACAGGGGTCGAACCTGTGACCTACGCCTTGTAAGGGCGCCGCTCTACCAACTGAGCTAAGCACCCCCGGAGTACCGCCTGCGCCGCTGCCTGCAGCAACGCGGACGGCAGTATACCGGAGCCGACCGGCCCCGGCAAATGCGCCGCGGGCCTACAGGCCGGCGGGCATGGGGTGCATCATGTTGGCGTTCATGTTGTGCAGCACCCAGGCCGAGCCGCCCACGATGATGGCGATGACGAACACGGCGAACACAAAGGCCGACAGATTGTCGCGCTGCGAGCGCGAGGCGCCCATGTGCAGGAAGTACACCAGCTGCACCAGCAGCTGCGCTACGCACAGCACGATGATGCCCGGCATGGCCAGCGAGCGGGGCACCGCGCCGGACATGACCAGCCCGAATGACGCCAGTGTCAGCAGAATGGAAAGGCCGAAACCCACCAGGTACGATTTCAGGGTGCCGTGGGCGGCGCTGTCATGACCGTGGCCATGGTCCGCCGCGGCGATCGTGTCGTGCGACATCAGAGCGCTCCCAGAAGATAAACAAACGTAAACACGCAGATCCAGACGATGTCCAGGAAGTGCCAGAACAGGCTCAGGCACGACAGGCGGCGGACATTGACCGAATCCAGGCCGTGGCGGCGCACCATGTCGATCATTACCACGATCCACACCAGGCCGAACGTGACGTGCAGGCCGTGGGTGCCGATCAGCGTAAAGAAGGCCGACAGGTAGGCGCTGCGCTGCGGTCCGGCGCCTTCGGTGATCAGGTGATGGAATTCGAAAACTTCCATGCCGATGAAACCGGCGCCGAACAGAAAGGTAACGCACAGCCAGCCGATGACGCGGCGCGCGCGGCCCGCGTGCAGGTTCAGCATGGCCATGCCGAAGGTGAAGCTGCTGATCAGCAGCAGCATGGTCTCGACCAGCACGAACGACAGGTCGAACAGTTCTGCGCCGGTGGGGCCGCCGGCAGTAGCCTTCGACAGGACGGCGAACGTGGCGAACAGGACCGAAAAGATCAGCAGGTCGCTCATCAGGTAGATCCAGAACCCGAATACGGTCTTGGATCCATCATCGTGGTGTCCGGCGTGGCCGGACCCGTGGGGCAGGGCGGTTACAGCTTGGGTCATGGCTCAGGCGGCCTTTTGCATATTGGCGAGATGGGCGGATTCGATGCGCTCGACTTCCGCGGCGGGCACGTAGTAGTCGGTATCGCGGTCATAGGCGCGCACCAGGAACGAGCCGATCATGCCCAGGAAGCCGACGATGGCCAGCCACCAGATGTGCCAGATCAGGCCGAAGCACATGGCCAGCCCGAAGGCGCCGATGTATACCCCGGCGCCGGTATTGCGCGGCATGTGGATGTCTTCGTAGCCGGCGGGCGCGGTGTAGGCCGTGCCGTTTTGCTTGTTTTCCCAGTGCTGGTCCAGATGCTCGACGTGCGGCACGTGGGCGAAGTTGTAGAACGGCGCGGGCGACGGGATGGACCATTCCAGGGTGCGGCCGCCCCAGGGATCGCCGGTGGTGTCGAGGTTCTGCTTGCGGTCGCGGATGCTGACGAACACTTGCTGCAGGATGAACCAGATGCCCAGCGCCACGAAGCAGGCGCCGACCAGGGCCACGATCAGGTAGGGCTGCCACTCGGGATTGTCGTAGTGGTTCAGGCGCCGCGTCATGCCCTTGAAGCCCAGGATGTACAGCGGCATGAAGGCCAGGTAGAAACCCACCAGCCAGCACCAGAACGAGTACTTGCCCAGACGTTCGTTCAGCTTGAAACCGAAGGCCTTGGGGAACCAGTAGGTCATGGCGGCGATGCAGCCGAACACCACGCCGCCGATGATCACGTTGTGGAAGTGCGCGATCAGGAACAGGCTGTTGTGCAGCACGAACGACACCGCGGGAATCGCCATCAGCACGCCGGTCATGCCGCCGATCACGAAGGTGACCATGAACCCCACGGTCCACAGCATGGGTGTGCTCATTTCCACCCGGCCGCGGTACATGGTGAACAGCCAGTTGAATATCTTCACGCCGGTGGGCACCGAGATGATCATCGTCATGATGCCGAAGAAGGCGTTGACGTTGGCCCCCGAACCCATGGTGAAGAAGTGGTGCAGCCACACCAGGAACGACAGGATACCGATCGCGGCGGTGGCGTAGACCATCGACTTGTAGCCGAACAGCGGTTTTTTCGAGTACGTGGCCACGATTTCCGAGAACGCGCCGAAGCAGGGTAGGATCAGGATGTACACCTCGGGGTGGCCCCAGATCCAGATCAGGTTCACGTACATCATGACGTTGCCGCCCATGTCGTTCGTGAAGAAGTGCGTGCCCAGGTAGCGGTCGGCGGTCAGCAGGGCCAGGGTGGCGGCCAGCACGGGGAAGGCGGCCACGATCAGGACGTTGGTGACCAGCGCGGTCCAGGTGAACACCGGCATTTTCATCAGATTCATGCCCGGCGCGCGCATGCGCAGGATGGTCACGATGAAGTTGATGCCGCTCAGGGTAGTGCCCAGCCCGGATATCTGCAGCGCCCACAGGTAATAGTCGACCCCCACGCCCGGGCTGTAGTCCAGCCCCGACAGCGGCGGGTAGGCCAGCCAGCCAGTGGCGGCGAATTCGCCCACGAACAGCGACAGCATCATCAGTACCACGCCGGCGACGAACAGCCAGAAGCTCAGCGAGTTCAGGAACGGGTAGGCCACGTCGCGCGCGCCGATCTGCAGCGGCACGACCACGTTCATCAGGCCCGTGATGAACGGCATCGCCATGAAGAAGATCATGATGACGCCGTGGGCGGTGAAGATCTGGTCGTAGTGGTGCGGCGGCAGGATGCCAGCCGAGTCGGCCGAGGCCACCGCCAGCTGCGTGCGCATCATGATGGCGTCGGCGAAGCCGCGCAGCAGCATGACCAGCGCCACGATGATGTACATGATGCCGATGCGCTTGTGGTCGACCGTGGTGAGCCAGTCGGTCCACAGGTATTTCCATTTGCGGAAGTAGGTAATGGCGCCCAACAGCGCCATGCCCATGATGGCCACCGCCGCCAGCGTGACCATGACGATGGGCTCATGGTACGGAATGGACTCTAGGGTGAGTTTGCCGAACATCAGTTGTTTCCTGCGATCAAATTCTGCGACGTGGGCGTGCAGTTCGCCGGATCCAGGCCGGCAATCTTGCTCATCTGGTTGTGCATGATGTAGTCGAACATGCCCGTGGGGGTGCTGGAATAGCGTGTGGCGGCCACATTGATGCTGGGCGCTGCCAGAGCCTGGTAGGCTGCGGGCGTGAGCGGGTTATTGGCGGCCCTGGCCTGGTTGATCCAGTCGTCGAAGCCCTGCTGCGACGTGGCGATGGCCTTGAAGCGCATGCCCGAGAAGCCGCCGCCGCTGTAGTTGGCGGAGATGCCGGCGTAGGTGCCGGCTTCGCGGGCGATCAGATGCAGCTTGGTTTCCATGCCCGCCATCGAGTAAATCTGGCTGCCCAGCTGGGGAATGAAGAACGAGTTCATCACCGACGCCGACGTAATGCGGAACTGCACCGGCGCGTCCACGGGGAAGGCGATTTCATTGACGGTGGCGATGCCGTAGTCGGGGTAGATGAACAGCCACTTCCAGTCCATCGACACCACGTCGATGTTCACCGGCTTGACGGCCGATTCGATGGGGCGGTAGGGGTCCAGGGCATGCGAGGAACGCCAGGTCAACACGGCCAGGATGCCGACGATGATGCAGGGGATGGTCCACACCACCACCTCGATGCGGGTCGAGTGCGCCCAGCGCGGCATGTACACCGCCTGGGCGTTGGACGCGCGGTATTTCCAGGCGAAGTACAGCGTCATGATAATGACGGGCACCACCACCAGGAGCATCAGCCCCAGGGCGGTGAGAATCAGGGTTTTTTCCTGGGCGCCGATGTCTCCCTTGGGAGAAAGCACTTCCATCGTGCAGCCGCCGAGCAGCATGAGCGCACCGATACCGAGCGTGCGCCCGAAGGTGGCGAAGAAGGGGTGTTTCACGTACAGCCTTGAGGGTGGATTGCCGTGACCGGCAAGAATCGCATCACACGCCTTGCGCAGACGCAAAGATGCGGTGAAGCCGCAATGCTAGCGATTTGTTGCAGCGCAAACATGCGACGAAAAGTCGCATCAAGTTCGTGGGTTGTGCCCGGGGATGCCGGGGAGCGGCACGCTACCGCAGGAGGGGCGCCGCTTGCCGCGGCCAATCGGGTGCGACAACATGTCGCACCCGATTGGCGCTCAATCGAGGGCCAGGTCGCGTTCGGGGCCGGGCTTTTTGGCCAGCTTGCGCTGCAGCGAGCGCCGGTGCATGCCCAGCAGCCGGGCCGCGGCCGACACATTGCCGCCGCATTCGTGCAGCGCCTGCTGGATGTGTTCCCATTCCAGCCGGTGCAGCGGCGTCATGGTGGATTCGATGGCGACCGATTCGGCCTTGGCCAGCCCCAGGGTGCGCAGGATCATCGGCGCGGTGGCGGGCTTGGGCAGGTAGTCGTCGGCGCCGCGCTTGATGGCTTCGACGGCAGTGGCCACGCTGGCGTAGCCGGTGACCAGCAGGATGCGCATGTCAGTGCGCAGGGCGCGCAGCGGGCGGATCAGGGTCAGGCCCGAGTCTTCGCCCAGGCGCAGGTCGACCAGGGCGAAGGCCGGCTGGGTTTCTTCGGCCACGCGCAGAGCTTCGGCAATGCTGGTGGCCACGCGCGTTTCCAGGCCGTGGCGGCCCAGGCTGCGCTGCAGCGTGCGCACGTAGAGTTCGTCATCGTCGATCAGCAGGCCGGCGTCGGATGGGTTCATGCTTGTATTCCGGAAGCGCGCGGAGCGCCGGGCTCCAGCGGCAGGTAAAAGCGGATGCGGGCGCCTCCTCCGTCGGCCGCGGTCATGGTCATTTCGCCGCCCAATTGTTCTACGGTGGCGTGCGACAGGGCCAGCCCCACGCCCAGTCCGCCGGGCTTGCCGCTGTGGAACAGGCTGGTGGCGGGCAGCAGGGAATGGTCGGGATCGAAGCCGCGGCCGTGGTCGCGCACTTCGCCGCGCAGCGCGCCGGCCCGGTATTCAAGATGCAGGTCGACGCGCGCATGGCCTTCGGCCTCGCCCGCGTCGGCCGCATTGTTCAGCAGGGCCTGCAGCAGATGCGCGATGGCCGGCTCGACCCGCAGCGTGGCGGGCAGTTCGCCGGTGCGGCGCAGGTCGATGGTGGGGCGCACCAGGCGCCACTGGCCCACTACGCGCACCAGGTCGACCTCGGTGGGCACGGCCAGGTTGCGGATGCGCTCGCGGCATAGCGCCAGCAACTGCCCCAGCAGCGCGACGTCGGCGCGCAGGTCGTCGGTGTCGACTTCGGCGGCGATTTCGTCGGCCAGCAGGGTCATGGTGGCCAGCGGCGTGTTCAGTTCGTGCGCCATGGCGGCCGCGTGGGTGGCCAGGGCGACGATGCCCTCGTTGCGGGTGAAGCGTTCGCGCAGCGCCGCCAGCTCGCGTTCGCGGCTGCGCAGGTCGGCGGCCAGGCGGGTCGAGAAGTACAGCACGACGATGGCCGAGATCAGGAAGCTGGTGGCAATGGCCCACAGGATTAGGGCATAGGGATTGTGATGGCCTTCGAGCGGCCGCCCCAGCAGGGCCGACACGGCGTATCCCACCAGGCACGCCAGCGCCGCGGCCAACGCCCAGCCGCGCGGCAGCGCCAGCGCCGCCAGGGCGATCAGGATCAGGAACATCAGGCCGAAGGGGTTGTGGATGCCGCCGCTCCAGCCGACCATCCAGGACAGCACGGCGATGTCGACCAGCAGGTGCGCGAAGGCGGTGCCCGGCTCGATTTCGCCATGGCTGCTGCGGCGTACCCGCAGGCTGGCGTAGATGTTGAAGACCATCAGCACCGCCACGCCGCTCCAGAGTGGCCGCAGCGGCAGCTCGAGCCCCAGCAGGCCGCTGGCGACCAGCACGGTCGCGGCCTGGCCGGCAATGGCCAGCCAGCGCAGGCTGCACAGGGTACGCAGGAAGGAATTGGAGGAACTACCGGGCATAACGGAAACGAGGAGCCGGCGCAGGCCGGCCAATGGCCGGCAAGCCGGGCGCCTGGTGCCGCCCGCGGCCGCAACTGCCTGCCGCCGGGCGGTTTCAGGCGCGGGCCCCGGGGCGGGGCGCAGCGGCATTGTATTGCGAATCGGCGCCGGCTGCTGCGCTGCAGCGAAAACCGGTTGCCCGCCATTGGCGGGCGCAAGCATACTGGCGCCTGGGGCCGCCGGTTGCGGCGCCCGCAGGCCAGGCTCGGAGTGCTTCATGAGTGAATCTAACCTTCCCCGGATCAGCATCACGTACTGCACGCAGTGCCAGTGGCTGCTGCGAGCCGCCTGGATGGCGCAGGAACTGTTGTCGACCTTCGGCACCGACCTAGGGGCAGTGGCGCTGGTGCCGGGTACGGGGGGCGTGTTCCGCATCCAGTATGACGACAGCCTGCTGTGGGACCGCACAGTCGACGGAGGGTTCCCCGACGCCAGGATTCTCAAGCAGCGCGTGCGCGACCGCCTGGACCCGGGCCGCGACCTGGGCCATGTCGACCGGGCAGGCAGGCCCGGCGATTGAACGGCGGCGGCCCGATCAGAAAGTATGTGCGAATCATTCGCATTTAATATAATATGTCGGACTTGGAATTTGCCGGTCCCGGCGCTTCCCGGCGTGGTGCCGGTTGCGCGGCCGGCCGACATTGATGTTTTTCGGCTGATTCATGCCTCGTCTTCAACACGGTTGGTCCGCTCGTCCGCAGTCTTCCCTGGCTTTACGCGCCGGCGCCGGCCTGACGGTGCTGGCGGCGCACATGGCGGTGGTGGCTGCGATCTACTGGATGCCTGATGAAAGCCCGCCGCAGCTGCTCGAACCCGAGGCGGTAATGGTCAGCGTCATCGAGGCGCCGGTTCCGCAAATCGCCAAGGCGGAACCCGCCGTCGAGCCGCCCACGCCGCCCGAACCCGAACCGGAACCTGAGCCGGAACCCGAGCCTGAACCCGAGCCGGTGATCGAACCCGAGCCCGAACCTGTCATCGAGCCTGAACCCGAACCTGAACCGCCGGTAATCGAAAAAGTACCGGAGCCGGCGCCCAAGCCGAAACCGAAGCCGAAACCGAAACCCAAGCCCAAGCCGAAACCCAAGCCCAAGATCGAGAAGCCGGTCGAGCCGCCCAAGGTCGAGAAGCCGCCCACGGGCGCGCCCGAAGGCGAGCAGGTGACGCAGGCCCCGGTGCAGGGGCCGCCGCCGGACGAGCCCATCATGGTGTCCAGCGTCGAGTACATGGGGCGTCGCCCGATGCCGGTCTATCCCATGACTTCCAAGCGGCTGCGCGAAGAGGGCCGGGTGGTGGTGCTGGTGGAAATCAATACGCAGGGGCTGGTCGAGCGCGCCAGCATCGCCCAGTCGTCGGGCTATACCCGGCTGGACGAGTCGGCGCTGACGGCCGCGCGCAAGGCGCGCTTCAAGCCCCTGACCCGCAATGGCGTGGCGTATCCGGCCAAAGCCAAATTACCGTTCGATTTCGTGATGAGGAACTGAGATGTCCAACGCTATGCATAACGCCATTCTGGTGGCGCAGGCGAGTACCGCGCCCGCCGCGCCGGGCGCGGCCGCTGCCCCGGCCGCCGCAGCCGCCGCCCCGGCGGCCAGCGGCGCGTTGCCGGCCGCGCAGCAGGCCGCCGACACCCTGAATCAGGCCGCCCCGGCGCTGTCGCAAGCTGCCGACACTGTCCATCAGGCGGCCGCTGCCGCGGCCGCGCCGCCGTCGGCGCTGGCGCCGCTGCCCATACCGGCCGACATGGGCTTTCTGCATTTCGTGTCGCAGAGTGATTTTGTCGGCAAGACGCTGTTCGCCATCCTGATCCTGATGTCGCTGGTCACCTGGTACCTGATCCTGGTGAAATTCATCAGCAACGTGCGCATGCGCCGCCGTTCGGCCGATTTCCTGAACAAGTTCTGGAATTCCAGCTCGCTGGAACAGGTCGAGAACGAAATCGTCACGCACGGCGCGCGCGATCCTTTCTCGCACCTGACCAGCCACGCCATGCACGCACAAGCCCATCATTCCAAGTTCGGTGCCACCAAGCTCGAGGAAACCGGCGCCAATGGCGAGTTCGTCACGCGCACCATGCGCAAGGTCATTGACGAAGAAACGGCCAAGCTCGAAAACGGCCTGACCGTGCTGGCCTCGGTGGGCTCCACGGCGCCGTTCGTCGGGCTGTTCGGCACGGTGTGGGGCGTGTACCACGCGCTGGTCGGCATCGGGCTGGCCGACGGGGTCACCATCAACCGCATTGCCGGCCCCGTGGGCGAGGCCCTGATCATGACCGGCCTGGGCCTGGCGGTGGCCATTCCCGCCGTGCTGGCCTACAACGCTTTCGTGCGCGGCAACCGCGTGTTCCTGTCGCGCCTGGATGCCTTCGCTCATGACCTGTTCGCCTTCTTGAGCACGGGCCAGCAGGTGGTGCTGTCCGACGGCAAGGTGCGCGCGCTGCGCCGCCAGGGCAGCGCCGCCGGCGCCCGGGGAGCCGAATAATGGCTTTCGGCAGCTTCGACAGCAAAGGCTCGGGCAGCCACACCGTGTCGGAAATCAACATGGTGCCGCTGATCGACGTGATGCTGGTGCTGCTGGTGATCTTCATCATCACGGCGCCGCTGATGGCGCACTCGATCCGCATCAACATGCCGCAGGTCAGCGCCGAGCAGGTACAAGAAGAGCCCAAGACCGTCGACCTGGCCATCGATCCGGCCGGCGCGCTGTTCTGGGACGAAAAGCCCGTGGCCATGGAAGACCTGCCCAATCGTTTCCTGACGATCGCGCAGACCAAGCCGCAGCCGGAATTGCGCATCCGCGCCGACATGAACACCCGCTATGAGACGCTGGCCAAGGTAATGGCGGCGGCGCGGCGTTCGGGCCTGTCGCGCATCGGCTTCATTACCACGCCCCAGCCCGATGGCGCGGCGCCGGCTGACCCGACGGCGCCCGGCGCGGCGGCCGCCAATCCGTCCGCGCCCGCCGCCGCCCCGGCTCCGGCACCCGCTCCGGCCCCGGCAAATTGACCCGCCAGGCTCGTGCGCCATTACCCGCCCGTGCCATCTTCGCGCTAGAATCGCCGGATGCGAGTTCTTGTAATCGAAGATGACACGACCCTGGGCCATGCGCTCCAGGAGTTCCTGGCCGACCAAGGCTATGCAGTCGATTGGCTGACCGATGGCGACAAGGTGCTGGGCGCCCTGGCCGGACAATCCTACGACCTGCTGCTGCTCGATCTCAACCTGCCCGGCCGCAGCGGCCTGGACGTACTGCGCCAGCTGCGCCAGGACGGCAACCAGGTGCCGGTGCTCATCGTCACGGCCCGCGACGGCCTGGACGACCGGGTGGCCGGCCTGGACGCCGGCGCCGACGACTACGTCACCAAGCCGTTCGACCTGCCCGAACTGGCCGCGCGAGTGCGGGCGTTCGGGCGCCGCCGCGCCGGCCAGGCGCAGCCCCTGATCGAGGCCGGCACCCTGACGTTCGACACCGTGGGCCGCGAGGTCCGCGCCAACGGCCAGCGCCTGTCGCTGTCGGTGCGCGAACTGTCGGTGCTGGAAATGCTGATGGCCCGGGCCGGCCGGGTGGTCACCAAGCGCCAGATCGTCAACTCCCTATCCGCCTGGGACGCCGACTTCAGCGAAAACGCGGTCGAAGTCTACGTCTACCGCCTGCGCAAGCGCCTGGAAGGCACGGGCGCCAGCATCCAGACCGTGCGCGGTTTCGGGTACATGCTGGATACCGATCCGGCGTGAATATGCCGAGCCGGCCCGCGCGCAACGTCGCCCGGCCGGCGCCTTCCACCATGCCGGAATCCCCATCTATCGTTTCCGCCGCGCGCTGGCAGATGCCGCGCGGCTCGCTGGCGCGCTACCTGGTAAAACGGCTGCTGCCGCCCATGCTGGTGCTGGTGGCGCTGGATCTGCTCGCCACCTGGGTGATCAGCCACAAGTTCGACATGGCCGGCTGGATGCTGGAAGACTTCTTCTGGCTGATGGTGCTGGGGCAGGCCATCCTGGTGGGGGTGTTCGCCGGCGTCATCGTGCAGGGGGTGCGTTCGGGGCTGCGCTCGGTCAATCACCTGTCCGACGAAATCCGGCAGCGCTCCATCGACGACATGCAGCCTCTCGAAGTAGCCGGCGTGCCGGTCGAGATCGAGCCGCTGGTCACCCACACCAACGACCTGCTGCTGCGGCTGGACGCCTCGCTGGCGGCGCAGCGGCGCTTCATCGGCCACGCCGCGCATCAGCTGCGCACGCCTCTCAGCGGCCTGCGCATGGAATCCGAACTGATGCTGGCTCGGCCCTTGCCCGACGACGTGCGCATGCGCGCCGAGCGCATCAAGGCCGTCAGCGACCGCATGATCCGACTGGGCCAGCAATTGCTGGTGCTGGCGCGTTCCGACCCGAACGTGCGCCCGCAAGACAGCTTCGTGCGCATCGACTTGTGCGAATGGGTCCGGGCCAGCGGCGCCGAATGGATTCCGCACGCGCGCGCCGCGCATTTCGAGATCGACCTGGTGGCGCCGGACCAATCTGTATGGATCGACGGCGATCCGCTGCTGCTCGATGAGCTGCTGGGCAACCTGATCGACAACGCACTGCGTTATGGCAAGGGCGGCGGCCGCATCACGTTGACCGTGGGCCTGAATCCGCCGTCACTGACCGTCGAAGACGACGGGCCTGGCATTCCCGCCGAAGAGCGCGAACGGGTGTTCGAGGCCTTTTACCGGTCGCCGGGCAGCACGGTGGGCGGCTCGGGCCTGGGGCTGGCCATCGTGCGCGAAATCGCCCACGCTCATGGCGCCTGGTGGAAGCTGAGCAGCCGCCCCGAATACCCCGGCACCCGCCTGTCTGTCGTATTTCCCGGCCCCCGCAAGGGCGCCCAACTGACCCGTCACGACCGCGCATCATGACATTGCAACATCCGGGCGCACGGGCGCCGCATGGGCAGGCCCCTTCATCGAAAGCCGCCCTGATCATGGGTGCGCTGGGCGTTGTCTATGGCGACATCGGCACCAGCCCGCTGTATACACTGCGCGCCTGTCTGGTCGGATTCGCCGACCTCGAGCCCGCCCACATCCTGGGCGTGCTGTCGATTCTGTTCTGGCTGCTGATGGTGGTGGTCTCGTTCAAGTATGTCACCCTGGTGCTGCGGGCCGACAACCGCGGCGAGGGCGGTACGCTGGCGCTGCTGGAACTGGCCGTGCGCGGCCGGGAAGGGCGTGTGCGCTGGCTGCTGGTGGTGCTGGGCATTTTCGGCGCCTCGCTGTTCTACGGCGACAGTATGATTACGCCGGCCATTTCGGTGTTGTCGGCCATCGAGGGCATAGGCGTGGTGTCGCACACGCTGGATCCCTGGATCGTGCCGATGTCGCTGCTGGTGCTGATCCTGCTGTTCGCCATCCAGTCGCGCGGCACGGGCGTCATGGGCAAGCTGTTCGGCCCGGTAATGGCGCTGTGGTTCGGCACGCTGGCGGCGCTGGGCGGCTGGCAGATCTGGCACGCGCCGCAGGTGCTCGAGGCGCTGAACCCGATGTGGGGCCTGCGCTTCATCGACGATTTCCCGGCGGGCAGCTTTCTGTTGCTGGGTGCGGTGGTGCTGGCCCTGACCGGCGCCGAGGCGCTGTACGCCGACATGGGCCATTTCGGCCGGCCGGCGATCCGGCGCGCCTGGTTCTCGATGGTGATGCCGGCGCTGGTGCTGTGCTATTTCGGCCAGGGCGCGCTGCTGCTGCGCGACCCGCAGGCGATCCGCAATCCCTTTTTCCTGATGGCCCCCGAATGGGGCCTGGTGCCGCTGGTGGTGCTGGCCGCCATCGCCACCGTAGTGGCTTCGCAGGCCGTCATTTCGGGGGCGTATTCGGTTACGCGCCAGGCGGTGCAGCTGGGTTTCTGGCCGCGCATGCAGATCCTGCATACCTCGGCCGCCGAGAAGGGCCAGATCTACCTGCCGCAGGTCAACGCGCTGCTGTTGGTGGCCGTGCTGATTCTGGTGCTGCTGTTCCAGGATTCGGAAAGCCTGGCGGCCGCCTACGGCTTCGCGGTCACCGGCACCATGCTGACGACCTCGGTGCTGGCGTTCTCGGTGCTGCCGCGCGGCGCCGCCGGCGGGCGCCGGCTGCTGTGGCTGGCCGTGCTGGGGGGCCTGCTGGTGGTCGACTTGCTGCTGTTCGGCGCCAATGTGTTCAAGATCCACGAGGGCGGCTGGCTGCCGCTGCTGGTGGGCACAGTGGTGTTCCTGCTGATGATGACCTGGCGCCGCGGCCGCGGTCTGCTGGCCGAGATGCAGCGCCGCGACCACCAGCCGCTGAAGGAATTCATGACGCAGCTGGAAACCTTCCCGCCGGCGCGCGTGCCGGGTACGGCCATTTTCATGACCATGAACCCGGGCGTGGTGCCGGCGGCCCTGCTGCACAACCTGAAGCACAACAAAGTGCTGCACGAGCATGTGCTGTTCCTGACCATACGCGTGGCGGATGTGCCGTACGCGTCGCCGGACGAGCGCTTCGAGGTGGAACAAATCAGTCCGTCGTGCTGGCAGGTGGTGGTGCACTACGGGTTCAAGGAAGACCCGGATGTGCCGGCCGTGCTCAGGCTGGTGGCCGAGGCGTATCCCGAGATCGACCTGGAGCCGATGCGCACTTCGTATTACCTGTCGCGCCAGACAGTGGTGGCGGCCAGGCGGCCGGCCATGCAGCGCTGGCGCCGGGCGATCTTCGCCTTCATGGCTCGCAACGGCACCCGCAGCACCAAATTCTTCAAGATCCCGCCCAACCGGGTGGTGGAAATGGGAATGCAGGTGGAGTTGTAAACACTGCCTTGGTGGCGGTGGGTGTGGGTGTTCTTCTGGCCGTCGGCGCCTGGCGCGAAGGCGCCAGGCTGGCCCCGTGAAGCCCGGGCCCTTTCCCGCTGCCCGGACCGACGCCTCAATAGCTCAGCAACAATAGCAACAACGACGACAAACCCTACTTCTTGGCATCCTTCAACTGCGGCAGTGCTGCCCCGGCCGACGGAGCCAGCAGTCCGGTCTTCACGTAGGTGAACAGCTTGTCGCGCGTGTCGGTGATGTCGAGATTGCGCATGGTGAGCTGGCCGATGCGGTCGGCCGGGGTGAAGGGGGCGTTTTCCACCTTTTCCATGGACAGGCGCTCGGGCGCGTAGGTGAGGTTGGGCGATTCGGTGTTCAGCAGCGAATAGTCGTTGCCGCGGCGCAGTTCCAGCGTGACTTCGCCGGTGACGGCGCGCGCCACCCAGCGCTGGGCGGTTTCGCGCAGCATGATGGCCTGCGGATCGAACCAGCGGCCCTGGTACAGCAGGCGGCCCAGCTTGCGGCCGCTTTCGCGGTATTGCTCGATGGTGTCTTCGTTGTGGATGCCGGTGACCAGGCGTTCGTAGGCGATGAACAGCAGCGCCAGCCCCGGGGCTTCGTAGATGCCGCGGCTCTTGGCTTCGATGATGCGGTTTTCGATCTGGTCGCTCATGCCCAGGCCGTGGCGCCCGCCGATGCGGTTGGCTTCCAGCATCAGTTCGACGGGGTCGGCGTATTCGACGCCGTTCAGGGCCACCGGCTGGCCTTCTTCGAAGCGTACGGTGACTTCTTCGGCCTTGACCGCAACGTCGTCGCGCCAGAAGGCCACACCCATGATGGGCTTGACGATCCGGATGCCCGAGTTCAGGTGCTCGAGATCTTTCGCTTCGTGGGTAGCGCCCAGCATGTTGGAGTCGGTGGAATAGGCTTTCTCGGCCGACATCTTGTAGTCGAAGCCGGCTTGCCGCATGTATTCGGACATTTCGGCGCGGCCGCCCAGTTCGTCGATGAACAGCTGGTCGAGCCAGGGTTTGTAGATTTTCAGGTCGGGGTTGGTGAGCAGGCCGTAGCGGTAGAAGCGCTCGATGTCGTTGCCCTTGTACGTGCTGCCGTCGCCCCAGATGTTGACGCCGTCTTCTTTCATGGCGGCCACCAGCATGGTGCCGGTGACGGCGCGGCCGATGGGCGTGGTGTTGAAGTAGGTGATGCCGGCGGTGGACACGTGGAAGGCGCCGGCCTGCAGGGCTGCGATGCCTTCGGCCACCAGTTGCGCCCGGCAGTCGATCAGGCGCGCGTTTTCGGCCCCGTATTCCATGGCGCGGCGCGGGATGGCGTCGTAGTCGTCTTCGTCGGGCTGGCCCAGGTTGGCGGTGTAGGCGTACGGAATCGCGCCCTTGTTGCGCATCCACAGAAGCGCCGCGCTGGTGTCCAGGCCGCCCGAAAAGGCGATGCCGACCTTCTGGCCGACGGGAAGGTTGGGGAGAATAGTGGTCATTGTGTGATCTAAAGCGCTACGGGGCGGCGGCGTGCCGCGCGTGAACCCGGAATTTTAACGCGTTTGGGCGAGGGGTACGGGCCGGAGATTCCCAGCCCCCCTGGGAGGCCGCCCGGAATGAAAACAGGTGCGGCCAGATCGGGGACGCGCGGAGCCGGCTTTGCCGGTCCGCCAGCGTCGCCCCCTTGAGGGGGAAGCGCGCAGCGCTGCGGGGGTGGGGTTCACTCAGTCTATGCGGCCCAGCAGCAGGAATTCCATCAAGGCTTTTTGCACGTGCAGGCGGTTCTCGGCTTCGTCCCAGACCACGCTTTGCGGGCCGTCGATGACTTCGCCGGTGACTTCTTCGCCGCGGTGGGCGGGCAGGCAGTGCATGAAGACCGCCTGCGGATCGGCGGCGGCCATCATTTCGGCGTCGACGCACCAGTCGGCGAATGCGGTGCGGCGGGCGTCGTTTTCGGCTTCGTAGCCCATGCTGGTCCAGACATCGGTGGTGACCAGGTGGGCGCCGCGGCAGGCTTCGATGGGGTCATCGAACTGGCGCAGCACGCCGGCAGGCGGGGCGCCCACGCGGGCCGGGTCGAGTTCGTAGCCGCGCGGGGTGGACACGTGCAGCGAGAAGCCCAGCATTTCGGCTGCCTGCAGCCAGGTATACGACATGTTGTTGGCGTCGCCGATCCAGGCCACTGTCTTGCCGGCGATAGGGCCGCGGTGCTCGATGTAGGTGAAGATATCGGCCAGGATCTGGCAGGGATGGTATTCGTTGGTCAGGCCATTGATGACCGGCACGCGCGAATGCGAGGCAAAGCGCTCGATGCGGGTTTGCTCGAAGGTGCGGATCATGACGATGTCGACCATGCGCGAGATCACGCGCGCGGTGTCTTCGATGGGCTCGGAACGGCCCAGTTGCGAGTCGTTCGAGGTCAGGTTGATGACCGACCCCCCCATTTGATACATGCCGGCCTCGAACGATACCCGGGTGCGGGTGCTGGCTTTCTCGAACACCATGGCCAGGGTGCGGTCGTGCAGGGGCATATGGGGCTCGTAACGCTTGAATTTATCTTTGATCAAGCGTGCGCGTTCGAGCACATAGGCAATTTCAGCGGGAGAAAAATCCCGGAACTGCAGGAAGTGCCGCAAGGGGCCGGTCTGGTGCGTGGGAGGAGTCATGATGGAAACGCGAAGCCAAAAGACCAATCATATACAATTCGCGGCGCGGGCCGCATCTTTGGTGCCCGGCCAGTCTGGGCCGGACATACGCAGCCCGCGGTGAAAAATTCATGGCAACTCGTGTCAAACAATTCGTTATTCACGGCGTCACCGAAAGCGGCGCCCGGTTTCGCCCCAGCGACTGGGCCGAACGCCTGGCGGGCGTCATGGCCCAGTTCCGCCCGCCCGGCTTTACCGGCAGCCATCTGACGTATTCCCCCTATGTGCTGCCGGTCATGGTCGACGGGGTGCGCGGCGTAGTGGTTGACCAGCGCCTGCGCGAGCTCGAGCCGCTAGCCTACAAATTCGTGGTCGATTTCGCCCACGACAACAAACTCAAGACCGAAGAACGCGAAATCTGAGGCGGAGCGCCGCCGGGCAAAGAAAAGCCGCGCATCGTGCGCGGCTTTACGGCCTTGCGCAGTGCGGACTCAGGGTACCGGGGTGACCAGTTTGCCTGTCTGGAAGTACGACTGCAGGTTTTCCAGCATCAGGTCTTCCATGGCCAGGCGGGTTTCGTAAGAAGCGCTGCCGATGTGCGGCAGCAGCACGGTGTTGTCGCTGGCTTTCAGAGCATCCGGCACGTTGGGCTCGTGTTCGAACACGTCCAGCGCCGCGCAGCCCAGCTTGCCGTTTTCCAGCGCCGTGGCCAGGGCCTGTTCGTCGATGACGGGGCCGCGCGCGATATTGACGACGACACCCTTGGGGCCCAGCGCCTCGAGCACCTCGCGGTTGACCAGGTGCCGGGTTTCCGGCCCGCCCACGGTGGCTACGACCAGGAAATCGGCCCAGCGGGCCAGTTCGACCAGCGACGCTTCGTAGGTGTACGGCACGTCGCTGCGGGGGCGGCGGTTATGGTAGCGGACTTCCATGTCGAAGCCGTCGCCGCGCCGGGCGATGGCCTGGCCGATGCGGCCCAGCCCGATGATGCCCAGTTTCTTGCCGCTGACGCGCGTGCCCAGCGGGATGCCGCCGTGCACCTGCCCCCAGCGGCCGGCGCGCACATAACGGTCGCCCAGGCTCATGCGGCGCGCGCCGGCGATCATCAGGCCCCAGGCCAGGTCGGCCACGCAGTCGGTGAGCACGTCGGGCGTATTGCTGACCAGCACGCCGCGCTGGCGGGCGGCCTGCACGTCGATGGTTTCGTAGCCCACCCCCCAACTGCAGATGGCCTTCAGGTCGGGCAGGGCGGCGATCAGGTCGGCGTCGGCGCCCATGGAGGCCGAGGTCACCATGGCCGTGATGCCCGGGCCGTATTCGGCCAGCGCGGCCTTGCGGTCGCCGTGCTTCCAGAGTTCGAAGACGTCGTAGCCGTCGGCCAGCCGCTGGTTGGCCGAGGGCGAGCCGGCCAGGGAGCCGACCTGGAGGATGCGTTGCTTGGTCATGTCGTATGCGCGGGTTAAAGGAGGGGAAAACGCAAATGCTACTTGATTCGGGGCGGGGGCGGGCAAGCGGCTGCCCGCGCCGCGCCATCTACCCGGTTATTGCAGTTCGATGCCACCTTCCTTGATCACTTGCTTCCAGCGCTTGACTTCACCCTGCTGGAATTTGGCGAACTCTTCCGGCGAACTGGCCACGACCTCGAAACCCAGTCCCTGCAAGGTTTTGGTGACGTCGGGCTCGTGCAGGCTCTTGCGCAGGGCATCGGACAGCGTCTTCACCACCGGGGCCGGCGTGCCCTTGGGCACCGCGAAGCCCTGCCATGAATACACCACCATGTCCTTGACGCCCGCTTCGGTCAGGGTGGGCACTTTGGGCAGGTCGGCCGCGCGCGCGTCGCCGGTGATGGCCAGGGCTTTCAGCTTGCCTGCCTGCACATATTTCTGCACTGCGCCCAGATTCTGGAACGAAACATTGACCTGCGAGCCCAGCAGGTCGGCGATGGCCGCGGCGCCGCCGCGGTAGGGCACGTCGACGCCCGTGGTGCCGGTGCGCTGGCGGAACAGGATGGCCGACAGATGGTCCGACGAGCCTGTGCCCGACGAGGCGTACGTGACTTCGCCGGGATGCTTCTTGGCGTATTCGACCAGTTCCGCCACGGTGTTGGGCGGAAACGAGGGCGGCGCCACCAGGATATTCGGGTTGCGCACGGCCTGGGTCAGGTAGACGAAGTCTTTGCTGGGGTTGTAGGCCAGTTCTTTGTAAAGCGCCTCATTGATGGCGAAAGTGCCGATCGAGCCCACCATCATGGTGTAGCCGTCAGCCGGCGAGCGGGCCAGCGCCTGGGCGCCGATGGCGCTGTTGGCGCCGGGCTTGTTCTCGGCCACGAAGCTCTGGCCCAGCAGCTTCTGCATGCTGGGCATGACCGAGCGCGCCGTGATGTCGGACGAGCCGCCGGGCACGAACGGCACGATGATGGTGACCGGCTTGTCGGGGAACGAGGCCGCGTGGGTGGCGGTGCCGCCCAGCAGGGCCAGGCTGGCGGTCGCAATAGCGCTGATCAGTTTGTTCACAATGTCTCCTGGTGCGCGTGTTGTTGGATGAGCTGCCGGCCACGCGCCCCGGCAGCCTGGGAACGGGGCGGGGTCGGTCGACCCGCGCGCCCGGTTGCTTGACCACCTTGGCCCATTTTGCGGTTTCGGCGGTCATGAACTGTTGTAATACAAATATATGTATTGAGCTTTTACTTGTCAACCAAGTATACTTTTTTTGACTTCCTTTTCGATAACAGGGCTTCCAGGAGCTACCGCCATGAAAACCACCCCGGTCACCGCCGCCGATTTGCAGCGTTCCGTCATCGCCGTCCCGCCGCTGGCGCGCAAGGCCGACCTGTCGCTGGACACGAATGCCAACCAGGCCCTACTGCGCCATCTGGAGCAGGGCGGCGTGCGCAGCGTGATGTATGGCGGCAATGCCAATTTCTATAACGTGGGCGTCAGCGAATACGCGCGCCTGGTGGATTTCCTGGCAGAGGCCGCGGGCGACGACACCTGGGTGCTGCCCTCGGCGGGCCCCGACTACGGCAAGCTGATCGACCAGGCCGCCATCTTGCGCACGCGCGCGTTTCCCACCGCCATGCTGCTGCCGATGTCGTTTCCGTACACCGACGCCGGCCTGGCCGACGGCATCCGCCGCTTCAGCGACGTGCTGGGCAAGCCGGTGGTGGTGTACCTGAAATCTTCCGGCTACCTGGCGCCTGCCACGGTGGCGGGCCTGGTTGACGAGGGGCGCATCGCGGCCCTCAAGTACGCCGTGGTGCGCGACGATCCGGCCGACGATCCTTACCTGACCGCGCTGCTGCAGGCGGTGGATTCGCGCTGGCTGGTCAGCGGCGTTGGGGAACGCCCGGCCATTGCGCATTTCCGCCAATTCGGGCTGAAGAGCTTCACGTCGGGATCGGTATGCGTGGCGCCGCGCGGCTCGATGCGTCTGCTGCGCCTGCTGCACGAGGGCCGCTTCGACGAAGCCGAGCAGGTGCGCGCGCGCTACCTGGGCCTGGAAGACTGCCGCGACCAGATCAGCCCGATCCGCGTGCTGCACGATGCCGTGACACTGTCCGGCGTGGCCGACATGGGGCCGATGCTGCCGCTCTTGACCGGCCTGTCCGAATCCGAACGCCAGCGCGTGGCGCCCGTGGCTCGCAGCCTGCTCGAATGGGACCGCGAGCCCGCCGCCGCGTAGATCGCCGCGATGCGCGCGCCGATGGCCGCGCCAGGTTTTTCCCACGTCCACACAACGGAGACTTGCATGCACGATGCCGATTTGCGGCGGCCCCGAGCCGCCTCGCAGGGAATGCTGTCCTCCGGCGGCGCGCCGGCGGATCCGGCGCGCCGCCGCCTGCTGGCCGGCGCCGGCGCCGCCGCGGCGGCCGCGCTGCCGGGCGCGGCGCTGGCCTGGCAGCCCGCGCCGGCCTATCCGGATCCCGCCGTGCAAGTGCTGGACCCGGCTTTTGAGCCTTATCGCCTGTTCAATGCCGGCGTGGAGCGCATCGCCACCGGCATGCGCTGGGCTGAAGGGCCGGTGTGGTTCGGCGACGGCCGCTTCCTGTTGTGGAGCGATATTCCCAACAACCGCATCATGAAGTGGGAAGAAGAAACCGGCGCCGTCAGCGAATTCCGCAAGCCCTCGAACTACGCCAACGGCAACACGCGCGACCGCCAGGGACGGCTGGTTACCTGTGAGCACCTGACGCGCCGCGTCACGCGCACGGAGTACGACGGATCGGTCACGGTGCTGATGGACAACTACCAGGGCAAGCCGCTGAATTCGCCCAATGACGTGGTATGCCATACCGATGGATCGATCTGGTTTTCGGACCCGCCGTTCGGCATCGGCGGCAACTATGAAGGCCGCAAAGCCCAGGCCGGACTGCCGCACACGGTCTACCGCATCGACGCGGCTTCGGGCAAGGGCGAGGCCATGATCACCGACCTGAAAGGGGCCAACGGGCTGTGTTTCTCGCCGGACGGGGCGCTACTGTACGTGGTCGAAGGACGCGCCGCGCCGAACCGCCTGATTCATGTCTACGACGTGGCCGACGGCGGGGCCCGTCTCGCCAACCGCCGGGTGTTCCTGGATGCGCAGGGCGGCACCATCGACGGCATGCGTTGCGATATCGACGGCAACCTGTGGTGCGGCTGGGGCATGGGCGAAGGCAAGGACGGCGTAATGGTGGTGTCGCCGCAAGGTAAGCGCCTGGGCCACATCCACTTGCCCGAACGCTGTGCCAACCTGTGCTTCGGCAGTGCGCAGCGCAACCGGCTGTTCATGGCCTCGTCGCATTCCATCTACGCGCTGTACGTCAATACCCAGGGGGTGGCGGGCGGGTGAGCGACCGGCGCCCGACAGTGGTATATAAGTGTCTGGCGCCGGCGCGGCGCCGGACACCTGCGAGCGGCCGGCGATGCGCGATGGCAGCCCGCAACGTAGAAAGGGGAGCGAGTTGAAACGCAAGAAATCGGCCGGCGCGCCAGCGCCGGCCGCCGCGGCGGCTGAAGCCGGCACCGGCACGCTGGTGCTGGAACGCGGCCAGCGGGTGCGGCTGGCCGACCAGCTGTATGGCCAGATCTTCGAACAGATCGCCGGCGGCAGCCTGAACGTGGGCGACAAGCTGCCTTCGGAGCACGAAATCTGCGAACGGTTCGGCGTGTCCAGGCCGGTGGTGCGCGAAGCGCTGCTGCGCCTGCGCGCCGATGGCCTGGTCACCGCCCACCAGGGCCTGGGCACCTTCGTCAGCCAGCAGCCGGCGCCGCGCCTGAAAACTTTCAGCGACGTGCAGAACGTGGGCGCCTATCTGCGGGCGCAGGAAATCCGCATGGCGCTGGAAGGCGACGCGGCCCGCCTGGCGGCGCTGCGGCGCACCGATGAAGAACTGCAGGGCATCGCCGACGCGCATGCCGCTTTCATCGACGGGCTCGAGCGCGGTCACGTCTCACCCGAGGCCGACCTGGCATTCCATGCCAGCATCGCGCAGGCCACCGGCAACGACTACTACCTGGGCGTGCTGGAATCCATTCACGAATCCATCAGTGGCTTCATGCGCCTGACGCTGAGCCTGACGCGCACGGGCTCGCGCCAGCGCGCGCAGCGCGTGGCCGACGAGCATGCGGCGATCCTGGGTGCGATCCGCGAACAAGACGGCGAACGGGCCCGCGTGGCGATGCAGTTCCATCTGGGGCAGGCCCGCCACCGCCTGGTCGACCGCGAAAGGGATTGAGCAGGCGCCCGGGCCGGGCGCATCATGAAAACAAATGGGCGCAGGCCCCAAGGAGACAGGCAGTGCAGGGCAGCAGCGGTGTGCAAACGGCAAGAGCGGCCGCCGGGCAGGTACGCGAACAGATTCTGCGGGTATTGACCGCCTGGGGCATGGCGGACGACCTGGCCGCCACGACTGCCGGCCTGATGGTCGAGACAGACTTGCTGGGCATCGATTCGCACGGCATCTCCATGCTGCCGTCGTATGAAGCCAAGCTGCGGGCGGGTACGCTGCGCATCGATGCCCGCCCGCGCGTGGTGCGCGACGCGCTGTCGACCGCGCTGCTCGACGGCATGGCCGGGCTGGGCTATCCGGCGGCGGCGCAGGCCATGCAGCTGGCGGTGGACAAGGCCCTGGAGCAGGGCGTGGGCGCCGTGGCGGTGCGCAACTCGCATCATTTCGGGGCGGCCGGCGTCTACGCCCGCATGGCCGTGCGGCGCGGCGTAGTGGGCCTGGTCACCAGCAGTGCCACCACGCTGATCATGGTGCCCACCCATGGCGCCGCGCCGGTACTGGGTACCAACCCGCTCGCCTTCGCCGCTCCGGCGGCGCAGAACGAGCCCTTCGTGCTCGACATGGCCACCACCACCGTGGCCGCCAACAAGGTGAAGGTCTACGATTTCCACGGCAAGCCCCTGCCCGAAGGCTGGGCGGTCGATGGGCAGGGCGGCAGCGTGACCGATGCCGCGCAAGCCATGCAATATATTTTCGAGCGCCCTGAAGGCGGCCTGACCCCGTTGGGCGGCACGGCCGCCATGAGCAGCCACAAAGGCTACGGGCTGGCCGTGATGGCGCAGATACTGGGCGGCACCCTGGGCGGCAGCGCCATGGCGGCGCGCCGCGCGGCCGTGCGTCAGCCCGGCGAGCCCGACGACATCGGCCACTTCTTCCTGGCTCTGAATCCGGATGCGTTCCGCGAGTCGGGTTCGTTCGAGGAAGAGGTCGACGACGTGATCGACATGTTGCACGACACGCCGCCCGCTGATCCGGCCCGGCCGGTGCAGGTGGCCGGCGAGCCCGAAGCCGCCGAGCGCCAGCGCCGCCTGCGCGACGGCATTCCCATTCCGGCCGCGCTGGAGCAGCGCCTGCGCGCGCTGTGCGAACGCAGCGACGTGCCCTACATACTGGGCGCCTGATTTTCCCGAAACGAGACGGCCCTGGCCGCACCCCGACGACTCATCGAAGGACTCCATCCCATGACTGACCATTCCAAGCGCAAGCGCCCCGAAGACCTGCGCAGCCATCGCTGGTACGGCGTGAAAGACCTGCGTTCTTTCGGCCACCGTTCGCGCACGGCACAGATGGGCTACCACCGTTCCGACTACGCCGGCAAGCCGGTGATCGCCATCATCAACACCTGGAGCGACATCAACCCCTGCCACAGCCATTTCAAACAGCGGGTCGAAGAGGTCAAGCGCGGCATCTGGCAGGCCGGCGGCTTTCCGGTGGAAATGCCGGCCATGAGCCTGTCCGAACCTTTCCAGAAGCCCACGACCATGCTCTACCGCAACCTGCTGGCCATGGAAACCGAAGAGTTGCTGCGGTCGTATCCGGCCGATGGCTGTGTGCTGATGGGCGGCTGCGACAAGACCACGCCGGCATTGCTGATGGGGGCGGCTTCGATGGACCTGCCCACCATTTTCGTGCCGGCCGGGCCCATGCTGCGCGGCAACTGGAACGGCCAGACGCTGGGCTCGGGCTCGGACACCTGGAAATACTGGGCCGAGCTGCGCGCCGGCAACATCACGGAAGAAGACTGGCAGGGCGTCGAAGATGGCATCGCCCGATCGCCCGGCCACTGCATGACCATGGGCACCGCATCCACCATGACGGCGGCGGTCGAGGCGCTGGGCCTGTGCCTGTCGGGCTATTCGTCGATTCCGGCGCCCGATTCGCGCCATGCGCAGATGGCCACCCTGTCGGGCAAGCGCATTGTCGAGATGGTGTGGCACGATGTCACCCCGTCCAGCCTGCTGACGGCGGCATCGTTCGATAACGCCGTGCGCACGGTGCTGGCCCTGTCGGGTTCGACCAACGCGGTAGTGCACCTGATTGCCATGGCGCGGCGCTGCGGATTCCCGCTGGATCTCGACCGCTTCGACAGCCTGGCGCGCAGCACGCCGGTGCTGGCCAACCTGCGCCCGTCAGGCAAGTATCTGATGGAAGACTTCTACTATGCCGGCGGGCTGCGCGCCCTGATGGTGCAACTGGGCGACCTGCTCGACACTACTCAGCAGACCGTCGACGGCCGCACGCTGGGCGAGAACATCGCCGGGGCGCGCGTGTTCCACGACGACGTGATCCGTACGCGCGAGCAGGCGCTGGTTCCGCGCGACGGCCTGGCCGTGCTGCGCGGCAACCTGGCGCCCGACGGGGCGGTGATCAAGCCGCCGGCCATGGAGGCCCGCCTGCAGACCCATACGGGCCGCGCTGTGGTCTTCAAAGACTACAACGACATGGCCGCGCGCATCGACGACCCGGACCTGGACGTGGACGCCGACAGTGTGATCGTGCTGCAGAACGCCGGCCCGCAGGGCGCGCCGGGCATGCCCGAATGGGGCCAGCTGCCGATCCCGCAGAAATTGCTCAAGCAGGGCGTGCGCGACATGCTGCGCATTTCCGATGCGCGCATGAGCGGCACCAGTTACGGCGCGTGCGTGCTGCATGTGGCGCCGGAATCGTATGTGGGCGGGCCGCTGGCGCTGGTGCGCGATGGCGACCTGATCACCCTGGACGTGCCCAACCGGCGCCTGGACGTGCAGTTGCCGGACGCCGAGCTGGCTGCGCGCCGCGCGGCCTGGCAGGCGCCGCCGCCGCGGTTCGAGCGTGGCTACGGCGTGCTGTACCTGAAGCACATCAGCCAGGCCGACAGCGGCTGCGATTTCGATTTCCTGCAGACCGGGCAGCGCCAGGAGGCCGCCGGAGAGCCCGAGATCCACTGAGCCGCGGGCGCGGCGCCCGCACCGACTGAATTCGCCACTGCAAAGGAATTTTCATGACTGCTCCGCTACCCAACCGCTTCCGCCAGCGCATTCTGGCGCGTGAACGGCTGATCGGTTTCTGGATGTGCATGTCCAGCCACATTACCGCCGAGCTGGTGGGGCTGGCCAATTACGACTGGCTGCTGCTGGACGGCGAGCATTCGCCCAACGAGGTGCCGATGTTCCTGCAGCAGTTGCAGGCCCTGCAGGGCAGCGAAAGCGCGCCCGTGGGGCGGCCGTCGTGGAACGACCCGGTCGAGATCAAGCGCCTGCTGGATATCGGTTTCTACAATCTGCTGATCCCGTTCATCGAATCGGAAGAAGACGCCCGCCGCGCGGTGGCGGCCACGCGCTATCCGCCGCAGGGCATTCGCGGGGTGGCCGGCTCGCAGCGCAGCAACCGCTATGGCACGGTGCCGGACTACCTGCACACTATCAACGACAACATCTGCGTGCTGCTGCAAATTGAAAGCCGCCCGGGTATCGAAGCGGTGGACGAGATTGCAGCGGTAGAGGGCGTGGATGGCGTCTTCATCGGCCCGTCAGACCTGGCGGCCGCGCTGGGGCACCTGGGCAACCCAGGCCATCCGGAAGTGCAAGAGGCCATCCGTCACCTGTATCACCGCGTCAGCGCGCAGGGCAAGGCCGTGGGCATTCTGGCGCCGGTGCAGGCCGACGCGCGCCGCTACCTGGACATGGGCATGCACTTTGTGGCGGTGGGCACCGACCTGGGGGTGTTCAAGCAGGCCACGTTCGCGCTGCGCGAGTCATTTCTGACCTGAACTTCGCCGGGCACGGCGGGCTCTGCGCGGCAGGCCCGCCCAAAACAAAAGGATGCCCGCGGGCATCCTTTTGTTTTGCCGTATTCATGCCGCCCCCGAAGAGGCGGCAGAATGATCAGGCCAGCGCCTTGATGGCGGCGGCCAGGCGGCTCTTGTGGCGAGCGGCCTTGTTTTTGTGGATGATGTTCTTGTCGGCCACGCGGTCGATCACGCTGGTGGCTTTCTGGAACACTTCGCTGGCCGCCGCCTTGTCGCCGGCAGCGATGGACTGGCGTACGCGCTTGATGGCGGTGCGCAGCATCGAGCGCAGGCTGGAATTGTGCTTGTTGCGCTCCACCGATTGACGGGCGCGTTTGCGTGCTTGGGCGGTATTGGCCATGTTGCGGTATCTAGTGAATTCGGCAAAGTCCAATATTGTAGCAACTCTGCCAGGGATTGCAAGGCATTTGCCCGGCCGGGGCAACAGGAGGGCCTCAGGCCGAGGCCACACCTATGGAGACGAACCAGGGGGTGAAGCGCCGCACCTCGATGGGCATGTGTTCCTGCAGGCTGCGCAATGTGGCGTCGATGTCGTCGAGCGGGTATTCGCCCGTGACGGGCAGGCCGCCGGCCGCCATCGAGATGCGCATGCTGCCAGGATAATAGGGACGTAGCGCCTGGACGATTTCGGCCAGCGGCTGGCCGCGCGCGTCGATCAGGCCGTGTTCCCAGGCCGCCTGGGCGGCGAGCTCGGCGCGGGGCACCCCGACGCGCACCGAATCGAAGCGCACCCCCAGCCCGGGGCGCAGGACATCGCGCGCGCCCGCCAGGGTTTCAATGGCGACGGCGGCGTCGTGCGCCACCACCAGGGTGCGGTGCGGCTGTTGCCGCACCATATAGTGGCTGCCGGCCGCATGGATGGTGCCTTCGGCGGTGGTGACGGTGAACGGGCGGTGGTCGGCGGCGCTGGCCGCTACCGTGACGGCCCCGGCCAGCAGCTTCAGTTTGCGGGTATTGGCCGTGTAGGTCAGGTCGATGCGGCTGCGCGCATCCAGCAGCAGCTCGCTGCCGTCGGACAGCATGTAGCGGCGGCGTTCGGCGGTGCCGGTGGCGGCGTCGGAAGTGAGGCTGCCCAACGGGAAGAACATGTTGCCCACGTAGGCGGCCGATACGCCGCCGGCCGCGAACAGGGCGGCGGCGCCCAGGAAGCGGCGGCGAGCGCGGGAGACGGGCTGGACTTCGAGCGGGGGCAGGTCGGATTCGTAGCCTGCGGGGTAGGAATCGCCCAGCCGGCCGAATGCCGCGCCACCCAGTGTGCCGGTAAGTTGCTGCCAGGCACTATTGTGTTGCGGATTTGCATCGCGCCAGGCCAGAAACTTGGCGTAATCGTGCTGCGTCGCCCGGCCGGAGCGCAGCAGCAGCAGCCAGTCTATGACCTGGTCTGAGAGGGGCGACGCCTGACTGGAGGGGGTATCCGGTGCCATGAGCGAACCCGAACGACTACCGAGCAGTTGCATCATTAAATAATAATGCTTTTTTTACTTTAAATTACATAGTGCGTGCGTAAATTCTTGTTTTTTTACAGTTTTGGGCTCAGCCGGCGTGGCGCCGGCCGAAATCGCGCAGCCGGAAGCCGCAAGTGAACAGGGCGGCGAAATAGGCCGCGCCGCTGGCGGCCAGCACCGCCGCCAGCCACAGGGCCCGCTGGCCCGGATGGGCCTGCAGCGCGACCCAGTCGAGGTGCCGGCCGGCATAGGCCAGCACCAGTACCAAGGCGGCCAGGGCCGGCAGCAGGCGCAGCAGGAACAGCGGCCAGCCGGGCGCCGGCCGGTAGACGCCGCGCCGCCGCAGGCCGACCAGCAGGGCCAGGGCGTTCAGGGTGGCGCCCAGGCCGATGGCCAGCGCCAGGCCGGCATGGGCCAGGGCCGGCACCAGCGCCAGGTTCATCAACTGGGTGGCTATCAGCACCATCACGGCGATTTTCACCGGCGTGCGTATGTCTTGCTGGGCGTAGAACCCGGGAGCCAGGATCTTGACCCCCAGGATGCCGATCAGGCCGGCCGAGTAGGCGATGACGGCCAGGCGGGTCTGGGCGACATCCTGGGCCTGGAACGCGCCGTAATGAAACAGGGTGGCCACCAGCCCATCGGACAGCAGGGCCAGCCCGACGGCGGCCGGCAGACCCAGCAGCAGCACCAGGCGCAGGCCCCAGTCGAGCAGCGCCGAATAGGTGGTGTCGTCGCGCCGTGCGTGGGCGGCCGACAGGCTGGGCAGCAGCACGGTGCCCAGGGCCACCCCGAGCAGGGCGGTGGGAAATTCCATCAGGCGGTCGGCGAATGACAGCCAGGTGACGCTGCCCGGCGCGAGCCACGTGGCGATGTTGGTGTTGATCAGCAGGGATATCTGCGCCACTGACACCCCCAGCGTGGCGGGCGCCATCTGCCGCAAAATGCGCTGCACGGTGGGGTCGCGCCAGGCCTGCCGCACGCTGGTGAACAGGCGCGGCGCCAGGCCCAGGCGCGCCAGCGCGGCCCACTGCATGGCCAGTTGCGCTACGCCGCCGGCCATTACGCCGATGGCCAGCGCGTAGATGGGGACGTCCATGCGCGGCGCCAGCCACAGGCAGGCGGCGATCATGGACAGGTTCAGCAGCATGGGCGTGAAGGCCGGCACGGCAAAGCGCCGCCAGGTGTTCAGCACGCCCGAGGCGAACGCCACCAGCGACATGCATAGAATGTACGGGAACATCATCCGCGTCATCCAGACGGCGGCGCCGAATTCGGTGCCGCGGGCCTCGCCGCGCAGCCCGCTGGCCATGGCGGTGACGACCCACGGCGCGGCCAGGATGCCCACCAGCGTGACGGCCATCAGCGCCAGGGTGAGGAGCACCGCCACGCGGTCGAGCAGCGTGCGCACGTCGGCATCGCTGCGCTCGTTGCGGGCGGCTCCCAGGATGGGCACGAACGCCTGCGCGAACGCGCCTTCGGCAAACAGGCGGCGCAGCAGATTGGGGATGCGGAACGCGACCCAGAAGGCGTCGGTCAGCGGGCCGGCGCCGAAGGCGCGCGCAACCAGGATGTCGCGGATCAGGCCGGTAATGCGCGACAGCAGCGTGAAGCTGCTGATGGTGGCGGCCGAGCGGAACAGACCCATGTAGAAAGCAGAAAAAGCGCGTGCCGGCCGGGCCGGCGCGCGCGGGCGGGATTACTTGGGCGGCATGCGGATCGCGCCGTCCAGGCGGATCGTTTCGCCGTTGAGCATGTCGTTGGTGATGATGCTGTGCACCAGCTTGGCGTAGTCTTCGGGGCGGCCCAGGCGGGCCGGGAACGGGATGCTGGCGGCCAGCGAGTCCTGCACTTCCTGGGGCATGCCGAAAATCATGGGCGTGCCGAAGATGCCCGGGGCGATGGTCATGCAGCGGATGCCGGTTTTGGACAGGTCGCGCGCGATGGGCAGCGTCATGCCGGCCACGCCGGCCTTCGAGGCCGCGTAGGCGGCCTGGCCGATCTGGCCGTCGAAAGCCGCGACCGACGCGGTGTTGATCAGCACGCCGCGTTCGCCGGTGGGCTCGGGCGCATTGGCGCTCATGGCCTCGGCGGCCAGCCGCATCATGTTGAAGCTGCCGATCAGGTTGATGGACACGACTTTCTGGAACAGGTCGAGCGGGTGCGCGCCGTTTTTGCCGACGATCTTGGCGGCCGGCGCCACGCCCGCGCAATTGACCAGGCCGAACAGCGCGCCCAGTTCGAGGGCGGCGGCCACGGCACGCTGGCCGTCGGCTTCCTGGGTGACGTCGCAGTGCACGTAGCGCTGGCCCAGTTCCTTGGCCAGGGCCTGGCCGGGCTCGTCCTGCAGGTCGGCGATGACGACCTTGGCGCCGTTTTCCACCAGCATGCGCACTGTGCCGGCGCCCAGGCCGGACGCGCCGCCCGTGACGATGAATACCTTGTTCGCGATTTCCATGTAGAGCCTTTGGAAACAGATGGATTCAATGAAGCGCCGCGGCATGCCGCGGCGCGAGGGAAGGTGGGGCGGTTGCCCGTTCAGCCGGCCAGCGCCTGGAACAGGCGGGCCTTAATGTCGTCGACCGCGCCTACGCCGGAAATCTTGCGGTACTTGGGCGCCTTGCCGTCGCCGGCCTGGGCCCACGAGGCGTAATAGTCGACCAGCGGGCGCGTTTGCTTCTGGTACACCGCCAGGCGGTTGCGCACCGTGTCTTCGCGGTCGTCGTCACGCTGGACGAGGGGCTCGCCGGTGACGTCGTCCAGGCCTTCCTGCTTGGGCGGATTGAAGCGTACGTGATAGGTGCGCCCGCTGGCCGGGTGCACGCGGCGGCCGCTCATGCGTTCGATGATGTCTTCTTCGGGCACTTCGATTTCGACCACGTAGTCGAGCGCCACGCCGGCGCTCTTGAGCGCATCGGCCTGCGGGATGGTGCGGGGAAAGCCGTCGAACAGGTAGCCGTTGGCGCAGTCGGGCTGCTTCAGGCGGTCTTGGACCAGGCCGATGATGATCTCGTCGGACACCAGCCCGCCCGCGTCCATGACTTTCTTGGCTTCCAGGCCCAGCGGCGTGCCTTGCTTGACGGCCGCGCGCAGCATGTCGCCCGTGGAAATCTGCGGAATGGCGAAGTGCTGGGTGACGAATGCGGCCTGGGTGCCTTTGCCGGCGCCGGGCGGTCCGAGCAGGATGAGACGCATGGATGCTCCTGAATGATTGCGAATTTTTATGACCGGGAACGATTATGCCGCAACGCAGCAGCCATTGTGGCCGTGCGTATCAAGGGAAACCCCTTATAACCCATCCGCATACAGCGACCGCACGCGCTCCAGATCGGCGGGTGTATCGACCCCCGCCACGGGCGGCTGCGGCGTGCGGTGCACGACGATGGCGTGGCCGTGTTCCAGGGCGCGCAGCTGTTCCAGCGCCTCGTAGCGTTCCAGCGCGCCCTGGGGCAGGGCCGGGAAGCGGCGCAGGAAGCCCGCGCGGTAGGCATAAAGCCCGATGTGGTGCAGGGCCGGCAGGCCGGGTGCCAGCAGGCGCTGGCCGCCGGCCAGGGCGTCGCGGGCCCAGGGGATGGGCGCGCGCGAAAAGTACAGGGCGCGTCCGTCGGCGCCGCACACGACCTTGACCACGTTGGGGTTGAACAGCGCTTCGGCGTCGGCCAGGGGGCAGGCGCACGTGGCGATGGCGGCGTCAGGGTGGGCTTGCAGCGCGGCAGCCACGGCATCGATGAGGGCCGGATCGATCAGGGGTTCGTCGCCCTGTACGTTGACCACGATGGCGTCATCGGCGAGGCCCAACTGCCCGATGGCCTCGGCCAGGCGGTCGGTGCCGGTGGGATGGTCGGCGCGGGTGAGCAGGGCGGCGTGGCCGTGGGCGGCGGCTGCCTGTTCGACGCGGGTGTCATCGGTAGCAATGTAGACGCGGGTGGCGCCCGATCGGGCCGCGCGTTCGGCCACGCGCACCACCATGGGCTTGCCGGCGATGTCGGCCAGGGGTTTGTCGGGCAGGCGCGTGGACGCCATGCGGGCCGGGATCAGGGCGATGAAGCTCACGGTTCAGGCCGGACCAGGGGGCGCGGCGTCGAGCTGCCGGGCTTCCGATTCGAGCATGACCGGGATGCCGTCGCGTACCGGATAGGCCAGGCGGTCGGCGCGGCAGATCAGTTCGGCCTGGGCGCGGTCGTAGTCGAGGCGGCCCTTGCACAGGGGGCACACGAGAGTGTCGAGAAGGCGGGATTCCATGCGGCGATTCTAAAGCAGTTTGGGGCGAAGGCGGGCGAGCTTTCAGGGGGCGACGGCGGCGGCCGCCCGGCGCAGGCGCGCCGCCAGCCAGTCGAACAGCCCGGGGTCCGAAAGCCGCGCCTGCACCGGCACTTCCCACAAGCGCGGGTCGTCCAGCCCACGGCATTTGATCGCGTCTTTCGAGGTGATCAGGATTGCGTCGGCGGTGACGGCGTCGAACGGCGAGCGGCGGTAGTCGTAATGGTCGGGCAGCGCCAGGCAGGGGGCGGGGCGCACGCCAGCGGCGCGCAGGGTGGCGAAGTAGCGTTCGGGGTTGCCGATGCCCGCGGCTGCGGCCACGGCCGGGAACGCCGAGGTATCGGCAAAATCGGCGAGTGGCCGGCGGGCGCCGCTCTGCAGGTGCCGGGCCGCGTCGGGCTCGAGCCGCATGTCGGCCCGCCGCGGCCCGGCGCCGGCGGGCGCCGGAGAGCCTGGCGCGCGGTTGGTGATCACGGCATCCACGGTGTCCAGCCGCGCGGCGGATTCGCGCAGGGGGCCGGCCGGCAGCAGGCGGCCGTTGCCGACGCCGCGCTCATCCTGCACGGCGATTTCGACATCGCGCGCGAGCGCTAGGTGCTGCAGCCCGTCGTCGGACACGATCACGTCCACCTGGGGGTGGCGCTGCAGCAGGGCCTGGGCCGCCAGGGCCCGGCGCGGGTGTACCGCGACCGGCGCGCCCGTGGCGCGGGCGATCAGGGCCGGTTCGTCGCCGTAGCTGGCCGGGGCCAGATCGCCCTGGCCGACCCGCGGCTGCGGTCCGATGCGTATGCCGTAGCCGCGGCTGATCACGCCCGGGGTCCAGCCGCGCTCGCGCAGCGCTTGCACGGTGGCGATGACCACCGGGGTCTTGCCGGTGCCGCCCACATAGATGTTGCCGATGACCACGACCGGCACTGGCGCGCGGTACACCGGCCGGCGGCCGGACTGGTACTGCTCGCGCCGCCGCGCCACATGCCAGGCGGTCAGGGCCGACAGCGGCCGCAGCAGCGTGGCCAGCCAGCCGTCGTGCTGCCAGTGGCGTTGCGGGAAAGGGGGGCGCGCGGGGGGCGGCTTCACCGGGCGTTCTGGGCGGCGAAGTTGACGCGCCCGATGCCCGCCAGGCGGGCCGCTTCCATGACATTGACCACCGACTGGTGGGTGGCCTGGGCATCGGCATTGATCAGCAGCAGCGGCTGCGACTTGCCGGCAGCCGCCAGCGCCAGGGCCTGCGCCATGTCGTCCGGCCCGGCGGCATCGACCAGCGTGCCGTTGACGGCATAGCGGCCGTCGCGGCTGATGGCCACTTCGATGGCGGGCGGGGTTTCCTGTTCGATGGCGGCTTCGGGCAGCGTGACCTTCAGCTGGGTATAGCGCGCGAACGAGGTAGTGGCGGCCAGGAAGATCAGAATGACCAGCAGTACATCGATCAGCGGGATCAGGTTGATCTCGAGATCGTCGCGTTCGCCCCAGGCACCGCGGAAATTCATGGCTGGTTCCCGGGCTGCGCGCCCGGCGCGCTGGCGCGCGCCACCCGGGCCGCGATCTGTTCCATGGCATTGAGCAGGCCATCCACCCGCCCGCGCAGGTAGCGGTGCGCGATCATGGCGGGAATGGCGATCAGGATGCCGAAGGCGGTGTTGTACAGGGCAATGGAAATTCCGCGCGCCAGTTGGGCCGGATCGCCCCCCGAGGGCGTATACGAGCCGAAGATCTCGATCATGCCCACTACGGTGCCGAACAACCCCATCAGCGGGGCGATGACGGCCACCGTGCCCAGGGCCGGGATGTAGCGGTTCAGCTCGTGGGCCACGGCGCGGCCGGCATCTTCGACGGCTGTGCGCTGGACGTCGCGCGGCTGGTGCCGCTGCCGCAGTACTTCGGCCAGCACGCGGCCCAGCGGCGAGTTGCGCTCGAGCCTGGCCAGCGCTTCCGGCGTATCCTGGCCGTTGCGGTGCATTTCCAGCACCTGATCGGGCAGCCCGCGGGGCAGGATGAGGCTGCGCCGGAGCGAAAGCAGACGTTCGACGATCAGGGCCAGGCCCAATACGGACGTGGCAAGCAGCGGCCAGATCGGCCAGCCGGCTTCGCGGAAAATGGACAGCAAGGCGTGGGCTCCCGGGGGGGGCCGCGCCCGGCGGCGCAACCCGATTCAAGGGCGAACTGTAACGGGCGGGAGGGGCCCGTGGCAAGGCCGCCGCCATCGGCCCAACCTATCCACAGTTTTTGTGGATAATTCTGTGCAGAACTCACCCCAAAGGCGGATGGATGCTGGTTCTGGGCTGGATCGGCAGTGGCATGCCTGTCTGGTGTTGGCTATTTTTCTGATAAAAAACAATTACTTAATACCAATTTGCTGGCGCTGCGGGCTATCGGGCCGTGGCGGGGGCGCCTGCGATATCATCTGAGCCCGCCCGGCAAGCCCTGTGGACAGATATCTCTTCGGAAAGCCTTATGACAGTTGAATTTCCCGTCAGAAACGACGTATTTACGCGGGATATCATGACGGTTGCCCAGTTGAACCAAGCAGTGGGCCAATTGCTGGAGCGCAACATTCCGTCGCTGTGGGTCCGCGGCGAGATATCCAACTTTACGCAGGCCGCGTCGGGCCACTGGTATTTCACTCTGAAAGACAGCCGCGCGGCGGTGCGCGCCGTGATGTTCCGCGGCCGTGCCTCGGCTGTGGGCTTCATGCCCCGTGCCGGCGACCAAGTGGAAGTGCGCGCCCGCGTGTCACTGTATGAGCCTCGCGGCGACTACCAATTGCAGGCCGAGGCCATGCGGCGCGCCGGCCTGGGCAATCTCTACGAGGCGTTCCTGCGCCTGAAGGCGCAGTTGGCCGAAGAGGGCCTGTTCGAGCCGGCCGCCAAGCGCGCGCCGGTGGCGCTGCCGCGGGCCATCGGGGTAATCACCTCTCTGCACGCGGCGGCGCTGCGCGATGTGTTGTCGGCCCTGGCGCGCCGCGCGCCGCAGGTGCCGGTGGTGGTGTATCCGGCGCCCGTGCAGGGCGCCGATGCGGCCGCCCGCCTGGCTGCCCAGCTGCAATTGGCCAATGCGCGCCGGGAAGTGGACACGCTGCTGCTGGTGCGCGGCGGCGGCAGCATCGAAGATTTGTGGAGCTTCAACGATGAAACCCTGGCGCGCCTGGTGGCCGCCAGCGCCATTCCCGTGATCAGCGGCGTCGGCCACGAAACCGATTTCACCATCGTGGATTTCGTGGCCGACGTGCGCGCGCCGACACCGACCGCGGCGGCCGAGCTGGCCTGCCTGCCGCGCGCCGAGTTGCTGAGCCAGGTAGAGCAGGCGGCCCAGCGCCTGGCGCGCGGGCAGCAGCGCCGGCTGGAACGGGCCGCTCAGCGCCTGGACAGGGCGGCCGCGCAACTGGTGTCGCCGGCCAGCCGGCTGGCGCACCAGGCCGAACGGCTGAATACCCTGCGCCATCGGCTGGCCGCGGCCTGGAGCGGTCCACAGGGCCGGCGCGCCGCGCGCATCGGCCTGCTGGCGCAGCGGCTGGGGCACGCAACGCCCGACCTCGGGCGCGCCGGCGAGCGCCTGGCCGTCCTGACGCGCCGGCTGGGGCAGGCGCAGGCCCGCCACCTGGCTGTGCGCCAGGCGCGCGCCGCTTCCGTGGCAGCTCATTTGCGCGCGCTCGATCCGCAGCACACGCTGGCGCGCGGCTATGCCATCGTGCGCGACACGCAGGGCCGCATCGTGCGCGATGGCGCGCCGTTGGCGTGCGGTCAGGAACTGGACGTGACATTGGCGCAGGGCGGGGCGCAAGTGCAGGTGCTGGAGCCGCGTCCGCGTTAATCCCGCGCCGGAACAGGGTTAAGCCGGCGCGCTCACGCCAAGAGCCGATACAATGGTTCCGCTTGATCGTGCACTCAACAAAGAAGGAACCCACATGGCACATACTCTTCCCCCCCTGCCTTACGCGCTGGACGCACTGGCTCCGCACATCTCCAAGGAAACGCTCGAGTTTCACTACGGCAAGCACCACCAGACTTACGTCACGAATCTGAACAACCTGATTCCCGGCACCGAATTCGAAAACGCCTCGCTCGAAGACATCGTCAAGAAGTCGTCCGGCGGCGTGTTCAACAACGCGGCCCAGATCTGGAACCACACGTTCTACTGGAACAGCCTGGCTCCCAACGCGGGCGGCGCGCCCGCCGGCAAGCTGGCCGACGCCATCAATGCCAAGTGGGGCAGCTTCGACGCTTTCAAAGAAGCTTTCAACAAGTCCGCCGCCGGCAACTTCGGCTCGGGCTGGACCTGGCTGGTCAAGAAGGCCGACGGTTCGCTCGACATCGTCAACACCAGCAATGCCGCCACGCCGCTCACCACGGCCGACAAGCCGCTGCTGACCTGTGATGTCTGGGAACACGCCTATTACATCGACTACCGCAACGCCCGTCCCAAGTACCTGGAAAACTTCTGGGCGCTGGTCAACTGGGACTTCGCGGCCAAGAACTTCGCCTGAGCGGCCTGCCGCCCAAGCAAACGCCCGGCTTCGGCCGGGCGTTTTCGTTGCCCCGCAGTGGTAAGGTAGCAGGCCAGCCGCGCCGCTGCCTGCCTCGTTTTCCATACCTGCCAGCCGACCATGCCACTGATCCGCCGCCTGACGACCCGCCTGCGCCTGTTATCCCATCGCAAGGCGCGCCAGATGGGACGCCTGTCGCGCAAAAGCCTGCAACTGGGCCTGCTGCTGGGCGGCGCCGCCCTGGTGGCGCTGGTATCGCTGGGCTTCGCCCGCCTGGCCGACCTGGCCCTGGAATGGAACCATGCCTGGGTGTCCCGTTATGGCTGGCTGGCATTCGTACTTATTCCCGCCGCCTTCGCCCTGTTGCGCTGGCTGACCCTGCGGCTGGCGCCCAAGGCGGCCGGCAGCGGCATTCCGCAAGTGATCGGCGCGCTGACTCTGCCGCCCGGGCCCGCGCAAACCAGCCTGGTGTCGCCCCGCCAGACCGTCTGGAAGATTCCGCTGACTTTCCTGGGCCTGGCGGCGGGCGCCTCGGCCGGCCGCGAAGGCCCCTCGGTGCAGGTCGGCGCCGCGGTCATGCTGGCCTGGGGGCGCTTCTGGCGGCGCATGGGTGTGCCGCTGCGCGGCTTCCATGCCAACGAACTGATCGCCGCCGGCGCGGCGGGCGGTCTGGCCGCCGCCTTCAACGCGCCTCTGGCGGGGGTAATCTTCGCCATCGAAGAACTGGGGCGCGGCACGGTGCTGCGTTGGCAGCGCCTGGTGCTGATCGGCGTGCTGGCGGCCGGTTTCCTGGTGGTGGCGCTGGCGGGCAACAACCCGTATTTCGGCACCTTCGGCGGAACCTCCCTGCCGCGCTATATGGCCATGTGGGTGCTGCTGTGCGGCCTGGTCAATGGCGTGCTGGGCGGCGTGTTCAGCCGCCTGCTGAGCAAGGGGGCGGCCGGTGTCGCACCCGCCTCATGGCGCAGCTGGATCCGCCGCCATCCGATTTACACCGCTGCGGCCATGGGCCTGGCCCTGGCCGTGCTGGGCGCCCTCAGCCAGAACACGGTGTACGGCACCGGCTATGCGGTGGCCGGCGGACTGCTGTCCGGCGAGTCCGAAGGTCCCGCCGCATTCGGACTGGCCAAGCTGGCCGCCACGGTGGTGTCGTACTGGGCGGGCATTCCGGGCGGCATCTTCACGCCGGCCCTGACCACCGGTGCCGGCATCGGCCAGCATCTGTGGGAACTGAGCGGCGGCGAGGTCGACCGCCGCGTGCTGGTGCTGATCTCCATGGCGGCCTTCCTGGCCGCGGCCACGCAGTCGCCGCTGACCGCCAGCGTGATCGTGATGGAAATGACCGGCAGCCAGCCCATGCTGTTCTGGTTGCTGGTGGGGGCTTTATCGGCATCGGTGGTGGCGCGCCAGTTCTGCCCGCAGCCGTTCTACCATTTTGCGGCGGGGCGCTATCGCCGGCAGGCGCAGGTCGAGGCCGCGCGGGCTGCCCGGGACGCCCCGTAGCCTGCACCAGTGTCCAGCGCGTAGACACTGTCCATTTTGTGGACACACCGGCGCGGCGCCATGCCCGCCGCGGCGCTGCTGGCGTAACATCGAAAGATTCGCTTTTTCCTTTGTCACATTCTCTTCGGGCTTCGATCCATGACCGTGCATGCTTACATCTGCGATGCCATCCGCACTCCTTTTGGCCGCTACGGCGGCGCTCTGGCGCCGGTGCGCGCCGACGACCTGGCCGCCGTGCCGATCAAGGCGCTGATGGCGCGCAATGCCGGCGTGCACTGGGATGAGCTGGCCGATGTGATCCTGGGGTGCGCCAACCAGGCCGGCGAAGACAACCGCAACGTGGCCCGCATGGCCGCGCTGCTGGCGGGGCTGCCCATCGAGGTGCCGGGCGCCACGCTGAATCGCCTGTGCGGCTCGGGCCTGGACGCCATCGGCACCGCGGCGCGCGCCATCCGGGCGGGCGAGGCCGGCCTGGTGCTGGCCGGCGGCGTCGAAAGCATGAGCCGTGCGCCTTTCGTCATGGGCAAGGCCGACACCGCGTTCTCGCGCAATGCTGCCATCTACGACACCACCATCGGCTGGCGCTTCGTCAACAAGCTCATGAAGGCCCAGTACGGTGTGGACTCGATGCCCGAAACCGCCGAGAACGTGGCCGACGATTTCAAGATCAGCCGCGCCGACCAGGATAAGTTCGCGCTGGCCAGCCAGGAAAAAACCGCCCGCGCGCAGCGCGAAGGCTTTTTCGAGGCCGAGATCACACCCGTGTCCATCGCCCAGAAAAAGGGCGATCCGGTCCTGGTGGCCAAAGACGAACACCCGCGCGAAACCAGTCTGGAAGCGCTGGGCCGCCTGAGGGGAGTGGTGCGCGAAGGCGGCTCGGTAACGGCCGGCAACGCTTCGGGCGTGAACGACGGCGCCGCGGCGCTGCTGCTGGCCGACGAGCGCGGCGCCGCCCGCCACGGCCTGACGCCGCGCGCGCGCGTGGTAGGCATGGCCACCGCCGGCGTGGCCCCGCGCATCATGGGTATGGGCCCGGCCCCGGCCACCCGCAAGGTGCTCGAACTCACCGGCCTGAAGCTCGAGCAGATCGACGTCATTGAACTGAACGAGGCCTTTGCCGCGCAGGGCCTGGCCGTGCTGCGCGACCTGGGCATTGCCGACGACGACGCGCGCGTCAATCCCAATGGCGGCGCTATCGCGCTGGGGCATCCGCTGGGCGCCAGCGGCGCCCGCCTGGCCACCACCGCCATCAACCAGTTGCACCGCACCGGCGGCCGCTATGCGCTGTGCACCATGTGCATCGGCGTGGGCCAGGGCATCGCGGTGGTGCTCGAACGGGTCTGATTCCGTCGAGGATAAAAAAAGAGCCGGCGATGCTGGCTCTTTTTCATTTGAACGGCCCTGAATATTCAAGGCAGGCCGTCGATGCGGTTACCTTCCTTGATGCCGTGCGCGGCGAACCAGCCTTGCGCCATTTCGAGCGCGTAGCGCACCGGCCGGGTCGAGCAATGGGCGTCGTCGGTTTGCGGCGCCATATCGGCGATGTTGACGATGGCGCCGTCATCGGCAATGAAGGCAATCGACAGCGGCAGCAGCGTATTACGCATCCAGAAGCATTGCAGGTCGGGCAATTCGAAGACGAACAGCATGCCGTTGTTGTCGGGCAGGCTCTGGCGCTGCATCAGGCCGATGCGGCGCGTGTCGTCGGTGCTGGCGACCTCGGCGTGGATGATGTGGATGCCGGCCGACAGTTCGACGACAGGCAGCTTGCCCTGAGGGCCGGCGGGGGCGGCATGCTGGGCCGTGGCGCTGGCCGGCAGGCCCAGCAGCGCGGCAACGGCGACGGCCGCCTGGATGAAAAAGCGCGGAAAGGGCGGCAGGCGATGGGTCGACATGGAATGGGGAAACGGCGGAAAATAACAGGGCGGGGCATTGCGCCCCGCCCGGGCAATAACGCCGCCCGGTGCCGGATGAGCCGGCGCACGGGCGGCGTTGTACAGATACTGGGCGTCAGGCCGACGTGATGTTCAATGCCTGTTTGCCTTTAGGGCCCTGGATGATTTCGAACGCCACTTTCTGGCCTTCTTTCAGGGTCTTGAACCCGTTCATCTGGATGGACGAAAAATGCGCGAACAGATCTTCACCGCCGTCATCGGGCGTAATGAAGCCGAAACCCTTCGCATCGTTGAACCATTTGACGGTACCCGTCGATTTGGGATTGTCCCCTTGGACGGCGGTTGCGGTCGTATCAGACATGCGGACTGCCTCATTGAATCGTATATGTTTGACAGAAGGCATTCGGCCTGGGCCAACGGCCTTCCGGCTTCCGGGTGGGCCTCCCTGCAGCTAAGGACCCCCGAATGCGTGGATAATGCTCTGCTTTTCTTTCCGGCGTCAAGTGTGGAAACTACGCATTTCTGCGTGTAATTTTACGTAAGTCCCGGCGTTATCGATCCCTGTTTCAATAGAATCCCGCCCTATGAGTTCGACCTTGGATACCCAGCATGACGTGGCTGTGGAAAAGGCGCCGGCCCGTACCGCGCCGCCTCCCATGTACCAGGTGGTGCTGCTCAACGACGACTACACACCGATGGAATTCGTAGTGAAAGTCTTGCAGAAGTTCTTTGGCAAGAACCAGGAAGATGCCACCCGCATCATGCTGCAGGTGCATCATGAAGGCCGCGGCGCCTGTGGCGTTTATCCGCGCGACGTGGCCGCCACGCGCATTGCACAGGTCGCCCGGTATGCGCGCGCGCGCCAGCATCCGTTGCAGTGCGTCATGGAGCCAGTATAGAAAGCAGGCCAGTATAAAAAGTAATTCAGTATCCGCCGCGCGCTGGCGCCGGCCGGTGCGGTGATCCAGAGCGTGCCGCGCTCGCACACGCTGTACAGGGGCATGTCATGAGTGAAAGAGGGGGGGCTGTCGGGATACTGGCGGTGGTGGTGGCGATCGCCATCGGATTGGGATGGTGGGCCGGGCACGGCGGCGCGCCGTCCAGGCAGGCGCCGGCGGCCTCGGCCGAGCCGGCGCCGCGCGCGCCGGCAGCACCCCGTTCACAGCCGTCCGGCGCGGCCCAGCCGGCCGCCGCCACGGTCGGCCAGGCAGACCCGTTCGCGGTGCTGGACTGCCAGGCGCGCGAATACAACGATACGCTGGCCCTGGCGGTCACGTTCACCCAGCCGGTCGACCGCAAAGCCGATCTCGATGCTTTCCTGGGCGTCATCGATACCGGCGCGGCCAAGGCCGACGACGGCCAGGATGCCGCTGCCGCGGCCGGCAAGGCGGCCGTGGTGGCCGCCGGCGCGCCCACGGCCCAGGGCAAGCCGCTGCAGGGCGCCTGGGTGGTGGGCGACAACCCGCGCATGGCGTACTTTCCGTATGTGCAGCCGCAGCGCAACTACGCCGTGAGGCTGCGTGCGGCCTTGCCGGGCGCCCAGGCGGGCGCCACGCTGGGTGCCGACCATCAATGCAGCGTGCAGACGCCCGCCATGCCGCCTTCGTTCTATTTCGCCAGCCGTGGCGTGGTGCTGCCGGCCGGGCAGAACGGCGGCCTGCCCGTCACCACGGTCAACGTGCCCGAGGTCGATGTGCAATTCCTGCGCGTGGCGCCCGAGCACATGCCTGAATTCTTCGACGATGTGCTGGGCCTGGGCCGTACCGCCGCCGACGACGATGACGATGACGAATGGCACTACGCCGATAACCGCAGTCTGAAGGGCTCAGTCAGCAATTGGGATCTCGACCGGCTGCACAGCCTGACCACCAGCGTCTACCAGGGCCGCTTCCTGACCGATGATCGCCCCAACCGCCGCCATGTCACGTTCCTGCCCGTCGAGAGCCTGGCTGAACTGCGGCAGCCGGGTATTTACGTGGCGGTAATGAGCGAACCGGGGCGCTTTCGCTACGAATACCAGGTTACGTACTTCTACGTCAGCGACATCGGCCTGCATACGCGCCGCTACGCCGACCGCATCGAGGCCTATGCGGTTTCGCTCAAGAGCGGCCAGCCGGTAGCCGACGCGGATGTGGAACTGGTCGACGGCGCCGGCAAGGTGCTGGCGCGAGCCCGCGCCGACCAGGGCGGCCACGTGCGCTTCGACGGCGATCCGACCCGTGCGCGCCTGGTGCGCGCGGCGCGCGGCGCAGAACTGACCGTGCTGGCCCTGGGCGAGCCGGCGCTGGATTTGTCGGAATACGATATTGGCGGCCATCCGGCCCGCAACAATAATCTGTTTGTCTACGCGGGGCGCAATCTGTACCGGCCCGGCGAGACGTTCCAGGTGTCGGTGCTGCCGCGCGATCCCGACGGCCGTCCGTTGCCGCGGGCTCCGCTCACGGCCACGCTGAAGCGTCCCGATGGCCGCGTGGTGCGCAGCGAACTGTGGCAGCCAGCGGCCCAGGCGCCGGGCTATGTCGAGCACGCCATCGGCCTGCCCGTCGATGCCCAGACCGGCAAATGGCTGCTCGAACTGCGGGTCGACCCTGCGGCGCGGGTGCCGGATGCGTCATGGTGGTTCCAGGTCGAGGAATTCCTGCCCGAGCGCATGAAACTGCGGCTGGATTCCACCCAGGCCGTGCTGGCGCCGGGCGAGCCGTGGCAGGTCGATGTGCAAGGCGACTATCTGTACGGCGCGCCGGCCGCCGGCAACCGGCTGCTTGCCAGTTTCCAGGTCAAGCGCGACCGCTATGCGCTGGCGCAGCAATGGCCGGGTTTTGTGTTCGGCGACGTCAGCGACGACACGCTGCGGCACTACGAAGAATTGCCCGAGAGCAAGCTCGACGAGCAGGGGGCGGCGCAACTGACGGTCGATCCGCAAGGCGCGGGCGCGGCGCATTCGCCGCTGCGGGTGCGGTTGTCCGCCAGCCTGCTGGAGTCGGGCGGGCGGCCGGTGGTGCGCTCGATCGAGCGCAGTGTCTGGCCAGCCGACAAGCTGATCGCCGTGCGTCCGCTGTTCGACGACGACGTTACGCGCGAAGGCGCGCCGGCGGCATTCGAGGTCGTGCGCGTGGATGCAGCGGGCAAGGTGGCGCCGCTGCCCGAGGCGCAATTACGCCTGTACCGCGAGAACCGCCGCTATTACTGGCGCTACGACGACCAGCGCGGCTGGAACAGCGGCTACACCGATACCGAAGAACTGGTGGAATCGCGTGTTATTGCGCTGCCCGACCGCAGTTCGCTGTCGCTGCCAGTGGGCTGGGGGCGCTACCGGCTCGAGATCGCCGATCCGCAGACCGGCCAGGTCGCGCGTTACCGGTTCTATGCCGGCTGGGGCGCGCAAGACGCCGAGGCCGTGGGCAACCGGCCCGACCGGGTGCAAATGAAGCTGGAAGGCGTGCCCGCCCGGCCTGGCGATACCGTCAAGCTGACCATCACACCGCCGCATGACGGGCAGGCGCTGGTCACGGTCGAGGGCAACCGCATGCTGTGGTCGCGCTGGGTGCCGGTACAGGCTGCCGGCACGCCGCTCGAAATTCCGCTCGATCCTTCCTGGAAGCGGCACGATCTGTACGTGTCGGCCGTGGTGTTCCGCCCCGGCAGCGCGGGCGACCGGGTCACGCCGGCCCGCGCGCTGGGCCTGGCGTTCCTGCCCATCGGCAGCGCTGAGCGCAAGCTGGCTGTCACGCTCGATGCGCCGGCCAAGGTCGAGCCCGAAAAGCGCGCTACGGTGCGCGTCAAGGTCAACGGCGCCCAGGGCGAGCGGGCCGTGGTCACGCTGTCGGCGGTCGATGTCGGCATCCTGAACATCAACCAATATGCCACCCCGGACCCGCTCGATTTTTTCTTCGGCAAGCATCGCTATGCCGCCGAACTGCGCGATATGTACGGCAAGCTGATCGAGAAGATGGACGGCACCACGGGCCGCCTGAAGTGGGGCGGCGACGCGGCGCTGCGCGGCGACAGCCGCAGCCTGCCGCGCAAGGTGAAGCTGGTCGACCTGTTCTCGGGGCCGGTGGCGCTGAACGGGCAGGGCGAGGCCGACATTCCCCTCGATCTGCCCGATTTCAACGGCACGCTGCGCCTGATGGCGGTGGCGTTCAGCGACGACAAATACGGCAGCGCCGATGCCGAGATGGTCGTGGCTGCGCCCATCGTGGCCGAACTCAGCACGCCGCGCTTCATCACGCCGGGCGACCAGGCCGCCGTGGCGCTGGATGTCACTAATCTCAGCGGCGCCGCACAGCGGATCACAGTGAACCTGCGCGCCCTCGATCCGCTGGCCATTGCCGACGGCACGCGCACGGTCACGCTGCAAGACCGCCAGCGCACCACCTTGCGCTTTGTGGCCACGACCACCGGCTCGTACGGGCTGGGACAGCTGCGGCTGCAGATCGACGGCAAGGGCGGGCCCAGGCCGGTGCACATCGTGCGCGAATCCGTGCTGCAGGTACAGCCGGCCCACGCGGCCGAGAACCAGCTGCGGCGGGTGCGGCTGGCGCCCGGCGCCAGCTTTGCGCCCGGCGCGGCCCTGGCGGCGGGCTACTACCCGGACTCGATCAGCGCCAGCCTCAGCCTGTCGAACCGGCCTCCTATCAATGTGGCGCGCCTGGTGCAGCGGCTGCTCGGCTATCCGTATGGCTGCACCGAGCAGACCATCAGCGCCACGCTGCCCTGGGTATTGATCGACGATGCCGAGGCCCGGCGCTTCGGCCTGCCGCCGCACACTCGCGAAGCGCGCGCCGACAAGGTCGCCGGCGCGCTGGGACGCCTGGCCGGCATGCGCAATGCCTCGGGCGCATACTCGCTATGGGGTGATGCCTCGTCGCGCGACATCTGGTTGACCGCATATGCCGCTGGCTTTATGCAGGATGCGCGCGACCACGAATTCGCGGTGCCCGAAGCTGCGCTGGCGCGTCCGAAACAGTGGCTGCTGGAACAACTGCAGCAAAGCGCGGGCAGCTTCGGCACCTGGCCCGACAAATTGCGCCGCCAACTGCAAAGCGGCCGCGTCGACCGCGACTACGGTAATACGCTGCGCAACGACCATCGCCGTTTCGCCGGCTTCGCGGCGGCGGCGCTGGTGCTGGCGCGTGATCGCCAGGCGCCGCTGTCGACCGTGCGCCAATTGTTCGACCGCTACCAGGAACGCGCCCTGTCGCCGCTGCCGCTGATTCAGCTGGCCGCGGCCTTCCAACTGATGGGCGATTCTGCGCGCATGGAACAGGCCGTCGACCTGGCCCTGGCGCGCGGCTACGGCTACCAGCATCATGGCGGCAGCGGCTACTGGGACGAGTGGCTGGGCGACTACGGCAGCGCGGTGCGCGATTACGCGCAGGCCTATGCCTTGGCGGCCAGGTACCAGCTGGCGGAGCAGGGCCGCGAAACCTGGCTGGCGCAGCTCGATAGCCGCTTGCAAGGCCGTTCCTACCTGTCAACACAAGAGCAGATGGCGCTGGTGCTGGCTGCCAGCGAAGCCGGCGGCGATGCCGGCCGGCCCTGGGCCGCCGTGCTGGCCACTGCCGGCGGGCGCCAGGACCTGGGCGGCACCCAGGACCGCAGCGTGGCCCTGCGCGCCGCCGACCTGGCGGCCCTGCAGCTCACCAACACCGGCACGCAGCCGCTGTTCGTCGAGCTCGACCTGCAGGGCACCCGCCAGCAACCGCCCGCGCCGCGCAGCGATGCGATCCGTCTGCAGCGCAGCTGGTACACGCCCGACGGCAAGCCCTGGGACGGCGGCGTGCTGCATACCGGCGATCTGCTGGTGGTGAAGCTGCGGGTCTCGGCCAACCAGACCCTGCCCGATGCGCTGGTGGTCGATCGCGTGCCCGCCGGTCTCGAGGTCGAGAACCTGAACCTGTCGCAGAGCCCCGACATGCAAGACTGGGAAATCGGCGGCACGCGGGTGGCCGATGCGCTGGCCAACCCGGCGATCAAGCACCGCGAGTTCCGCGATGACCGCTACGTGGCCGCCGTGGCCCTGGATCGCAATACTGTCGAGGTGTTCTACATGGCGCGGGTGGTCACGCCGGGGCGCTATGCCGTGCCGTCCAGCGTGGCCGAAGACATGTACCGGCCCGAATTGCGAGGCGTAGGCGAGCGATGGAGCCCCATCGAGATCCGCGACCGCGGCGCCGCTTCGCAATAGGGCGCGCCGGGCGCGGACGGCGGCGCCTGGCGCTGCTGGCCGGCCTGCTGCTGGCCAGCGCGGCGGCACTGCTGGCGCTCGACCGCGTGTTCCCCCTGCCGGCCATGGGCAGTGGCGGCGCGGCGGTGGTCGTGGCCGCAGATGGTACGCCGCTGCGCACCTATCCCAGCCGCGACGGCATGTGGCGCTATCCCGTCACGCCCGATCAGGTGGCGCCGGCCTATCTGGAAACCCTGCTGGGCTACGAAGACCGCTGGTTCTATTGGCATCCGGGCGTGAACCCGGTGGCGCTGGCGCGCGCCGGATGGCAATGGCTGGCGCATGGGCGCATCGTGTCGGGCGGTTCGACGCTGACCATGCAGGTGGCCCGCCTGATGGATCCGCGGCTGGCGGCGCTGCCGTCGCGTTCGCTGGCCGCCAAGCTGCGCCAGATCGCACGCGCGCTGCAACTGGAATGGCACTACAGCAAAGACGAGATCCTGGCCCTGTACCTGACGCATGTTCCCATGGGTGGTATTGTCGAAGGCGTGGAAATGGGCGCGCGCTTGTGGCTGGGTAAATCCGCCCGCGACCTCAGTCCGGCCGAGGCCGCCTTGCTGACGGCCTTGCCCCAGGCACCGTCGCGCCTGCGCCCCGACCGGCATCCGCAGGCCGCCCAGGCCGCGCGCGACAAAGTGCTGGACCGCATGACGGCGCGCGGCTGGAGCGCCACCGCCGTGGCCGACGCCAAGATCGAAACCGTGGTGGCGCCGCCTTTGCGGGCGCGCTGGCTGGCGCCGCTGGCGGCGCAGCGGCTGCTGGCGGGCCAGCGGCGGGCCGGCCGGCGGCCCGCCATCGTGGCGTCCACCCTGGATGCCAACATCCAGGCCACCGCCGAGCGCATGCTGCTCGACCGGGTCGATGCGCTGCCGCCCAAAGTGTCGATGGCTGTGCTGGTCATGGACAACGATACGCTGGCCGTCAAGGCCTATGCCGGTTCGGCCGATTTTTCCGACGACAGCCGCTATGCGCACGTGGATATGGTGCGTGGGGTGCGTTCACCGGGGTCGACCCTGAAGCCGTTCCTGTACGCGCAGGCGTTGGACGAAGGGCTGGTGCATTCCGAAAGCCTGCTGCTGGATGCGCCGCTTTCGTTCGGCGGCTACGCGCCGGGCAATTTTCAGGCGGCGTTTTCGGGGCCGGTCAGCGTGGCGCAGGCCCTGCAGCGTTCGCTGAACGTGCCGGCGGTGGATCTGCTGAACCGTGTCGGCCCGTCGCGCTTCGCCGCGATGCTGCTGGCCGGCGGCGTGCGCCTGCGCATGCCGGACGGGGCCGCGCCCAACCTGAGCTTGATTTTGGGCGGCGCCGGCACCACCTTGGAAGAGCTGGCCGGCGCGTACCGGGCGCTGGCCCGCGGCGGGCTGGCCGGGCGGCCGCGCCTGGCGCCGGGACAGCCGCGGGTCGAGTCCCGTATGATGAGCCCTGGCGCGGCGTGGATCGTGCGCGATATTCTCGAGGGCGGCGGCCACCCCGACCGGCCTCTGGTGCAGGCGGGCCGGCCGCTGGCCTGGAAAACCGGCACCAGCTTCGGTTTCCGCGATGCCTGGGCATTGGGCGTTACCGATGCCTGGACCATCGGCGTATGGGTGGGACGGCCCGACGGCACACCCAATCCGGGTTTTTTCGGGGCCAATGTGGCCGCGCCGCTGTTGCGCGACATTGCCGCGGCACTGCCGGCCGGCGTCGCGGGCCGCGCCGCGCGGCCTGCCAGCGTGCAGCCGGTGGTCACTTGCTGGCCCAACGGCTGGCGGCAGGGCAGCGCGCAGGCTGGGTCATGCCCCCGGCCGCGCGCGGCCTGGGCGCTGGACGACACGGTGCCGCCCGCTTTCGCCGGCTATGCCGACGCGGCAAGCGGGCCGCTGCGGCTGCAGGGCGTGGCCAACGGGTCGGTGCTCAGGCCCGTGCCGGGCCGGCAAGAGGTAGTACTGGATGTAAGCGTGCAGGGCGCGCGCGGCCAGGTGTGGTGGATGCTCGACGGGCGCGTGCGCGAGCGCGGCGAGGCGTCGGCACCGCTGACATTGTCGATGGTGCACAATGGCCGCTATACCCTGACCGCCATGGACGAACAAGGCCGATACGACCGTGTGGTTTTTGAAATCGCTGGCGTTACGCCCTGATCAGCTTAGAATATGAATCGTGTATTTCGACCGCTTCGATGCGTTACGGAGGAAGCGTGATTTCCCAAGAGCTTGAAGTCAGCCTGCATATGGCTTTTGTCGAGGCCCGTTCGGCCCGGCATGAATTCATCACCGTCGAGCATTTGCTCCTGTCGCTGCTCGACAACGCGTCGGCCGTGGAAGTCCTGCGCGCCTGCGCCGCCAATCTGGATGACTTGCGCCGTAATCTGCGTCAGTTCGTGTCCGAGAACACGCCGGTCATTCCCACCGGCGCAGAGGTCGATACCCAGCCCACCCTGGGCTTCCAGCGGGTGATCCAGCGCGCCATCATGCACGTGTCGGCGGGCGGCACCGGCAAGAAGCCGGTCACGGGCGCCAATGTGCTGGTGGCCATTTTCGGCGAAAAAGATTCCCACGCGGTCTATTACCTGCAGCAGCAGGGTGTCACGCGGCTCGATGTGGTCAACTTTCTGTCACATGGCATCACCAAGCAGCCCCAGGAAGAATCCGCCGCGGCCCCGAAAGAACAGCCCGGCTTGGAAGAGCCGGCCGAATCGCGCCAGTCGCCGCTCGACCAGTACGCCAACGACCTGAACGCCGCGGCTTTGGCCGGCCGCATCGATCCGCTCATCGGCCGCGAACACGAGGTCGAGCGCGTCATCCAGGTGCTGTGCCGGCGTCGCAAGAACAACCCGCTGCTGGTGGGCGAGGCCGGCGTGGGCAAGACCGCCATCGCCGAAGGCCTGGCCTGGCGCATCACGCGCGGCGAAGTCCCCGAAATCCTGCAGGGCGCACACGTCTATGCGCTCGACATGGGCGCGTTGCTGGCGGGTACCAAGTACCGCGGCGATTTCGAGCAGCGCCTGAAAGGCGTGCTCAAGCAGATCCGCGGCAACCCCGACGCCATCCTGTTCATCGACGAAATCCATACCCTGATCGGCGCGGGGTCGGCCTCGGGCGGCACGCTCGATGCCTCCAACCTGCTCAAGCCGGCGCTGTCGTCCGGGCAGTTGAAATGCATCGGCGCTACCACCTATACCGAATGCCGCGGCGTCTTCGAAAAAGACCACGCCCTGTCGCGCCGTTTCCAGAAAATCGACGTGTCCGAGCCCAGCGTCGAGCAAACGGTGCAGATCCTGCGCGGCCTGAAAAGCCGCTTCGAAGAACACCACAACGTGCGCTATTCGGCCGCCGCGCTCAGTGCCGCCGCCGAACTCTCGGCGCGCTACATCAACGACCGCCACCTGCCCGATAAGGCCATCGACGTCATCGACGAAGCGGGCGCCGCCCAGCGCCTGCTGCCGCGTTCGCGCCAGAAAAAGCTCATCGGCAAGATCGACATCGAGAACATCGTGTCGAAAATCGCGCGCATTCCGCCGCAGTCCGTATCCAACGACGACCGCAGCAAGCTGGCCACGCTCGACCGCGACCTGAAAACCGTGGTGTTCGGCCAGGACAACGCTATCGAGGCCCTGTCGGCCGCCATCAAGATGGCCCGCTCGGGCCTGGGCAAGCCAGACCGTCCCATCGGCTCGTTCCTGTTCTCGGGCCCCACCGGCGTGGGCAAAACCGAAGTGGCGCGCCAACTGGCGTTCATCATGGGCGTCGAGCTGCTGCGCTTCGACATGTCCGAATACATGGAGCGCCATGCGGTGTCGCGCCTGATCGGCGCACCGCCGGGGTACGTCGGGTTCGACCAGGGCGGCCTGCTTACCGAAGCCATCACCAAGCAGCCGCACTGCGTGCTGCTGCTCGACGAAATCGAGAAGGCCCACCCGGATGTGTTCAACATCCTGCTGCAGGTCATGGACCACGGCACGCTTACCGACAACAACGGGCGCAAGGCCGATTTCCGCAACGTCATCATCATCATGACGACCAACGCCGGCGCTGAAACCCTGAACCGGCCGGCCATCGGCTTTTCCAACAGCCGGGTCGTGGGCGACGAGATGGCGGAAATCCGGCGCATGTTCACGCCTGAATTCCGCAACCGCCTCGATGCCATCATTCCGTTCGCACCGCTGTCGCGCGAAATCATCCTGCGCGTGGTCGACAAGTTCCTGATGCAGCTCGAAGACCAACTGCACGAACGCCGCGTCGAAGCCGTGTTCACCGATACGCTGCGCGAGCACCTGGCTAAAGAAGGTTTCGACCCGCTGATGGGTGCGCGGCCCATGCAGCGCCTCATCCAGGACACCATCCGCCGTGCACTGGCCGACGAACTGCTGTTCGGCAAGCTGGCCGACGGCGGCACGGTCACGGTCGATCTCGACGAGGCCGGCAAGGTTCGGCTCAGCTTCGACGGCGCTGGCAAATCGCCGCGTTCAGGCGCGCCCGACAAGCAGGAAGTCGAATTGGTCGAGTAGCCTTGGCCCGCGAGCCCCTGATCTCGTGCGAGCACTGCGCCAGCGTTTTCAGGCGCCACGAACTGCAGCCCGGCGAGACCGCCACCTGCTCGCGCTGCGGCACCATCCTGTGGCGCTATAGCGGCCTGGGCCTGTCGGGCTGGCTGGCGCTGACGCTGGCCGCGCTGATCGTGTTCGTGGTCGCCAATGCCTATCCGGTCGTCACGATGGCGGTGCGGGGCCTGACCCGCGATGCCTCGCTGCTCGATGCAGTCTTCATGACCTGGCAGCAGGGCTACATGCTGACCGCCGTCATGACCGGCCTGGCCGGCTTCGGCCTGCCCCTGCTGCAGTTGTGTCTGCTGGCGTGGGTGCTGTGGCCGCTGGCCCAGGGGCGCGAACCCCGCGGGTTGCGGCCCGCCGTGCGCCTGCTGGGCCTGCTGCGGCCGTGGTGCATGGTGCCGGTGTTCCTGCTGGGCGTGGTGGTTGCCGTGGTCAAGCTGGCGGGCATGGCCAGGGTCGGGCCGGCGCCGGGCCTGTATGGCTTTGCCGCCCTGACCGTGCTGCTGACTATTCTTTCCCGCCTGTCCCCGCATGCCGTGTGGCGCTACGCCGAGCAAAGCGGCATCGTGCCGGTGCACGTGCCCAGCGCGCGGCCAGGCCAGGTGCTGGCCGGCTGCCATGCCTGCGGCCAGGTGCAGGCGCTGAGCCCGCACGATCACGGCGGCGCGGCGCCGCGCTGCCTGCGCTGCCAGGCGGCGCTGCATTACCGCAAGCCCGACAGCCTGGCCCGCACCTGGGCGCTGCTGCTGGCCGCGGCCGTGCTGTATGTGCCTGCCAATGTGCTGCCCATCATGAACATCAACTCGCTGTTTTTCGGCGACAGCGGCCACACCATCCTGGGCGGCGTGGTCGAGCTCTGGCACACCGGCTCGTGGGACATCGCCCTGATCGTGTTCGTGGCCAGCATCATGGTGCCGCTGACCAAGATTTTCGCGCTGGTGGCGCTGGCTGGCGCCGTGCAGTGGCGCAGCTCGCTCAATCTGCGCCAGCGCACCCGGCTGTACGAGCTGGTGGAGTTCATCGGGCAATGGTCGATGCTCGACGTATTCGTCGTGATATTGTTATCGGCCCTGGCACACTTCCAGGGCCTGATCGAGATTTCGGCCGGCCCGGCGGCCGGCGCGTTCGGCCTGGTGGTCATCCTGACCATGCTCGCCGCCATGAGCTTTGATCCGCGCAGCGCATGGGACCTGGCGCCGCGCGACGACGCCCGGCCCGCCTCGCGGGCGGGCGACATGCCCGCGGCGTCCGGGCAAAATACGGCGTAGCTCCAGCAAACTGATAACCGACATGGCCGAGCAAAATCCTCCACCTTCCACCGACGGCGTCGAGGCCCCGGAAGTCACCCGCAAGAAGCAGCGGCGCATTTCCTGGATATGGCTGGTGCCGGTGGTAGCCCTGCTGGCCGGCCTGTCGCTGGTGATCCGCACCTGGATGGAAGTCGGCCCGGAAGTGTCCATCGAGTTCAACACTGCCGAGGGCATCGAGGTCGGCAAGACCCAGGTGCGCTACAAAGACGTGGTGGTGGGCACGGTGCACAACATTCACTTCAACGATGACCGCTCCAAGGTCATCGTACAGGCGCAACTGGCCAAAGACGCGGCAGGCCTGGCCACCGAGGGCACCAACTTCTGGGTGGTGCGGCCGCGGCTGGGCATCAGCGGCGTGTCGGGGCTGGGCACGCTGCTGTCCGGCGCCTACATCGGCGTCGACGCGGTCGATGGGGCAGGGGCCTCGAACACCGCCACCAAATTCGAATTCATCGGCCTGGAAACCCCGCCGCCGGTCACGCACGACCGCGACGGCAAGCGCTTCGTGCTCAAGGCCCACGACCTGGGCTCGCTGGATATTGGCTCGCCGGTGTATTTCCGCCGTATCAACGTCGGGAGGGTCATCGGCTACAAGCTCGATGAAAGCGGCGACGCGGTCAACGTCGAAGTGTTCATCGACGCCCCGAACGACAAGTTCGTGACGCGCGGCACGCGCTTCTGGAATGCCAGCGGCGTAGACCTGTCGGTCGACGGCAGCGGGCTGAAGCTGCATACCCAGTCGCTGGTGTCGCTGGCGCTGGGCGGGGTGGCGTTCGCCCCCATCAATGCCAGCGATTCCGGCGCCGCCGCGGCAGGCAACGAGTTCGAACTGTATGGCAGCGAAGCCGAGGCCCGGGCCAACCCCGATGGCGATCCGGTTCCGATCCGCATGCGCTTCGACCAGTCGGTGCGCGGCCTGAGCGTGGGCGCCACGATCGACTTCCAGGGCATCGCGCTGGGCGAGGTCACGCGCATCACGGTCGATTTCGATGCCGACAAGAAGCGCTTCTATGCCGTGGTCGACGCATCGCTGTATCCCGAACGCCTGGGCTCGGTGTACGACCGGGTGCACGAGCGCGCCCTGGAGTCCGGCGACGACACCGAAGGCAAGTTGCTGGCTTCGATGGTCAAGCACGGCCTGCGGGCCCAGTTGCGCACCGCGAATCTGCTGACCGGGCAGCTGTACATCGTGCTGGCGCACTTCCCCAAGGCCGATCCAGTCGAATTCCACATATCTGATCCGGTCGTCATTCCGACGATCCCGGGCAACCTGGAACAGCTGCAGCAGCAGATCACCAACATCGTCGACCGGATCAACCGCATCCCGTTCGAGCAGATCGGCCGCGACCTGCGCACGACTCTGTCCAGCACCTCCAGGCTGATGTCCAGCCTGGACAAGACCCTGGCGCCCGAGGCGCGCGACACGCTGCGCGCGGCGCGCAAGTCGCTCGACAATATCAACGATCTGCTGGCCAATGACGCGGCGCTGCCGGCTAATGCCGAACGCGCCATGCAGGAACTGGGACGTGCGGCCCGCTCGCTGCGCACCCTGGCCGACTACCTGCAGGCCAATCCGCAAGCCCTGATTCGCGGCCGCGGCGAAGATCCGCTGCCCGGCACAACCAGGAACTGATCCATGCGCATTTCCAGATACGTTCCGCTTCTGTCCGCGCTGGCCTTGTCGGCGGCGCTGGCGGGCTGCGCCATGTCGCCGCCGGCGCGCTACTACACGCTGCAGCCGGCCCCGCAGGCGGCGTCGGCCGGCGCGCAGCGGGCCTCGTACCAGATCGAGGTCGCGCCGGTGTCGGTGCCCCTGCAGGCCGACCAGCCGCAGATCATGCTGCGCCGGCACGGGGGCGACGGGGCGCTGACCCCGCTGTACTCGCACCGCTGGAGCGCGCCGCTGTCCGATGAGATCGGCGCCGCACTGTCCGATGTGCTGACCGGCACCCTGGGCGCGCTGGACGTCCAGACCTTGCGGCCGGCCGACAATGCGCCGGTCTGGCGGGTGCAGGTGGACGTACAGCGCTTCGACATGGTGTCGGGCGGCCCGGCGCGCCTGGATGCCACCTGGCGCGTGCGGCCCCTGAACCTGAAAGGGGCCCGGGCGCTGATCTGCCGGGCCACCGTGGAAGTCCCGGCTGATGGCCTGGGCATCCCGGCGCTGGTGCAGGCCCAGCAGCGCGCGGTGACACTGTTGGGGCAGGCTATTGCCTCGGCCATTCAGTCGGGAGGCGTGCGGCCTGGGCCGGCCGGGCCGCAGATACAGGTCTGGAGCTGCGTTTAATAGGGTAAACCCTTAAAGGTTAACCATAATTCAAAGCCGGTTGCATCTTCCTTAGTATCCCGGTTTGACCGGAAGTGGCGAAGGCCGGGCACAACTGGGCCTGGCCTGCGCCGTATGAGCTGAGGAACCGAATTCATCATGGCCAGTACCACACTGGGCGTCAAGGTGGACGACACCTTGCGGGACCGCCTGAAGGCGGCCGCGCGGAAACTGAGTTGCACCCCGCACTGGCTGCACAAGCAGGCGCTTCTGGCGTATCTCGACAAGATCGAACGCGGCCAGCTGCCGGCGGAAATCACTCACCTGTCGCAGGACGAAGCCGATACCGAAGACGTCGACACGGGCGCGCAGCCGGCCACGCCGCCGTTTTTCGAGTTCGGCCAGGATGTACAGCCGCAGTCGGTGCTGCGCGCCGCCATCACTGCTGCGTATCGCCGCCCCGAGCCGGAGTGCGTGCCGCTGCTGCTGGGGCAGGCGCGCATGCCGCATGCCGAGAAAATCCATGCCATGGCCTCGCGCCTGGTGCAGGCGCTGCGCGACAAGCGTGGCGGCGGCGGGGTAGAAGGCCTGATCCAGGAATTCTCGCTGTCCAGCCAGGAAGGCGTCGCGCTGATGTGTCTGGCCGAGGCGTTGCTGCGCATTCCCGACCGCGCTACGCGCGATGCGCTGATCCGCGACAAGATCTCGCGCGGCGACTGGCGCGCGCACATGGGCGGCTCGCAGTCGCTGTTCGTCAACGCGGCCACGTGGGGGCTGATGCTGACCGGCAAACTGGTGGCCGTCAACAGCGAACAGTCGCTGTCCAAGGCCCTGACGCGCCTGATCGGCAAGGGCGGCGAACCTCTGGTGCGCAAGGGCGTCAACCTGGCCATGCGCATGATGGGCGAGCAATTCGTGTCGGGCCAGAGCATTTCCGAGGCGCTGGCCAATAACCGCAAGCTCGAGGCCAGGGGCTTCCGCTATTCGTACGACATGCTGGGCGAGGCCGCCACCACCGGCGAAGACGCCGACCGTTATTACGCCTCGTACGAGCAGGCCATCCACGCCATCGGCAAGTCGGCGGCGGGCCGCGGCATCTACGAAGGCCCGGGCATCTCCATCAAGCTGTCGGCGCTGCATCCCACGTATTCGCGCGCGCAGCGCGAGCGCGTCATGGAAGAGCTGCTGCCGCGCGTCAAGGCGCTGACGGTGCTGGCGCGCAGCTACGATATCGGCCTGAATATCGACGCCGAAGAGGCCGACCGGTTGGAGATCTCGCTGGACCTGCTCGAAGCCTTGTGCCTGGCGCCCGAGCTGGACGGCTGGAACGGCATCGGCTTCGTGGTGCAGGCCTACCAGAAGCGCGCGCCCTTCGTGATCGATTACGTGATCGACCTGGCGCGGCGCAGCCGCCACCGCATCATGGTGCGCCTGGTCAAGGGCGCCTACTGGGACAGCGAAATCAAGCAGGCCCAGATCGACGGCCTGGAAGGCTATCCGGTGTATACCCGCAAGGTATATACCGACGTGGCGTACCTGGCCTGCGCGCGCAAGCTGCTGGGCGCGCCCGAAGCTGTGTACCCGCAGTTCGCTACGCACAACGCGTATACCCTGGCGGCGGTGTACCAGCTGGCCGGGCAGAACTACTACCCCGGACAGTACGAGTTCCAGTGCCTGCACGGCATGGGCGAGCCCCTGTATGACGAGGTGGTCGGGCCCGTGGCGCAGAACAAGCTGAACCGCCCGTGCCGCATCTATGCCCCCGTGGGCACGCACGAAACATTGCTGGCCTACCTGGTGCGCCGCCTGCTCGAGAACGGCGCCAATACTTCGTTCGTGAACCTGATCGGCGACGAGAGCATTTCGATCGACGAACTGGTGGCCGATCCGGTCGAGGCGGCCTCGCGGATTTCGCCGCTGGGGGCCCCGCACGAGAAAATCCCGCTGCCGCGTGACCTGTACGGCCCGCCCGGCAGTGGCGCGCGCCTGAATTCCGCCGGCCTGGACCTTACCAACGAACACCGCCTGGGCTCGCTGGCGGCCGCCTTGCTGGCCAGCGCCGCTACGCCCTGGCGGGCCATGCCGATGCTGGGCGAAGACAGCGCGGCCTGGGACGCCGAGCGCGCCGTCGACGTGCGTAATCCGGCTGATCATCGCGACGTGGTGGGCCAGGCCATCGAGGCCCGGTCCGCCGAAGTCGATGCCGCCCTGCAGGCGGCCGACAACGCCGCGCCGATCTGGCAGTCTACGCCGGTGGCGGAACGCGCGCAGTGCCTGCGCCGCGCCGCGCAGCTGCTCGAAGAGGGCATGCAGCCGCTGTTGGGCCTGATCGTGCGCGAGGCGGGCAAGTCGCTGCCCAATGCCATTTCCGAAGTGCGCGAAGCGGTCGATTTCCTGCGCTATTACGCCGACCAGGCCGAGCGCGAGTTCGGCAACGACACGCACCGGCCGCTGGGCACGGTGCTGTGCATCAGCCCCTGGAATTTCCCGCTGGCCATTTTCACCGGGCAGGTGGCCGCCGCGCTGGTGGCAGGCAACACGGTGATCGCCAAGCCGGCCGAGCAGACCAGCCTGATCGCCGCGCAGGCCGTGCAGGTGCTGCGCGCGGCCGGCGTGCCCGCAGGCGCGGTGCAGCTGCTGCCGGGCCGCGGCGAGACCGTCGGGGCGCAGTTGGTGGCCAGCCCGGCCATCGACGGCATCATGTTCACGGGTTCTACCGACGTGGCGCGCCTGATCGCGCGCACGCTGGCGGTCCGGCTGGACGACCGCGGCCACACCATTCCGCTGATCGCCGAGACGGGCGGGCAGAACGCCATGGTGGTCGATTCGTCGGCGCTGGCCGAGCAGGTGGTGTTCGACGTGCTGAATTCCGCCTACGACTCGGCCGGGCAGCGCTGTTCGGCGCTGCGCGTGCTGTGCCTGCAGGAAGACAGCGCCGATCATGTGCTGCACATGCTGCGCGGCGCGATGCGCGAGCTGCGCGTGGGCAATCCCGACCAGTTGTCCACCGATGTGGGCCCGGTCATCGACGCCGAGGCGCGCGACAACATCGTGCGCCATATCGATGCCATGCGCGCGGCCGGGCACCGCGTCGACCAGGTCGAGCTGGACGGCGGCTGCCGCCATGGCACTTTCGTGCCGCCCACCCTGATCGAGATCGGCAGCGTGGACGAACTGACGCGCGAGGTGTTCGGGCCGGTGCTGCATGTGTTGCGCTATCCGCGCGAGGCACTGGACCAGGTGCTGGACCAGATCAACGGCACCGGCTACGGGCTGACCTTCGGGGTGCACAGCCGCATCGACGAGACCATCGGCCGCGTCACGCAGCGCGTGCATGCTGGCAATATGTACGTCAACCGCAATATCGTCGGCGCGGTGGTGGGCGTGCAGCCGTTCGGCGGCGAATGCCTGTCGGGCACCGGCCCCAAGGCGGGCGGACCGCTGTACCTGTACCGCCTGCTGGCGACGCGGCCCGCGGGCCTGCCGCCGGGGGCCGGCGGCGCCGGCTCGCTGCCGCGCGTGCTGGCGCTGCCTGGCCCGACCGGCGAGCAGAATACTTACGGCCTGCAGCCGCGCGGCGCGGTGCTGTGCGTGGCGGCCACCGAGGCCGGGGCGCGGGCCCAGTACGCCGCCATCCAGGCCACCGGCAACTCGGCGCTGTTCCTGGACACGCCCGCCGCGCGCGCCTGGCATGCCGCCGCGAGGGCGGATGCATCGTTCCTGGCCGATGCCGAAGTCGACGACGCGGTATTCCACGGCGTGCTGTTCGAGGGCGACGGCGATGCGCTGCGCGCCTGGAACGAACGCATTGCGGCGCGCGGCGGCCCGATCCTGACCGTGCAGGGCCTGACGCCCGACGCCCTGGCGGGCGGCGCGGCCTATGCGCTGGAACAGCTGCTGACCGAACGCTCCATCAGCGTCAATACCGCGGCGGCCGGCGGCAACGCCAGCCTGATGTCCATCGGCTAAGGGGGGAAACCGCCATGCAAGCACGGCATGCTCCGGCCGGGCGCGGGTTATCTCCAATAGCACGCGGGGTTGCACCTGGCCGACAATCCGGTGCAACTTTTTACAAGGCACCCGGGCTGAACCATTGCCGAACCCGCATTAGCGGCCAGCCCGGCACTGCCGATCAATAAAAGGCTTCCGCGCCACGAGCGGCGGCGAGTCTTTGTGCCACCCCATTCACACAGGAGGGTTCATATGAAATCCGCATTTTCCCGCCCGGCCTTGCTGGCCGCACTGGCAGCAGCCTGCGTGGCTGGCGCCGTCCATGCCGAAGAAATCAAATTCGGCTTTGCCGCGCCCCTGACCGGCCCGCAGTCGCACTACGGCGAAGACATGCAGAACGGCCTGACCCTGGCCCTGGAAGAGGCCAACAAGAAGGGCATCAAGATCGACGGTGAAACCGCCAAGTTCGTGCTGGTGTCGCGCGACGACCAGGCCGACCCGCGCACCGCCGTGCAGGTGGCGCAGCAGCTGGTCGACGAAGAGGTCGACGGCATCCTGGGCCACTTCAACTCGGGCACCACGATTCCCGCTTCGCGCGTGTACAACGAAGCCGGCCTGCCGCAGATCGCCATGGCCACGTCGCCCGAATACACCAGCCAGGGCTACGACACCACCTTCCGCATGATGACCAGCGATACCCAGCAGGGCGCCGCGGTGGGCAAGTTCATTGTCGAGAACCTGAAGGCCAAGAAGGTCGCCATCATCGACGACCGCACCGCGTACGGGCAGGGGTTGGCCGACGAGGTCGAGAAGGCGGTCAAGAAGGCCGGCGGCGAGATCGTGCGCCGCGAGTACACCACCGACAAGGCCAACGATTTCACGTCCATCCTGACCAACATCAAGGCTTCCGAGCCCGATGCCATTTTCTACGGCGGCCTGGACGCCCAGTCGGGCCCCATGAAGCGCCAGCTGGTGCGGCTGGGCCTGAAGGCCCCGCTGGTCTCGGGCGAAATGACTCGCAGCGACACCTTCATCAAGCTGGCCGGCGACGCCGCCGACGGCACGTACGCTTCGCTGGCCGGCGTGCCGCTGGAAAAGATGGCGGCGGGCAAGGATTTCGCCCAGCGTTATGAAGCCCGCTTCAAGAAGGCCCCCGGCGTGTACGCGCCGTACGCCTACGATGGCGCCTGGAACATGATCACCGCCATCCAGCAGGCCGACTCGGCCGATCCGGCCGACTACCTGCCCAAGCTCGCCAAGCTCGAGCGCAAGGGTGCAACCAGCGAGCATATCGCCTACGATGCCAAGGGCGACCTGAAAGAAATCTCGGTCACCATCTACGAAGTCAAGAACGGCAAGTGGGAAATGGTCGAGACCATGGTCAGCCAGGCTAACTGAGCCGGCTGGCACCGCAGCCGGGCGCCGCGCGCCCGCGCGGCGCGGCTTTTTCTTCTATGAGCACCTGGCAGGCTCGGCGGCTATGGACATCTTCATACAACAACTCATCAACGGCCTGACGCTGGGCAGCGTCTACGCGCTGGTCGCGCTGGGCTATACGATGGTGTACGGCATCATCGGGCTTATCAATTTCGCGCATGGCGACGTCGTCATGATCGGCGCCATGGCGGCCACCATGATCGCCTCGGCCATGGTGGGCGGGGATCCCACAGTGTCGGCGTTCGCGGTGCTGGGCGCCGGGCTGCTGGTGTCGGTACCGTTGTGCATGGCGGTGGGCTGGACGGCCGAGCGCATGGCCTATCGCCCGCTGCGCCGCGCGCCGCGGCTCGCCGCGCTGATCACCGCCATCGGCGTTTCCATCATTCTGCAGAACCTGGCCATGATGATCTGGGGCCGCAATTACCTGAATTTTCCCCAGGTGCTGGAGCCGCAGGTGTATGAATTGGCCGGGGCGCGCATGAGCTCGCTGCAGATGGCCATCGTGCTGATCGCCGCGCTGATCATGGGCGCGCTGCTGGCGGTCGTGCACAAGACCCGGCTGGGCACCGCCATGCGGGCTACCGCGCAAAACCGCGAGGTCGCGGGCCTGATGGGCGTGAACATCAACACCGTGATCTCGGCGGCGTTCCTGATCGGCTCGGCCCTGGCGGCCGTGGCGGGCATGATGGTCACTACCTATTACGGCGTGGCGCAATACACCATGGGCTTCATGCTGGGGTTGAAGGCCTTTACCGCCGCGGTGTTGGGCGGCATCGGCAATCTGGTCGGGGCAATGGCCGGCGGCCTGCTGCTGGGCATTATCGAATCGCTGGGCGCCGGCTATATCGGCGATCTTACCGGCGGGTTCCTGGGCAGCCACTATCAGGACGTGTTCGCCTTCGTGGTGCTGGTGCTGGTGCTGATCTTCCGTCCGTCCGGCCTGCTGGGCGAACGCGTAGGAGACCGCGCATGAACACCGCCATCAAGAACCGCGGCCTGTCGCGCCGCAACCTGCTGGGCATCGTGCTGATCGGCGTGGCCCTGGCCGTGCTGCCGTTCGCGCTGGGCATGGCGGGGCAGAGCTGGGTGCGCATCCTGAACTTCGCGCTGCTGTACGTGATGCTGGCGCTGGGCCTGAACATCGTGGTGGGCTTCGCCGGCCTGCTCGACCTGGGCTATATCGCCTTCTACGCGGTGGGCGCCTACGCCTGGGCGCTGCTGGCTTCGCCGCACTTCGGCCTGCACCTGCCGTTCTGGGTCATCCTGCCCATCAGCCTGGGGCTGGCCTGCGTGTTCGGGGTGCTGCTGGGCGCGCCCACGCTGAAGCTGCGCGGCGACTACCTAGCCATTGTCACGCTGGGCTTTGGTGAAATCATCCGCATCTTCCTCAACAACCTGAACGCGCCGGTCAACATCACCAACGGCCCGCAAGGCATCAACCGCATCGACGGCTTCAAGATGGGCGAATTCATGTTCGGCCGCACCGAGACGCTGCTGGGCCTGCGCGTGACCGGCCCCGAAAAGTATTACTACCTGCTGCTGGGCATCACGCTGCTGATCGTGCTGGTGTGCGTGCGCCTGCAGAATTCACGCATCGGGCGCGCCTGGGAAGCCATCCGCGAAGACGAGATCGCGGCCAAGGCCATGGGCATCAACACCCGCAACGTGAAGCTGCTGGCATTCGCCATGGGCGCGTCGTTCGGCGGCGTGGCCGGCGCGCTGTTCGCCTCGATGCAGGGCTTCGTCAGCCCCGAGAGCTTCAGCCTGACCGAGTCCATCTCGGTGCTGTGCATGGTGGTGCTGGGCGGCATGGGCAATATTCCCGGCGTGATCCTGGGCGCCATTCTGCTGGCGGCCTTGCCCGAGTTCCTGCGCGCGGTGGTCGAGCCCGTCCAGCGCTTGGTGTTCGGCGAAGTGGTGCTCGATCCGGAAGGCATCCGCATGCTGCTGTTCGGGCTGGCCATGGTGTGCGTGATGCTGTTCCGGCCGGCCGGGCTGTGGCCCTCGGCGGTGCGCAAGCGTGAGCTGGCGGGCACCGCGGGAGGCCGGGCATGAGCATCATTCTTCAAGCAGAAGGGCTGGGCAAGCGGTTCGGCGGCCTGCGGGCGCTGTCCGAGGTCAGCTTCGACATCCGCGCCGGCGAGATCTACGGGCTGATCGGCCCGAACGGCGCGGGCAAGACCACGCTGTTCAACGTGCTTACCGGCCTGTATATCCCGGAAGAGGGGCGCTGCACCTTTGCCGGCGCGCCGCTGACCGGCCTGAAGCCGCATGAAGTGGCGCAGGCCGGGCTGGCCCGCACCTTCCAGAATATCCGGCTGTTCGCCAACCTGAGCGCCATCGAGAACGTCATGATCGGCCGCCATGCGCGCACCCGAGCCGGCGTGCTGGGCGCGGTGCTGCGCACGCCCGGCGCGCGCGCCGAAGAGGCCGCCATCGAGCGCCGCGCGCACGAGCTGCTGGACTACGTGGGCATCGGCGCGCGCGCCAATGACGTGGCCCGTTCGCTGTCGTACGGCGACCAGCGGCGCCTGGAAATCGCCCGCGCGCTGGCCACCGACCCCAAGCTGCTGGCGCTGGACGAGCCCGCCGCCGGCATGAACGCCTCGGAAACCGTGGTGCTGCGCCAGCTTATCGAAAAGATCCGCGCCGATGGCATCACGGTGCTGCTGATCGAGCACGACATGAAGCTGGTCATGGGGCTGTGCGACCGGGTGCTGGTGCTGGAATACGGCAAAGTGCTGTCCATGGGCAAGCCGGCCCAGGTGCAGCGCGATCCCAAAGTGATCGAAGCCTACCTGGGTGCGGGCGCGGCCCACGAGGCGCCCGCGCAATCATCGGAGCAAGCGGCATCATGAGCGCATCCCAACCCCTACTGGAACTGCGCGGGCTGGAAGTGGCCTACGGCGGCATCCGCGCCGTGCGCGGCATCGACCTGCGGGTCGACAGCGGCGAACTGGTCTGCCTGATCGGCGCCAACGGCGCCGGCAAGAGCACCACGCTGCGGGCTATCTGCGGCCTGGTGCCGCTGGCCGGCGGCGACATCGTCTATGACGGGCAGCCCATTAACGGCCGCAAGTCGTTCGAGCTGGTGCGGCGCGGCCTGGTGATGGTGCCCGAAGGCCGCGGCATTTTCGGGCAACTGACCATCGAGGAAAACCTGGCCATGGGCGCCTACGTGCGGCGCGACGCCGCGCAGGTGCGCCAGGATACGGAACGCGTGTTCACGCTGTTTCCGCGCCTGGCCGAGCGGCGCAGGCAGGCCGCCGGCACGCTGTCGGGCGGCGAACAGCAGATGGTGGCCATGGGGCGGGCGATGATCGCGCGGCCCAAGCTGCTGCTGCTCGACGAGCCCTCGATGGGGCTGGCGCCCCTGATGGTGGAAAAAGTATTCGAAGTGGTGCGCGCCATCGCCGCCGAGGGCGTCACTATCCTGCTGATCGAGCAGAACGCCAAGCTGGCGCTGGAACACAGCCATCGCGGCTATGTGATGGAATCCGGCGAATTGACCCTGTCGGGGCCGGCGCGCGAACTGCTTACCGATCCCAAGGTGCGCGCCGCCTACCTGGGCGAAGTCGAAGACGCGGCCTGAAGCCGGCAGGAACGGCGGCCCGGCCGCCGTCCTTGCCCGCGGGGCAGCGCGCCCCTCAGACCGCCGCCGGCGCCGCCTGTGGCGCCGGCTTGCGGCGGATCAGCAGCGCGATCACCGCCGCCAGCAGGCCCGTGGCGCCCGCCAGCACGAAGGCCATCAGGTAGCTGCCCTGCGTTTCGCGCACATAGCCGGCCATCCAGGCCGCGGTGGCGGCCCCCACCTGATGGCCCGCCACGATCCAGCCGAACACGATGGGCGCGTCGCGGTCGCCGAAGGCTTCGGTGGTCAGGCGCAGCGTGGGCGGCACCGTGGCGATCCAGTCCAGGCCGAAGAAGATCGCGAAGATCGACAGGCTGTAGAACGAGAAGTCGGAATAGGGCAGGTACATCAGCGCCAGCCCGCGCAGGCCGTAGTACATGAACAGCAGCTTGCGCGGGTCGTAGCGGTCGGTCAGCCAGCCCGAGGCGGTGGTGCCGATCAGGTCGAAGATGCCCATCACGGCCAGCAGCCCGGCGGCCCGCACTTCGGGAATGCCGTGATCGCCGCAAAGCGCGATCAGGTGCGTGCCCACCAGGCCGTTGGTGGTGAAGCCGCACACGAAGAACGTGGCGAACAGGAACCAGAACGTGCGCGTGTGGATGGCGCGGTTCAGGGTGCCGAAGGTGGCCGCCAGCAGGCCGGTGCGCGGCGCTGGCGCGGCCGCAGGCGCGTCGGGCGGCGTGCCATAGGGCACCAGGCCGACGCTGGCGGGGCGGTCGGGCACCAGCCACCAGGCCAGCGGCACCAGCGCCGCCGCGCCCGCGGCCACCGCCCACACCGCGCGGCGCCAGTCGCCCGACGAGGCCAGCGCCGCCAGGCCGGGCAGGAACAGCAGAGTGCCGGTAGCAGTGCTGGCCGTCAGCAGGCCCATCATCAGGCCGCGGCGCGTGCTGAACCAGCGGTTCACCACGGTGGCCCCCAGCACCACGGCGACCGCACCCGAGCCGATGCCCGAGAAAACGCCCCAGGTCAGCAGCAGGTGCCAGGACTGCGTCATGAAGCTGCTGGCGAAGGTCGAGGCGGCCATCAGCGCCAGCGCGCCGATCAGTACGCGGCGCAGACCGAAATGTTCCATGGCGGCGGCGGCAAACGGCCCCACCAGGCCATACAGGAAGATGCCGAGCGCCGCCGAGAACGAAACCGTGGCGCGGCTCCAGCCGAACGATTCTTCCAGGGGCACCAGCAGCACGCTGGGAGTGGAGCGCAGCCCGGCGGACACTAGCAGCGCCAGGAAAATCACCGCAACCACCACGAAGGCATACGCCTGGCCGTAGTGCCGGAACGGGCGGGGAAGCTGGGATATACTCATGTTACTGACCGGTACGTAGAGGGAGCTCGTATGCTACGTACCGGTCAGTAACATCGTCAAGTGAAATTTTGATTCGATGTCAGGAGTACCGCCATGGCCCGCAAGACTGTTTCCCCCGCCGCTGCCGCCCAGCCGGCCGTGCCGCCCAAGCTGGCGGCCGACCGCATCCGCGAGACCGCCCGCCGCATGTTTTACCAGGATGGCATCCGGGCCGTGGGCGTCGACGCGCTGGTTGCCGAGGCCGGCGTGACCAAGCCCAGCCTGTATCGCAGCTTCTCGTCCAAGGACGAACTGGCCGCGTCGTATCTGCGCGACTATGAGGCCGAGTTCTGGAGCAAGTTCGAGGCCGGCGGGCAGCAGCATCCCGACGATCCGCGCGCCGCGCTGATGGTGTACTTCGACGGCCTGGCCCAGCGCGCCGCCAGCAGCGGCGGCTACCGCGGCTGCGGGCTGACCAACGCCGCGGTCGAGTACCCCGAGTCCGACCACCCGGCCCGGCTGGTGGCAGTGGCGCACAAGGCGCAGCTGCGCGCGCGCATGGTGGAACTGGCGCGCGCCATGGGCGCCGTCGATGCCGACATGCTGGCCGACGGCCTGCTGCTGCTGCTGGAAGGCGCCTTCGTGTCCAGCCAGCTGTTCGGCCGGGGCGGCCCGGCGCGTCATCTGCCCGAGGCCGCGGGCCGGCTGATCGACGCCAGCGTGCGCCGGCGCCCCGGCGCAAAGAAAACGGCCAGCGCAAAAAAAGGTGCCTGACTCCCTGCGGGAGCCAGGCACCTGGAACAGCCGGAACCCGTGATCAGCTGTGGTAGGCCGATTCGCCGTGGCTGGTCACGTCCAGTCCTTCGCGTTCCTGGTCTTCGGGTACGCGCAGGCCGCACAGGGCATTGGCGATCTTGTAGGCCGCCCAGGCCACCACGCCCGACCACACGATGGTCAGCAGCACGCCTTCCAGCTGCACCCAGACCTGGCCCAGGATATCCGCGGCGTTGGCCAGGCCCGGCCCGCCCAGCGCCTGGGCGTTGAACACGCCGGTCAGCAGGGCGCCGATGATGCCGCCCACACCGTGCACGCCGAACACATCCAGTGCGTCGTCGGCGCGCAGCAGGCGCTTCAGGCCGTTGACGCCCCACACGCACACGATGCCGGCCGCGATGCCGATGACCAGCGCGCCGCCGGGGCCCACCAGGCCGGCGGCCGGGGTGATGCCGACCAGGCCGGCGATCGCGCCCGATGCGGCGCCCAGCATCGAGGGCTTGCCTTTCAGCGCCCATTCGGTGAACAGCCAGGCCAGCACCGCGGCGGCGGTAGCGATCATGGTGTTGAAGAAGGCCAGGGTAGCGCCCTGGTTGGCGGCCAGGGCCGAACCCGCGTTGAAGCCGAACCAGCCCACCCACAGCAGCGCCGCGCCGATGAAGGTCATGGGCAGGTTGTGCGGCTGCATGGCTTCGCGGCCGTAGCCCACCCGCTTGCCCACCACGTACGCGCCCACCAGGCCGGCCACGCCGGCGTTGATGTGCACCACGGTGCCGCCGGCGAAGTCCAGGGCGCCGCGGGCATTGAGCAGGCCGGGCGCGGTCTGCGAGGCAAACCACACCATGTGGGCGATGGGAATGTAGGCGAACGTGAACCAGATCACCGTGAACACCAGCACCGCCGAAAAGCGCGCGCGTTCGGCGAAGCTGCCCACGATCAGCGCGCAGGTGATGCCCGCGAAAGTGGCCTGGAATGACGCGAACAGTATTTCGGTCAGCGAGCCCGACATCGCATAGGCGCCGCCGGCCGGCGTGAACATGCCCGCGAAGAAGGCGCGCGACAAGCCGCCGAAGAAGGCGTTGCCTTCGGTGAACGCCAGCGAGTAGCCGTACACGAACCACAGCACCAGCCCCAGCGCGAAGGTGCACAGCACCTGCATCAGCACCGACAGCACATTCTTGCTGCGCACCAGGCCGCCGTAGAACAGCGCCAGGCCCGGCACCGCCATCATCAGCACTAGCAGGGTGGAAACAAGCAACCAGGAGATATCCGCTTTATCCATTTTTCAGGCTCCAATGCATCTTTCTTTATCGTTGTCGTTACAGTGCGGCCTCGCCGGACTCGCCGGTCCGGATCCGGATCACTTGTTCCAGCGGCGCGGTGAAGATCTTGCCGTCGCCGATCTTGCCGGTGCGCGCGGCTTGTTCGATCACGTCGATGACCTGGTCGACCAGGTGGTCCGGCACTGCGGCTTCGACGCGCAGCTTGGGCAGGAAGTCGACCGCGTATTCCGCGCCCCGGTACAGTTCGGTATGGCCTTTCTGGCGGCCGAAGCCTTTGACTTCGGTGACGGTCAGTCCCTGGACGCCGATACCGGACAGAGCCACCCGCACTTCGTCGAGCTTGAAGGGCTTGATGATGGCGATGATGAGTTTCATGGCAATTCCTCTCGTGGTTGCACTCAGGCATGCCCAATCAAGCAATATCCATGCCATCTTTCATGCGCGCGCGCCGGCGGGGGCGGCGTGGTGCCTGGCGCCCGCTATCGTGCCTGGATGCCCCATACGGGTGCACGAATGCGTGCAGGCGTCCCTGCGATGGTGCGTGGCACCGTCGCAGGGAGGTTTGCAACAGAATATTTTGTCTACGCTCTTGTTGTATCTAATTGCAGCAAACGACAGTGGCCCGGCAAGCGTCGATGGCCACCCGCCGGCATGCGCGGCGAGGCCAGTGTTCTGCCGCGCATGCGGCATGCAAGGGCTGAAAAGGCATTCAGCCGGCTGCACATGCGACAGAATTCGGCGTATTTTCGATATAAATGTATCGAGTCGTCTGAAACGCGGCATTACATGCCGCTGCTTGTGACAGGCTGCCAGGTCAGGAAGAATCAAGCCATACCGCATTTGCGTGCGGCCAGCACCTCAGGGTGCGATTGCTTCTGGGAGTCGCCAGGTGGCGATTCGGTTTTCTCCTGTGCTTTGAGGCGGTGCCGCGTGCGGCCCGCCCATTTTTTTGCCGCCGAAGCGCAGCGTGGGGGGCTTTTTTCTGTTCAGGTCTACACTGTGGGCATCAGCGAACACGAATGCGAGGATGTCATGAACCGCACGCAATGGATTGAAGATTTCCAGAAGAACCTGTCCGACCTGATCGCCCGCAGCCCCGCGGCCGACCTGGAACGCAATGTGAAGGCCATGATGGGCCAGGCGTTCACGAAAATGGATCTGATCACGCGCGAAGAATTCGACGTGCAGGCCGATTTGCTGGCGCGGGCGCGTGAGCGGGTCGACCAGCTCGATGCGCAGGTGCGCGAGCTCGAAGCCCGCGTGGCCGCGCTGGAAACCAGGCCGTAGCAGGGCGCCCGCGCCCCCGCGCGGCGCGACATTCCCGCCGCACCGGCGCCATCGGCGCGCGCCGGCTGCACGCATACTGGCGGCTGATCCATTTTCGGGGCCGCCATGACTCTCGCCATTCTTGCCAGCCGTGCCCTGTCGGGCGCGGAGGCGCCCGCCGTGCGCGTCGAAACACACCTGGGACCCGGGTTGCCCGCCTTTACGGTGGTGGGCCTGCCCGACACCGAGGTGCGTGAAAGCCGCGAACGGGTGCGGGCGGCCATTCTGAACAGCGGCTTCGAGTTTCCTAACGGCCGCATTACCGTGAATCTGTCGCCGGCCGACCTGCCGAAAGCCTCGGCGCGCTTCGACCTGCCCATTGCGCTGGGCGTGCTGCTGGCGTCGGGCCAGGTGGCCGTGCCCGGGCCCGGCGGTGAGGCCGCACCAGCCGGGCTGCAAGACCTGGTGCTGGCCGGCGAGCTTTCCCTGACCGGCGCCCTGGTACCGGTGGGCGCGCCGCTGGCGTTGGCGCTGGCGGTCGCGCGCGAGCAGCCCGAGGCCGCCCTGGTGCTGCCGGTCGGCAGTGCGGCGGTGGCCGCCTGGGTGCCCGGTTTGCGGGTGCTGGCCGCCGCTACGCTGGCGGAGGTGGCCGCCCTTGTCGCGCACTCAGGCGCTCGAGGCCGCGGCGCTGGCCGGGCTGGCCGGCCCCGCCGGCGCGGCCTCGGCCCTGCAGGGCCAGCCGCCGTTCCGCGCCCCGCACCATGGGGCTTCGGCGGCGGCCCTGATCGGCGGCGGAGCTCGTCCGCGGCCGGGCGAGGTCAGCTTGGCGCACCACGGCGTCCTGTTCCTGGACGAGCTGCCCGAATTCGACCGGCGCGCCCTGGAGTCGCTGCGCGAGCCCCTGGAAACGGGCAGGGTGGCCATTGCCCGGGCCCGGCATACCGTGCAGTATCCGGCGCGGTTCCAGCTGGTGGCGGCCATGAATCCATGCCCGTGCGGCTGGCGCGGGCATCCGGCGCGGCCCTGCACCTGCACGCCCGACCAGGTGGCGCGCTACGTAGGCAAGGTGTCGGGGCCGCTGCTCGACCGCCTGGACCTGGCGATTGAGCTGCCGGCCGCCGCGCCGGACTGGCTGGACGCCCCGCCCGGCGAACCGTCCGAGACGGTGCGCGTCCGCGTGGTCCGTTGCCGCGAGCGCCAGCAGCAGCGCCAGGGTGGCCCGAATGCCGGGCTGCAGGGGCCCGCCATCGACGTCTGCTGTGCCCTCGACGCCGACGGCCGGGCGCTGCTGCAGCAGGCCATGCGGAGCCTGCACGGCTCGGCCCGCGCCACCCACCGGGCCCTGCGGGTGGCGCGCACCGTGGCCGACCTGGACGGCCACGAGGCCATCCAGGCGCGCCATGTGGCCGAGGCCCTGCAGTACCGCTGCACACTGCGCTGAACCGGGCCTGGCGTCAGATTCGACAAAAAGCCTGAAATCACCATATAATCAAGGGCTTTTCCCGGTTCGCCAGGAAAAAACCAGAAGTGGATCCAGGTATATCAAGCCTTGTGCCAGGCAAGCTGCAGTATTTTGGCGGCCAAGCACCTGAGGTTCATGTAATTCAATCAAATCTAGGAATCATCATGCCCAAGATGAAAACCAAGAAAAGCGCGTCGAAGCGCTTTCAGGTTCGCGGCAGCGGATCCATCAAGCGTGGCCAGGCTTTCAAGCGCCACATCCTGACCAAGAAAACCACCAAGAACAAGCGCCAGCTGCGCGGTTCGGCGGCGGTTCATGAAACCAACGTGGCCTCTGTCAAGGCCATGATGCCTTTCGCTTGATAAAGGAGATCCACTATGCCTCGCGTCAAACGCGGTGTTACCGCCCGTGCCCGCCATAAGAAAGTCATCGCCGCCGCCAAGGGTTACCGTGGCCGCCGCGGCAACGTATTCCGCATCGCCAAGCAGGCGGTCATGCGCGCCGGGCAATACGCCTACCGCGACCGCCGCAACAAGAAGCGCACCTTCCGCGCCCTGTGGATCACCCGCATCAACGCCGCCGTGCGTGAACAGGGCCTGAGCTACAGCGTGTTCATCGCCGGCCTGAAGAAGGCCTCGATCGACCTCGACCGCAAGGTGCTGGCCGACCTGGCCGTGCGCGACAAGGCCGGCTTTGCCGCCATCGTGCAGCAGGCCAAGGCGGCCTTGTCCGCCTGATCGCGCCGGTCGCATCGCGCATCGCTGCAAACGGGGCTGTAGGCCCCGTTTGCGTTTTGGCGTAGGGTCCGCCCCCAAGGCGCAACGCAACGGGGCATTGTTTTTAGGTTGTGAGATTCCATGAATCTATTGGCAGACGACCTGGTTTCCCAGGCCCAAGAACGCTTCGCCGCGGCGCCCGATGCCGTTGCCCTGGAAAACGCCAAGGCGCGCTTCCTGGGCAAAGAGGGCGCGCTGACCCTGCTGCTCAAGGGGCTGGCCAAGCTCGACCCCGATCAGAAACGCGAAATGGGCGCGCGCATCAACCAGGCCAAGCAGCAGATCGAAGCGCTGCTGAACCAGCGCCGCGCGCAGCTGGCTCAGGCCGAGCTCGACGCCCGCCTGGCTGCCGAAACCATCGACGTCACCTTGCCCGGCCGCGGCCGCGCGCCGGCGGGCATTCATCCCATCGCGCGCAGCTGGGAACGCGTCGAGGAAATCTTCCGCTCCATCGGATTCGACGTGGCCGACGGCCCCGAAATCGAAGACGACTGGACCAACTTCACCGCGCTGAACAATCCGCTGGACCACCCGGCGCGGTCCATGCAAGACACTTTCTACGTCGATCTGCAAGACGGCGACGGCCTGCCGCTGCTGCTGCGCACGCACACCAGCCCCATGCAGGTGCGCTATGCGCGCATGCACCAGCCGCCCATCAAGGTCATCGCGCCGGGCCGCACCTATCGTGTCGACAGCGACGCCACCCATTCGCCCATGTTCCACCAGGTCGAAGGGTTGTGGATCGCCGAAGACATCTCGTTCGCCGACCTGAAGGGCGTCTATACCGACTTTCTGCGCCGCTTTTTCGAAAGCGACGACCTGGTCGTGCGCTTCCGCCCGTCGTTCTTCCCGTTCACCGAGCCGTCGGCCGAAATCGACATGATGTTCACGTCCGGCCCCAACCGCGGCCGCTGGCTCGAAATCTCGGGCTCGGGCCAGGTGCACCCGCAGGTGGTGCGCAACTTCGGCCTGGATCCCGAACGCTACATCGGCTTCGCGTTCGGCTCCGGTCTCGAGCGCCTGACCATGCTGCGCTATGGCGTCGACGACCTGCGCCAGTTCTACGAAGGCGACCTGCGTTTCCTGCGCCAGTTCAACGAATAACCGACGGCTGATCATGCAATTTCCCGAATCCTGGCTGCGCGCCCTGGTCAATCCCGCGATCGCAACCGACGAACTGGCGCACCGGCTTACCATGGCCGGCCTGGAAGTCGAAGAAACCGCGCCGGTGGCGCCGCCGTTCACCGGCGTGGTGGTGGCGCGCATCACCGCCATCGCCCCGCATCCCGACGCCGACAAGCTGCGCGTCTGCCAAGTCGACGACGGCTCGGGCCAGCCCCTGCAGATCGTGTGCGGCGCGCCCAACGCAGCGCAGGGCCTGACGGTGCCGCTGGCGCGCGTGGGCGCCGAACTGCCTGGCGGCATGAAGATCGGCGTGGCCAAGATGCGCGGCGTGCAGTCGGCCGGCATGCTGTGCTCGGCGCGCGAGCTGGGCCTGTCGCAAGACCACGCCGGCCTGCTCGAATTGCCCGGCACGCTGGCGCCCGGCCAGCCGCTGCGCGAGGCGCTCGACCTCGACGACACGCTGTTCACCCTGAAGCTCACGCCCAATCGCGCCGACTGCCTGTCCATCCTGGGCGTGGCGCGCGAAGTCGCGGCCCTGACCGGCGCGCCGCTGTCGGTGCCCACCGCGAAGGCAGTGCCCGTCACCCTGGACGACCGCGTTCCGGTCGCCATCCAGGCGCCCGAGCTGTGCGGCCGCTTTGCCGGCCGCGTCATCCGCGGCGTCAATGCGCGCGCCGCCACGCCGGCCTGGATGAAGGCGCGCCTGGAGCGCGCCGGCCAGCGCTCAGTGTCGGCCCTGGTCGACATTTCCAACTACGTCATGCTCGAACTGGGCCGTCCTTCCCACGTGTTCGATCTCGACAAGATCCGCGGCGGCATCGAAGTGCGCTGGGCGCGCGATGGCGAAAGCCTCGAGCTGCTCAACGGCCAGACGGTCGAGCTCAACAGCAAGGTGGGCGTGGTGGCGGCGGGCGAGCAGGTCGAAAGCCTGGCCGGTATCATGGGCGGCGAAGCCACCGCCGTTACCCTGGATACCGCCAATATCTATGTCGAGGCCGCTTTCTGGTGGCCCGAGGCCATTGCCGGCCGCGCCCGGCGCTACAAATTCAGTTCCGAGGCCAGCCACCGCTTCGAGCGCGGCGTCGACTACGCCAGCATCCCCGAGCACCTGGAATTCATCTCGCGCCTGATCATCGATATCTGCGGCGGCCAGGCCGGTCCGGTCGACGACCAGGCCGTCAACCTGCCGCGCCGCGAGCCGGTGCGCATGCGCCTGTCGCGCTGCCATCGCGTGCTGGGCGTGCCCGTGCCGCAGGCCGAAGTGGCGCAGATCTTCACCCGCCTGGGCCTGCGGTTCCAGGTGCAGGGCGACGATTTCATCGTCGAGCCGCCGTCGTACCGTTTCGACCTGTCGCTGGAAGAAGACCTGATCGAAGAAGTCGCGCGCATCCACGGCTTCGAGCGCCTGCCCGACGTGCCGCCGCTGGCGCGCGCGCAGATGTTCTCACAGCCCGAGCAGCGGCGCGGCCCGCACGCGCTGCGCCGCCTGGCCGCCGGGCAGGACTACCAAGAGGTCGTCAACTACAGCTTCGTCGAAGCCGACTGGGAACGCGACTACGCCGGCAACGACAACCCGGTGCGTCTGCTGAACCCCATCGCCAGCCACTTGTCGGTGATGCGGTCCAGCCTGATTGCCGGCCTGGTGGCCAATATCCGCTACAACGCCAACCGCAAGCAGACGCGCGTGCGCGTCTTCGAATTGGGGCGCGTGTTCCTGCGCGACGCCGCGCACCAGGATGGCCCGCTCGAAGTCGCCGGCGTGTGCCAGCCGCTGCGCCTGGCCGGCGCGGCCTGGGGCCCGGCGGTCGAAGAGCAGTGGGGCGTGCCGACCCGGCAGGTGGACTTCTACGACGTCAAGATGGACGTGCAGGCGCTGTTCGGCGCGCGCGCGGCCCAGCTGCGCTTCGAGCCCGCCGCGCATCCCGCGCTGCACCCGGGGCGCAGCGCGCGCATCGACCTCGACGGGCACCCGGCGGGCTGGATCGGCGAACTGCATCCGCGCTGGGCGCAGCAGGCCGACCTGCCGCACGCGCCCGTGGTGTTCGAAATCGACGTCCAGGCCCTGTCGCAGGGCCGCCTGCCGCAGGTCAGCGAACTGTCGCGCCAGCCGGTGGTGGTGCGCGACCTGGCGCTGTGGGTCGATCTGTCTGTCAGTGCCCAGGCCATGCTGGATACGGTAGCCGCCACCATCGCGGCCGATCCGCAGCTGGCGGTGGTGCAGGATGCCCGCCTGTTCGATGTATGGCGCGACCGCCCGCAGGACGGCCGGCCCGTCACCGAAAAAAGCCTTGCGTTCCGTTTCTGGCTACAGGACACTGAGGTCACGCTGGACGAAACCCGCGTCGCCGACTGCCTGGCCCGTATCAACCAAGCGCTGGCCAGCGCCCACGGCGCGCGCCAGCGCACTTGACCATGGGGACTAACATGCTTGCCGAGCCGCGTACCCTGACCAAGGCCGAACTCGCCGAATTGCTGTTCGAGCGGGTGGGATTGAACAAGCGCGAAGCGAAAGACATCGTCGATACTTTCTTCGAAGAAATCCGCGACGCGCTGGCGCGCGGCGATTCAGTGAAGCTGTCGGGCTTCGGCAACTTCCAGGTGCGCAACAAGCCGCCGCGGCCCGGCCGCAATCCCAAGACGGGCGAGACCATTCCCATCGCGGCACGGCGCGTGGTCACCTTCCATGCCAGCCAGAAGCTCAAGAGCGTGGTCGAGCGGGCCGAGCCGGCCGACGATGCGAATAATGGCGGGGAGTGATACGCTTTGTCGGCAATTGTTATCGGCATCATGATGCACCACGGCATAAAATCCATCCATGACTCGTCCCGAATCCACCGTTGCGCTTCCGCCCATTCCCGCCAAACGCTATTTCACCATTGGCGAAGTCAGTGATCTCTGCGGCGTCAAGCCGCATGTGCTGCGCTACTGGGAACAGGAATTCACGCAGCTCAAGCCGGTAAAGCGCCGCGGCAACCGCCGCTACTACCAGCACCATGAAGTCCTGCTGATCCGCCGCATCCGTTCGCTGCTGTACGAGCAGGGCTTCACCATCAGCGGCGCGCGCAACCGGCTGGGCGACGCGCGCGACACGCCCCACGACCAGGACGCCGCCGTGCGTCTTTCGGGCGCCGAGATGCAGGCGCTGCGCGCCGAGCTGGGCAATGTGTCGGCCATGCTGGGCGAGGCCCTGGGCGCGCCGCCGCCGGGCAACGGATCGCACTGAAAAAAGCGGCCCTCCATCTTGAAAAACCTGCCCCATCCGGTGCAGGTTTTTTTCAGTTCTGATATACTCTTTTTCTTTCGGGGCGTAGCGCAGCCTGGTAGCGCACTTGCATGGGGTGCAAGGGGTCGCGAGTTCGAATCCCGCCGTCCCGACCAGTAGTTCCAAGGCCGTTAGTGATGCAATCACTAACGGCCTTTTCGCGTTTGGGGCGGCTGTTTTGCGCGACGGCCTGGCCGTGGAAATGCGTTTACCGCGCGCCTTGCCCGGTTACATCAAGTAAGGGTAATTCCGTCCTACTTTGACACGCCAACTGCACTACAGTGAGTCGCGCCTTGAGTTTTTTTCATGGCGCAACCACCAAGGAGAGCAGAATATGTCCAATAGCCCTATGAAGGCCTGGAGCGATTACAAACCGAGCAAAACCATCTGGCTATGGTCATGCGTGGGCGCAGCCGTCGTGACCATGGTCGTCGGCTTTACGGCCGGCGGCTGGGTGACCCAGAACACCGCGGCGAAGCAGGCCCAGGCCTCTACTGACGCCGCCGTGGCGCAATTGGCCGCGGGCATCTGCGTGCATCGCTTCATGGCGGCCCCCGATGCGCAAGCCCAGCTGGCGGCGCTGAAGAGTGCCGACTCGTGGAAGCGCGATTCGATGATCGAAAAGGGCGGCTGGGTGACCTTCGCCGACGCCAAGGCGCCGGTGGATGGCGCGGCCGACCTGTGCGCCAGCAAGCTGATGGAGTCGGGCGCAGCCGCCGCGACCACTACGGTACCGCGCACCAGCGGCGCTTCCTGATCGCGTACGGCGCGCCCGTTGCAGGTCCGCAGGTGTCTGACTCCCGCAGGGTGTCAGACACCTGGCCCCCAGTCAGGCACCTGGTCCGGCGCCTATATCAATATCAGTAAGGTCCGCCCGGCTTGGCCGGCGCGGCGGCGGGCTGGCCTTTAAACGACTGGGCCAGTTTCTCGGCGGCGCGCGCCAGCAGCGTCGCATCTACGCCTACTGCCACGAACGTGGCGCCCAGGTCCAGGTAGTGGCGCGCCTGCGCCGGGTCGGCATGCAGGATGCCGGCGGCCTTGCCGGTGCGCACGATGCGCACGATGGCGTCGTCGATGGCGGCGCATACTTCGGGGTGGCCCGGGTTGCCCAGGTGCCCCATGCTGGCCGACAGGTCGGCCGGCCCGATGAATACCCCGTCCACGCCTTCCACCGCCAGGATGCCGTCGAGCGCCTGCAGGCCTTGCGGCGTTTCGATCTGCACCAGTAGGCACATTTCATCGTTGGCGCGCTGCACGTAGTCGGGAATGCGGTTCCAGCGCGACGAGCGCGCCAGGGCGCTGCCCAGGCCGCGGATGCCGTGCGGCGGATAGCGCATGGCCGACACGGCGGCGGCGGCTTCGTCGGCCGACTGGATCATGGGCACCAGCAGAGTCTGCGCGCCCGCGTCGAGAATCTGCTTGATCTGCACGAAGTCGTTCCAGGGCGGCCGCACCACCGGCTCGACCGGGTAGGCCGCCACGGCCTGCAGCTGCCCCAGCATGGTCTGCAGCGTGTTCGGCGCATGCTCGCCGTCGATGAGCAGCCAGTCGAAGCCGGCGCCGGCGCAGATTTCCGCGGTGTAGGGGTGGGCCAGCCCGGCCCACAGACCGATCTGCGGCTGCCCGGCGCGCAGCGCGCGCTTGAATTGATTGGTCAGGATACCCATGATGGTGGCTGTTAAATGAAGCGGCAGTTGACGGAGCCCAGCGCGCCGTAATCCACCGCGAAAGTGTCGCCCGGGCGAGCATACACGGGCCGCGTGAACGAGCCCGACAGGATGACCTGGCCGGGTTCGAGCGTGACACCGCGCGGCCCCAGCTTGTTGGCCAGCCACACCACGCCGTTGGCGGGATGGTTGAGCACGCCGGCGGCCAGGCCGGTTTCTTCGACCACGGCATTGCGCGACAGGATGGCGCCCACCCAGCGCAAGTCAACTTCATGGATGCGCACCGGGCGGCCGCCCAGCACCACGCCCGCATTGGCGGCGTTGTCGGCAATGGTGTCGAACACCTTGCGCGGCCGCTTGGTGTCGGGGTCGATCTGATGCGAGCGGGCGTCGATGATCTCGAGCGCCGGCACCACGTAGTCGACCGCGTTGTATACGTCTGTCAAGGTGACGCCCGGGCCGCGCAGCGGCTTGGCCAGGATGAAGGCCAGCTCGACTTCCAGGCGCGGCACGATGAAGCGCTCGGCCGGGATATCGCCTTCGCCGAAGAACATGTCGTCGAGCAAGGTGCCGTAGTCGGGCTCGTCGATCTGCGATGCCTGCTGCATGGCGCGCGAAGTCAGGCCGATTTTGTGGCCCTTGATGCTGCGGCCTTCGGCGATTTTCAGGTCCAGCCACTGGCGCTGGATGGCGTAGCCGTCGTCGATGGTGATTTCGGGGTGCTCCAGCGAAATCTGGCGGATCTGGGTGCGGCTGCGCTCGGCCTGGTGCAGGCGGGCGGCGAGTTCCTGGATAGTGGATGCGTCGAGCATGGGTGCGATGGTGGGTTGGATAAGCAGGAGGAAGGGATCAGGCGGGTTCGGCCACCAGGGTGTTGACCAGCCGGCCCACGCCCTGGATCTCGGTGACGACCTCGTCGCCCGGCACCACGTTGACGATGCCGTCGGGCGTGCCGGTCAGGATCAGGTCGCCGGGCGACAAGGTCATGAAGCTGCTGAAATAGGCGATGAGCGCGGGTACGTCGAACACCATGTCGCGCGTATTGCCGTGCTGGGTTTCCTTGCCGTTCACCATGGTGCGCAGTTCGAGGTTCATGGGGTCGGGGATATCGTCGCGGTCGACCAGCCACGGGCCCAGGGGCGTGCAGGTGTCGCGGCTCTTGACGCGCAAATTGGGACGGTACCAGTTTTCCAGGTAGTCGCGCAGCGCATAGTCGTTGGCCACCGTGTAGCCGGCCACGTGTTCGTAGGCGCGCTCGCGCGCAATGTTGCGGCCCGGCTTGCCGATGACCACGGCCAGTTCGCACTCGTAGTGCATCATGGCCACGTCGGCGGGCCGGTGGGTGTGCGCGCGGTGGCCGACGAAGGCATTGGCCGCCTTCAGGAAGCCCAGCGGCTCTTCGGGCGCCTTGAACGCCAGTTCTTTGGCGTGGTCGGCGTAGTTGATGGCCAGCGTGAAGGTGGTGCGCGGTTCGATGGGCGGCAGCCATTCGACCTGGTCCTGCGCCACGATGCGGCCGTCGGCCAAGCGCAACTCGGCGCCGCCGTGCTCGGTGGCCAGGTGGATATCGCCTTGGTAGCGGATGCGGGCGTGTTTCACAAGAGGCTCCTTCAGCGCGCGGCGATCAGGCGGTTGGCCAGGCGGCCCAGCGCGCCGATCGTGATTTCGTAGTGCTGGCCGGCGCGGGCCTGCGGCTCGCCCGCCGGGATGCCGGCCAGCAGCACATCTCCGGCTTCCAGTGTCATGAAGCGGGTGACGTCGGCGATGAGGCGGGCCGCGGGGCGCACCCAGTTGCGGGTGGAGGCCTGCTGCACGACCTGGCCGTCGACACTGACCTGGATGTCCAGGTCATTGGGATCGGCCACCCGGCCGCGCGGCACTACCGGGCCCATGGGGCAGAAGCCGTCGCGGCATTTCTGCTTGATGGCGGGCCGGTAATAGCTGGCGTGCGGCACGTACAGGTCGGCGACGATGCGGTAGCCGGCCACGTATTCGAGCGCCTGGCTGGCGTCCACGCGGCGGGCCTGGCGTCCGAACACGATGCCCAGGCAGGCGCCGACCACGACGGTGTCCGCATCGGCGGGCAGGGCGATGGCGTCGCCGTCGGCGGCATAGGTGTTGGCTGGCTTGATGTACAGCACGGGCGCCCGCGGCGGCGCCTTGTACGGCGGCTGGTTGACCGCGTCGCCCAGCGCGGCCAGCGCGGCCGCGTCATTGAGCAGCACGCCGGCCACGGTGCGCGGCAGGTCGCCCGTGGGGGATTGGCACAGCGCCGCGTAAGAAAACGAGGGTGGCATGGGGTCTCCTTCGAGGCGTCGCGCCCTGGCGGCCGCCATGGCTTCAGATTATTAACATGTTATCTATTATCCCGAAAGCGTCTCGTGCTGGCAAGTCGCGGAACGGGCTTGACAAGGGCTTGCCAAAAGGCGAAGAATAAAAATGAGAATAATGTCCATCAGACGGACATGCGCTATTGAGCGAGGATTTCCCCATGAGCCGCCATGCGATCACCCTGATTTTTTCCGACGGCGAGTCGCGCCGCTTCGATGCCGAGGCGGGCGCGCGGCTGGTGCAGGCGGCCGGCGAAGCTGGCTACCAGCTGCTGGCCGACTGCGGCGAAGGCAACTGCGGCACCTGCATGGCGTCGCTGCTGTCGGGCGAGGTGACGCTGGGCGAGTACGACCGGTACACGCTGGTGGACGAAGACCGGGCCGGCGGCGCAATTTTGCCGTGCGTAACGGCGCTGGACGGGCCCTGTGTGATCGAGTTTCCGTACGAGTTCTCGGAATGCATGGCGGCGCAGGCCGAGCCCCGGCAGGGCCGCATCGCGGCCGTGCAGCGGGTGGCGGCGCAGACGCTGCGCCTGGACGTGGCGCTGGAGCAGGCGCCCGGTTTCCTGCCGGGCCAATACGTGCACCTGGGGCCGCCGCAGGCCGACTGGGCGCGCGCTTATTCCATGGCCAACGCGCCCGGCGCCGACCGCCTGAGCTTCTATGTGCGCGAGCTGGACAACGGGCGCTTTTCAGGCTGGCTGGCGCAGGCCGCGGCGGGGCAGGCCATCAGCGTGGGAGCGCCGCGCGGCGCCTTCTTCCTGCGCGACGAGGCGCGGCCGCGCCTGTTCGTGGCCGGCGGCACGGGCCTGGCTCCTATCTTGTCGATGCTGCGCGCGCTGGCGGATGGACCCGCGCCGGCGTGCGGCGGGCCCATGCACATCCTGGTGGGCGCGCGCAGCGGCGCGCACCTGTTCGCGCAGGAAGAGCTGGCCGGGCTGGCGGCGCGCATTCCCGGCACCGTGGTGCATTGGGCAGCCGAACAAGATGCGCCGGCCGGCTGCCATGCCGGGCGCGTTACCGAGCTGATCGAGGCCATGCAGCTGGCGGCCGACACGCGCGCGTACGTGTGTGGGCCGCCCGCCATGGTAGAGGCGGTGCGGCAGTCAGTGGTGAAGGCCGGCGCCGCGGGCGGCGATGTGCTGTGCGAACGATTCAGTTGAACCGGGTACGGCGCGTGCCGCCCGGCACGCGCTGCCTGTTGATTCCAATGGAGGCCTGAATGAGCGGCAAGACCTACGAGCATTATGTGGACCTGAAAAAAGGCCTGGTGAGCCGGGAGATGTTCTTCCAGGAAAGCGTGTACCGCGACGAACTGGAGAAGCTGTTTCCGCGGGTATGGCAGTTTGTCGGCCATGAAAGCCAGATTCCCAATGCCGGCGATTATTTCGTGTCGCGCATGGGCGAAGAATCGGTGATTCTGTGCCGCGACAAGAAGCAGCAGATCCATGTGTTCCTGAATTCGTGCCGCCACCGGGGCATGAAGGTCTGTCTGTACGACGAAGGCAATACGTCGCTGTTCACCTGCCCGTACCACGCCTGGAGCTACACGCTGGACGGCAAGCTGCAGGGCGTGCCCATGTACAAGACCATCTACGAGGGCTGCATGGAAAAGGCCGACTGGGGCCTGATCGAGCCGCCCAACATCTGCAACTACAAAGGCACCATCTGGGCCAACTGGGATCCTGAAGCGCCGGATTTCCTGACCTATCTGGGCGATGCCAAAGAACACCTGGACCTGGCGCTGGACTGTCGCGATGGCCGCGAAGGCGGCTCGGAAGTCTTCGGCGGCATCACCAAGTGGATCATCCCGTGCAACTGGAAATTCCCGGCCGAGAATTTCATGGGCGACACGTACCACAATGTCAGCCACAAATCGGTGGACCTGATCGGCATCGGGCCCAGCGCCAAGGCCGATGTGAAGGGCCGGCGCGACAACGAGCTGGAACACGCCAAGCACTTGTGGATCAACTTTCCGCAAGGCCATGGCGTGCACAGCGCCATCATGCCCGAAGGCCAGGAATACGTGGAGTCGTTCAAGGACAATCCCGAGGTCGAGGCGTATTTTCGCCACTGCTTCGAAGAACGGCGCCGGCGCCTGGGCGACAAGTCGCGCCTGCGGCCGTTCGTAGGCACGATTTTTCCCAACACGTCGTTTCACGGCAACCAGCCGCGCTCGATTTTCGTGTGGCACCCGCACGGCCCCGACAGCGTCGAGGTCTGGCGTTTCTTCCTGGTGGACAAGGACGCGCCGCCGGCAGTCAAGGACTTCCTGCGCCATTACTACATGCGCTATTCGGGCCCGGCCGGCATGACCGAGCAGGACGACATGGAAAACTGGAATTACGCCACGGCGGCCAGCCGCGGCACGATCGCGCGGCGCTATCCCTACAACTACCAGCAGTCGCTGGGCAAGTCGGCCATCAACGACCCAGTGCCGGGCAATGTGTCGCTGCAGGTGGGCGAAGAAAACCCGCGCGCGCTGTACAACCGCTGGCGCGACTACATGGAAGGCAAGGGCTGGGACGACCTGCTGGGCAAGAACGACCCCATGTACCGGCCCGCGCAAAGCTGAGCCGCCGACCGCCATTCCAGGAGCAATGATGAACACCCAGGTTTTTCCCCAGCCGGCGGCGCCGGCGCACGGCAATACCGCCGGCGGCGATGCGGCCGGCCTGCAGCGCCTGCTGCTGCGGCTGGAAGTCGAAGAATTCCTGTACCGCGAGGCCGACCTGATCGACTCGCGGCGGTTCGACGACTGGCTCGACACGCTGGCCGACGATCTCAGCTATTTCATGCCGATCCGCCGCAACGTCAAGTACGGCACCCATGAAGAACGCGAGAACACGCGCCAGGGCCGCGACATCAGCTGGTTCGACGAAGACAAGTGGACCCTGCGCAAGCGCGTCGAGCAGATCAAGACCGGCGTGCACTGGGCCGAAGAACCGCTGTCGCGCGTGTGCCACCAGGTCAGCAATGTGCGCGTGCTGGCCATGCGCGAACTGCCGGGCGGCGGCTGCGAGGTTGATGTGGGCTCGCGCTTCCTGGTGTACCAGAACCGCGTCGAATACGAGACCTACTTCTTCGTGGGCAAGCGCAACGACACACTGCGCCGCCAGGCGGACGGGCCCTGGCAGCTGGCCCGCCGCGAGATCATCCTGGACCAGAACGTGCTGCTGGCGAAGAACCTGACCGTCTTTTTCTGAGGCCGGTACGCCGGTGCGCGATGTCAGGTGTCTGGCTCCCGCCAGGGTGCCAGACACCGTGCTATTGCGACAGTCGCTGCCCACTTCGGTGTCTGGCACCTGCGGAGCCAGACACCTGGCAAAGTCCGGCAGCTACCCGGCGGCTTGAGGTCGCGCCAAGGGGGGGGGCGTGACCCAGCGTGGCCGACAGTTCGGCCGCGGCCTGGGTGACCAGCGCGGCCAGCGACGCCACGCGATCCTTGTCCAGCCGCACGGCCGGGCCGAACACGCCGATCGACCCGGCCACCGCGCCGGCGCGGTCGAAGAACGGCGCGGCTACGGCGGTGGCGCCTCGCATCAGTTCGTCGTGGCTCTCGGCGTAGCCCTTTTTCTTCACTTGCGCCAGGTCGCGCCGCAGGCGGGCCGGTTCGATATCCAGGGCCTGGCTGTAGCGCGCCAGCTGGGCCGCGGTGGGGGCGGAATAGGCCAGGATGGCGCGGCCGCTGGCGCCGCGTTCGATTTTTTCGCTGTAGCCCACGCCGCGCTTGAAACTCAGGGGTTGCGGGCAGGGCAGTTCGGCCACGCACAGCCGCAAGTCGCCGCGCGGCACGAACAGGGCCACGGTTTCGCGAGTCTGTTCCCAGACTTGTTGCAGCACCGGGCGAGCCAGGCGCGGCAAGTCCAGGCCGGCAGCCCAGATGTGTGCCAGGCGGGCCACGGCGGGGCCGAGGCTGAAGCGCTGGGGGTCGCCCTCGGACACGATGTAGCCCTGGTTTTCCAGGGTGTACAGCAGCCGGTACAGCGTGGGGCGGCTCAGGCCGACCCGCCTGGCCAGCTCGATGGCCGAGAGCTGGGAGTCTTCGAGCGTGAAGGCCTGCAGGATGGCCAGCGCGCGATCGACGGCGCGCACGCCTTCGGAGGTTTTTTCCATGGATGAGGAGGTTGATGGAGAGTAAGGGTTTTCGATAGATTGATCATAGTCCATTGTATGGACTTAAATTTCATAAATAAGTTAACAGGTTAATCACAGAGCATGCCAGGAGACATCATGAAAGTATCCACCCTGCTTGCCGCCGGCTGCATGGCCGCCGCGGCGTACGCGCTGCCGGCCTCGGCGGCCTATCCGGAAAAGCCGGTCAACGTCATCGTCGGCTTCGCGCCGGGCGGCACCAACGACATCCTGGCGCGCCTGGTGTCTTCGGAACTGGAAAAGCGCCTGGGGCAGACCTTTATCGTCGAGAACAAACCCGGCGCCAATTCCATGATATCGGCCAACTACGTGAAAGCCGCGCCCAACGACGGCTACACGCTGCTGGTGATATCGAGCGGCGGCCTGACGGTAAACCCCGCGGTGTACAAGCCCGGCCGCCTGACATACGACCCCGTGAAAGATTTCACGCCCGTGGCGCTGCTGGCGAAGTTTCCGCTGGTGATCACCACCGGCCCCAAGCTGAAAGACATCAAGTCGGTGTCGGAGCTGATCAAGCTGCAGAAGTCGCAGAAAGCGCCGCTGACGCATGGCGTGGCGACCTCGACCTTCCAATTGGCGGCGGAACTGATGGCCAGCATGGCGGGCGTGCAGTTCACGCATGTGCCGTACCGGGGCTCGGGGCCGGTGGTGGTGGACCTGACCGGCGGCCAGATCGACCTGGCCTTCCTGGACAGCGCGGCCGTGATCCCGTCGGTGCAGGCCGGCCGCCTGCATGCGCTGGCGGTTACCACCAAGGAACGTTCGCCGGTGCTGCCCGACGTGCCGACCGTGGCCGAATCGGGCCTGGCCGGCTATGACGTGCCGATCTGGAGCGCGCTGGTGGCCCCGGCGGGCACGCCGCCCGAGGTAGTGCGCACGCTGAACGCCGCGCTGGCCGACATCCTGAAAGAGCCCGAAATCCAGAAGCGCTATCACCAGCTGGGCATGGACACCGGCACGGCTGACGGCGAGGTGCTGCGCCAGGCGATCTCGACCGATATCGCGCGCTGGACCAAGGTGGCGCACGACGCCGGCATCCAGCTCGAATAAGCGGGCGGGGCGATAGCCCCGGGGCTGCGGCGCCGGGGCTGCCGCTTCAGGCCTGGCGCGCCTGCAGGTACTGCCGGTAATTGTTGTGTTTGAGGTTCAGCACCGGGTCGGCTTCTTCCAGCTGCAGGCTCAGGCCCAGCGGCAATTGCGCCATCAGGGGTTCGGTGAATGTGCGCAGCGCGGCGAACACCCGTTCGGCCGCGCGCTGTTTTTCCGCGGCGTCGCGGCCATGTCCGACCCGGATGGTGACATGGATGAAGGTGTTGTCGGGGTGCCCGTCGACGATCAGGTAGTCTTCGACGGCGATGGCGCGCGTGCGCGCGCCGGCCAGCGGGAATACGCTGCCGTCATCGACGGCGCTGTCCTGTATGGTGCGCATCAGGGCCGGCACATCCAGGCGCGGGCGCAGGTTGTTGGAATACTCTATCCAGATGTGGGGCATGACGGTCTCCGCGCGATTTAATTGCCATGTTAATGATAGTCAAAACCCGAGGGCCGGACAATGACTGAGCCCGCGCAAAAGGGCAGGCCATGACACCGACTCTGCGCCAGCTGCAGGCCTTCGTGCACGTGTACCGGCTGGGCAGCCTGACTCAGGCGGCGCAGGCCCTGCACGTGACGCAGTCGGCCGCCAGCGTACTGCTGCAGCAGCTTGAAGAAGCGCTGGGCGTGCTGCTGTTCGACCGCACTTCGCGCACACTGCGCCCCACCGACGCCGGCCGCGAGGCCTACGAGATGGCGCAGCGCGTGCTGCAGGATGTCGATCTGCTGGTCAGCAATGCCCGCGGGCTGGCCGACCGGCGCCGCGGGCTGCTGCATTTCGCGGTGACCACTTCCGTGGCGGCCACGTTGATGCCGATCGCGATCGAGCAGTTCCAGCAGCGCTACCCCGACATCCGCCTGGTGATGCACGACCTGGGGCCCGACCGGCTGATCGCGCCGGTGCTGGAGCAAGAGGTGGAGTTCAGCATCGGCACGCCGGACGCGCGCACCGCGGGCATCGCCCTGACGCCGCTGCTGCGCGACCAGCTGGGGGTGGTGTGCCGCGACGACTCGCCGCTGGCCGCCCGCAAGCGTCTGCGCTGGCGCGACCTGGCGCCGTTTCCGCTGATTACCGTGCGGCACGGCAACGGCATTCGCACACTGATCGACGGCGCGCTGTCGCAGTCGGGCATCGGCTTCCACCCGGCCTGGGAAGTCTCGTTCCTGTCGACCGCGCTGGCCCTGACCTCGCGCGGCCTGGGCGTGTCGGTGCTGCCCGGCTACTTGGTCAGCGGCTTCCAGTATCCCAACCTGTTGACCCGGCCCCTGCACGACCCCGCGGTGGAGCGCAGCCTGTACGTCGTGACGCGCAAGGGCCATACCCTGTCGCCCGCGGCCGCGGCGCTGATCGGCGTATTTACCGAGGTGCTGGCGCAGCCGCGCTGAGCCGCGCGCTTAGTGCGCGGCGCCGCACAGGCGGGCCACCAGAGAATCCGGGTCGGCGGGCAGGGCGTCGCCGCGCCAGGCCACGTGCTGGTCGGGCCGCGACAGCAGCAGTGCATGCCGGTACACCGCGGCGCGCGGGTCATGGCGGTTCACGTCCAGCACGGCCAGCGGCAGGCTGCGGGCCTGAGCGGCGCGCAGCAGCGGCGCGGCGTCGATGGCGGGGTCGAAGCGCAGCAGCGTATAGCCCGGCCCCAGCGCGTCGTACAGCGGCGTGCCGTCTTCCAGCTCGAAATAGGGCGTGCGGCAGCCGGGCACGGTGGACGCGGTGAACGCGCCCATGGAATAGCCCGGCGCCGCTTCGCCGTCGTAGGCCACCAGCGGCGAGCGGTCATAGAAGTAGCCGAAGTTCAGCCCGGCGCAGCAGTACTGCTGCACGTTCAGCTCGTACGCCGCGCGGCCCAGCGCCGCCCGCAGCGCGTCGCCCTGGGGGCCGGGCTGCTCGATGCCGTCCGGCACGCTTTTGCGCTGGCTGGCCATGGCGTGCGCATGGTTCATGGCGAAGTGCGACACCTGCTCGGTAATGGGCAGGCGCTCGGCCTCGTAGGCGTCCAGAATGCCCGGCGCACCCCAGCCCTGCAGGCGCGCGGCCAGCAGCCAGGCCAGGTTGGCGGCATCGGCGATGCCGGCGTTCATGCCGTAGCCGGCATAGGGCACCCACAGGTGGGCGGAATCGCCGCACAGGAATACGCGCCGGTCGCGGAAGCGGTCGGCCACCAGGCGCCGGCCGTACCAGTCTTCCTTGCTGATGATGTCGTAGCGGAAGCCGGCCTCCACGCCCAGGATGGCCCGGATGCAGGCGTCGCGGTCCACCGATTCGAAGTCGGGCTCGTCGTCGCGCAGATAGTTGTGGATCAGCCAGCGCTCGCGGCCATCGATGGCGTACATGTTGCCGCTGCGGCGCGGGTTGAGCGAAAACGTGGCCCAGGCCGGGGCATGCTGGAAACGCGCCAGCAGGCCGGGCGCGTGGATATAGGTGGACTGTACCCGCTGCACCACCGCGTCGCCGCGCAGTTGCGCGCCGATGCGCTTGCGCACCATCGAGCGGCCGCCATCGCAGCCGACCAGGTAGTCGCAGCGGAATGCCAGCCGCTCGCCGGTATCGACGTGCTCGGCCACGGTCCGCACGCCTTGCGCGTCCTGCTCGAAATCGCACAGCGCCGTGCGGTTCAGGATGCGGATGCGGGCCTGCGCCTCGGCGTGCAGGAACAGGATGGGTTCCAGATATATCTGGTTGATGCGGTGCGGCGGCTCGGCGGTGGGCCAGCCGGTGTCGGGGCCTTCGGTGGCGGTATAGCGGTTGCGCCGGCACGGGATGGGAATGCGGGTCAGTTCCTGGCCGGTGGCGGTGGTACGGTAGGCGATATCGTGTGGATAGTCTTCGGGCAGCCCGGCCTGGCGCACCGCGCCGGCCACGCCCAGGCGGCGCAGGATCTCCATCGAGCGCGCCGACACGTGGTTGCACTTGACGTTGGGCGGCTCGAGCCGCTGGCGTGGTTCCAGCACCGTGACGTCGATGCCGCGGGCGGCCAGTTCCATGGCCAGCACCAGGCCTACCGGGCCGGCGCCGGCGATCAGTACGCCGGTGTGGGCGGGCTGCGTAGTCATGCGGGAATGTCTCCTTGGGGGGCGCCGGGGCGGGCGCGGACAGGCAGATTGCAGCACGGTCTTATTCATAAATGAATCGAAAGTTTTTTATTAATCTATCGTATTTATTCATGAATATGGCGCACCGTGCCGGCTGGCCGCGGCACATTGACAGCATAGGGCAAACCAGAGATCATTAACGAGTTAATTATTTTTTGCGGTCGGCACAACCCGGCCGGCAGGCTCAGACGCGCAAGGAGAACATCTGTGACCATCAAGCACTGGATCGACGGCAAGCAGGTCGACAGCGACGACCGTTTCACCACCTTCAACCCGGCTACCGGGCAGGCCATCGACGAAGTCGCGGCGGGCGGCGCGCGCGAGATCGACGCGGCGGTGGCCGCGGCCAAGCGGGCTTTTCCCGGCTGGGCCAACACGCCGGCCCGCGAGCGCGCGCGCCTGATGCGCCGCCTGGGAGAACTCATCGACCAGAACGTGCCGCAGCTGGCCGAGCTGGAAACCGCCGACACCGGCCTGCCTATTTCGCAGACCCGCAAGCAGCTGATCCCGCGCGCGTCGGAAAACTTCAATTTCTTCGCCGAAGTCTGCGTGCGCATGAACGGGCATACCTACCCGGTGGACGACCAGATGCTGAACTACACGCTGTATCAGCCGGTGGGCGTGTGCGCCCTGGTATCGCCCTGGAACGTGCCGTTCATGACCGCCACCTGGAAAACCGCGCCGTGCCTGGCGCTGGGCAATACGGCGGTGCTGAAGATGTCGGAACTGTCGCCGCTGACGGCCGACCAGCTGGGCCGCCTGGCGCTGGAAGCCGGCATTCCGCCCGGCGTGCTGAATGTGGTGCAGGGCTATGGCGCCACGGCCGGCGACGCGCTGGTGCGGCACCCGGACGTGCGCGCCATTTCGTTTACCGGCGGCACGGTCACGGGCAAGAAGATCATTGCCGGGGCCGACGGCATCAAGAAATTCTCGATGGAGCTGGGCGGCAAGTCTCCCGTGTTGGTGTTCGACGATGCCGACCTCGACCGGGCCCTGGACGCGGCGCTGTTCACCATTTTTTCGCTCAACGGCGAGCGCTGCACCGCCGGCTCGCGCATTTTCGTGCAGGAAAGCGTGTATGACGATTTCGTGCGCAAGTTCGCCGAGCGCGCGCAGCGCCTGGTGGTGGGCGACCCGACCGACGAAAAGACCAACGTCGGCTCGATGATCACGCGCCAGCACTGGGAAAAGGTCACCGGCTATATCCGCCTGGCCGAGCAAGAGGGCGCGCGCATCGTGGCCGGCGGCGCCGACAAGCCGCAGGGCCTGCCGGCGCACCTGAGCCAGGGCAATTTCGTGCGCCCCACGGTGCTGGCCGACGTGGACAACCGCATGCGCTGCGCCCAGGAAGAGATCTTCGGCCCGGTGGCCTGCCTGCTGCCGTTCAAGGGTGAGGCCGACGGGCTGGCGCTGGCCAATGACGTCAAGTACGGCCTGGCCTCGTATATCTGGACCAACGACCTGGGCCGCGCCCACCGCCTGGCGCGCGGCATCGAGGCCGGCATGGTGTTCGTCAATAGCCAGAACGTGCGCGACCTGCGCCAGCCGTTCGGCGGCATGAAAGAATCCGGCACCGGCCGCGAAGGCGGAGAATACAGCTACGAGGTGTTTGCCGAGGTCAAGAACGTCTGCGTGTCGATGGGCAGCCATCACATCCCGAAGTGGGGCGTCTAGCGCCCGCCAGGGGCCAGGAGAGACATATGGGGAAACTATCGTTGGCGGCCAAGATCACGCATGTGCCGTCCATGTATCTGTCGGAACTGCCCGGCAGGCACCAGGGCTGCCGCGAGGCGGCCATCGAGGGCCATCGCGTCATCGGCCGGCGCTGCCGCGAGCTGGGCGTGGACACACTGCTGGTGTTCGACGTGCACTGGCTGGTCAACGCCGGCTATCACGTGAATTGCAACGGGCAGTTCTCGGGGGTGTACACCAGCAACGAGCTGCCGCATTTCATCAAGGATATGCGCTACGCCTATCCGGGCAATCCGGCGCTGGGCCACCTGATCGCCGAAGCCGCCAACGCGCGCGGCGTGGCCACGCGGGCCCACGAGATCGACAGCCTGGAACTGGAATACGGCACGCTGGTGCCCATGCGCTACATGAACCAGGACGGCCATTTCAAGGTGGTGTCGATGGCGGGCTGGTGCGCCTGGCACAAGCTGGACGACAGCCGCCGCATGGGCGAGGCCGTGCTCGAAGCCATCGAGCGCAGCGACAGCAATGTGGCGGTGCTGGCCAGCGGATCGCTGTCGCACCGCTTTAATGACAATGGCAGCCCCGAAGAATCCATCCACAGCATCAGCCGCGAATTCTTCCGCCAGGTAGACCTGCGGGTGGTGGAGCTGTGGCGCCAGGGCGACTGGAAGACGTTCTGCGCCATGCTGCCCGAATACGCCGAGCTGTGCGAAGGCGAGGGCGGCATGCACGACACGGCCATGCTGCTGGGCCTGCTGGGCTGGGATGCCTACGACCGGCCGGCCGAGATCATTACCGAATACTTCGCCAGTTCCGGTACCGGGCAGATCAACGCGATCCTGCCGCTGCCGCAGGAGCGCGCACTATGAAAACGGTGATCGTAACCGGCGGCACCTTCGGCATCGGGGCCGGCATCACCGTGGGGCTGGCCCGGGCCGGCTGGCGGGTGGTGGCGTTCGGGCTGGAATCGGCCCAGGTGTCCAGCACCGCGCACAACGGCATCCAGCAGGTGCAGGCCGAGCTCGAGCAGGCCGGCCTGGCGGCCGACCTGCTCGAAGCCGATGTGTCGCGGGCCGACGACGTGGCGCGCGTGGTGCGCCATACGCTGGATCGCCATGGCCGCATCGACGGCCTGGTGAACAATGCCGCCATCGGCCCGCTGGGCACGGTGCTGGATACCGACGAGGCCCTGTGGGACCAGATCATGGCGGTGAATCTGAAGGGCGTGTACTTGTGCGCGCGCCAGGTAATACCGCACATGGCGCGGCAGGGCGGCGGCGCCATCGTCAACGTGGGGTCGGGGGCCGGTTGGGGCAAGCCCAACATGGCGGCCTACAGCGCCAGCAAGGGTGGCCTGGTGGCGCTGGGCGCGGCCATGGCCTACGACCACTTCCACCAGCACATCCGCGTCAATACGCTGATTCCCGGCGGCGGCGGCATCGTGTCGGGCATGAGCCTGGGCCGCGTGGGGGGCGACGCGTCGAAGTTTGGCCGCAACGCGGCCGGCTCGGCGGCGGGCCGGCCGGTGGTGCCGGCGGACATGGCCGCGGCGGCGGCGTTCCTGCTGTCGGACCAGGCCGCCGCGATTTCGGGCACGGTGCTCGACGTGGGCTGCTTCGCCCACCAAGGCGGGCCCGTGCCGCCGCGCCCCTAGCACAGGCGTTCTAGCCAGACACCTGTCGAATATTCTGCAAGCCCCGCGGCTTGTCTTGGGTTTTATACCGCCGGCGGTTCGCGCTTGACCAGTTCGATGGCCGCGTCGATGTCGCGGTACAGGCGCTCCAGGCGGTCTTTGCCCACGGTTTTTTCCAGATTTTCGTAGCGCTGGTCCACCAGCGGACGCATACGCTCGATCAGCTTGCGTCCCTTGGGCGTCAGCGATATGTCCTGGCGCCGCTGGTCGGCGCTGGAGCGCGCCCGTTCGATCAGGCCGGCCTGTTCCATGCCCAGCAGCATGCGCGTCAGGCTGGGCCGCAGGATCTGGCAGCTGGCGGCGATCTGGTTGGGCTCCATGGGTTCCAGGTCGCTGAGCGTGCGCAGCACGCGCCATTGCTGTTCGGTGACGCCGGCCTGGTTCAGGATGGGCCGGAAATGCGCCATCAGCGCCTCGCGCGCATACAGCAGCAGATGAGGCAGGTTGCGGTGATGGAAGTGGCGGTTCATGCCCGCGATGTTACCAAGATCCCGCCGCGCGGCCCGCGTCACGCCCCGGCGCGTGCCACCGGGCCTTCGATGATGCGCGCGCCGGGGCCGGGAGGCGCCTGACATGAATCTGTCGCACGCGCGTCATATGCTAAATGCGTGACCGAGTTTTTCTTTCCGGCAGATATTCATGAATATCGCAAAAGGCGTGCGCATCGGGGGTTACCGCATTCATTGCGACGTGGTTGAACTGCCCGGCGGGCAATACCGGCTGGTGGTCGCATCCCACCAGGAAGGCCGCCCGGACACCGAGCGCGCCTGGCAGGCGCCTGACTCGGAGCCCTGCAGCCAATTGGCCGAGGCGCAGCGGCGCGCGGGGCGCCTGTTGAAGAGCATCAAGCGCGTGGCCGCGTCCGGCGAACCGTTGTACGGCAACTGATCCGCGGCGCCGCGTGCGCTGCTGGGCGGGCGCCAGCCGGCGCGACATCGCATTCTGAGTGCGCAATGAAGAGCGCCCCAGCTCGGGACGAGTGTGGGGCGCTCTTGCCTGGCTTCGCACGCATGGGTGTCAGAACGCCCGGCAATTCCAATTTAGTCCCGGGTTTTTCGCGATGCAAGCAGAAAATCGTTTCAGGCGTTACGATCCGCGCCTGTAACCGTCCAGCCCTCGGGGAACCGCCTTGTCCATGGATTCCATGTTCGTCCTGATCGCCGCCGGCGCGGCCGTGGCAGGTTTTGTGCAGGGCCTGGCCGGCTTCGGCTTCGGCATGGTGGCCATGTCGTTCTGGGCCTGGACGCTGGACCCGCGCCTGGCCGCCGTGCTGGCGGTGGCGTGCGCCCTGGCCGGGCAGATGCTGGCGGCGCTGACGGTGCGGCGTGGCTTCGACGCGGCGCGCCTGTTGCCGTTCGTGGCGGGCGGACTGCTGGGGATTCCCCTGGGCGTGGCAGTGCTGCCGCTGCTGAACCCGGCGCTGTTCAAGGCCGTGATCGGCGCTTTCCTGGCCACCTGGTGCCCCTTCATGCTGGCGGCGAGCCGGCTGCCGCGCCTGACGGCGGGCGGGCGCCTGGCCGACGCCGGGGTGGGCCTGCTGGGCGGCGTCATGGGCGGGGTGGGCGGCTTTACCGGGGTGCTGCCCACCTTGTGGTGCACCTTGCGCGGCTTTGAAAAAGACGCGCAGCGCTCGATCATCCAGAACTTCAACCTGGCTATGCTGGCGGCGACGATGGTGTCGTATGTGGCAAGCGGCGTGGTCACCCGGGCCATGGCGCCGTCCCTGGCGCTGGCCATCCCGGCCATGCTGCTGCCAGGGTGGCTGGGCGCGCGCGCCTATGTCGGCATTACGGATGCAATGTTTCGCAAGATTGTGCTGGGAATGCTGACAGCATCCGGCGTGGCGCTGCTGGCATCGGCGTTGCCCACGCTGCTGCGCTGAGCCGCCGGGGCGGCAGGGCGCATGCTATCGTAGACAGGGTTTTCTCACACGTACGTTTTCCATGGCGCGCATGAAAATTCAACAGGGCGAACTCGCCCACTGGCTGCAGTTCGTCGCCGATGGCGACGCGGCCGGCGTGCCGCGCGGGCAGGTTCCCGCGCACGTGGCCGAAGGCCTGCTGATCTTGCGCTGCGTGCGCGAGACCGATTCCGGCCTGCTGGCGCTGACCGACAAGGGCCGCCTGGCCCTGCGCATGGAAGCGCCGGGCGCCATCCACCTGGGCTAGCGGATCCTAGGGGATGCCAGGGGTATCGCCGCCCCCGCGCCCCCGGTAAGATGAACTTGCGTGCCGCCCACGGGTCCAATTGCCATGCGGACCTTTTATAAATGGACCCCGCCAGCGCCACGCGTGGATTCACGCGTTTGGATAACCGACTGGGAGGAAGCCATGCAGCATCATGACCAGGAAGTGCTGATCGACGTATCCACAGCGGCCATGGATACCGGCGGATACGGCGTACTGCTGACGGTAACGGCCGAAGGGGGCACCGAAGTCGATGCCGCCTTTTCGTATCTGGGCGACTGCGCCTCATTGCACGAGGCGCGCGATCGCGCAGAAATCTTCGCCCAGAACTGGGTAGAGGAAAACATATTCCGCTGACAAAGGCCCAGGCGGAAACCTTGCGAACCGCGCGCGCCCATGATGGTGAACCGATGCCTGGCCCGGCTGTGGCACAAATCCGGGTTATCGTCGCTGCTTCGTCATTTACGGCGCGCGCCACCGGCGCGCCATGCATCGATGGCCGCTTCTGCCGCTCCTGAACTCTCCGGCACCATCCAGGCGCTGCGCCGCCACTTCAGCGAGGTGATCCTGCCGCTGTGGATGGGCCGCGGCTTCAATGAACACATGGGGCTGCCGCATGAATCGCTGGCCGGCGACAGCGCGCTGCCCCTGATGCCCCAGCGCTACCGCGCCATGGCCTGCGCCCGCCAGCTGTACGTATACGCCACGGCTTCCGAACCGGCCCATGCGCGGCATGCCGACCGGCTGTTCGAAGCGTTGCTGCGCCACTTCCGCGACGACCGGCACGGCGGCTGGCGCTACAGCATCGATGCCGACGGCCGGCCGCTCGACGACACACAAGACTTGTACACGCACGCCTTCGTGGTGTTTGCGTGCGCCGCCTACTTCGAGCGCTCGCGCAACGCGCAGGCGCGCCAGGCGCTGCTGCAGACGGCCGAGCAGATCGAGGCGCGTTTTCGCCGCGACGACGGTCTGTACCACGCCGCCATGTCGGCCGACTGGCGCCAGGTCAGCCACGGGCCGGCGCAGAACCCGGTCATGCACCTGACCGAAGCCTACCTGGCCGCGTCGCGCGTGGCCGAGCCCGCCTGGTTCGCGCAGAACCTGCGCGGCATGGCGCAGGGCGTAGCCGACGCTTTTCTGCATGCGCCCAGCCAATGCGTGGCCGAAGCGCCGCTGGGCACGCCCGGCAACCGCATCGAGCCGGGCCACCAGTTCGAGTGGTTCGTGCTGCTGGACAGCGCGCCGGCGGTATTCGCGGGGCTGGAGCTGGCGCTGGCAGTGCCGCGCGGCTGCGGGTGGGCACGCCAGCACGGCGTGGTGCAAGCCACCGGCGGCGTGCGGGCCGCCTTGCACGAAGACGGCCAAGTGCGCGACGCCACCGAGCGCATCTGGGCCCAGACCGAATACGCGCGCTACCTGGCGGCCACCGGCGACTGGCCGGCGCTGGCCGCGCAGTTGGCCGGCCTGCAGGGGCGCTTTCTGTCGCCCGTGGGCTGGCGCGAATGCCTGGCCGCCGACGGGACGCTGGCGCGCGCCGACATGCCCTCGACCACGCCGTACCACTTGGCCACCTGCTATGCGGCCTTGCCGCTGGCCTGACCGCATAGCCGGCCGCGGCCGGCGGCCCGGCCAACAATTAGTCAGATCCTTTACAATTTGCTAATTGTTGTCCAGAGGTTGCTGATGAGCATCATGTGTGTTGCATGCCAGGCCATCGCGCCGGGTGTGCCGGGGATCGAGCCGCATCCGGGGCTGGGGCACCAGGGGTTTCTGCATTCCGGCCAGAAGGGGCGCGAGGGCTGCCGCGAAGACCATTTCCGCTGCCTGGAATGCGGCGCCAAGTGGCTGCGCGAAACCGACAAATGGGGAATCGACCTGGGATTCAGGCTGGCGCCGTAGCGGCGTCGCCCGCATTGCCGGGCGCCGCTCAGGCCGGCACGGTATCGCCGGCGTGGGCCTGCTTTTCCCACATGGCAGCGTACGGGCCGCCGCGCGCCAGCAGCGCGGCATGGCGTCCGCGTTCGACGATACGGCCGTCGCCCAGCACGATGATTTCGTCGGCGTCGGCGATGGTAGACAGGCGGTGCGCGATGATCAGGGTGGTGCGGCCCTGGCTGACTTCGCGCAGGTTGGCCTGGATTTCCCGTTCGGTATGCGAATCGAGCGCGCTGGTGGCTTCGTCGAACAGGAAAATCGACGGGTTTTTCAAGATGGTGCGGGCAATGGCCACGCGCTGCTTTTCGCCGCCCGACAGTTTCAGGCCGCGTTCGCCCACCAGCGTGCGGTAGCCGTCGGGCATGCTCATGACCAGCTCGTGGATGTGCGCCAGGCGCGCGGCTGCCTGTACTTCGCCGTCGGTGGCCCCTGGCCGGCCATAGGCGATGTTGTAGTGGATGGTGTCGTTGAACAGCACGGTGTCTTGCGGCACCACGCCGATGGCGGCGCGCAGGCTGGCCTGGGTAACGTCGCGGATGTCCTGTCCGTCGACCGATATGGCGCCTTGCTCGACGTCGTAGAAACGGAACAGCAGGCGCGCCAGCGTGGATTTGCCGGCGCCCGACGAGCCCACCACGGCCACTGTGCGGCCGGCCGGGATCTGGAAGCTGACCCCCTTCAGGATGGGCCGGCGCGTGTCATAGCCGAACACCACGTCGCGGAACTCCACGCCGGCGCCCGCCAGCCGCAGCGCGCCGGCGCCGGGCTTGTCGCCGATTTCGCGCTGCTGGCCCAGCAGTTCGAACATGCGCTCCATGTCGATCAGCGATTGCTTGATCTCGCGGTAGATGAAACCGAAGAAACTGAGCGGGTCGTATAGCTGCAGCAAGTAGGTGTTGACCAGCACGAAGTCGCCCAGCGTGTAGCGACCGTCGGCGATGCCCTGCGCCGCCATCCACATGACGGCCGTCAGGCCGACCGAGATGATCACCGCCTGCCCGATGTTCAGGATCGACAGGCTGACCTGGCTGCGCACCGCGGCGCGCTCGTAGCGGGTCAGCGACGCATCGTAGCGGCGCGCCTCGTGTTCTTCATTGCCGAAGTACTTGACGGTTTCGTAGTTCAGCAGGCTTTCGACCGCCTTGGTGTTGGCCTCGGAATCGGTTTCGTTCATCAGCCGGCGGAACTGGGTGCGCCATTCGGTGACGACCAGCGTGTACGCCAGGTACAGGCCCACAGTCAGGGCGGTGACGGCAGCCAGCCAGAAATCGAACATCTTCCACAGCACGGCGCATACCAGGCCGATTTCGAAGAAGGTGGGCAGCACATTGAACAGCAGGAACGACAGCAGGGTCTGGATGCCCTTGGTGCCGCGCTCGATGGCGCGGGTCAGGCCGCCGGTCTGGCGCGACAGGTGAAAGCGCAGGGCCAGCGCGTGCAGGTGGCGGAAGATCTGCAGCCCCACTGCGCGAATGGCGTGCTGCCCCACGCGGGCGAACACGGCGTCGCGCAGTTCGGAAAACAGCAGCGAGAAAACGCGCGCGGCGCCGTAGGCCAGGATCAGCCCCACCGGAACGACGATGGCGCCGCCAGTGTGCCGGCCCAGTTCGTCGACGGCCGATTTGTACAGCAGCGGCACATACACCACGGCCGCCTTGGCGGCCAGCAGGCACAGCAGCGCGATGACGACGCGCGCCTTCAGGCCGGCGCGGCCGGGAAGGCCGCGCAGGCGGCATTATCGGCCAGCTTGCCCGCACATGCCCGAAAGCCCCGGCGCCGGCAGGGGCCTTGAGTCGAGGTGTCTGGCTCCGCAGACACCGAAGTGTGCAATAACTGCTTCAATATCGCGGTGTCTGACACCCTGCGGGAGTCAGACACCTGTGCGACACCTGTGTACGATGCCGCGCCCTCAGTCGACTTGCGCACCCGAGGCGCGCACCACTTCGCCCCAGCGCTTGACGTCGGTGTCGAGTACCTTGGCGAATTCGGCGGGGCTGGTGGCGTAGGGTTCGGCGCCTTTGCCGGCGAAGCTCTCGATGACCTTCGGGTCCTGCAGGGCCGCGTTGACGTCGTGGTTGATGCGGTCGATGAGCGCCGACGGCGTGTCCTTGGGCGCCATCAGGCCGAACCATGGGTTGACGTCGAAGTTCTTGAAGCCCGCTTCGGCAATGGTGGGGATATCGGCGAACGACTTGGCGCGCTTGGCGCTGGTGACGGCCAGCGGATGCACGGTGCCGGCCTTGATTGCCCCGGCCACCGACGGCAGGCTGGTGAACACGATGTCGATGCGCCCGCCCAGCAAGTCCTGCAGCGCGGCTGCGGCGCCGCGATAGGGCACGTGCTGCAGTGGCACCTTGGCAGCGCTGCTGAACATCTCGCCCAGCAGGTGGTTGACCGAGCCGTTGCCGGCCGATCCATACGTGATGCGGCCCTTCTTGGCGGCCTGCACCAGGTCGTCCACCGATTTGAACGGCGCGTCGGGCCGGGTGATCAACACGAACGGCAGGGTGGCCAGCGTGGCCACCGGCGCGAAATCGGTGCCGGGGTCGAACGACAGGTTCTTGTACAGGGCGCCGTTGATGGCCTGGGTGCCCACATAGCTCATCAACAGCGTGTAGCCATCGGCGGGCGCCTGCAGCACGGCTTCCATGCCGACGTTGCCGCCGGCGCCGGCGCGGTTCTCGATCACCACCGTTTGCTTCCATTGTTCGCCCAGCTTCTGGCCGATGGTGCGCGCCAGCGTGTCCGAGGCGCCGCCGGGAGTCTGCGGCACGATGATGCGCACCGGCTTGGCAGGAAAGCCCTGCGCGGCCGCCGCCGGCGCCGCCAGCGTGGCGGACAGTAGCAGGGCCAGGGCCCAGGTTGAATAACGCATGTGTCTCTCCTTTGGTGGGGCGGCCTTATGGCTGGCCGTAGGGGTATCCCAGCTCGGCGAGCAATTGCGCCAGCTGCTGCTGCAGGGGCTGGGAGAAAAATGCGCCGTCTTGCGCGGCGATGAATTCGAAGCAGCGGATTTCCAGCAGGCGGCGCAGCCGGTAGCGGGCGCGCTGGTCGTGGATGGCCTCCTGGCGGCCGGCGGCGGTCAGCCAGGCCTGGTGGCTGTCGATCGCCTGGGATAGCTTCTGAATCGAGTCCGGCTGGTCCTGGGCCACCAGCAGCACCGGCGCCACCCAGGCCTGAGGTTCGTGGCGCATGGCGGTGGCAATGCGCCGGATGTCGGCCGCCATCTTGCGCGCGCCGGGCAGGTCGGCCTTGCTGACCACGAAGATGTCGGCCAGTTCCATGATGCCGGCCTTCATGGCCTGCACCGTGTCGCCGCTGTCGGGCAGCAGCACCAGCACCAGTGTGTCGACATGCGTGCGCGCGGCGTACTCGGCCTGGCCCACGCCCACGGTTTCGAGCAGCACTTCGTCGAAGCCGAAATCATCCATAGCGTCCAGCATTTCGGGCAGGTTGTCGGCCAGGCCGTCGGACGTGCGGCGCGAGCCGAGCGAGCGGATATACAGGTCGGCCGTGCCGGCCAGCTCGTCCATGCGCACGCGGTCGCCCAGGATGGCGCCGCCGCTCTTGGGGCTGCTGGGGTCGACCGCCAGGGCGCCCAGCCGGCCGCCGCCCAGGCGCGCCAGCGCCAGGTGGCCCAGCAGCGTGCTCTTGCCCGCGCCCGGCGCGCCGGTGATGCCGATGCGGCGGGCCGCCCGGACGGGCTGGCGCGGCGGCTGCGCGGCCAGTTCCAGCGGGCTGGCGTTGGCTAGCCGGGTCAGCGCACGGCCCAGCGCGCGGCGGTCCAGTGGCGCCCGGTCTGTTGTCATGGCGCCGCCCAGGCCATGATTTCGTCGCGGTGCTGATCCAGCAGCGGCGGCGGGTCGTAGCGCGCTGCGTGGCCGGCGAAGCGCAGCGGGCTGGCCACCGCCTGCAGCGGCGGGTCGCTGTCGCCCAGCGTGACCACCAGCTGCCGCGCGGCCGCGATGTCGCCGTGCAGGGCTTCGTTCAGCGTGCCCACGCGTGCCGCCACCAGGCCCAGCGGCGCCAGGCGCGCCACCCATTGCGCCGCCGGCGCGGCGGCCAGCACCTGGGTAATGGCGTGCACCACCTCGGCGCGGTGCGCGCGGCGCGCGGCCATGGTGGCATAGCGCGGATCGTCGATCCATTCGGGCCGGCCGATCTCGGCGCAGAAAATGCGCCAGAACCGGTCGTGTGTGATGAACAGCACCAGCCAGCCGTCGGCGGTGGGAAACAGTTGCGCCGGCACCACGTACGGGTGGGAAGAGGCGGGCAGCCGTTCGATGGTTTCGCCGGCGTTCAGCGCCGCCCCCGCCAGGTAGTTCAGCTGCGACAGCATCACGTCGTACATGGATACATCGACCTGGCCGCCGCGGCCTTCGACGATTTTGGCCAGCAGACCCAGCGCGGCGACCAGCCCGGCGGAATTGTCCACTGCCGAGTAGCCGGCCTTGGCCGGCGGGGCGGTGGGTTCGCCGGTGATGGCCATGATGCCGGTCATGGCCTGGATGACGTAGTCGTATGCCGGGTTTTCGGAATACGGCCCGTCCAGCCCGTAGCCGGTCAGTGCCACGCAGACCAGCCGTTCGTTATGGGCGCGCAGCGCATCGTAGGTGAGCCCCAGCTTGCGGATGGCCGACGGGCGCAGGTTGGTGACCAGGGCGTGCGAGTGCGCGGCGATGCGGCCCAGCGCCGCCTGCCCGTCGGCGCTGGCCAGGTCGAGCACGATGCTTTTCTTGTTGCGGTTCAGGCTGGCGAAGTAGGCGTTGTGCGGGCCGATGCTGTGCGGGCTGATGGTGCGGCCGATGTCGCCTTCGCGCGGCTCGATCTTGATGAGTTCGGCGCCCATATCGGCCAGCATCAGGCCGCAATAGGGGCCGGCCAGCATGTGGCCGACTTCGATTACGCGGATGCCCGCCAGCGGCGCGTTCACTGCCGCACCTCGTCGAGCCGCAGGGCCAGGGTCTGAATCATTTCATCCAGCGGCATGTCGGCGGTGAAAATGGCGGCTACACCCAGCGCCAGCAGTTGCGACTGGTCGTCGGCCGGAATGGTGCCGCCCACGAATATCTTGATGTCGCCGGCATCCAGTTCGCGCAATTGCGCGATGACTTCGCGGGTCAGTTCCTGGTGGCTGCCCGACAGGATGCTCAGGCCCACTGCATCCACGCCTTCGTCGACGGCCACCTGGGCGATCTGCCGCGGGCTGCGGCGCAGGCCGGTGTAGATGACTTCGGCGCCCGCGTTGCGCAGGCTCAGGGCCACGATCTTGGCGCCGATGTCGTGGCCGTCCAGCCCAGGCTTGCCGATCAGGATGCGTTTGCCGGCCAGCGCGGGCCGGCTGTTGGATGGCGTGTTCATAGATTGACGGGCTCCTTGAATTCACCCCATTCTTTTTTCAGGCAGGCGACCATTTCGCCGACGGTGGCATAAGCGTGGCAGCAATCGACCAGGTAGGGCATGAGGTTCTCGCGGTCTTTGGCCGCCGCCGTTGCCAGCTGCGCCAGCGCGGTGTCGACTGCGGCCTGGCTGCGCGTGTCGAGCACGCGCTGGAATTTTTCCAGGGCGCGCTGCGCGACGGTAGGGTCCAGCGTGAACACTTCGCCGATCCGGGTTTCTTCGCCGGCCTTCTTGAAATGATTCTGGCCCACGATGACCTGCTCGCCGGCGTCGGTGTCCAGCTTGCGTTCCAGGCCGCGCTCGGCCAGGCGCAGCTGGATCCAGCCGTCTTCAATGGCGCGGACGACGCCGCCGTAGTCGTCGATCTCGGCCATGACCTGCTCGATCCTGGCTTCCATGCGGTCGGTGTGCTGCTCCAGGAAGTAGCTGCCGCCCAGCGGATCGACGGTTTTCGCGATACCGCTTTCGTAGGCGATGATCTGCTGGGTGCGCAGCGCCAGTTCGGCCGAGAATTCGGTGGGAATCTGGTAGGCCTCGTCCAGCGCGCAGGTGAAGATCGACTGCGCGCCGCCCAGCACCGCCGCCATGGTTTCCACCGTGACGCGCACCACGTTGTTGTAGGGCTGGGGCGCCACCAGCGACGAGCCGCCGCACACCACGCCGAAGCGGAAGTGCTGCGCCTTGGGGTCTTGCACGCCGTAGCGCTCTTTCATCAGCCTGGCCCACAGGCGCCGGCCGGCGCGGAACTTGGCGATTTCCTCGAAGAAGTCCATATGGACATAGAAGAAGAACGACAGGCGCTTGGCGAATTTCTCGATGTCGCCGCCGCGCCGGCGCAGCTCGTCAACATAGGCCAGGCCGTTGGCCAGCGTGTAGGCCATTTCCTCGGCGGCCGTGGCGCCCGCGTCGCGCACATGTGCGCCGGCGATGCTGATCGGGTTGAAGCGCGGCGACACGTCGTTGGAATACAGGATGGTGTCGGCGATCAGCCGCATCGAGGGCCGCACCGGGAAGATCCAGGTGCCGCGCGCCACGTATTCTTTCAGGATGTCGTTCTGGATGGTGCCGGTCAGCTTGCTGCGCGGCACATTCTGCTTGTCGGCCACCGCCAGGTACATGGCGTACACAATGGCGGCCGTGCCGTTGATCGTGAACGAGGTCGATATCCGCGACAGGTCCAATCCGTCGAACAGGATTTCGGCCTCGCTCAGGTTCGACAGCGACACGCCGACCTTGCCGATTTCGGGCCGCGCCATGGGATCGCTGGGGTCCAGGCCGCACTGGGTGGGCAGGTCCAGCGCCACCGACAGCCCGGTCTGGCCTTGGGCCAGCAGGAACTTGTAGCGCGCGTTCGATTCCTCGGCCGTGCCGAAGCCCGAATACTGCCGGAATGTCCACAGCCGGCCCTGGTAGCCGTCGGGGAAAATGCCGCGGGTGAACGGGTACTGGCCGGGCATGCCAATGCGTGCGGCATCGACCGATTCCGGTCCGGCGCTGACCGGGATATCGATGCCGCTGCGGTTGACCGGATGCAGGCGCGGCGGCCGGTCGGGGTGCGCTTGACTGCTCATTGCTTTCCTTTGGATAAGATTTGCTCGCTGGCGCGCCAATGGTCGTCGTGCAGCCAGGTGTGCAAAAGCTGTTGCTGTTCGGTGGCGCGCGCCGCGTCATAGGCCGCGCCCTGGCGCCATGACCGCGCTTGCGCCTTGATGCCGCGCAGCACCTGCGGCGGGCAGGCCAGCATGGGCCGCAGAAAGGCCTGCAGGTCGGCGCCGCCGGGCCCGTCGGCGATCACAGCGTCGGCCAGGCCCCAGGCCAGCGCCTGGGCGGCGTCGATCATCTCGCTGCGCGCCATCATGCGCAGGGCGCGCGCGCCGCCCACCAGGCGGCACAGATCGGTGCCGCCGCCCCAGGCCGACGTAATGGCCAGGCGCGCCTGGATGAAGCCGATGCGCGCGTGCGCGGCCTGCAGCCGCAGGTCGCAGGCCAGCGCCAGCTCGGCGCCGCCGCCGATGGCGTCGCCGTTCAGATAGGCCAGCACCGGCACGGGGCACAGGCGCAGGGCGTCGAGCGCCTGGCGGGCCTGGCGCGCCATCTCAAGCGTGGCGGCCTCGTCGCGCACGGCGGCCAGGTCGCGCAGGTCGCCGCCGGCGGCAAAGTAGCGCTCGCCGGCGCCCGTAAGCACGATCAGGCGGGTTTGCGGCTGCTCGGCCGCGGCATGCACGGCCTGCGCCAGCGCGTCGAGCAGCGGGCGGGCCAGAGCGTTGTGCTTGGCGGGGCGGTTGATGGTGATCCAGCAGGCGCCGGATGGCTGGTGATCCACGAGGATGTCGTCGTTGCCTGGCACTGCGGTCTCCGGCGGGATGGGCGGTGGCGGCGCCGGACACCCGTGGGGTGCCCGGCGCTGGGCGGCCGAGCAGAATGCTGCAGGCCTGGATAGCATGCTAGGCAGTCTTTTTTTCTACATCAAGGACAAATGTTTGGTATTCTGAACAATACGGCGCTGTGAAACCGCCCGGGCAGACGCCGGCCCGGTTTGTTCAGCGGGCTGAACCCGGGCCCGCCTTCCCGTCCCGCCAGAGGCCCGATATGTCCACCGCCAATGTCACCGCCATCGAGCGTCTGCTCGACATCTTCGAAGCCTTCCAGGCCAGCCAGCGGCCGCTGTCACTGACCGAGCTGGCCGAACTGGCCGGCTTGCCCAAGAGCACCTGCCACGCCATCGTCGGCACGCTGACGGCGCGCGGCTATCTGTATTCCCTGACACGGCCGCGTTCGCTGTATCCCACCAAGCGCATGTTCGACGTGGCGCGCGACATTGTCGACAAAGACCCGTTCGTCGAGCGCATGACGCCGGTGCTGGAACGCCTGCGCGACACCTCGCGCGAGACGGTCATTCTGGGCAAGCGGCAGGGCGATGCGGTGATCTACCTGCAGGTGGTAGAAAGCACGCATTCGATCCGCTATTCGGCCCGGCCGGGCGACATCAAGCCGTTGCATTCGAGCTCCATCGGCAAGACCATGCTGGGGTGCCTGAAAGATCCCGAGCTCAGGGCCTGGCTGCAAGCCCATCCGCTGGACGGCGTGACCCCGGCGACGCTGACGGACTCCGAGGCCCTGCTGGCCGACGTCCAGCAGAGCCGGCGGCTGGGCTATTTCCAGACCCGCGGCGAGAACGTCGACGACGTCTGGGCCGTGGCGGCCTCGCTAGTGCTGAATAAAGAGACTTTCGCCATTGCCGTGGCAGGGCCCAAGCACCGCATGGAAGGCACCATGGCCGAGTGCGCCGGGCTGCTGGTGGCCGCCTGCAGCTTCATCTTGCGGCAGTCGCTGGCGCGGCCATGAGCCCGCCGCCGGGCCGCCCCAAGGGCGAATACCGGAGTGCGCAGCACGGAGGGGGCCCATAGCGTTCGCGCGCGGGTCCGGATTGGAAGAATGGCCGGGCAGGGCGCTATCATCGGGGCTAGATGCCTGCCGGTGCGCCGGGACGTACCCGCATCCCACTCATTCACTTTCGGAGGTCTCATGGCGAAGATGCCCATACTGAAATTGAACGACGGCAACTCGATTCCGCAACTGGGCCTGGGCGTCTGGCAGGTGCCCGACGACGAGGCGGCGCGCTGCGTGAAAGAGGCGCTGGCGGCCGGCTACCGGCTGATCGATACCGCTGCCATCTACGGCAACGAGGCGGGCGTGGGCGCGGGCCTGCGCGCCGCGGGTGTCGGGCGCAAAGATCTGTTCGTTACCACCAAGCTGTGGAACGACAAGCATGGCTACGACGAGGCCCAGCAAGCCATGGACGCCAGCCTCGGCAAGCTGGGGCTGGCATATGTCGATCTGTACCTGATCCACTGGCCGGTGGCCGGCAGCGACAAGTACCTGGATGCGTGGCGCGCCCTGGTGGCCATGAAGGAAGACGGCCGGGCGCGTTCGATCGGGGTGTCGAACTTTCCGCAGGCCCAGCTGCAGCGCCTGATCGACGAGACCGGCGTGGTGCCGGCGGTGAACCAGATCGAACTGCACCCCGGCTTCGCGCAGAAGCCGCTGCGTGCGTTCCATGCCGAACAGGGTATCGCCACCGAATCCTGGAGCCCGCTGGGCCAGGGCGCGGTGATGCAGGACAAGACCCTGGCCGCGCTGGCCGAAAAGTACGGCAAGTCGGCTGCGCAGGTTACCCTGCGCTGGCACCTGCAGAATGGCCTGATCGTGATTCCGAAGTCGGTCACCCCGGCCCGCATCCGCGCCAATATCGACGTGCTGGATTTCGAACTGTCAGCCGACGACATGGCCGCTATCGACAATCTGCCCGAAGGCGCGCGCCTGGGGCCGGACCCCGAACGCTTCAGCGGCTGAGCGGGCCAAGGCCGGCCAGGTGTCTGGTTCCGCAGATGCCAGACACCGAACAGCGCTTCGGGGAACTCTTCAGGTCTTGGCCAGCGGAAACCACCAGTACCTGGCAATGACCGCCAGCAGCACGGTCAGCGACAGCCACGAGGCCCAGTGCCACAGGCCGGTGCCCAGCAGCGCGGCCAGCAGCCCGAAGATGCTGAGCGCGCCCAGCACGATGGGCGCACCCCAGACAAACAGGAAGCGGTTGCGGGGGGTCATGCGGGGCTCCGTTGCGGGGTGGCGGATTGTTGGTGGCGCCGCACTAGTTCGGCCACGCGCGCGTCGGTAGCCTTGCGGCGCGCAATCCACAGATACAGGCCGCTGCCCAGCACCACGATAGTGACCAGGTCCAGCAGGGTCCAGAGGATCTTGAGCGGCATGCCGCCGTAGTCGCCGAAGTGCAGCGGGCGTGAGACTTCGAGCGCGGTCAGGTACCAGGGCATGCGCGCCACCGTGCTGAGTTCGCCGGTAACGCCGTCGACCAGCACCGGGCTGTTCAGCTTGGAGGTCAGCGGCGTGTTGCCCTTGAGCCATACGATGTAGTGGTGTGGGCTGCCGTAAGCGTTGCCGGGGTAGGCGATGAACGAAACCTCGCGGCCGGGCAGTGCCTTCATGGCGGTGTCGGCGGCGTTCTGCACCGACGCCAGGTTGGTGGGCACGGGCCGGCCCTGGTAGGGCGCCAGGATGCGCGGCAGCTCGGTGGATTGCCACAGGCGGAACAGCGGCGTGGACAATTCGTTGATGACGCCGGTCAGGCCCACCACGAAGACCCACACCAGCGTGACAATGCCCAGCAAGTTGTGCAGGTCCAGCCATTTCAGGCGGGTCGAACGCGCGGCGCGCACGGTGCCGAATTCCAGCTTCTTCATGAAGGGGCCGTACAGCACCACGCCCGACACGGTGGCCACCACGAACAGCAGCCCCATGAAACCCAGGAACAGTTCGCCCGTCAGGCCGGCGAACAGGTCCACGTGCAGGGCCAGCATGATGCCCATGAACGAGAAGCGGTCTTCGGCATAGGGCGGACCGTCGTGCAGCACTTCGGCGGTGCGCATGTCGACGCGCACGGCATGGCCTTGTTCTACGGCCTTGCCCAGTTCGGGCACCAGGCCCACATAAGCCTGAGGTTCGTCTTCATCCAGGAAGACGTAGTCGACGTATTCGCCGGGGTATAGCGCCCTGGCCTGGGCGACGATCCGGTCCAGGCTGGCCACGGGCGCGTTCGCGGGCAGTTCGGCCACCGGCTTGCCTTCGTCGAGCAGATGCTCGATTTCGTGGTGGAAGATCAGCGGCAGCCCGGTCAGACAGATGACCAGCAAGAACAGGGTGCAGGCCAGGCTGGTCCATTTGTGAACCAGATACCAAGTCTTGACGGTCGTTGCAGCGGTCATGGGCGGCGCGGGACGTAATTGACGAAAACCTGAACGATAGCATGAACAATATCTATTCTCATCGTAATGATAGGCTCTTCAGGTGGATTTGTGGCATGGCTGGATGGGACGATTGTTTCGATCGGGCGATGTCTGAAGTGAAAGCCCCACCTCGAAGCGCTGCTATTGCCAAGGCGTCTGGTTCCGCAGGTGCCAGACACCGAAGTGTGCAGAGGGGGCTCAATAGCATGGTGTCTGGCACCCTTCGGGAGCCAGACACCTAATAGATACCGCACGGCCGGGACAGCCGTGCCTGCGGTCAGAGCGGCCGCGATTCGACCAGGCCGGGCGCCTGGACCGGCCGGGCATTGGCCGGGTCGGGCGCCGGCGGGATGGGAATGGTAAGAATGGGCGCGGGGCCCGAGGGCGGGGCCGCCGTGGCGGGCACGGCCGGCGGCGGGCCGGCCTGGCCGACCTGCGGCACCGGGATGGGCGGCATCGGCAACCCGCCGCCCTGGGGCGGGGCGTCCAGCGGGCGCACCTGGGTGGGCGCGCTGTCGCTGGGCCGCATATTGTTCAGGAAGTCGGTCAGGGCGTCGCCGGTGGACAGGTCGAGCGCGGCCACGGCCTGGCCGGGCGGGAATTCAGAAAAATAGTACTCGCCGTTGTGTACGATCAGGCCGCCGGGCAGGGGCCGCTGCGGCTGCTCGGGCACGCCCTGCAGCACGGGCTGCATGTAGTCCAGCCAGGTGCTCAGCGCCAGGCCGCTGCCGAACGCGTTGGTGCCCAGTGACCGGGGCTGGTCGAAGCCCATCCAGACGGTGGTGGTGAGCGTGGGCGTGTAGCCGCTGAACCAGACATCGACCGCGTCGTTGGTGGTACCCGTCTTGCCGGCCAGGTCGGAGCGCTTGAGGGTGCGCTTGGCGCGCGCGCCGGTGCCGATGGAAGCCACGTCGCGCAGCATGTCGTCCATGACCCAGGCGGTGCGCGGGTCGATGGCGCGCACCGCCGCGTCGCCGGCCACCGCCGGCTGGGCCTGCATCAGCACTTTGCCGGAACGGTCGGTGACGCGGTCGATCAGGTACGGCGGCACGCGGTAGCCGCCGTTGGCGAACACGGTATAGGCGCTGGCCACCTGCAGCGGGGTGGCGCCACCCGCGCCCAGCGCCATCGGCAGTACGGCCGGCCAGCGCTCTTTCTGGAAGCCGAAGCGGGTCAGGTATTCTTGCGCGTACTGCGGCGTGATGGCCTGCAGTACGCGGATCGACACCATGTTCTTGGAACGGTACAGGCCCTGCCGCAGGGTCTGCATGGGCTCGTATTCATTGCCGTCGTTCTTGGGGGCCCAGGGGCGCGAGCCGGTCTGTTCGACGCTCAGCATGAAGGGCTGGTCGGATACCTGGGTGGCCGGCGTCATGCCGCGCTCGAGCGCGGCGGCGTACACGAACGGCTTGATGGTGGAACCAGGCTGGCGCCAGGCCTGCGTGGCCCGGTTGAACGAGCCGCGGTAGAAATCGAAGCCGCCGATCAGGGCCCGCACCGCGCCGTCTTGCGGCGCCAGCGACACCAGCGCCGCTTGTAGCGTGGGCATGTTGATGATTTCCCAGGTGTCGCCGTTTTTATGCAGGTACACCACCGACCCGCGCCGGATGCGGATATCGTCGTCGGCCTTCGGACCCAGGGCGCGCGCCACGATGGCCAGGGCTTTCTTGTCGGACACGGTGATGATTTCGCTGGCGCTGCGCGCCACCTTGACTTCGGTGGGGCTGGCCGACAGCACCACGCCTGCGAGCAGGTCGCCGCTGTCGGGCGATTCGTCCTGCACGCCGTCGAGGATTTCTTCGAACGCTTGCGGATCGTGCTCGATGCCGTCGGGCAGGTCGAGCTGGTCTTCGGGGCCGGGGTAGGGCGCGCGGCGGGTGTAGTCGAGCACGCCGGCGCGCACGGCTTCGTAGGCGGCCTGCTGCGACTTGGAATCGATGGTGGTGTAGACGTCGATGCCGCGCGTGTAGGTTTCGTCCTGGAACATGCCGTACATGATCTGCCGCACCAGTTCGGCCGGGTATTCGCCGTGCACCGCGAAGCCGTTGGATTGCGCGCCTTCGCTGCCGCGGATCAGCAGGGGCTGGTCCCGCGCGGCCTGCGCCTGTTCGGGCGTAAGATACCCCAGCGCCTGCATGCGGCCCAGCACGTAGTGCTGGCGGATTTTGGCGCGCTCGAGGTTGGTGATGGGGTTGGAGCGCGACGGCGCCTTGGGGATGCCGGCCAGCAGCGCGGCCTCGGCCGCGGTGACCTCGGACAGCGGCTTGCCGAAATACGTGCGCGACGCGGCGGCGAAGCCGTAGGCGCGGTGCCCCAGGTAGATCTGGTTCATGTAGAGCTCGAGGATCTGGTCTTTGGTGAGCTCGGATTCGATCTTGAATGTAAGTAGCAGTTCGTAGAACTTGCGCGAATAGGTTTTTTCGGACGAAAGGTAGAAGTTGCGCGCCACCTGCATGGTGATGGTGCTGGCGCCCTGCGACTTCGACATGCTGACCAGGTTGGCCAGGCTGGCGCGCAGCATGCCCGCCCAGTCGATGCCGCCGTGCTGGTAGAAGTTGTCGTCTTCGGCGGCCAGGATGGCCTGTTTCATGACCAGGGGAATTTCGTCGAAACGCAGCACGTTGCGGTGCTCTTCGCCGAATTCGCCGATCAGGACGTGGTCGGCCGTGTAGATGCGCAGCGGCACGCTGGGTCGGTAGTCGGTCATGGCGTGCAGGGCGGGCAGGCTGGGCCAGGCCAGCGCCACGGCCAGGGCTAGCAGCAGCGCGCCGCATGCGGCCAGGCCGGCCAGGGCCACGGCGGCCTTGGCCAGGAAGCGCTTGTGCAGGAACTGCTTGACGCCCCGGCGGGGGGCGGAGGAGGGGGGGTGCTCAGGGGTATTCATTGCTGCCGATTCTAGGTCAGAACCGGATAGACCCGCCCGCGGGCGATTAGGTTTCCGTAACCAAACATGCCAAGAGGGCGGGCGGCCGGCCCGGTCCGGGTTCGTGCCCCGTTTTTTATGGTTTCAGGTGTTCCACGAAAAAGGCTTCCATGGCCGCGTAGAACTCGAATTTGTTTTCGTCGTTGTGAAATCCGTGGCCTTCGTTGTCTTTGACCAGGTATTCGACTTCGACGCCGCGCTGCCGCAGGGCCTGTACGACCTGGTCGCTTTCGGCCTTGTTGACGCGCGGATCCTGGGCACCCTGGGCGATCAGCAGCGGGGTGCGGATGCGGTCGACGTGCAGGGCCGGCGAGGTGGCGGCCAGGCGGTCGTGGTCGCGCTCGGGGTGACCCACCATGTCGTGCATCTTGGCCAGCAGCGGTTTCCAGTAAGGCGGAATGGTGTTCATGAAGGTGAACAGGTTCGATACGCCCACATAGTCGACGGCGGCCGCGTACAGGTCGGGGGTGAAGGCAATGCCGGCCAGCGTGGCATAGCCGCCGTAGCTGCCGCCGTAAATGCCGATGCGGGCCGGGTCGGCGATGCCCTGGTCGATCAGCCAGCGCACGCCGTCGGTGATGTCGTCCTGCATGGCCAGGCCCCATTGGCCGAAGCTGGCTTCCCAGAAGCGGCGGCCGTAGCCGGTGGAACCGCGGAAATTCATCTGCAGCACGCAGAAGCCGCGGTTGGCCAGGAACTGCACCTCGGGGTTGTAGCCCCAGCCATCGCGCGCCCAGGGGCCGCCGTGGGGGTTGACGATGCAAGGCAGGCCGCGCGGCGGCCGGCCGGCGGGCAAGGTCAGGTAGCCGTGGATTTCCAGCCCGTCGCGGCTGGTGTAGCGCACCGGCTGCGCCGGCGCCATGTCGGCCTCGGGAATGGAAGGATTGATGTCGGCCAGCTTGTGCAGCGTGCCCGCGCCGCTCTGGAACAGGTAGCGCGCGCCCGGCGTGCGGTCGCTGTACGCGGCCACGATGAAGGTGTCTTCATCGCGGTTCCAGCCCTGGATGGCCAGGTCATAGCCGGGCAGCAGGGCCTGCAACTGCCCGTACAGGGCTTTGGTAGGGGTGTCGAAATAATGGCGGCGCGGCTTGTCGGTCTGGTAGGCGGCCAGCGTCAGTACGCGGCGCTTGCGCGAATAGCCGGCGGCGTCGAGGTCGACCTCGTCGGTGGCGAACACGAGCTCTTCGTCGTCGGGCCGGGCCGGGTCGATGATGACCAGCGCCAGCTTGTCGCGCCCGCGGTTGCTCAGGGCGTAGAAGCGGCGGTCGTCGAACGTGAAGAAGGCCGGGTTGACGGTGGTGCGGTAGTCGGTGGTGATCAGCGGGCGGAACGGCGCGGCTTCGTCGTCGCGGTACAGCAGGGTGGTGTCGAGCCCGTCGCTGGTCAGGGCGGCGCGCACCTTGCCGGCGTGGTCGGTCTGCCAGCCGACCACGTTGCCGGGGTTCTGCGCCACCAGCGCCGCCGCGCCGGTGCGCACATTGACGCGGTACACGTCGAACACCTGCGGGTCGCGCTGGTTGTGGCTGATCAGCACGTGGTCGGGGTCGTCGGGCAGGTCGTCTTCGATGCCGGCGCGCACGCCGGGGTAGGGCGTCAGGTCGTGGGCTGTACCTGTGCGCGCATTGACGGCCAGCACGTGGAAGTTTTCATCGCCGCCGAAATCTTTCTGGTACAGCACGATGTCGCTGCCTTTCCAGAAGAAATTGCTGATGTCGCGCGCGGTTTCGCCGGTGAGCCGGCGCGGCTCGCCGGCGGGGCGGCCGTCTTGCAGGGCCTGCACGTAGATGTTCATGCGGGCCGGGTGTTCATCCAGCGCCGCCGGCTGCATGAAACCCAGTGTCTTGCCGTCGTCGGCCAGGCGGAAGAAGCCCTTGTCGGGGTTGCGGAAGAAGTCTTTCAGGGGGTAGTGGCGCGGCGGCTGGGCGGCCGGGGAAGAGGCGTGAGGCAAGGCGGGTCTCCTGGGCCGGGCGGGCCCGGCGGTATCCGTCGATCATGCCACAGGCGGGGCCGGCGCGTCGAACCGGCGCGCCGGCCCCGGTGGCGGGCAGGCGGCCGATTGCGGGATAATCGCAGCCACGTTACGGGAGTCAACATGATCAGAGTTGCAGTAGCAGCGGCACTGGCCGCCGCGGGCCTGGCGGGATGCTCGACCGGCCTTTCCAGCGGCAATGCGCTGACCGACAGCTTTACGGTGCAGTCCGGTTACCGCGATGCCTACAGCGCCGCCGAGGCGCAGGCCGAGCGCTGCCTGCGCGGCACGGGCGCCTACACGGTGCACGGCGAAGTCGACCCGGCCGGGCGCGGCGCCCTGGTGCGCGTCGAGGCGCCGTTCACGCACGACGACGTGGCGCGCGTGCGCATCGCCGCGCTGGGCGAGCGCCAGTCGAAAGTGGATATCGCCATGTGGGGGCGCGGCATCTGGAATAGCGACGCCGTGCGCGCCATGCGCGAGGCTATTATTTACGGGCTGCCGTCGTGCGTGGCGTACATGCCGGGCGACCCCAAGCCCTCTGAGCAGGTCTGGGAATTGCCGCGACCGATGCCGGCGCAGCCGCGCTAGCTGGCGGGCGGCCTGCGGCAAGCCGAAAGCAGGTATCTGGCTCCGCAGGTGCCAGATACCGAAGTGTGCAGAGGCTGTCTCAACCGCACGGTGTCTGGTACTGAGGTTTCCCCAGGAATAGTTTTTATAAATCAATAAATTAACTGGGGAATGAGCAAGAAGGTGCGCGCATGGTGCATGCTTTTAGGTGACGAAACCAAAAAAGGATGCGGAAATCCATGCGCGC
>Ga0222427_100191_pt1 | contig 155413 bp, 129 predicted proteins | sample 2B20Ametagenome_FD_182890 | JGI IMG/M metagenome (GOLD analysis project Ga0222427, IMG submission 182890) | Enriched microbial communities from leaf-cutter ant dump, University of Wisconsin, Madison, United States - 2B20A (version 2) | ecosystem: Environmental > Terrestrial > Nest > Insects... | reverse complement strand
ACCACGGCGTCCGGCGCGAACAGGCCCGTCATCAGGTACTTGTCACGCAGGTCGGCGTTATCCGCCCCCTTCATCATATCAGGATGAGTCGCGTAAAGCGTCTTCGCGTAGTGGCTCGTGCACATGGTTTTATTCCCGTTTAAAGAAGGCTTTTCCGGCGGGATGGCCCGTCCGATGCCCGTTGTTTGATGTCTAGGTAACCGGTGTCATTTGTTTTGGCAACACAATTCTGGCCGATTGATCATTGGTTGTTTTATGACTGGCCGGAGACGGGCGCGCCGGATGAGCCGCGCACCACCAATACGGAATCGACCACCAGGGGGGCATCATCCAGCAGGTCCGTCGAGATCAGCCGGTCGGCGGCCATACGTGCCATTTCGCGCGTCGGCAGGCGCACGGTTGTCAGCGGCGGCGACAGGCGGTCGGCGATCGGCGCGTCATCGAAGCCGATCAGGGTCAGGTCGCCGGGGATGCGCAGGCCCGCCTCGAAAGCCGCCTTGTAGGCGCCGGCGGCCATCTCGTCATTGGCGCAGATGATGGCGGTGGGGCAATTTGGCCGGGCAAAAAGCCGCCGCGCCGCAGCATAGCCGGAATCGAAACTGTAGTCGCCGCGTTCATCGAGATCGGGCGCGATGATGGCGCCATGCGTGGCCAGCCCGGCTTCAAAGCCCTGTCGCCTGACATGAGCGGAAGGGTAATCGAGCTTGCCGCCGATATAGCCGATGCGGCGGTGACCCAGCGCCGCGACATGGGCGCCAGCCTCGGCGCAGCCGATATCGTCACGCGAAACGATTTCCCGACCGATGGCGGGGCCGGCATCGCCCGTGGCGCGCGCCGTCACCCGTACGCGGGGAACGTTCAGTTCGTCGAGCAGGTCCAGCAACCGGCGGTCCTCGGCGACCGGCGGCAGGATGATGACGCCGGATGGCCGCTGATTTTCCAGAAACTCGCGCAGGCTGGAAATAAAGGCTTCGCTGTGCCAGTCGCACGGATGAACCACCAGTTCGATGCCCGAACCGCGCAGGCGGTCGAGTGCGCCCATCTGCATGTTGACGATATATTGCGCATTGGGATTGTCATAGATCAGGCCGATCAGGAAGGCGCGGCGAAAGGCCAGGCCGCGCGCCTGCGGATCGGGATGAAAACCGATGCGGGTGATGATTTCGGTGATTTCATCGCGTGTGCGCGGATGGACGCTGGCGGACTTGTTGATGACGCGCGAGACGGTTTTCTTGGAAACGCCGGCCAGCCGCGCCACATCATTGATCGTGACCTTCTTGCGGCGGCCAGGGAATGTTTCGATCGTCTCCGTCAAGCTTGCCCCCTTGCGTCCGGCGCTTGCAAATGCCGCCAATTCGCTTTATGACACCGGTTACCATAATATGAAGCGGACGTCACGCGCCGATTTAAACAAAGGGGAAATGCTATGTCTTTCAGGAAGTTACTCTGCCTGTGCGGTGTTATGGGCGGTGTCATGGCCTTCGCCGCACCAGGTTTAAGCGCCACCCCCGCGGAATTCCATCTCAACCGCTCCACCTATGATGTGCTGGGCTGGGCGAAGGCGACGCAGGGCGGCAAGGGCGGCCGCATTATCCGTGTCACCAATCTCAATGAGAGCGGGTCGGGGTCCTTCCGCGAAGCCGTGGAAGCCGAGGGGCCGCGCATCGTCGTCTTCGAGGTCGGCGGCGTGATCGATCTCGACAGCCACTCGATCCGCGTCAGGAATCCCTTCCTGACCATCGCCGGCCAGACCGCGCCGTCACCTGGTATTACCTTCATCAAGGGCGAGTTCAACATCGCCACCCACGATGTCATCATGCAGCATGTCATGATCCGCACCGGCGAGGCGGGGCATCCGAAGAAAAGCGGCTGGGATGCCGACGGCCTGTCCACCAACGCGGCTTACAATGTCATTGTCGATCATTGCAGCTTTTCCTGGGCGACTGACGAGAATTTGTCGGCCTCAGGCCCGCGTTTCAAGGGCGCCGATATCACCGAATGGCGGCAGAACACTTCGCACGACATCACCTACAGCCACAATCTCGTCTATGAAGGCCTGGCGAAATCGACCCACGACAAGGGCGAACATTCCAAGGGCGGCCTGATCCACGACAACGCCACCGGTATCCTGCTTTATGCCAATCTCTACGCCTCAAACGAGGAGCGCAACGCCCTGTTCAAGGGCGGAGTCCATGCCGCCGAGGTCAATTCGATGATCTATAATCCGGGACAGAAGGCGATTCATTACAACCTGATCGCCCATGAATGGGAGACGCACCCCTTTGAAACGGGCGTGATCACCCTGATCGGCAATGTCTATCGTCAGGGACCGGATACGGTGACCGCCACGCCGCTGTTCACGCTGGGCGGCGACGGCGACGTGTTGCTTTACATGCGCGACAATATCGCCGTCGATCCCTATGGCACGCCCGTGGCGCAGACGGGACGCTATACCACCGGTTCGGCGAAAATCTTGAAGGCGCAGACGCCTTACCTGCCGGAGGATATGCCGATTATTCCGGCGGCGCGGCTGGAGGATGAAATCTACGAATCCGCCGGCGCGCGCCCATGGGACCGCGATGATGTCGATTTCAAGATTCTGTCCGATGTGGCGGAGGGACGCGGCGAGATCATCGATTCCGAGACGCAGAACTATTACGGCTATCCGAAATATCAGCGCACTGATGCGCCGTTCGTCGAGGCTGACTGGAACCTCGATGACATGAGTCCGAAGGCCGGTTGGACGTCACTTTTCGCGAAATCCTATCCGAAGCACTGAGTGTCGATAGGAAGATATTTTCTTGTACCTCCTCGCTTGCGGGGAGGGGGACCGCGCCGAAGGCGTGGTGGTGGGGGCTTCTTCAGTTTCGCAACAGTATCTTGTTAAAATCGGCTCCTATCGCAAGCAAGACCCCACCACCAACGCGCAAGAGCGCGTCGATCCCACGCCCCGTAAACGGGGCGGTACAAGAGATGCAAGTCGATCCCTCCTACGTGCCCTGCTGGATAAAGGGCACCTTGGCGAACAGCTTGCGTTCCTCGCTGCGCGGGTCGTTGGCCAATTGCGGCGGCAGATTTATCAGCATTGTCTCGCGTCCGCCCATCGAATAGGGCTTCCATGCCGGCAGGGCGGCGGTCTGGGGTGAGCCGGTGCGGGCGAAGGCGATGAAGGCGTCCGAGAACAGGTCGGCCATTTTGCGCGCGTCTGCGCTATCGGTGGTGAGACTGCCGGGCACGGCTGTGGTGCGGAAAACCAGAGGAATGTCGATGGTGTGGGGTGCGCCGAGCCGGCCACCGTCCTTGGGTGTTGCCCAGTCCACCTGATAGGCGTAGGTGACCGCGCCGGATTTCGCGCGGGCCTCCAGTTCCTCGACCGCGCCGCGCCAGGAACGCCCGGCGGTGGTGGCGGCGAAGAAGACATCGGACGGCGACATGTCCGGATAGAGACGGCGATAGGTATCGATGACCAGATACGGATCGATATCGACGCGGTATTGCGGCGGCAGTTTTGCCGGTAATTCTTCCCAGGTCATCTCGAAATTGTGCGGATCGCCGCCGAGGAAGGCGCGGGTTTCGTCATGCGTATTGCCGATCATCATCGGGATGCCGGCAGATTGCGCCGGGGCGTCGGGCCAGAAGGGATGACGGAACAGGACCGTTTCATCGAGTACGGGGCCGAAATAAAGCCCGCCCTTGCCGATCACCGGATCGATGGCTTTCAGCGCGGTCACAAGGTCCGCCATGGGCAACGTCTGCACCTGCGCCAGGCCCTCGGCGTCGGACTTCAGGTCGAGCGCGGCGAGAAAGGCGGTGGTGCGCAGGGTGGCGTTGTCAGGACCGGACGCGGTGACCTGCTGGCCGCTCATGGTGGCGGCGCGATGGAAAAGGCCTTTCGCGGCGGGTGTCGCCATCATGGTGGCGATCTTGGCGCCGCCGCCGGACTGGCCGAAGACCATGACGCAGCCGGGGTCGCCACCGAAGGCCGCGATATTGTCGCGCACCCATTCGAGCGCCAGATGAATATCGAGCTGTCCGCAATTGCCGGAAAAAGCCAGCGGCCCCGGCGCGCCCGTTACCTCGCGTTCCAATCGCGCCAGGTAGAGGTAACCGAAGGCGTTCAGGCGGTGATTGATGGTGACCACGACGACATCGCCGCGTAAGGACAGATTTGCGCCGTCATAGAGCGGGCTGCCGCCGGAGCCGGTATTATAGGCGCCGCCGTGGATATAAAACATGACGGGCCGCCGTTTGCGCGTACTGGCCTCCGGTGTCCAGACATTGAGGAACAGGCAGTCCTCGCTCTGGCCGTAGGGATCTGGTGTGCCGCCTTGCGGGGCCGCCGCGCCGTAATGATCGGCGATATAGGGTTTGGTCCACGGTTCCGGCTTCACCGGCGGTCGGAAGCGCGCCTTGCCGTTATTCGGACCGGTATCCTGTCCGTAACGCAGGCCGAGAAAGACATCGACGCCGCCTTTCGTCTGCCCGATGACCGGCCCGGCCTGTGTCATGACGGAGGGCTTGCCGGTTTTCTGGCCCGTCTTGGCGAGGGCGGGCGCGGCCATGAGGCCGGCGGCGGCCAGAAGTTTCAGACCATCGCGGCGATTCATTGCGTGGCCTCCGGATGGGCAAGGCTCCATTTGGCGTAGGCCTTGAAGACCTTGAGTGGCGCGGTGTTGAACCAGGCATAACCGTTGCGGCGTTCCAAGCTGATCTCGTTGACATCATCGTGCAGAGTCTTGTCGCGGTCGCCGAAGACTGGCTTGCCGGTGGTGGCGACGTAATAGCGTGCCCACAGGTCGGGCGCGCCGGGGCTGGCGATCAGTTTGCGGCCGGTGGTCCTGTCGCCGCCGTCGGTCCAGGCGACATCGTGCAGGGCAACCTCATGCAGCCATCTGACGCCATCATGTACCGCGGCCACGATCTCCGGCGACGGATCGGGCAGTTGCATCAGATAGATCAGCAGGCTGGCGCTCTCGGCGCTGGAAAGCGCGTCCGGCTCGAAATTGCGCGCCGCCACCGGTAGCTCGGTGAGGGCGTCATGCTGCTGGCCCCAGACGGTGCGGTGGCCATTGACGATCACCTGCGTGGTCAGGATGCAGGCGATGGCGCTGTCACGCGCGCTCGCGGCCTGTTGTTGGATCGTGTCCGGTACGAAGGCGTAATCACCGGCGCCGGAGGCGATATCCGACATCAGTTCGGCGGCATGGACCAAGGCGTCGTCATTGAAGGTGATGGCGTCGTGATAACCGCCTTCGAGCGGCCAGACCTGCGGCCAGCCGCCATTGGGGAACTGGGCGTTGAAGAGGTAGGCCGCGCCCTTTTCAAAGGCAGTGCGGTAGGTCCGGGCATCGGGCAGGGCAGTGATGACGCGGGCCAGGAACTGTAACTCGGTGATGGTGGCGTCGTTATCGAGCGTGCCGACATAGTGCCAGTGCTCGTCGCGCGCTGTATCGAAATCGCCAGGCGCTATGAAGCGTGAATTGTTATCGCCGGCGTAAGCCTGGCCGGGCACGCGCAAAGCGCCGTCACGCGATTGGTTCTTGCTCCAGCCGCCAGCGGGGGTCTGGAAACTGACGATGACATCGGCGATATGACGTGCTTCCGGCGTGGCGTACCATTCCGGCGCGCGGTCGAGCGGCATGGTCTTTTCGCTGTCGCCACGCATCTTTACCGGCGGGATGTCGCCCGGTGTCCCTTCGGTGGCGAGTGCGGCGCGGTCGGCGGCCATCTGCGCCACGGAGCGGTCGAGATAGGTCCGCCAGGCGGATTGCGCTTCGGCCGGCAGAGTGTTGATGCGCTCCGCCGTGATCGCCTGCGCCGCCGTATTGGTCCCGACGACTGCGGCCAAGGCGGGCGCGGCCATGAGCGCCGTCATCACTGAAAAGGCAAGCAGGGAAAGTTTCATCTTCAGACTCCAGAAAAAGTGCGGTCAAAGCGCCCGGTAGGTGAAGTTGCGGAAACGGGCCTCGCCACTGCCCGCGGCATAAAGGCCGGGCCTTAGCATCAGGAAACCGCCGCGGACATTATGATGGTAGCCCGAAACCTCCATGCCGCGATCGAAGCGGGTCCAGTCCCGGCCATCGGCGGAGGTATGGAAGCTGACGATATGGCGGTCGTTTCGAACGCGCAGGCGCATCCGCTTGCCGTACGGATTGGCGGGCCGTCCGCGTTCGATGCCGTATTGGTGGGTGATGAAGGTCTGCGTGTCGAAACCCAGTCCGCAATAGAGGCTGGAATCGTAAAACAGCAGCAGCCCGGCGCGGACGCCCGGATCGATCTCGATGTCGCACGCGAACTCATAGGCCTGATCGCCGGCGACGCACAGCAGGGGTGCGGAAGAGGCGGGCGCTTCACCGCGCGCCGTCAGGTGCAGGACGCCATTTTCGCGCCGGATGCGGCGGGTTTCATCGGCGGCGGGGTTGAAGAAATTCCATTGCCGGCCGTATTTGTCGGTGGTGAAATCGTCCGATAGCGCCAGGCCATGCGGCGTGGCCGGGCCGGAGAGGGGCTTCTTTATCGGTTGCGACAGGTCGCCGCCGCCGAAATCGAACCAGCCGTCGGCGCTCCAGGCGACCGGCGCCAGCAGGGTCTGGCGGCCCAGGGTCCAGAAGCCGTTTTCATAGCCGTGATAGACGCCCCACCAGTCGCCTTTTGGCCCCTCGACCAGGGTGGCATGGCCGCGCGACCACCATTTTTCGTTCAGCGAGGCGGTATGGACCAGCGGATTGCGCGGATGCTGTTCCCATGGTCCGTTTATCGAGCGCGAACGGGCGGCGATAACCATGTGGCCGGTCGGTGGTCCCGCCGTGCCGCCGACCGCCAGGATCAGGTAGTAATAATCGCCGTGGCGGGTGACCTTGGGGCCTTCCGGTGAAAAACTCTCAACGTCCCAGTCTTCGGGATAATGCCACGGATCGTAAATGTGCTCGACCTCACCTACGGTCGATAAGCCGTCATCGCTCAGACGCACCCGGTCGCCGCCGCTGAGGAACAGCCAGCGTGAACCGTCCTCGCCGACCGCATGGCCGGGATCGATATGATGCGGCAGGTTGAGGTCGACCGGCTCCGACCACGGCCCCTTGATATCATCGGCCCAGATCACCCACGAGGTGGTTTTGCTTCCAGGCGCCTTGGTCTGTTTCGTCGGGATATAGAGGTAGTAGCGGCCGTTATGCCGACAAAGCTCCGGCGCCCAGACCGAGCCAATATTGCGCGTCAGCGCCGCTGTCATCGGTTGCCAGTTCACCAGGTCCTTCGAGTGCCAGATGATCAGGCCGGGGTAGGCCTCGAAGGTCGAAAAGGTCATGTAATAGTCGGCGCCGTCCTTCAGGATCGACGGATCGGGATGGTCGCCGGCCATGATCGGATTGAGGAAGGTGCCGTCACCGAGATCGGCCTGGCGCTGGCCTTCGATGCCCCTGGCCGGTGTCACGGGTTTGGCCATGGCTTTCGTGGCGGGCAAACCGAAAAGCAGGGCGCCCAGTCCGGCGGATTTCAAGGCGTCGCGGCGGCTGGTTTTCGACATGAATAATCCTTCAAAAACATCCCCGCTCATAAAAAGGGGGCGCCGGATGACTCCGGCGCCCCAGTTATGACAGAGAAGAGCGGGCCTTAGTACTTGTAACGCAGGCCGAGGTAGTATTGGCGGCCGGAAGTGCCGTAATCGTACAGCAGGTTCTGGGCGGTGTTGCCCTGAGCCGTGTTGTAGGCGACGTAGCGGTCATCCGGTTCGTTGGTCAGGTTGATGCCTTCCAGGACCAGGGTCAGTTGCCTGTTGATCTTGTAGGTCATCTGCGCATCGATATTGAGCGTCTCGTGCTTGCCCCAGAAATCGGCCGAGGAGCCGGGCGCGAGCTGCGACAGATAGCCGTCGCGGTAAGAAGCGGCGACGCGGCCGGAAAGCTTGTCGCCTTCATAATACAGCGTGGCGTTCCAGGCTTCCGGCGACAGGCCGAGCAGGTCGGCTTCGGTCGTCGTGGTGGCGCCCGCCGAGGTGTAGTACTGGATCTTCGACTCGACGTGGGTGTAGTTCAGGATGCCGCCGGTCCGGCTCAGGAAGCCCGGCAGGAAGGTGAACGGCTTCTGGATGTTGATTTCAAAGCCCTTGAGCTTGCCGCCCGGCGTGTTGACGGGGGTGGTGACCAGGTATTCGACATCGCTTGTTTCACCCAGGTCGGCATAGTTATAGCCCAGTTCGCTCAGCTTGAAATTCTGGGCGCGCGACTGGATATAGCTCTTCAGGTCTTTCTGGAAGAGGCCGAGGGTGAGCAGGGTGTCCTTGTCCGGATACCATTCCACCGAGAAGTCCATCGTATTGGCGCGGGTCGGATCGAGATAGGGGTTACCCGTGGTGATGGTCTTGTTGGTGGTGCTGATCGAGCCACCGCCCGGTGTCATGGACAGCAGGGTCGGACGCGCCATCGTCTTGGCCGCGGCGAAGCGCAGATAGACGTTATTCAGCGGCTCGATCATCACGTTCAGCGAGGGCAGCGAGTCGGTATAGCTGCGCTGGATGGTGGTCAGGGTCGAACCGGCCGCGGTGCCGACATAACCGCTGACGGTCGTTTCGGTACGGACCTCGCGGGTGCCGATATTGCCGCGGAACGGCATGGAGCCAAGCTGTCCATGGAAATCCGCCTGCAGGTAATAGCCGGTATCGACTTCCTCGGCGTTGCGGTTGCCGGCGCGCGAGGATGAGTTGGTGGTATTGACGGTGAAGTCGCCGTAAGCGTTGGAACAGTTGCAGTTGTAGTCGAAGGTATCGCGGATCTTGTCGAGATTCGGAATCAGGTAGGTGTTGCCGCCTACGGTCACTGTCGTGGAATAACCGGCGATGTCGCTGTTGATCGCGTTCACGATGGCGCCGGAGGCGTTTTCGTCACGGGTCAGCGGATCGCTGGTATAACGGCCGTATTCGGTGGAGGTGAACTCGTACTTCTTGCTGGAAGCGCCGAACTTGATATCGATATTGTCGGTCAGTTCATATTTGAGGTCGAGTTTTGCGGTGGCGAAGCTGTTTTCCACCGATTGCGGACGCAGGCGGATCAGCGAGGCGTCGCCGTTGGCGGCGCTGCTGGAATAGGTCCAGTAACAGGCCTGATCGGGCGAGCAATTGGTGGCGGATGTGCCGTAGTTGAAGACCGGATGCGTCATATCCGAATAGTCGTAGCTGTAGCCATCGACATTGTAGGATTCAAACGTAAAGGTGGTCTGTTCCGGATTGGCCTGCAACGAGTTAGACGCGCCGATCAGCACTTTCGAGGTCAGGCGATCGCCCCAGTTCTGGTCCCAGGTCAGGTTGAGCTGCTGGAAGGTGGTCTTCAGTTCGTCGTAGCGGTGCTCGGCGCGGATATCGACATCGTTGAACGACGCCTTGGTCATGGTGCCTTCGTCATCGATCGTATAGTTATAGACCGAGGATTTCGGGAAACCGGCGCCGGTGCGGCTGAAGGAGATGCCCTCGATTTCCCATTCATCGCGGTTGGAGCCGAAGGTGGCGTACATGCCTTCCAGGGTGAACAGGGTATCGGGGTTCGGTCGCATCTGGAAGGCGGCGGTGATGCCCAGGCGTTCCTGATCCGTCTCGAAGTGATTATAGCGCGGGATGCGCGGATGCAGGGCATGGCTGATTTTCAGCGCTTCCGCATCGGTCAGGACCGGGTTCTTGGAATTGCTTTCGGTCGTGTTGCACTGGTTGGCCGAGTTGTTGGTGCAGGGTGTAACCGGAATAAAGGTGGTGCCGCCGTCGGTGCTGTAGCTGCCGATCCGGCCGGCATTGCCGTTGGCATAGGCGTTTTCCCAGCGCGTGGTGTTGGTCGAATCCTCGATGACCGTGCGTGTGCCGTAAGCGACCGAGAGCAGCGCGCCCAGCTTGCCGTCGGCCCAGCGGTTGGAGATCATGAAGGTGCCGCGCGGCTCGGTCTGTTCCGAGGCGTCGTTATAACCGGCCTGGAGCGAGCCGGCCATGGTGAAGCCCTTGTAATCGAAGGGGCGGGCGGTTTGCAGATCGACTGTGGCGCCGAGCGAGCCTTCCTCGATCTCGGCCGACAGCGATTTGCGCACGGTCAGCGAATTGAACAGATCGGCGGCGAAGACGTTGAAGTCGAAACCGCGACCGCGATTGGTGCCGCCGGAGGAATCCTTGGAGCCGGTGGTGGCCAGGGCTTCCAGGCCGTTCAGGCGGGTACGCGAAAATTCCGAATTGAGGCCGCGCACGGTGATCTGCTTGCCTTCGCCGCCGTCACGATCAATCGAGACGCCGGGAATGCGTTGCAGGCTTTCCGCCAGGTTCAGGTCGGGGAACTGGCCGATATCTTCCGACTTGATCACGTCGACCATATCGGTGGAGCGCTTCTTTTCGCTGATGGCGGTTTGCAGCGAGCCGCGGAAGCCGGTGACGATGACAAGGGTCGAGTCATCGGCGGGCGCGGCCGGTGTGGCTTCGGCGGCGTCCTGCGCCAGGGCGGCCCCGGCGAACAGGCCGCCGGCCATGGCGATGGCGGCGACGGAAGCGCTCAGGGCGAGGGCTTTGGTGAATTTGGACGCAACTCTGGCGTCGGTCGGTTTCAGCATCGGTTTTTTACTCCCCGTTTTGCCAACAGTCCGGATGTTTGCATCCGGCTGTTCGTATGAATGGAAGCCTTTTGAGGCTTCGCTTCGGCTTATAAATTGACACCGGTGTCATTGAATCGGACAAGATTCATATAACGTCGATGTTCAGCAACTAGGCATAGAATTTTTAGACTGGCAAGGCCATATCCGCCTAGAATGACACCGGTGGCATTAAAAATCGTCGTTCTGTCAAAACTGCGATAATTTTGCCATAGTTGTGGCGACAACCCTTTTCATATTTGAAATCAGGCCGTAATGAGGGGCAGGCCTTCCGACAGGACCATCATAAATGCGCCAACGCCTTTTGGATCGTTGGGCGTGATCTTTTCCGACAGATAATAAGCATAAGTGCCGTCGCGGTAAGGCGTATTGCCCAGCCCCGCCACGCCGCATATGCCTTCGAGCGCCGAGGGGGTAACGAGACGATCGCAGATGAGACGCAGGGCCGTCAAACCTTCGACGGCCGTATCGGAGCCGGTAATACCCAGCCGCGCCGCCTTCATCAGGGCATAGGCGATCATCAGCGAGGCCGAGGTTTCTTCATAATTGTCCTCACGATTGCCTTGATCGGCGACCTGATACCACAATCCATCGGGTTTCCGTACCCGACGCAGGGCGTCGAGGCTTTCGCGCAACAGGCGGGCGATGTCTTTGTGGCCGCCCAGGCCTTCCGCCGCTTCACAGACATCGGCCAGGGCCATGACCCACCAGCCCATGGCGCGGCTCCAGACGCACGGCGAGCGCCCGGTCACCGGATCGGCCCAGCGTTCGGCGCGCGATTCGTCCCAGCCGTGATGGTAAAGGCCGGTATCGGTGTTTTTCAGATTGGCCTCGACGGCCAGAAACTGACGGAGCGTATCGGCAAACAATTCTGGTCGATCCGCGAGGCGGGCATAAGCGGTCTGGAAGGGCTGGGCCATATAAAGGCCGTCCAGCCAGACCTGCCACGGATAGATCTGCTTGTGCCAGTAATTGCCCGATTGCGTGCGCGGATGGGTAAGCAATTGCGAGAACTGCCGGTCCATCGCCATGCGGTAACGCTCATCGCCGGTTAAGACGTACAGACGCGACAGGATGCGTCCGGCATGGATATTGTCGATATTGTATTCGCCGGGATCGAAGGTCGTCATGCCGCCTTCGGGGGTGATGCGGCATTCGGCTTCGTTGCGGACAAAATCGAGCAGGGCAGCATCACCGGTAGCCTCATGGAGATCGAGCGCGCCCAGCCAGATCATGCCGTCCTCGTAGTTCCAGGCATCCTTGTAGGGTTTCCAGCTTCGGATATAGGCCTCGATAAAAACCGGCACCTGTGCCCCGAAGGCCGACAGGGCGCGGATCGTGCCATTGCCCAATTGAAAGGCGCGTTGTACCGGCGCCTTGCTGACATCTTCGGGAATTTTCGGGATAACGATCACGATACGGACTCCAGAGTGAGAATTTCGCCGTCCTGATCTGCGATATCGATCCGGTCGAGGCGGACGTTGCGGGCATTGCAAATATAGAGGCCCTGACGGGCGACGGCGGGAATGCAGGCGGCCATGTCCGGTGCTTCCGGCGTGACATCGGCGGCATAACGCACGGAAAAATCGTCTATGCTGATGCCGTCGATCGGCTTTTCCGGCAGGCCGAGCAGCCACGCCGCCGCCAGCCTGACGCCTGTGCAGTGGATGCGGGTAAGGGTGAAGCCGCCAAGCGAAGGCGTACCGTCATCGACAGGCAGCGGCTCCGTGCTGCCGACATAGGCGCTTTTGCCGTCGGGGTCGCACCAGTAGAAGCTGTTGATGACGAAGGGCGTACCGACATTTTCCATGCGGATATTGTCGAAATGGATGTTGCGCACAATGGCGTCCTTGCCGCGTCCGCGCCGGGTCTTGATGCGCAGGCCGCGGTCGGTGCCGGTAAACAGGCAGTCACGCACCCGGACATCGTAAACGCCGGATGCCATTTCTGAGCCGATGACCACGGCGCCGTGACCGTCCTGCATATGGCAGTTGGAGATGGCGACATCGCGGGTCGGGCGCAGGGCCTGTTTCGCCATGGCGAGCTTGCCGGACTTGAGGGCGATGCAGTCGTCGCCGACCGTGAAATGGACGCCGGTTATGCTGACGCCGGTGCAGCTTTCGGGATTGAGGCCGTCTGTATTGGGGCTGTCAGGGGGGGCGGTGACCGACAGGTTGGCGGCGCGGATATCGGTGCAATGCAGTGGATGCAGGGTCCATGACGGGCTGTTGGCCAGGGTGACGCCCTCGAAGGTCAGGTTATGGCTATCGACGGCAAAAATCAGGCGGGGGCGCCAGCCGGCGAAGGTGGCCTTGGGGCGCGACCACCAGGTATCGAAACCGGCGCGGCCATCTATCGTGCCGTCGCCGTAAATCATCACGTCTTCCGCCGAGAGGATATTCAGCAGCGCGGCGTGGCAGGTGACCGGTTCGCCTTCCCACGAACCGAGGAAAACCGGCTGGCCGTCCGGGCCGGGCAGCGTGCCGGGCAGAAGTGGCCAGGCATCGATATCGCGCAGGCCGAGCAGACTGGCATCCAGCGCCACTTCCAGCCGGGTATGGCTCTTCAGGAACAGCGGGCTGGAGACGAAATCGCCATTAGTCAGCCGCACCAGTCCCTGCGGCGGACAGGCGGAAAGGGCGGCCTGCAAGGCGCGGGTGTCGTCGTTCACGCCATTGCCTCTGGCCCCGAAAGCGCGCGGATCGAGCACGGCGACGAGCGGTTTGGTGCGCGCGGTTAGCCTGTAAACCTGGGCGTCGCTTTCCACCTCGATGCGGTACTCCGTATCGCTTTTCAGACCGCGCAGGGTGAAGCTGTTGCGGTCGGTCACCAAAGCTTCGGCGCCATCCAGCCGGACACGATGCGGCACCGGGCAGCGGAAGCAGTGTCCATTGGCCAGTTCCAGCGCCAGCGCGGTCGGCAGGGCGGCGACGACCGAGAGCGTCATCGGATCACGCGCGCCAGTATGGCATTGATATCGTCATAAAGCCGCCGGCTTGCCATCTCTTCGTTGATGACGCCGTATCCCTGCATCTCCAGGATGTCCTGAAAACCGTCACGGACACGCGGATGCTCGAACCACGGGCTTTCCAGAACGGTGATCGGCAGCCGGGCCAGCTCTGCCTCACTGTCAAGCTTGAGGCCAGTCATCAGGCCGTCTTCCGTCAGGGTGCGGCGGGCGATGGCCGAGGAAGGCACACCCCGGCTCAGGCCCATGGCGCGGACCCCGACCGGATCGTTCATCAGGAAATTGAGCAGCAGGGCGGTTTCCTGCGGATGCGGTGTCTGACGGTTGATGGCGAACATCATGGCGGGCCGGTAGAGCAGGCCGGCATCTGTCGCGCCGGGGATCAGCGGATAGGAGGCCAGTTCGACATGCTCGCCGGGTCTGAGCGTGTCGGTGAACTTGTCGATGGACGAGTTCCACAGATAGCAGCCGGCAAACTGGCCGTTGATCCACGGCCGCATTTCCTGCTGGGCCACATTGCCGTAAGCGGCGCGCACACGGGCCGCCGGCAGGCTGTGATTGCGCGTCAGCCCGTCGTAGAGGCGCGCCATTTCGGCGATATCCTGTGGCGTGCAGTTGAGGCGCTTGTTGACATCATCGACCAGCGGCTTGCCGGTTTTCTGCACGATGCGCGACCGCGCCATGGCGATGAAGTCCTGGAAGGTGCCGTCGATCGGATAGTAGGAATCGCCCAGGGCTTCGCGCATTTTCGGCCCGGCGGCAAGTAGGCTTTCCCACGAATCCGGCAGGGCCAGCCGCGCCTTGTCATAGGTGGTGCGGTTGAAATAGAACAGCCGCGCCGCATTGCCGACCGACAGCGCGTTGCGGTAGCCGTTGCGGTCACCCATGCCGAGCGTACGGGCATCATACTGCGAGAAGTCGATTTCGTTCGACAGGGTATTGAGGTCGTAAAAGCCTTTTCCATCGCGTGAGAACAGCACCTGCCAGTACCAGTTGATCTGCATCAGGTCCGGCGCGGTATGGCCGGCGATCTGGGTGGTCAGGCGCTCCAGATGGCCGAGAAAGCCGGTATATTCGCCGCGCACCTCGATATGCGGATAGCGCTGCATGAAGAGACGCAGGGCCTCAAGCGTCGCCTTGTGCGCCGAAGCCCCGCCCCACCAGCTCATGCGCAGGGTGACCCGACGTTTCGGGCCGGGCGCGATGCGGGGTGAACAGGCGGCTAGAGACCCCATGCCGGTTAAAGCGGCGCGGCGTGTGAATGATGTCGTCATCCCTTCACCGCCCCGGAGGTCACGCCCTCGACGAAATATTTCTGCGCCACGAAGAACAGGATCAGCGACGGCGCCAGCGCGATAACCGACATGGCGAGGATTTCGTTCCATGAGGTCGCTTCTGTGACATCGATCGACATCTTGAGCGCCAGCGCCACCGGATATTTCTCGACGCTCGACAGATAGATCAGCGGCTGCAGGAAATCGTTCATGCTCCACATGAACTGGAACAGGGCGACGGAAATGATCGCCGGCAGGATGACCGGGCAGACGATCAGGGTCAGCACCTGAAAGGAGTTGCAGCCGTCCATCACCGCCGCCTCTTCCATATCGACCGGCAGGCTGCGCATGAACTGGATGATGAGGAAGACGAAGAAGCCCTCCACCGCGAAGGCCTGCGGGATATAGAGCGGCAGGTAGGTATCGAGCCAGCCGAATTCGCGGAACATCAGGTATTGCGGGATCAGCAGCACCGACTTCGGCAGCAGCACGGTCGCCATCAGCAGGGCGAACAACAGCTTGCGGCCGGGAATGGCAAAACGCGCGAACCCGTAGGCCACGATGACCGATGAAATCACCGTCAGGATCACCTTGGGGATGACGATCTTCATCGTATTCAGCAGGTAGGTGGCGAAGGTGTATTCGGTCGAGGTTTTCCAGCCTTTTGTAAAGCCGTCCATTGTCGGGTGCGACGGAATGAAGCCGGGAGAGGCGAAGATTTCATGATTGTTCTTGAAGGCGCCGCCGATCATCCAAAACAGCGGATAGAGCATCAGAAAACCGACGCCGATCAGTACGCCATAACGGATAAAGGCATTGATCAGGGGCAGGTGGCGGCGCCAGCCGTTTGCGGAGGCCATAGTCATCAGTGTCCCCCCTTGTTGTCACGCTCCTGAGCGTAAAACACCCAGAACCGCTGCGACCAGAAGGCCAGGGCGGTGAACAGGGCGATGATGACGAACAGCACCCATGACAGGGCGGAGGAATAGCCGAGATTGAAGTATTTGAAGGCTTCCTCATAGATCATCAGCGGCAGCAGATAGGTCGATTTCATCGGCCCGCCGCCGGTGATGATGTAGGGGCCGTTGAACTCCTGGAAGGCCTGGACGATCTGCATGATGAAGTTGAAGAACAGCACCGGCGTCAGCAGGGGCAGGGTGATCATCCAGAACTGGCGCAGACGTGATGCGCCGTCGAGATCGGCGGCTTCGTAAAGGTCTTCGGGGATCGCTTTCAGACCGGCGAGGAAAACGACCATGGCCGAGCCGAACTGCCACAGGCGCAAGAGGATGATCGAGAACATGGCGGTCGAAGGCTCGCCCAGCCAGTTGATTCCGCCAAAGCCCGCGCCATGCAGGAACTGGTTGACCAGTCCGTCGCTGGCGAAGACGAAGCGCCAGACCACGGCGATGGCCACGCTGCCGCCCAGGATCGACGGCAGGTAGAAGGCGGTGCGGAACAGGCCGATGCCGCGCAGCTTGAAATTGAGCACAACGGCGATCAGAAGCGCGAAGGCCAGTTTCAGCGGCACGGTGACGAAGACATAGAAGAAGGTCACGCCGAGCGACTTGCGGAAGGTGGCGTCACCCCACATGCCGGCATAGTTGTGCCAGCCGATGAAATGGGCGTCACCCAGTTGGTCCTGCAATCGCGCATCGGTCAGGCTGAGGATGAAGGAAGCGACAAACGGAAAGGCGGTGAACAGCAAAAAGCCGATGGCGAAGGGCGCGATATAGAGCGAGCCCGCGCGCCGGCTGGCATAGATGGAGGCGCCGGACATCAGGAGGCCGCCTTCACGTCAGGCGCATGGCCGAGCGCCAGTCCGTCGGCGCTGAAAAGGTGGGTACGCTGGCCGTCGATCGCCAGATGCACCTCGTCATGGATGCGCAGTTCGGCCTCGCCATCCAGCCGGACGATGACCGGCGGCGCATCGAAGCCTTTCAGGGCGACATAGGCGAAGGTCTCGCCGCCCAGCCGTTCGATCAGGTTGACATAGCCCGATAACTGGCCTTTGCCGGCGGTGGTGAGCGACAGGCTTTCCGGACGCAGGCCGAGGCTGGCTTCCGCGCCGGCCACCACGCGGGCATTGACGCGCGGCAGGGTGATCGGCCCCTGTGCCGTGGTGACGGTCACCCGGTCGCGTTCCGCCCCAGCCAGCTTCACCGGCAGGATATTCATTCCCGGTGAGCCGATAAAGGTGGCGACGAACAGATTAGCCGGGCGGCGGTAAAGCTCCATCGGCGGACCGGCCTGTTCGATGCGGCCGCCATTCAGCACCACGATCTTGTCGGCCAGAGTCATGGCCTCGACCTGATCGTGCGTCACGTAGACCGAGGTCGCGCCCAGCCGCGCGTGCAGGCCGGCGATTTCCACCCGCATCTGGCCGCGCAGGGAAGCGTCGAGATTGGACAGGGGTTCATCGAACAGGAAGACATCGGGTTCGCGCACCATGGCGCGGCCGATGGCGACGCGCTGCCTCTGCCCGCCGGACAGCGCCTTGGGCAGGCGGTGGAGCAGGTGGCCCAGTTGCAGGGTTTCGGCGACGGCCCGGACCTTGAGTTTGATCTCGGCGCGCGGCATCCCCTTGATGCGCAGGGCAAAGCCGATATTGTCCTCGACCGTCATGTGCGGATAGAGGGCGTAGGACTGGAAGACCATCGCCACGCCGCGTTTCGACGGATGGGCGTAGGTGACGTTTTCACCGGCGATTTCGATCTTGCCGCTGGTGGGTGTTTCCAGGCCGGCTATCAGGCGCAGCAGGGTGGATTTTCCGCAGCCCGAGGGGCCGACGAAGACGACCAGTTCACCTTTTTTGACTTCCAGCGAAACGCCCTTGATGACGTCATGCCCGTTGAAAGACTTGGTGACCTGATCCAGGATTACGCTGGACGTGTTCACTTATTCCCCGTTTCTTTTGTTGTGCGATCCGGCCTTGTGGCCCCCTTTGCCGGGCGATCTGTTAAAACGGAGCCTATAGGAAACCGGTGTCATTTTCAATCGGCATCCCGCGTATCGGCCATTTTTTATATTTCACATTCAGATGAGGTGGCGGTTTCTTATTTGAAAATTTGCCGGCGTGCCGCCTCAATTCGCGGAACATTGGTATTAGGTATTTTTTGCATGGTACATTTATATCACAATATTGGAAGCGCTATCATACAATTAAAGCAATTGAAAATAATGAGAAAATCTCAAATAAGTTTCAATATTGCAATTTGAAATAATAATTTGAATTCCAAAACCAGCTTGGATATATGGGACCAATTCAGCGGCCTCCCGTCGCTGCATAGCAAAAAAATATTGAGGGAGATTACCATGAACGTTACGAAAACCCGAATTCTGGCGTTATTGTCAGCCGCCTCCGGTCTGGCGCTCATCGCTGCCGGCGCCTACGCTCAGGACACCGCCCCGGCCCCTGATGCAGCGGCCGATGACTCCCCGGTGATCATCGTCAGCGGCCAGCGCAAGGCGCTGCAGAACGCGCAGCAGATCAAGAAGAACGCCGACCAGATCGTCGATTCGATCACCGCCGTCGATATCGGCGCCCTGCCGGATCGTTCGGTCACCGAAGCCCTGCAGCGTATCGCCGGCGTCACCATCGGCCGCACTAACGAACCCCGCGATATCGACCGCCTGAACGTCGAAGGCTCCGGCGTCATGATCCGCGGCCTGACCTGGGTCCGCTCGGAAATCAATGGCCGTGACTCGTTCGGCGCCAAGAACGGCCGCGCGCTCGGCTGGGAAGACGTCACGCCGGAACTGGCGGCGGGCGTCGATGTCTACAAGAACCCCTCGGCGGAAATCGTCGAAGGCGGCCTGGGCGGCACGGTCAATCTGCGCACCTGGATGCCGTTCGATTCCAAGGGCGACAAGATCGCCTTCTCGGCGGACGCCACCTACGGCAGCCTGCGCAAGGAATGGACGCCCTCGGCTTCTGTCCTGCTGTCCAAGCGTTTCGACACCAAGATCGGTGAAATGGGAATCCTCGTCGATGTGGCCCATTCCGAACTGAAGAGCCGTTTGAACGCCATCGAAGTCGATCCGTACAATGCGCACTCGACCACTACGCAATCATCCTATGATGGCGGCGCGACATTCAACTACAATGGTGACAACTCCATCGCCGGCACGACGGGCACGGTCATGGTGCCAACCGGCGTGCAATACCGGCTGGAAGACCGCGACAAGACCCGTGATGGTGTCTATGGCGCCTTCCAATGGAAGCCGAACGACCAGACCGAAATTTACGCCACCTATTTCGGTTCCAAGGCCCGCCTGATCAACGCCGACCACTTCGCCCAGACCTCGGCTTGCTGTTCGGCGACCAACAATCAGAGCTTTGAAAACCGTCCGGCCACGGGTACGGATTTCACTTTTGATGAAAACGGCAATTTCCTGACCGGCACGATTGTCGATAATGGCGGCGGCGGCAATCAGGTCGCCAACAGCTTCCTGCTTAATCTCGGTACCCGTTACGGCGTCGATGACAGCCAGACCGGCGATTTTTCGACCGGGTTCAAATGGCATGGCGACCGCTGGTCCGTCAGCGGTGACTTCCAGCATGTCGACAGCAAGCGCACCAATACCGACTTCACCGTCTACAACTTCATGACAGCGACGGGTGGCATCGGCCTGGATCTGACGGGCGACCTGCCGGTCATCACCATGGGCGACCTGACCGCGACCCCGGATGTCTTCAGCCTTTATGCGGCGATGGATCATTCGGAAATCGACAAGGCGCGTCAGAATACGCTGAAGTTCGATGCCGGCTATGATTTCGACAGCGATTTCTTCCGCTCGGTCAAGTTCGGCGTCCGCGCCACGGACCGGTATTCGATCCAGCGCGACAGCGGCTATAACTGGAATGCCATCGCGGCGCCGTGGGCCTTCACCGGCCAGACGGCGACGGCCGGTTCGTTCCCGGAAAACCAGGAAATCGTCAACTTCTCGAACTTCTTCGGTGGTGACGTGGCGGCCCCGCCGTCGCTGTGGATGCCGACCATGAATCTGGCGCAGAGCACGACCGCCACGGCGGAATATCTGCAAAAGCTGTGGTTCACGCCGAACCTGGGCAGCAATCTCGCGGCCTATCCGGAATTCACCTACGGCCATTATTGCGAAACCTGCGGTAACGGCACCGTGCCGGACTGGGGCCAGGGCGCAAGCGCGGGGCAATACAGCCCGTTCGCCGACGGCAGCCTTGCCGGCTATATGTGGATCTGGAATGCGGTGAACGCCGGTTCGACGACGCCGAGCGATGGGTCGTTCTGGCAGGCCTTCAACGGCAATTACGACTACGCCCCCACTTCGACTTCGGGCCTGGGCACCAATCTGCAACGCGAACGCACCACGGCTGTCTACGGCATGCTGCGTTTCGGTCATGACACCCTGTTCGGCCGCGGACTGGAATGGGACGGTAATTTCGGCATCCGCGCCGTCAAGACCGACACCAATTCGAGCGGCCTTGGCCACATCGCGTCCCTGACCAACACCACGGGCGACACCTCGGCCTTCTCGTCGGCGGCCCTTCAGGCCCTGCTGTTCGCCGATGGCTCCAACGTCAAGAGCGTGTACAAGAACAGCTACACCAACGTTCTGCCGAGCCTGAACCTGCGCTTCAAGCCGCGCTCCGACATGGCCATCCGCTTCGCGGCGGCCACCTCGATCGTGCGTCCGGATTTCTACCAGTTGCAGCCGTCCTTCACCATGTACGGCACCTATCAGCAGCGCGCGGCGACCGAGGCGGATGGTGTTTACAACCAGGCGGAAGGCCATAACTACACGGCTCAGGAGCTGGCGGATGCCGCCGCCGAAGGCAATACGGTCATGTACAACACCGGCGCCGCCTTCAGCTTCTATTCGGGTAATCCGAACCTGAAGCCGATGAAGGCGACCTCGTTCGACCTGTCGTATGAATGGTACATCAAGCCCGGCTCGATGCTGTCCTTCGGTCTGTTCGACAAGGAAATCTACGACTACATCCAGAGCGACCTGGCCTCACTGCAGATCACCAACAACGGCGTCACCGAAACCGTTGTCGGCACGATCCCGCAGAACCACGGCCACGGCAAGATCACCGGCATCGAGTTCCAGAACACCTTCTTCTATGACTTCCTGCCGGGTGCCTTGAGCGGCTTGGGTACGGATGTGAACTTCACCATCCTGTCCACCAAGGGGACGCAGAACACCTCCGGCAACGTCTTCGACGCCGCCCAGATCGGTTCCTCGAAACTGCAACTGCCGCTGGAGCAACTGTCGCGTTATTCGTACAACTTCACCCTGATGTACAACAAGTACGGCATCGACGCCCGCCTGGCCTACAACTGGCGCTCGCGCTACCTGATGTCGGCCTCGGCTTCCAACGTCCAGGCCCCGGCCTATATGGAAGACTACGGCCAGCTTGACGCCTCGCTGCTCTACAGCCTGAACAGCAACTTCAAGATCGGCATTCAGGCCGTCAACCTGCTGGACACCAAGAACGTCATCTCGATCGACGAGCGTGACAACTGGTACTACGGCACGCAGGGCAATATGAGCCAGTCGCTTATCTACAAGCACAACTGGACCGTGGCCGATCAGCGCGTCTCCCTCGTGCTGCGCGGCAGCTTCTAAAGCCTATAACCCGGCCGCTCTTTATGAGGGGCCGGGTTCGATGCAAAGCTCAGTCGCCCTGCGATCCGACAAGCCCTGCCGCCTCCGAGGCCGGCAGGGCTTTTTTATTGGCCGCCGCCAGCCAGGAGAGGGGCGGCTATGGTCCGGTTACGGCGCGATGAAATCGTCGCCTTTGCCGGCCTTGGCTTCCTGTTCCAGCAGGATACGATCCTTGTCGGTGACGAAGCCGTCCTTATCGCGGTCCTGGCGCTCGAACATTTTCACGCCGGAAGCGAGATATTCGTTGTAATCGATCAGGCCGTTCTTGTCGGTATCGAGCACGCCGAAGCGCACATGAGCTTGACGTATCTGGCGCTGCTGCTCTTCCAGACGCTTTTCGGGATCGGCGATCTGGCTGAGTTTCAGCATCAGCCGGCCCTCGAATTCACTGACATATTCGATTTCGGTCAGGCCGCCGCTTTCATCGAAATCAGCCTTCATGAAACCGACCTGGCGGCCGGCCTTCAGCTCGGCCATGGACACCTTGCCGTCGCCGTTGAGGTCCTGTTCCTCAATGAAGGTGGTGATGGAATGGGAGGCCGCGTGGGCCAAAGGCGCCGCCGCCAGCAGCGGCAGGGCGAGCAGGGCAAGGGGAAGGGAGGTTTTCATGATGATACCTTGTTTTTCGGCCTTATTGCGGGAGGACTTCGAGGGTGAGGGTGGCGGTGTTGCTGAGCCACAGGCCGGGCGTATCGGGTGAAGCGCGGCGCACACGCGTCTGGATCAGGTAAAGACCGGCCTTCGGCGGCGTGAAGCTGGCCTGACCGGACGCATCGGTTTGCAGAATGACAGGGGCGGATTTCCCGCTATAGGTTTCGCCATCGGCGATCACGGTGACTTCGGCCGCCAGCCCCTTGCTGTTTTCGCGCACGGCCAGTTTGAACGGTTCGCCGGCATAGGCGTCATAGGGCGCGGTGACCGGATGGATTTCAACGCCCGGTTCGGTGGTGATGTCGTGCGGCGCGGGCTTGCCGTGGCTGACATAAACATCGGCGCGGGTAATGCTGCGGACATCGACGGCGGTTTCACCGGGATTGAGCGTTCCGCCGTTTTCGAGGAAGCGCACCTGCCCGTCCTTGACCGCCGCCTTGGCCACGCGGCCCTGGCGCACGCCGGAAGTGATCAGATAGGTGCCGTCCTGTGTCAGCGGCACTTCGAGGAAGGTGGCGTCGGACAGGCTGGCGGCGGGCGTGAGCGGCACCACCTGACCATCGGGCGCCACGGCGTGGAAGGCGTCCGACTTCATGGCCACGTCCGGGCGCAGATCACCCTCGGCGAAAGAGGCCTCGACCGTAACGTGGGTGCGCTTGCTGTCCGGCGTGAAGGTATTGGGTTTCAGGTAGGGTGAATGTGCCAGGGCGGGCGCGGCGAACAGGCCGGCTATCGTTACGGCAAGCAGGCTGGTCCTCAGATGATGTGACATGGTGTGTATGAATCCCCTTCGGTCTGTGGCGGAAATGTCAGGTTTCAATACTGCGAATGATTCTTGTTTGCAATAGTGTTGACATTGTGTTTGCTATCGTTAATGAGAATTATTCTCATATATTGACCGGCATAACCGGCACAACCCTTTTTTTGCAATCTGAGGAGTTTTGGGATGTCCCCCTTTAAACACGCACGTCTGATGGCGACCACAGCGCTGGCGGTATGCCTGCTGTCCGCGCCGGTTTTCGCCCAGGAAACGACCGAAAGCGCAGGTAATGACGCCACCACGCAATTGTCGCTGGGCAAGATCGTCGTCTCGACCGGCAAGGAGAAGGTGGCCATCGATACGCCGCAATCGGTGACCGTGCTCGATCAGGAAGATATCGACAATGCGCAGGCGGGCACGGTGGGCGACCTGCTCGAAGACGTGGCCGGGGTGGATGCCGCCGGTGGCGTGTCGTCGCTGGGACAGGGGCTGAATATTCGCGGCATGGGCACGGCGCTGTCCGAATCCGACAGCCGTGTCGTCTTCACCATCGATGGCGTGACCAAGTTCTTCGAGGGTTACCGCATGGGCAGCCTGTTCACCGATCCGGAACTCTACAAGCGGGTTGAAGTGCTGCGTGGTCCGTCCTCTTCCACCGTCTACGGCACGGGCGCGTTGGCGGGTACGGTCAATTTCACCACCAAGGACGCCTCCGATTTCCTGAAAGGCGATGACCGCTTCGCCTTGCGCACCAAGGCCGGTTACGTCAGCAATGGCGACGGTACGCTGGCCTCGGTGATCGCCGCCCTCAAGCCGACTGAAAACCTCGACCTGCTGATCATGGCCAACAGCCGCAGTTCGGACGATTATCAGGACGGTAACGGCGATACGGTTTCCCCGTCGCAGGCGTCGGGCGCCTCGGCCCTGGTCAAGACGCGCTATTATATCGGCGGCGACCGCCAGCACAGCCTCTGGGCCTCGGCGCAGAAATGGCGCAGCGATTCCTGGCAGATGTACGACCAGCAGGCCGCCGCCTTCCCCAGCATGGTGCGCCGCCAGACCGAGGATACCAACTATGTCATCGGCTATGACAACGGCTTTGCCGGCAATGACTGGCTGGATCTGAAGGCGCAGATCGCCTTCGACGAATCGGCCACCGACCAGACCGATAATGAGTTCTCACCCGGTTCGCTGGGCTACAGCTCGCAATATACCTACAAAACCGTCCAGGCGAAGATCGAGAACGTCTCGACCTTCAAGACCGGCCCGCTCGATCACTTCCTGACCGTCGGCATCCAGACCTATGATCAGCAACGCCGCAATCCGCGCTACAGCCTGACCGGCACGGTCACCAATGGCGCGACGACCCATCCGGAAGGCGATATGAACCGCGTCAGTCTCTATGTGCAGGATGAAATCCTGGTCGGCGACAAGCTGACCCTTATTCCCGGTGTCCGCTACGACAAGTCGAAGCTGAAACCGGGCGCCGGCACCTATGTCGTCGGCTCCACCGGCACGCCGTCGGATGTCGATCTCGATGCCGTTTCGCCCAAGCTGGCCGTGCTCTATGCCGTGACTTCGCGCATCAATGTCTTCGGCTCGCTGTCGCATACCGAGCGCCTGCCGATCCTCGATGAGATCTACACGCGCGGCGCGGCTCAGACCATCAGCCTGAACCTCAAGCCGGAAGTCTCGGAAAACAAGGAAATCGGCGCTTCCTATGCGCAAAGGGGCCTTTTCACCGGCAATGACGCGCTGAACCTGAAACTGACCGTGTATCAGAACGATTTCACCAATCTGATCACCCGCACCTCGAATACGGCGGCGGCCTATACCAATGTCGGCGAGGCGCGCTATGCCGGCGCGGAAGTGGAGGCCGAATACGCCGCCCGCCGCTTCTATACCCGTGCGGCCTATTCGACCGTCAATGGCTATAACAAGCTGACCGGGATCGCCTTCAACACCATCCCGGCGGAGCAACTGAACCTGACGGCGGGCTGGGTTGTGCCGGAGTGGAATCTGTCCCTCGGCTGGCGCGGAGAATTCGCCGGCCGCCAGAACGCCTATTCCGCCACGACCGGCGCCGTGTCCTCGACCACCGATTCCTATGACGTTCATAACCTGTTCCTGACCTGGCGGCCGCAAAGCGGTGCCTTGGAAGGGGTCGATGTCCGCCTGAACTGGGACAATATCTTCGATCTCTACTATCAGCCGCACCTCAGTTACCTGCCGGCAGCGGGCCAGACGGTGCGTGTCACGGTCGGCAAGACGTTTTAAATTCCATGGCATCGCCCGGAAATATCATGTGGGCGACCGGAGGCTCCGTTCTGATCAACGGAGCCTTTCTTGCCATACTGGTCTTTACCCTGCCGCAGACGAAGCCACCCGTGGCGGAAATGGCCATGACTGTTTCGCTGGTCGGACGAACGCCTGAGGCGGAGGCCGTTGAGACTGCCGAACCGCCTGCCCAGACGCCTGTCCGGTCACCGGCTTCATCCGAACCTGTTACCTCCGCGGCGACCTCAAAGGCTCAGACGCAGGCCGAAACCCAAACCCAGACTCAGGCAGAAGTCCAATCGCCGGCTTCATCGGCTGAATCCGCACCGACAACCCCACAGGTCGCGCCGGCCACCTCATCCGTTGGCGGGCAACCGGCTGCGCGGGGTCATCCGGCTCCGGCGTCTCCGCAGCCGGCGGCTTCCCGGTCCAGCGCTCCGGCCGCCAACGGCAATCCGAAAGCGGCGGCCGGTTATGCGGCGAAGGTGCGGCTGCATCTGGAAAACTTCAAGGTGTATCCGCCCCAGGCCCGGCGGCGACATTTGCGTGGCGTGGTGATGCTGGCCTTCACCATCGACCGGCAGGGCCGCGTCCTGTCGGGGCGAATCGCAAAGACCTCCGGCGCAGGCGAACTCGATCAGGCCGCGCTGGACATGCTGGCCGCCGCGCAACCCTTGCCGGTCCCGCCGGCGGAAGTCACGGGCGAGCGCATAGCCATGACGGTTCCGGTCGAATTCGGCCAGACGGATTAGCCAGACGGATCAGCCAGATGGATCAGAAGGCCAGTTGCAGGCGGGTGTGGGCGGTTATGTCACCGGGGCGGACCAGGCCGCTGGGCGCCAGCGCGGCGGCGGCGTCGATCCTGAGCGCCACATGAGAAATCAAGCGGATGCTGGCGCCGATGCCGGCCGAGGCCAGGCCGATTTCGCTGCGGGCGAAGTTGTCCCGGCCATAGCCCAGGTCGGTGAAGGCGTAAGGATCGATCGAACCGTTCCCCCAGATTTGACCCTGCATGTGCAATTCGTTGCGCAGGATCAGGGCGGTATCGGCCGCGCCGCTGTCCAGGCTGTAGCCGCGCACCAGCCAGGTGCCGCCGACACCGGCCTGTTCGGTACGGGGCAGGGCCACCGGCGTGAACTGGCCGAAGATCTGCGTCTTCAGGCTGAGGGTATCGCCTAACCGTGTGAGCCGGTCGTAGCTGCCGGTCAGGTAGGTGTAGGTGGCGCCGGGCAGGCGGCCCTGCGAATAGAGATACATCTGTTCGGCGCTGTTGCCGTCGCTGATATTGCCCGGACTCATATGCAGGGCCAGGTCCCAGTTCGCGGCGCCGGCCGCATCGGAGGCCGCATGATGCAGACCGGCGTAGAACTGATACACATCCACGGAAACGTCATAGATATCGATGCCGCTGAAATAGGTGGTGCCGGTCTGGTGGCGCGCCTCGATGCCGAAGCGTATATCCGTCAGGCCGCGATCGTCATAAAGCTTCGACAGGGCCGTCCGGTAGCCGATGCTGCCTTCCGTCGCCTTGAGGCGCACGGCGAAGGGGTCCGTGGCCTGCCAGGTGGTGACCGTATCGGCCGTGGCTTCGATCAGGCCGCGCCGCCCGACCGGAAGGGTATAGTTCAGGGCGAAGCTGCGGTAATGCGGATCGTTTTCCCCCGCCAGGGCATCGCGCGAAGCGGTCGCCTGCGCCGACAGCACGCTGTCATGGCCCAGCAGATTACCCACCGCGCCGCCGATGAAGTAACGGTCGAAGCTGGTCGAGGGCGAGCCGTCATTGCTGTAGCCGCCATAGGCCTGCCAGGGCTTGGTCTTGCGCACGGTCATCTGCATGTCGCTGGCGCCCAGGGTCTGCCCCGGCGTGAAGGCGGCCTGCACCTGGCGGAAGGGATAGCGGTTCAGGCCGTTCAGGTCATAGGTCAGTTCGCGGGCATTGATCGCATCGCCGCTTTCCAGGGCCACGCGTGACCGCACATAGGCGGCTTCGCGGTCCGAAGCGCCCTTTACCGAAATGTCTCCGGCATGGAATTCGATCACCCGCACCTGGAGGACGCCGCCGTCGATTTCCTGCTCCGGCGTGGAGAGGGAAACGAACGGATAGTTCAGGTCGCGGTAGTCCTGGGCGACAGCGGCCTCGATCTCGGCGATCAGCTTGCGCGAAAGGGTCTGGCCGAGAAAGGGCTGCAGGCGCTGGCGCAGGTCGGCCTGTACGGCGTCGCCGCGCAGGCGTTCCACCGTGCCGACAGTGATGCCGGTGGAAATATCGCCGTGAACGGCTTCGTCCGCTCCCAGCAGGACGATGGATTGCAGGGCCGGCCCGATCGGCGTGGCGTCCTGGTCGTTCGGCACCGCATTGGGGGTAACCAGCGCCTTGGTCGTGACCTGCGGCGTTTCCGGCAGGTGGCGCTCGATGACCTGGGCGTGCGCCGGGAGGGCCGTAAGCAGCAGGGGGGACAGGCAGACGGCGGTCAGGCGGAGGTTTTTGATAAGGGACATATTTTTATTGGCTCAGGAAGCTGACATAGCTGGAGAAGGTCTGGTTGCCCGGATAGGGCTGGTTGGTACAGGCGCTGCCATCGGCACAGGTGGTGGACGATGAGCTGTTGTGACCCGTATCGGGATCGGCCGCGTCCGGATTGCCGGCGCCGGCATTGCCGCCGGATGTTCCGGCATCACCGCCATTCGCGCTGGACGCGCCATCGTCTGAGCCGGTGTTGTCCGTGAAGGCGGATGATGTCGCGGGCGGAGGGGTAAGGCTGCTCTGGACCGGATTGACGACCGGCTGATTCTGCATGGCCGCCGTGGTGATGGTGAACTTCGCGCCGGTGAAGGTGACGTCGTAATTATCCGAAGCCGCCAGCGATCCCTGGGTGATGGCGTAGTTGCCGGGATTTTCGCCTGAGGCGCGGACCAGGCCGCCATTGATCGTGTCGTCACCGGCCAGGCTGCCCAGCGTCATCTGCCAGGTCAGAAGCGGATCGGCGCTGCCGGCGATCTTTCCGGCATCATCCGCGGCGATGGTGAGCGAACGTTTGTCGATCACGCCGATGGTTCCGGTGGCCACGGTGTTGACGGTATAGTTGCCGGCGTCGTCACCGGTCAGGCTCAGGCCGGAGACGTTGACCGTCTTGCCCGTGCCGGCGTTCTTGTCGGCGTAATGGGCTGAGGCGGAATTGTTCAGCGTCACCTTGTCCGCGCCGATAACGCCGGACAGGGTATAGTTGGCGCTGGTCAGCGTGGCGTCCGTGGTGGCGTCGTAGGTCTTCCCGGCCGTGCCTGTCAGTCCGGCGATCAGGGTGGCCTTGCCGATGGTGCCGGAAGCGGTTTGGGTCGTGACGGTGTAGTTGCCGCCATTGTTGCCATCATTGACGACATAGCCGCCATTGACAGCCAGGGTGCGCGATCCGGCGTTCTTGCTGTCATAGGATTGCGACAGGCCTGTCACCGTGTCCGAACCTTGCAAACCGGAGACGCTGACCGTTCCGCCGGAGGAGGTGGTGGCGTCGTAGGTCTTGCTGCCGGTTACCGCCGCCAGGGTTAGGTTTGCTTTTTCGATGGTGCCGGAAGCGGTTTGGGTCGTGACGGTGTAGTTGCCGCCATTGTTGCCATCATTGACGACATAACCGCCATTGACAGCCAGGGTGCGCGATCCGGCATTCTTGTTGTCATAGGATTGGCTCAGGCCTGTCACCGTGTCCGAACCTTGCAGGCCGGAAACGCTGACTGTTCCACCGGAGGAGGTGGTGGCGTCGTAGGTCTTGTTGCCGGTCACCGCCGCCAGGGTCAGGGTGGCTTTGTTGATCACACCGACCGCACCGGAGGCCGAACTGTTGACGGTATAGTTGCCGGCGTCGCTACCCGACAGAGCCAGGCCGGAGACGTTGACCGTCTTGCCCGTGCCGGCGTTCTTGTCGGCGTAATGGGCTGAGGCGGAATTGTTCAGCGTCACTTCGTCCGCGCCGATAACGCCGGACAGGGTATAGTTGGCGCTGGTCAGCGTGGCGTCCGTGGTGGCGTCGTAGCTCTTCCCGACCGTACCCGTCAGTCCGGCGATCAGGGTGGCCTTGTCGATCGCGCCAACCGCGCCGGAGGCCGAACTGTTGACGGTATAGTTGCCGGCGTCGCTACCCGACAGAGCCAGGCCGGAAACGCTGACCGTCTTGCCCGTGCCGGCGTTCTTGTCGGCATAGTGGCCTGATACGGGATTGTTGAGTGCGACGTTGTCAGAGCCGAATACACCCGACAGCGCATAGTTGGCGTTGGTCAGCGTGGCGTCCGTGGTGGCGTCATAGGTCTTCCCGACGGTGCCCGTCAGGCTGGCCACCAGGGCGGCCGGCGTGATGGTCAGTGTGCCGGTCCCGTAGCTGAAGCCGTAATTCTCATCCGAAACCAGCGTGCCTGAGGCCGTCAGGTTGTAGCTGCCGACATTTTTGCTGCCGGCGGTCAGGCCGCTGACCGAACCGGTCAGGGTGTCCGCCGTCTTGTCCGCCGTGCTCAGATAGCCGCTGAGGCTGTAGCCGGTTGTTTGCACCGTGCCGTTATAGACCAGGCTTTGCGAATCCGGTGTGACCGCGAGCGTGGGCGCATAGCCGGTGACGAAGCGGTTGCCGCTGTTCGGCGCCGAGGCAAAGGTGCCCGTCGAGAAGTCGAAGGCGTCGTTATAGTAGGCCTTGCCGTTCAGGTCGCCGAAATCATTGCCCGTCGCCAGAGACGATGCGTCGCCGTGCGCCTGCGTGTAGACCAGCCAGCGGCCATTGGTTGCCGTCAGGGCATTGGCGCCGGCCTCATTCACGAAGGCCCCGTCCGCCGCCACGATAATGGCGTCCCCGCCGGCGTCGCTCGTCAGTGAGCCATTATTGGCGATGGTGATATCGCCGCCCGCCTGAAGTCGCAGCGCATTGCTGGCGCTCATGGCGGTATCGACGGTGAAATCAGAAGCCGCGAAGATTTTTGTCGTCTCCGGTTGCAGGGAGCCGATGGCCGTCAGGTCGAAGGTTGACATCATCGACGTGGCAAGGCCGCTCATGCTGGTGTCATGCGTATAGGCCGCGAAGACGCCGGAGGTGATGTTGAAATCGGTGACATCGCCGTCCGTCAGGGTGGGCGCGTCGGTATAGGTCACGCCGCTGACCGCCGTGTCGCCGCTGAGCGTCAGGGTGGCGCCGAGTTTGGTGGAACTGTCCGCCGTATTGCCCGGAACGATGATATAGTAATAGCCGTTGGCGCCGCTGGTTGCGGCATAACCGGTCAGCAACGAGCCGCCGGTATAGACGCCGACACTGGCCCCCGTGGCGCCGGTGCCGTCGGCATTAAACGCATAACCGCTGATCTTCTGGTCCGGGGTGATGACGCCGAAGGCCGTCAGGTAAGGATAAAGTGTCGCCGATGTGCCCCAGACGGTGGAATCGAAGCCGGACGGCAGGGTGCCGGATTGCAGTTGCGCCGTGGTCAGGCCGATCGCGCCGCCGTTGCTGTCCGACATGCCGGTGGTTTCGGCGTCGTAATAACCATTGGTGATGGAACCATAATTGTATCCGATCAGACCGCCCGCATAGCCGGTATTGTTGACGTCGGTAAGCGCCGTGACAAGGCCGGTGGCGTAGGCATTGGTGATGGTATTGTAGTTTTCACCGACAAGCCCGCCGACCCAATAGCCGGTGACGGCGCCGGTGGCATAGGCATTGGTAATGGTGCCGTCATTTTCACCGACTAGGCCGCCGACGTATCCATAGTAATAGCCGTTATTCGTTGAAACAGTGGTTACCGAACCGGTGGCGTAGGACTGCGAAATCGTGCCGCCATTGTAGCCGGAAAGCCCTCCGGCATAACCATTGACATCCAGTGAGGCTGTCGAATAGCTGTTGCTGATCGTACCCGTCAGGTTGACGCCGACCAGACCGCCGTAAAAAGTGCCGCCGTAATAGTTGTTATTGCTGTCATCGGCCGTGATGCTGCCCGTCGAATAGACGTTTTTGATCGTGCCCGTATTCCAGCCCGTCAACAGGCCGCTATATCCGCCATAATAATAATTGTTATCATAATCCACTGTCAGCGTGGCATTGAGCAGGCCCAAGTCACGAACGGTACCCGAAATCGTACCGATCATGCCTATATTGCCGTAATAGCCGCTGTTATCGGTAATCATTGACAGGTTCGAGATGGTATTGCCAAGTCCGGTAAAGGTGCCGCCCAGGGATTGCACGACGTAATTGCTGTAGGTCGTGCCCGTCGCGTCGATCGGCTTGGCCAGGGCGTAATAGCTGCCGCCGCCGTTTTGCGCCGTCAGGTCGCTCAGGCTGTAGAGCAGGGTATAGGCATTGCCGTCGATGGCCAGGCTGCCGCCCGATCCGGTATACTGGATCGACTTGCCCGTGGCGAAACTGTAATCGCCGCCCGTGCCGCCGTGATTGGTGGTCAGGACCAGCCCGCCGGTGCCGGCAATCGTGACATTGGCGTTGATATTGATGCCGTGATAAGCGTCCAGAGTCAGGGTGTTGCCCGAAGACCAGGTGATATCGGAGGTGAGGGTGATGTCGCCTTGCCCCACGCTTTGCACGCCCGGCCCCGATGTCGTGGTGTCGGTGGTTTGCAGGGTGACATTGGTGGTGGCCAGATTGCTTGAGATGGTCGAGGCCGCAGCCAGGCCCACCGTCAGGTCGTAGGGATCGACCAGCCACTGGCCGCTTTTGCCGCCCGCCGCCGAGGTATCGATGCGCGCGCCGTCGAAATCGACCGCCGCGCCGGAGGTTTCCACCCATCCGCCATTGCCGGAGGCGCTGCCGCCCCGCGCCAGGGCGGTTCCCGCGAAGATCAGCTTGCCCGTGGCCATATCGGCGATCGCATTGACCGTGCCGCCCTTGCCGTTCACCGCCGTGGCCGAAGCGTCCAGCGTGGCGTCGGCCGCCACCCGGACCAGACCGCCCGTGACCGTGATCGCGCCGCCATTACCGTCTGTATCCGTCGCCGCCAGCATACCGCCGGAGATATCGACCGACCCGTCCGCGCCGGCCGTCAGCCATACCTTGCCGCCTTTTTCCGATACGCCGGTGGCGCGGATCACGCCCGATGTATTGCCGGCCAGCGCATAGATATTGCCGCCTTCGGCACGTAGTTCGGCCGCCGCCGCCGCGATGGCGCCGTCATTGGTCGCGGCACTTTCCGAACCGCCGGTGACGATCAGGAATTTGCCGTCATCGACGCTTGAATCGCGCATGATGATCTTGCGGCCCGCCAGCAGGCCCGCCGTACCGTTCGCCGCGTCGATCTCGCCGCTGTTTTGCACGGTCACGGCCATCAGGGCCACGTCGCCACCCAGGGCGCCGATCTTGCCGAGATTGACCACCGAGGCCAGCGAGGAGCCTGAGAAGATCTGGTCGCCGCCATTGAGGAAATTGGCGTTCGATATATCCAGCGCCGAGGCGACGAAGCTACCGCCGACATTGACCACACCGGTCTTGCCGATGATCACGCCATTAGGGTTGATCAGATAGACCGAGCCGGTAGCGTTCAGCCGTCCGTCGATGGTGGAGAGGTTGCCACCGGTGACACGGTTGAGCGTCGCGCCGTTACCGTTGTTGAAGGTGACCGCGCCACCCTGGCCGATGGAGAAATCCGTCCAGTTGATGATCGCCTTGTCGGATGACTGGCTGATCACCGTCTGGCTGCCCGAACCGTTGATCGTTGCCGTGCCCGCGATCACCTGACCGCCCGAAGGCATGGTTGTCTGCGCCAGGGCCGTTTGTGCCAGGGCCTGGCCGGATAATAATATACCGCTCATCAGGAGGGTGGTGGTCAGGAGCTTGGTGCGGGTGTGGGCGTAGGTGCAAAAACGGGCTTGCATGGAATAATCCTGAAACATGAACCCCGCCGGGCGTTTTGCACCGACGGGTTAGGCAGGCGCCTTTCATCGTTGCAAAAAACAACTATGGCGCCCTGCCTGATGTAACGGATCAGGCTTAATAAGGCATAAATTATGCTAAACGGCCGGAATAAAAAAACGCGCCCGGCTGACAGCTGCGCCGATTGCCGTTTGCTTGATCGCCGGCATCAAGATCTGAAGATAAAAATGGCCCGCCCTGGAAAAACCGGGGCGGGCCATTTGAGTTTAAACAGGCATGGCTCTCTAGAAGCGGTAGCTCATGCCAAGCTTATAGGAAGCGCCGTACCGGTAATAGCCCTGCGGCAGCAAGGGATTGCCGTTTATGCTGTAGGTATTGGCCTCGTCGAGCAGATTCTGGCCCTCCAGGGTGATGTCCAGATGATCATTGATCTTGTACGAAGCGTGCGCCGTCACCCAGGTGATCGGATCGGCCTGTTCGTTATAACCGGCGCCAAGCACATTGGTCGCCGTGACAAAGCCATCCGTATGGTCGCCGGTCAGGCTGAGCGACACCGGGCCGTGTTCATAGAACAGCCCCAGCGAATAGACCGACGGGGCGATGCCTTCGAGCGGACGTTCCTCGTCACCGACAAAGCTCGTGGACCAGTTGCGCGTATATTGCGCGCGTATGCCGAAGCCGTTTTCGAGGAAGTGCTGGAGGCCGATTTCGATGCCGCTCACCTTGGCGTAATCGCCATTGATCGGACGGCTGACATTGAACAGGTAACCGGCCACGCCGATATCCTGACCGGGTTCCCAGCTACTGGTGATCTGGTCTTCGATATGCTTGTGGAAGGCCGCGAAATTCAGGATCGAGTTCTTGCCGAAATACCATTCCAGCGAGGCGTCGAACTGATCGGCGGAATAGGGCCGCAGGTTGGCATTGCCGCCGTAGATTTGCGTGAACTCGCCCCATGAGACGCTTTCGGTGGTGTTGGTGGGCGCCAGCATTTCGACCGAAGGCCGCGCCATGGTGCGTGCGGCGCCGAGGCGCAGGCGCAATGTCTCCGTGATGCGGTAGTTGAGGTTGGCCGATGGCAGCAGATAGGTGTGTTCGCTGTCCTGCGTCACCGAGGTCGGATCGGCATAGACGGCCGTGTAGTTGAAGGCGCCGTTCTCGATGATCTCAAGGATTTTCGCATCCCACGCCTGGGCGGTGGTCTGGGTTTGCACGACCCGCAGGCCGATATTGCCGCTCCAGCGCTCGCCGGCGAGATTGGCCTGCACGAAGCCGGCCCAGGTCTTTTCACCGACACGATAGCTTTGCAGCGGATTCCATACCGGCGCCGCGTCCGCATATGAATAAGGCTCTTCATCGGGGCGCAAGTGGCCGTCGTAATTGGCCAGCGCCTGCTCGTAGGCCGGCACATCGAACGCCAGGAAGGTGCGCGGGAAATTGCCGGGGACCTCGCTCATGAAATTGGGCAGGGTGAAGCTGTGCGAGATCACATTGCCGCCCAGATCGCCGACATTGATCGCGTAATCGCCGGAATAGTAATCGGCGCCGCCGGTCAGCGAATTGTTGATCAGGTCGCGTGATTTCTTGCGGTCGGTATAGGTGACGCCGAATTGCAGGCTTTCAAACCAGGATTTGCCGACGGCCCACTTGCCGGCGAACGAGGCGCCATTGATTTCATCATCGATATTGTCGCCTTCAAGCGAGAAATAGTGCGTGTTGAAATCGGCGTCGGTGAATTCGCCGTTGGCAAGGCCGCTGGCCAGGTCGCGGCCATCATCGAAATTGACGGTGACGCTGGGGACATAGGCGCCGGTCAGTTCGATATGGGCCGTATTCGGCTGGTTCATGCGCAGCACGACATAGCTGTCCTGCCCGCCGGAATGGCGCGAAGAGGTCGAGCGATAAATGTCACCCGTGAGGGTCAGTGTATCGCTTACCCGCCACTCGGCATTGGCGCCGAACAGGTCGGTTTCGACAACGCGGTAGGAGGTCTGGTTCAGCAGTTCCGGATTCATCCGCAGTTCCGGATCGGGATTGTCCATATCGAAGCTGGTGACGATGCCGTTCTGGATGACCATGTTGGACCAGCGGTCAGGCGCGAAGAGCGGATAAAAGGACTGCTGATAGCCGACCTGCGGCGAATCGAGTTTCGTCGTCAGGCCATCGACGACCAGGCGGAAATTGTCGTTCGGCCGCCATTCGACCTTTGCCGTGAAAGCGCTGCGCTTCTTCTGCTCCAGGATCGAGCCGACGCGGAACTGGCCCGGACCGATAAGGCCGTATTCGTTCTCGTCGAGTTCGCCATTGCCGTTCGGGTCGATATTGCCGCCCCAGGCATTGCCGTAGAGCCAGCTTTCGTCGTTCGGATCGGGGTTGCGTGTCCAGCCGCCGTCATTTCCGGCCACATCGGTGCGGTCATCGCGTTTTTCGAGGACGACGCCGAACAGTACACCCAGCTTGTCATCGGCGAAGGTGTTGCTGTAGACGCCCGACAGCTTTTGTCCGTCGAGTTCGGACATCTGGTTGCGGTCGCCTTCCAGGCGCAGAATGCCGTGCTGGCCGCGCTTGTCGAACGGACTGGCGGAGCGCAGATTGATCAGGCCGCCGATGGCGCCTTCGGTCAGCGAGGCTTCCGCCCCCTTGATGACATCGGCGCCGCTGATGACATCGGACGGCAGTACGTCATAGGCGAAGTCGCGGCCCGCGCCGTCGGTGGCCAGAATCCGGCCGTTGAAGGTGGAGAGCGTGTATTCCGGCCCCAGGCCGCGAACGCTGACCTTCTGACCTTCGCCGCCAGCCGTGCGCGAAATCGAAACACCGGTGATGTGACTGAGCGAGTCGGCCACATTGTCATCGGGGAACATGCCTAGTTCCAGCGCGCTGATGGAGTCCTGCACGGTTGTCGCGTTGCGCTTCAGGCTGACCGCGCGCGCCACGCTGCCGCGCACCCCGACAACGATGATTTCCTGTGTGGGTTCGTCGGCGGCAGGGGCCGGATCGGTGGAAGACGCGTCCTGAGCGCTGACGTGGGAAGCGGCTGCCAGGGCTATCAGGGCGGCGCTCGAAACAAGCCATTTGCGTTTCATCTGTATGGTTGGCATCTGTTAGTCTCCATATTTACGGCGCGCATGGACGGCGCTCGTTCCCTTATGTTGCGATTTATGTACGCTTTTGATTTTGTGTCCACATTATCTTTCGTTTTATATGTCAATCGCAACAAAAAAGAAGCAAATTTGACACAGGTTTGTTCCAGGCGAATGGCGTTCGCGCATCTGAAACAGGTTGGCCAGGTTGAACTTCCGCGGCATTTAAGGGATAAGCGGCATATTGAAACGAAACTGATGGATTCGGGGACCGAAACAAAATGGCCGAAGGTTCGGTAAAATTGACGCGCGATACCTCGGAGCGCCGCCGCGAGATCACCGCCATGCTCAAGTCGCGCGGCAGCGTGCAGGTCGTGGCCCTGTCCGAACAGTTCGGCGTGTCGATGCAGACCATCCGCAAGGACCTGCACTATCTCGAAGAGCACGGCATCGCCACGCGCGCCTATGGCGGCGCCATTTCCTCCGAAGTGGTGACGGTCAATGCCGAACCGCCGATCGAGGCCAAGCGGACCAGCCATACCGAAGAAAAGGAACGTATCGGCCGGCTGGCGGCCTCGATGGTGCAGCCGGGTGATTCGATCATGCTTGATTCGGGCACAACGGCGCTGCAAATCGCCCGTTTCCTGCCGGATGAAGAGGATGTCACCGTCGTCACCAACGATTTCGAGGTGCTTTCGGCCCTGGCGCAGAAACGAAAGATAAAGATTGTCATGCTGGGCGGCGAACTGCGCCGCAAGAACATGGCCTTTTACGGCGCGCAGACCGTGGCGGCGCTCGATGAACTGCTGCTCGATAAGCTGTTCCTCGGTGTCGATGGCTTCGATGTCGAACGCGGCATCACCACGCACCATGAACCTGAAGCGCAACTGAACCGCAAGATGGTCGAGACGGCGCGCCAGGTGATCGCCATTACCGACTCATCGAAATTCGGCAAGGTCTGCCTGCACCGGATCATCGACATCAGCGAGATCGACGCCCTGATCACCGATGCCGATGCCCCGGACTTTATCCGCGACGCCTCGGACAAATTGGGTTTCAAACTGCATCTGGCCTAGGTCTGTTTTGCGGCCTCGATGCCGATGAGGATCAGGTCGATGCCGGCAAGGAATTGTACACGGTCATCGTGGGCCGGCAATTGCACCGCCATCCGGCGCATGAATGGATATGCCGCGGGATCGAGCTTCATCCACTGTGCCGCGATATTGTCGAGGAACGCCACGCGGTCTGTTCCGCGCGGCAGGCGGCGCGCCGCTGCCGCATATTGTCCGGCGAGGCCGAGAATATAATTCGACAGCGCGGATGCTGCATTGAATTGCGCCTCTTCCGGCACGCCAGGCGCGTGAAGCTGGTGCCCCATGCGTTCGAATATCCGCATCGCTGCCGGCTGCCAGGGTTCACCGGAAAGCTGTGCGCCCAGCCAGGGATGTGCGTTGATGGTGTCGAATATCTTCAACGCCATGGCGCGGATTGTGGCGTGCGGGTCCGTAGCGCCGGCGCCGGTCAAGGCGCGCGCCATAATATGGTCGGTAGCCGCGGCGAGCAGGGCGGTCTTATCGGCGATATGCCAATAGATGGCGCCGCTGCCCGTGGCGAGATGCTTGGCCAGCGTGCGGAAGGTGAGGGCGCTTTCGCCGTCCTTATCCAGAATGGCGATGGCCGCTTCGACGATCTTTTCCTGCGAGAGGGCATCGCCGCGTCGTGAGGGCGCTTTTGTCATGAAGATATCTTGACAGAATTGGAACAATGTTCCAATTCATATTTGTGGAATGATGTTCCATTTATGTGAAAAAGGATATCCTGATGACAGATATCACCATTATTGGCGCCGGACTGGGGGGCTGGTTCTGGCGCGCGTGCTGCATGTTCACGGCCTCCGGGCAACGCTTTATGAGGCTGAGCCTTCGGCGGAATCCCGTGCTCAGGGCGGTCAGCTCGATATCCACGCGCATAATGGCCAGGTGGCGCTTGAAGTGGCGGGCCTCACCCAGGCCTTCCAGGCGATTATTCACGAAGGTGGCGCGGCATCGCGCGTGCTTGATCAGAATGCGGCGGTGCTTCTGAATGAGCCTGATGATGATAACGGCAGGCGCCCGGAGGTGCTGCGTGGCGACCTGCGGCGCATGCTCATTGCGTCATTGCCGCCTGAGACTATCCGTTGGGGGAAGAAGCTTTCCGGCGTTACAAGCCTCGGTGGCGACCGGCATGAACTGATGTTCACGGACGGGACGACCGCGACGACGGACCTGCTTGTCGGGGCGGATGGTGCCTGGTCGAAAGTCCGGCCGCGCCTGTCAGATGCCAGGCCTGAATATGTCGGGACCACCTTTATCGAGACCTGGCTGTATGATGTCGATACGCGGCACGCCGAGGTCGCCCGGATTGTCGGCAGTGGGGCCATGGCGGCATTGGCGCCGGGAAAGGGCATTACCGCCCATCGTGAGGCAGGCGGGGTGATTCATACCTATGTGCAACTGAACTGTCCGATGGCGTGGAGCGCGGATATCGACTTTACCGATGCGCTTGCGGCGAAAGAGCGGATCGCGGCCGAATTCGACGGGTGGGCGCCGGCGCTTACCGCCCTGATTACCGATAGCGATACCCCGCCCGTGCTGCGCCTGATCCATGCCTTGCCGGACGAACATCGCTGGAATCGCGTGCCGGGCGTGACGCTCATAGGGGATGCCGCGCACCTGATGCCGCCTTCCGGCGAAGGGGCAAATCTGGCGATGCTCGACGGCGCGGAACTGGGAAAAGCGATTGCCAGGCACCCGAACGATGTCGAAAAAGCGCTCGCCGACTACGAGCAGGCCATGTTTATCCGCAGCGCCGCCGAAGCCATTGATGCACGTCGACTGCTGGACATTTTACTGGGGGATCGTGCGCCGTATTCGCTTGTCGATTTCTTCGCCGGCGCCGGGGTTTAGTTCGGATCCGAATATTCCCGCCGGGCGTTGGTGTAGTAGATCTTGTCGATAACAGCCTTGGGCAGGGCGAGGCCTTTCGGATCGGCGGCGATATCCTTGATGTGCTGGGTGCCGCCGGTCGCCAGATAGGTCCAGTCGGATAGCCAGTATTTGTGCGCCTCGCTCCTGAATTCGGCCGGGTCATCGCCCGGATTAAGCGTCAGGTCGGTGCCGTACATGATGCGATCCTGGTACTTGATGAAGAAGTTACGCACCTTGGCGTAATCGCGGGTTGACTGGTACTGAATCTGCGTCATGCGCGCCGCCAGTTCAATATTGGCATTGGGGTAGGTATCGAGGAACTTCGCCGCTTCATCGACACTCCATTCCAGGCTGGCGAAGTGGGCGCCGACGAATTTCAGGTCCGGGTGGCGGGCCACAAACCGGTCGCGCGTCGCCATCAATGCCTCGTAGCCAGGCATCTCCGGATGCAGGTACATGTAATATTCGGGATGCTCCCTGAAATAGGAGCGGTCGTTATCGGTGGTCATCTCGTCCATCGGCAACCAGCAGTTTTTCGGTTCGCCCTGATGGTTGATCACCACCTTGCCGGCGGCGATGATATGCGCGATCACCGGGTCGAAACGCGGATCGTCGATGAAGATCAGTTGCCCCTTTTCATCGCGCTCGATCAGTCCGACATTCTTCCAGATTTTAACGGCCACCGCGCCCTGTTTGAATTCGGAATCAAGCCAGGCATTGGTCTTTTCCGCCCAGCCCGCTTCGGTAAATCCCTTCATGGTAAAGGCGGTGGCGTAGTGAAAATGCACCGGGTCGGCCGTGTGGAATGTGTGCGCGACGGCTGCCTGTTCGGCGAGGGCGGGGAATTCCGGGTAATCGACATTGATGCTGAGAAGCTCGAAACCGTCCGCCTTCGCCTGATCGACAAAGGCCGGATCGGTGACATTGACGTGGACGTGTGAATCGAACTTTTTCACCTTGGCGAAATCCGCCACTGTATAGGCCGGATCGGTGGCGCAACTCCCCATGGCGATCAGTGAGGCACTGACGACCAGGCTCAAAAACAGGCGATGGGTCATATTCCGGCTCCCAAATTCCGAAAAGAAAGAAAACGAAATTCAATGTTTCGTTTTTGTGTCTTTTTGTTTGCCTTTTTAATTTGACTTATGCAAGATTAAAAATGAACCATGCGGAACAGCGGGAGGAGCGACGATGAGAACGCAAAACATGACCAGCCGGCGCGGCGTGCTCAAGCTGTTGTCTGGAACGGTAATAGCTTCCGGGTTGATGGCAACCGCCGGGCGGACACAGAGCGCCTCGATCGCCACGGTCAGCGATTCCGCTATCGCCATCGATTTCGACCTCGGCCTGAACAGCCGCATTATCGCCCGTCAAAACGGCAAGGCTGTCGAACTGACCGATTTCGCGCCATCGGAAACCGTGACCCTGGCTGATGGCAAAGTCATCGATCGTTTCGCCTTTGCCGACAAGAGCCAGAAACCGGTCGCCGATATCCACGGCAAGGGGATCGTGTACAGTGTGCGTGGCGTATCGTCCGAAGGGCTGGAAAAGACAGTCGAAATCGCGCTTTATGACCGCTATCCCGGCTTCGCCATTGCCAAAGTCACCTATCGCAATACCGGCGGCAATGATCTTGATGTCGCCGCCTGGACCTCGCACAGCCATATGCTGAAAGGTACCAGCTTCTGGTCTTTTTCCGGCTCATCGCATGACGATCGCCGCGACTGGGTGCAGCCGGTCAAGGCCGGTTTCGATCAGCCGAATTTCATGGGCATGAATGCCTCCGATTACGGCAGCGGCACGCCGATCGTCGATGTCTGGCGGCCGGATGCGGGGCTGGCGGTCGGCCATATCGAAACAACGCCCAAGCTGATTTCCCTCCCCCTGATCGCCACGGCGGCCGGCGCCGGTGTCGGTATCCGCTATGACCACGCCGCCACGCTGAAATCGGGCGACAGCCTGACCACCATCGATACCTTTGTCAGCGTCCACCGACGTGACCACTACGCCACGCTCGATACCTATCGTCGGATCATGGCCGACTGTGGCCTGGCGGCGCCGAAAGCGCCGGCGGCCTCTTACGAACCCATCTGGTGCGCCTGGGGCTATGCGCGCAACTTTACCGTCGAGGAAATCGAGGGCACCTTCGCCAAGGCCAAGGATGTGGGGCTGAGCTGGGCGGTGCTGGATGACGGCTGGCAGACCTCCGAGGGTGACTGGTATCTCGATACGAAGAAGTTCCCGCGCAAGGACGAAGACATGATCGCCTTCGTCAAGTCGATCAAGAAAGCCGGTTTGCGGCCGCGCCTGTGGCTGGCGCCGCTGGCTGTCGATCCGGGCACCGACCTGCTGCACGATCACACCGATATGCTGCTGCTCGACAGGGATGGCGCCGTGCAGAACGTCACCTGGTGGAACGCCTTCTACCTCTGCCCGGCCTATCAGCCGACGCGGGACTATTACCGTCAACTGATCCGGAAGATCATCGGCGAATGGGGCTTCGAGGGCCTGAAGCTCGATGGCCAGCATATGAATGGCGTGGCGCCCTGCTATAATCCGGCGCACAACCACGCGCAGCCGGAAGATTCGGTCGAGCACCTCCAGGATTTCTGGAAGCTGATTTATGATATGGCGCGTGAAATCAACCCGGATGCGGTGGTCGAATTCTGTCCGTGCGGCACCTCCTACGCCTTTCATAATCTGCCCTATACCAACCATGTGCCGGCCTCCGATCCGCTCAGTTCATGGCAGGTGCGGCTGAAGGGCAAGTCGTTGAAGGGCCTGATGGGGCGCGACGCCGCCTATGCCGGCGATCATGTCGAGCTTTCCGATGGCGGTGACGATTTCGCCTCGACCGTCGGGATCGGCGGTATTGTTTCGACCAAGTTCACCTGGCCGGGACCTGGCCACGAGGCAGGCGAGAATTTCCAGTTGACGCCGGCGCGCGAAGTGATGTGGCGCAAGTGGATTGGACTCTACAAAAAGCACATGCTTTCCACCGGCCAGTATCGCGGCGAGCTTTACGATATCGGTTTCGACAAGCCGGAGGCGCATGCGGTCGAAAAAGACGGCAAGCTCTATTACGCCTTCTATGCCGACACATGGGACGGTGAGGTCGAACTGCGCGGCCTGACGAAGACGCGCTATCGCCTGCGCGACTATTTCAACGATGCGGCGTTAGGCGAGGCGACGCCGGTCAAGGCGCGTATCCCGGCAAAATTCGAGCGCTTCCTGCTGATCGAAGCGACGCCAGTTTAAAGGGGGAAATAATGAACGAGCCAATGCCGGAAGGCACACCTGTGACGGCGGCCGGCAAACGCTGGCTGACCTTCGCGCTCGCCGTTGTTGTCTTGTGGGGCGTCTGGGGCGCTTTTACCGGCATTTCGGCGCAGAAGGGGTTTCCTGAAACCCTGACCTATTGCGTCTGGGCGGTGACCATGATCCTGCCGGCGCTTTATGTGCTGGCCAGGGCCGGCTGGAAGCTCGACCGCGATCCGAAATCCATCCTGTACGGCCTGATCATCGGCCTGCTCGGCGCCGGTGGCCAGATGGTGCTGTTCTACGCCGTCAATACCGGCCCGGCCTATCTCATTTTCCCGGTGATTTCGCTGTCGCCGCTGGTCACCATATTGATGTCGGCGGCTTTTCTCAGGGAGCGCACAACGCGACTCGGCTTGCTCGGTGTGGTGCTGGCTCTTGTGGCGCTTCCGATGTTCGATTTCTCGCCGGACAAGGGCTTTTCCTTCATGAATGGCGGGACGTGGTTTCCGCTCGCCCTGATCATCATGGCGTGCTGGGGCGTTCAGGCCTATTTCATGAAGCTCTCCAATAATTCGATGAGCGCCGAAAGCATCTTCTTCTACATGATGGTCACCGGTCTGATGCTGACGCCTGTGGCGCTGATGATGACCGACTTCTCCAAGCCCATCAATTGGGGGCTGGACGGGCCATATCTCGCCGCCGCCATTCAGGTGCTGAACGCCATCGGCGCCCTGTGCCTGGTCTATGCCTTCCGTCATGGCAAGGCGATCGTGGTGGCGCCGCTGACCAATGCCGGCGCGCCCCTGGTGACGGCGGTGATTTCGCTGGTGGTCGCCAACGCCATTCCCGGCGAACTGAAAATTATTGGCCTGGTGCTGGCGGTGATCGCCTCGGCCCTGCTGGCGCTCGCCGCCTGAATTTCCTCTAAACTGACAGCCGGTCCTGTTCTTTTCCCGCAGGACCGGCCTTTTTTAGATTATTTCTTTCTGTATTTGATAAAACGCAATTTTATATGTTTCGTTTTCATTGTTTTGATTGCGTTGTGGAGTATTTTGCGGTAAGAGTCGCTTTAACGCACCTACTTTAAACGAAGGACAAGTCATGAAGGCCATGCGCGATCTGGTCGCCCGTCACAAGGCCGGGCAGGCGGTCGGTATAACCTCGGTCTGCTCGGCGCACCCGCTGGTCGTGGCGGCCACTTTCGCCCACGCATTGAAGCGGAAATCCGACGTCACCCTGATCGAGGCGACGTGCAATCAGGTCAATCAGGAGGGCGGCTATACCGGCATGAAGCCGGACGATTTTGTCGCCTTTGTTTACGCCATCGCCGATACCGTTGGGCTTGACCGCCGGCATATCCTGCTGGGCGGTGACCATCTCGGCCCCAATCCCTGGACCCACCTCAAGGCCGATGAGGCCATGCAAAAAGCCGAGGTGCTCATAGAGCAGTATGTCGCCGCCGGTTTCCGTAAGATCCACGCCGATTGCTCGATGTCGTGCGCCGATGATCCGGTGCCCCTGCCGGAAGCGACCATCGCCCGCCGTGCCGCGCGCCTGATCGCCATCGCCGAAGCCACCCATGCCAGGGTTGGCGGCGAACCGCCGGTCTATGTCATCGGCACCGAGGTGCCGGTGCCGGGCGGCGCCCATGAAGACCTGCCGGAACTGGAGGTGACCACGCCGGAGGCGGCGCTGGCCACCATCGAAACACACAAGACGATCTTCGCCGAAATGGGTTTGTCCGCCGCATGGCCACGGGTCATCGCCACGGTCGTCCAGCCCGGCGTCGAGTTCGATCACCACAAGGTCATCGATTATGATCGCGCCAAGGCCATTTCCTTGAGCCACGCCATCGATGCCCTGCCGACCATGGTTTTCGAGGCCCATTCGACCGACTACCAGATGCCGAAGGCGCTGAAACAACTGGTCGAGGATCATTTCGCCATCCTCAAGGTTGGCCCCGGCGTCACCTTTGCCCTGCGTGAAGCTCTGTGGGCGCTGGATGCCATCGAAGGCGAGTGGGTCGCGCCCGAAAGGCAATCCGGTTTCCGCGAGGTGGTGATCGATCGCATGGCCGCCGAACCGAAGAACTGGGCGAAATATTATCACGCCACCGGGGCGGATTTGCAGTTCGATCTGCAGTATAGTCTGTCCGACCGCATCCGCTATTATTGGCCCGACAGTCAGATACAGGCGGCGCAGGACCGGCTGTTCGGCAACCTGACGCAATCGCCGCCGCCGCTCGCCCTGATCAGCCAGTATCTGCCGGACGCCTATGCGGTCATCCGTGACGGCGGCCTGAAACTGACGCCTGAAAACCTGATCATCGCCCATATCGGCGCGACCCTCGATGCCTATCTGGCCGCCTGTATGCCCAAAAACATAAGTGCCCTGGAGTTGACCGATGCCTGAACCCGTAACCCACCTCGGTATCGATGAGGCGGAATTGAAAGGGCTGGGCGGCCTGTGGACGGCGCGCGAGATCGAACAGCAGCCGGACATGCTGCGCCAGACACAGGGCCTGCTTTTCGCGCGGAAGTCTGAGATAGACGCCTTCCTCAAACCCTTGCTCGACCGTAAGGTGCGCGTCATCCTGACCGGCGCCGGCACCTCGGCCTTCATCGGCGAATGTCTGGCGCCGGCGCTTTCGGCGCGGCTGAAAACGCGCGTCGAGGCGATCCCGACCACGGATATCGCCTGCGCGCCGCAGCTCTATTTCGAGACGGATACACCGACCCTGCTCGTCTCCTTCGGCCGTTCGGGCAACAGCCCGGAAAGCGTGGCCGCCGCGCAACTGGCCGACCGTTTCGTCACCGACCTGCATCATCTGGTCATCACCTGCAATGCCGAGGGGGCGCTTGCGGCTTATGGCCGGGGCGCCAAGGGGCTGACCCTCCTGCTGCCGGAAGCGACGCATGACCGTGGTTTCGCCATGACCTCCAGCTTCTCGTGCATGACCTATGCGGCATTGGCGGCTTTTACCGGCATTGATCTCATGCAGGAACGGATCGACGCCATCGCCGCGGCGACGAAGGCCGTGCTTCATGACTATGCCGCCACCATGAAACAGGCGGCCTCCGAAGGCTATGAGCGCATCGTCTATCTTGGCAGTCATATCTTTCAGGGGCTGGCGCGTGAATCCGGCCTCAAGCTGCTGGAACTGACCAATGGCGGGCGGGTGACGATGTTCGATTCGCCGCTCGGCTTCCGCCATGGCCCCAAGACCATCGTCAACAACAAGACGCTGATTGTCGTCTTCTTCTCGAACAATGCCTATACGCGTGGCTATGACGGCGATCTGCTCGATGAACTGCGCCGCGACAATGACGCCGCCCGTGTCATCGCCATCACGGCCCAGGACGGGGCGGGAGTCGATGCTGCCGATACGGTGCGTGTCAGGGGGCTGGAAACGGCGGACGACACCGACCTGCTTTTCCCCTATATCATCTGTCCGCAGATTTTCGCCTTTTACGAATCCCTGCGTCACAACCTGACACCCGACAAGCCGAACGCGTCGGGCACGGTCAATCGCGTCGTGCAGGGCGTGCGTATCCACGAACTGGGGTAAATGGGATGGGCTATCTTCTCGGCGTCGATGGCGGCGGCACCAAGACCGAATTCGTGCTGGTCGATGCCGAAGGACGTGTGCGCGCCACCCATCAGGGCGGTTCGGGCTACTACATCCAGATCGGCTTCGACGGCCTGCATGACCTGCTGGCCGAAGGAGTCCGGGCGGTGCTGGCGCAGGTTTCCGCAACGCCGGAGGATATCGATTACGCCTTTTTCGGCCTGCCGGCGCATGGCGAGGATTCCACCGCCGAACCGATGCTCGACGTGGTGCCCGAAGCCGTGCTCGGCCACAGGCGGTACAGATGCGGCAATGATGTGATCTGCGGCTGGGCCGGATCGCTCGGCGGCGCCGATGGCATCCATATCGTCGCCGGCACCGGTTCGATCGGTTATGGCGAACACGCGGGAGAATCGGCGCGCGGCGGTGGCTGGGGTGAGGTCTTTTCCGATGAAGGGTCGGCCTACTGGATCGCCATTTCCGGGTTGAACGCCTTTTCGCGCATGGCCGATGGCCGGCTGGCCAGGGGGCCGCTCTACGATATTTTCCGTCAGGCCTTCGACTTGAAAAACGATCTCGATATCTGCGGCGATGTCTTCGGCCACGAGGCGCCGTCACGCGATCGGATCGCCGCCATGTCCAGGCTGGTGTCGCAGTCGGCCGAAGCCGGCGACCGTGTGGCGCTTAAGATTTTCGACTCGGCGGGGTACGAGTTGGCGGCGATTGCTGACGCTATCCGATTGAGGCTCGACTATGCGCCGGACGAACCGGTGGCGCTGTCCTGGTCCGGGGGCGTTTTCAAGTGCGGCGCGGTGATCCTCGATCCTTTCCGGCGGCACCTCGGAGCGTTTTCGTCCGTGTATGATCTGCGCAAACCCTTGCATGCTCCCGGCATCGGTTCCGTGCTTTATGCGGCCAGGCTGTCCGGCCGGCCGTTTCGTCCGGATGAACTGGTTCTGTTGTCTGATCCGGCCGGGAATTGTGAATAAATAAGGCGGCCGGCCAGTCCTTGTTTGACAGGACATATTCATGTAGTTTATATTGTGTAGTTAAGCTACTTATATAAATAATATGAATTGAGAGATGCCTATGGCCATCACACGTATCGGCGATCCGCGATCCGGCAGCGGCGGGCAAATGCTGCCTTTTTCGCAGGCCACCGAGGCCGGCGGCTTCGTCTTCGTCTCCGGGCAGGTCGGTTTCGACGCCGGCGGCGAGATCGTTCAGGGTGGCATTGTCGCCGAAACAAAGCAGACGATGGATAATATCGTGGCCATTCTCGCCAAAGCCGGCTGCACCCTGGCCGATGTGGTGAAGGCCAATGTCTGGCTCGACGACACGCGCGATTTCGCGGCGTTCAATCGCGTCTATGCCGGCTATTTCAATGGTGAACTGCCGGCGCGGTCATGCGTGCGTTCGCAGATCATGATCGACGCCAAGGTTGAGATCGACGTCATCGCCTACAAGGCCAAATAAATGACGGCGGCCGTCTATGCCTATCCCTGGAACTTTCAGGATACGGAGGGCGTGGTTACGCGTATCCGGGCGCTTGGCGCGGGTGAAATAAGCCTGGCGGTCAGCTATCATGCCGGCAAGTTCCTCCAGCCGGGAGATGCGCAGGCGCGGGTGTATTTTCCGGAAGATGGCACGGTCTATTTTCGTCCGCGCAAGGCTTACGGCGCCGTGCGGCCGCAGGTGTCGCGCTTGACGGCGGAACGCGATATGCTGGCCGAATTGTGCCGGCGTGACGATATCGCCGTCAATGCCTGGACGGTGCTCCTTCACAATACGCGGCTGGGTATGCTGCATCCGGAGCTGACGGCGCGCAACGCTTTCGGTGACGCCTATCCCTACAGCCTGTGTCCGTCGCAGCCGGCGGTGCGCGCCTATGCGGTCAGCCTGTGCAGCGATATCGCGGAAAACTACCGGTTGAAAAGCCTGTTGCTCGAAACGCCGGGTTTCCTGACCTATGGCCATGGCTTTCATCATGAATTCGCGCAGGTGCCGCCGAATGCGTGGCTGGACGCCATGCTCGGCCTGTGTTTCTGCGATCCGTGCCGCGCAGGCGCGAAACGGGCCGGGATCGACGCCGATGGTCTGGCCGCGCGCATCTGCACGGCGGTCGATGCCTGGCTTGGCGGTGGCCCCGATCAATCGCTTGAGGATTGGAATACCGACGATCCTGATCTGGCTGCCTTCCATCGCTTTCGCTGTCAGGTCGTGACCTCGCTGGTGGCTGATATCCGCGCGGCGGTTGATCCGGCGGTGAAGGTCAAGGTGATCGCCACCTGCCAGCGGCCGCATGCCACGGCTTATCTCGAAGGCCATGATCTCGCGGCGCTCGATGCTGCCAGTGATGGGCTGGAACTGCCGCTTTACCAGTCATCTCCTGAGGTTGTGGTGGCGGATGGGCGTTATGTGCTTGATCTGGTTCCGGCATCGCGTACCAGTGTTATTCTGCGTCCGGGCTATCCGGATATGAGTCGTGAAAGCGATTTGACCGGGGCGCTGAATGGTCTGCGCGGCCTGGGGATCGGTGATTTCACTTTTTATAATTTCGGGATGTTGCGTCCGATGAACCTCGAATGGCTCAGGAAGGCGCTTACGGAAAAGGGAATTCATGTTTGATTTCAGCGGAAAGGTCGTTCTTGTCACCGGGGCGGCGGGGGGCATCGGGCGTGGATTATGCGAGGCCTTTCTCGGCTGGGGCGCAACCGTGCTGGCCCTGGACCGTGATGCTGACGCGCTTGCCGGCATGGATGCGCGTCTGAAGACGGCGGCGGTCGATCTGACCGATCTGGCAATGGTGAAAGCCGCCATCGACGGTCTGGTGGCGGTAAGCGGGCCGGTGGATATCCTGGTCAATAATGCCGGCGCGGCCGCCGCTACCGCTTTGGCGACGCTGAAGCCTGAGGACTGGACGCACGATCTCGCCATCAATCTGAGCGCCGCCTATCATTGCGTCGAAGCCGTCAAGGCGACGATGTTCGCGCGCAAGTCCGGCGTCATCATCAATATCGGCACGGTCAATGCCGGCCTGGCCATCGGCCACCCGGCCTATAGCGCCGCCAAGGCCGGACTGGTCAGCTATACAAAGGCGCTTGCGGTCGAATACGGACCGCTCGGTATCCGCGCCAATCTGGTGGCGCCGGGCACGGTCAAGACCCAGGCCTGGGCCGAGCGCGCGGCGAAAAAGCCCGAAGTCTTCGACGACCTGAAGAAATGGTATCCGCTGCGCGACTTCGCCGATCCGAAGGACATCGCCAATGCCGTGGCCTTCCTGTCCTGTGATCTGTCACGCATGATCACCGGCGTGGTGCTGCCGGTCGATGCCGGGCTGACGGCGGGTAATCCGGTCCTGGCCGCCGAACTGACCCTGGAGTCGTTCTGATGGCGCTTGATCTCGATCCGATCCTGAATCTGCCATTGCATCCGGGCCTCAAGGGTGTGCCTGCCGCCGCCGAAGGCCTGACCCTCCGCGAGGCCGGCGCGCAAGGCTGGAACCTGCTCGATGGCGCCATTCCCCTGCCGGCGGCGGTGATCCGCAGCAGCGTGCTGACACAAAATCTCCGGGCGTTTCAGGCCTATATCGATCAGGCCGGGGCGAAGCTGGCGCCGCACGGCAAGACCAGCATGTGTCCGCAACTGTTCGACCGGCAACTGGAAGCCGGCGCCTGGGGCATGACGGTGGCCACTTTCGCCCAGGCCAACACCGCCCTGAAATACGGCGTCAAGAAGTTGCTGATCGCCAATGAACTGGTGGGGGAGGCGGAAATCCGTGCGTTGTCAGCGTATCAGGACATGGCTCCCGCTACCCTGATCCTCAGCCTTGTCGATAGCCTGGCGGGTGTCGAGCGTTTGGAAGCCATATTGACCGCCGCCGGTGCGTTGCGGCCTTTCGAGGTGTTGGTCGAGCTGGGTATTTCCGGCGGCCGCACCGGTGCGCGAACCCGGGAAGCCGCGCTCGATATCGCCCGCCGCGTGGCGCAATCGCCCGTGCTGGCCTTGCGCGGCATCGAGGGTTATGAAGGCCTGATCGTCACCGGCGATGCGGCGGCGGACGCGGTGAAGGTCGATGCCTTTCTCGATGACCTGCTGGGCCTGTTCAATACCTGCCGCGATGAAGGCCTGTTCAGCGGCGACCCCATCATCAGCGCGGGTGGATCGGCCTATTTCGATCTGGTGGCGCGCGGCCTGAAGCGCGACGGCATTACGCCCTTGCTGCGCAGCGGCTGCTACCTGACCCACGACACCGGTTTCTATAAAAAGCTGCTGGCCCATGTCGGCGAACGCGGCGTGCTGGGGCCGGCGCCGGCACTCCATCCGGCGCTGGAGGTCTGGGCGCAGGTGGTTTCGCACCCCGAACCGGACCTGATCATCGTCAATGCCGGCCGCCGCGACCTGTCCGACGACTCCGCCCTGCCGAAGGTCGAATACCACGTCACACCGGGCGCAAATGCCTCTGCGAAGACCGTCGAAGACTGGTCGTTTTTCCGCATGAACGACCAGCACGGCTATATCCGCCTGCCCGCCGGCGCCTCCGTCCGTATCGGTGATTATGTGGCCCTGAGCATATCGCATCCCTGCACCACCTTTGACCGCTGGCCGGTCATTCTTGAAGTCGATGACGCCTATGCCGTCACCGGCGCTCTCAAGACATTTTTTTAAAAGAGTATCATGCCTATGCCGCCTGTCCCCGCCGATATCCTGTTGCGCAACGGCCTTGTCTTCGATGGCGGCGGGGCTGCGCCCTATAAGGCGGATATCGCCATACGCGACGGCGCTATCATCGGTATTGGCGACCTGCCCGATGGGGTGGCGCGGCGGGTTTTCGACCTGAACGGCAAGGCGGTTGCGCCCGGCTTTATCGATGTTCATTCTCACGATGATTACGCCTGTATCCGCCAGCCGGAAATGACGGCGAAGATCAGCCAGGGCGTGACCACGGTCGTGGTCGGCAATTGCGGCCTGTCGATCGCGCCTTTGCGCTTTCCCGGCGAACCGGAAGAACCCTTCAACCTGCTGGGTGACGCCAAAGCCTTCGCCTATTCAAGCTTTGCCGGCTATGCCGCCGCCATCGATGAGGCGCGACCAGCGGTCAATGTGGCGGCGCTGGTCGGCCACACCACCCTGCGCCGCATCTGTCTGCCGGACCTTGGCAAAGCGGCCACACCCGATGAACGCAAGCAGATGCAGGGCCTGCTGGCCGAAGCGCTGGAAGCGGGCGCGACAGGCCTGAGTTCGGGGGTTTATTATCCGCCCGCCGCCGCCGCCGATCTCGATGAACTGACGGCGCTGGCGCAAACGGTCAGCGCTCATGGCGGCGTCTATGCCACCCATATCCGCAGCGAATATGACGGTGTTGCCGAAGCCCTGCAGGAGGCTTTCACGACGACTCATCCCACACAGACGCCCCTGGTCATCTCGCACCACAAATGCGCCGGCGTGCGCAACTGGGGGCGGTCGGTCGAAACGCTGGGCCTGATCGACAAGGCGGCGAAAACACAGCCTGTCGCCATGGACTGCTATCCCTATACGGCGGGGTCGTCGGTGCTTAATCCCGATCTGTGCGATGGCGAGATCAAGGTGCTGATCAATTCGTCCGAAACCCATCCGGAGCAGGCCGGGCGCTATCTGCATGACATTGCCCGCGAATGGAAGATTAGCGAACGCGAGGCCGCCAAACGGTTGCTGCCGGGTTATGCCTGCTATTTCCAGATTCATGAAGACGACATGCGCCGCATTTTGTCGCATCCGTTGTGCATGGTTGGCTCCGATGGCCTGCCGAATGACAAGAATCCCCATCCGCGTCTGTGGGGGACGTTCCCGCGTGTGCTGGGCCATTATGCCCGTGACCAGAAACTGTTCTCGCTGGCGGAGGCGGTCGCCAAGATGACGGCATTGCCGGCCAGGCGCTTCGGTTTCCATGACCGTGGCCGTCTGGCGGTGGGCATGGCGGCCGATATCACGGTCTTCGACGCCAACACCGTGGCGGACCGCGCCACCTTCGAGACACCCGTCCAGATTTCGGCGGGCATCGAAGAGGTCTTCGTCAACGGCGTCCATAGCTGGTCGCAAGGGCGAGGGCTGGACCGCGCCGGTGGATTTCTGTCGCACAAGACACTCACAGCCAGAAACGCCATAGCCGGCGAATAACAATCCAACATGGGGGACATATAGCCATGCCGACATTGGGAAATTCATCCGCCGCGAATGCGCCCCGGAAAACGCCTTGGGGGGCCGTGCTGCTGTTCTGCGGCCTGTTCGCCATCTTCGGCTTCGTAACCTGGCTGAACGGCCCGCTGATCACCTTCTCCAAGCTGGCCTTTTCGCTCAACGATGTCGAAGCCTTCTTCGTGCCGTCGGTCTTCTACCTGTCCTATTTCTTCCTGGCCCTGCCGTCGGCCTTTATCCTGCGCAGGACCGGCATGAAAGCCGGCATGGCGCTGGGACTTCTGCTGATGGCGGTGGGCGCCGCCGGCTTTGGCCAGTTCGCTTCCATGCGGCTGTTCCCGCCGACACTCGTGTCGCTGTTCGTCATCGGCGCGGGCCTGTCGCTGCTGCAAACGGCCTCCAATCCCTATATTTCCGTGCTTGGCCCCATTGAATCGGGCGCACAGCGCATCGCCCTGCTTGGTATCTTCAACAAGCTGGCCGGAGCGGCCGCGCCTTTTGTCATCGGCACCCTGATCCTCAACGGTATCGGCCAGATGCAGGCACAGGTGGATTCCGCCCCGACCACCGCCGCCCGCGAGCTGCTGCTCAACGCCTTTGCCGCCCGCATCCATCTGCCCTATCTGGTCATGGGCGCTTTCCTCGCGGTGATCGCCTTCCTCGTCTACAAGTCCCCCCTGCCCAATATCAGCGATGACGCCAATCCCGGCGCCGGCAAGGGCTTCTGGACCGCCCTGCCGCAAATGCTGTTCGGCTTCCTCGCCATCTTCTTCTATGTCGGCGTCGAAGTCATGGCCGGCGATGCCGTCGGCACCTATGGCAATGGTTTCAACCTGCCGCTCGACAAGACCATCTTCTTCACCAGCTACACCATGGTCGGCATGCTGATCGGCTATATCTGCGGCCTGATCGCCATTCCGCGTTTCGTCAGCCAGGAACGCTATCTCGTGTTTTCGGCCGTGCTCGGCATCCTGTTCAGCATCGGCGCGTACCTTACCAGGGACTATGTATCCGTCGCCTTCGTCTTCGCGCTCGGCTTCGCCAACGCCATGATGTGGCCGGCCATTTTCCCGCTCGGTATCCGCGGTCTCGGCAAGCTGACCGAGTTCGGTGCGGCCTTCCTGGTCATGGGCATCATCGGCGGCGCGGCCATTCCGCAACTGTTCGCCCACCTCAAGGACCAGTACGGCTTCCAACTCGTTTTCCTCTGCCTCATGGTTCCCTGTTACGCCTATATCCTCGTCTTCGGACTGTTCGCGGGGCGGCGGAAACTGAAATAACCCTGTGTTGTAAAACCGTGTAATTTTGCTACAAGACGGGCATGACCGTATTGAACGACATCCTGACAACCATCCGTGACCGCGCCCCGCATGAGGAAGGGGTCAATCTCAAGATCGGCGAGGAAATCCTGCGCGATCCCGCCACGGTCGTCGATGTCAGCATCAAGAGCTTCGCCAACCGGATCGGGGTCAGTGAACCCTCGGTCATCCGTTACTGCCGCTCCATCGGCTGCGAAGGCTTCAAGGAATTCAAGAAACACCTGGCGCAGTCACTGGTGCTCGAACAGAAATTCTCCCGGCCGATCGGCGCGAATGAGGACGGGGGCCAGGGCGGTCCGGCGGGAGACGAACGGTTTGACCGGCTGAGCACCAGTGTCACCATCGCTTTGCGCTCGGTCAGCGAAACCGGGCATTTCGAGCAGATCGACGCGGCGGCCAAACTGCTGATGGCCTCGCCGATGATCGCGGTGTTCGGGGTCGGCGGCAGTTCGGCCATACTGGCGATGGAGGCGCAGAACCGTCTGTTCCGCCTGGGATTGCGCGCCGTCGCCCATATTGACAGCTACATGCAGCGCATGACCGCCGCGACCCTGAAAAAGGGTGATTGCGTGCTGATCGTCTCCTCGACCGGGCAACCCGAAACCCTGTCTGAGAGCGCGCGCATCGCCCGCAGTTACGGGGCAAACTGCATTGCCATGGCGCCATTGAAAAGTCCGCTGGCCGAACTGGTGGATATTCTGATCCCCATCGAACTGGCGACGGATATTCCCTATCACCAGCCCAATCCGGTCCGTTTCGCGCAGATGTTCGTGCTCGACTGCATTGCCGACCGCGTGGCGCTGATGATCGGCAAGCCGGCCATCGAGACACTAAGGCGCGTCTCTTCGGCCGTCTCGCCGCAGCAGCATTACCTGCCTACCGGGGACTAAGCTCCAGGGTGACCACCTCGAACGGTCTGAGTTGCAGCGTCACCGGCTGTCCGGCGGTGACGGTTGCATTTGTGCGGGCATTCCCCCACAGGGTCTTGGCGGCATAGGTTCTGGCCGCGTCGTCAGGCAGTTCCAGCGCTATGCCGATATCAAGCGTGTAGGCCTGCGCCTTGTCGGACGGATTGCGCAGGGTGACGATGCCCTTGCGCGGCGCCCAGGCGGCCCAGCCATAGACCTCCAGCCGGCCCGGATCGCCGCCGATCCAGTGCGTATCCTTCAGGACATCGGCATTGGCCCGCGACCAGTTCGCACCTTCCGCCAGCGTGTCCCAGTCCGAGGGGGTAAGCAGGGACGGGGTGATGTACATTTCCTGCAGGGCCGTGCCGCTGCCGAAATAGGAATGCACCTCGTCGGCAAATTCATGCTTCGGATCGCTGTCGAGGCCGGGCGCGTGTTGCGCGTAGATCAGGCCGTGCAGCATGACCGAGTTGAGCGGAAAAAGTGGCCCGCCGATGACGATATTCTCGTATGTTTCACGGTCACGATAGGTCATCCAGCGCTGGCGGGGAGAGCCGACGCCGGTAAAGGCGTGATCCTGGCCGCCGCGCCAGATCGAGTCGGCGTAGATCAGCCAGGCGGGCGAGGGATAGGTGCCGGTGGTGACGTTGATGAACAGGTCGGGCCGGGCGGCGCGCAGATCGTCGATCAGGTGGATCGCCGCGTCGAAATCGCTGTTGAAGCGGCTGCCGGGGAAAACCTTGCCGGCATTGCCGGTGCCGTCCAGCTTGAACTGGTTGACGCCCTGCCGGGTGACGAGATCCAGGGTCGCCTTGCGGAAGTCATCATAGTATTTTGGGCCGGAAAGGGCGAAGCCGCCGTCGATAATCTCATAACCGGTATTCGGCGTATTGGCGATGCGCGCGGCCTTGTTCTTGTTGTAGCCGCCCCACGGCGACAGCCAGACGCCGGGCGCGGCGCCGTACTTGCCCGCCGCGTCACGCAAAGGGATGAAGCCGTTTGGAAAGGCCGGACTGAATGCCCAGCGGCCGGTCAGGTCGTCCCAGCCGTCATCGAACAGGAATGAGTCGATTTTCACGCCGCGTTTGACGGCCAGTTCTTCGCCGAAGGCATGGATGCGGTCGAGCGCGTCGGCCTCGGTATAGGCCGTGTCATAGCCGATATCGTACCAGGAGTTATAATGCAGGAAGGTGCGGTAGGGATGGGCGCGCTCGGCTTCGATATAGCCGAGAAAATCGCGGCGCAACTGGCCGGGCGCCGTTACGCCGATCACGGCGGAATAGGTCAGGCTCTGGCCCTGGCGCAGAGGCAGGGCGTTGTCGATCTGCGTCCAGGCCTGGTCCGATTCCACAATGGCGTGGCTGTAGGCCAGCGGATTCTCGAACATCACGTAGTCATTGCTGACGAGGATGGGGGAACCGTTGACCTTGCCGGATATTTCCGCCCCCGGCGCAATCAGGTCCATGAGGCGCACCTGCGGGATCATCTCGTCCTGCGTCAGGGCCGTGATGGTGACGACCTCGCGCAGGTATTTGGCCCCTTCGGGCTGCACCAGACGCCAGTCGATGCGCAGACGGCCGGCCGTGTCGGCGAACGTGCCCTGAATCTCCTGGCGGGATTGCGTTTCGGATAGTCGGGACGCCTGGGCGTTGCCGGGCGTCGTCACCACGCGCAGGGGAGCGGTCAGGGGCAGGTCGGCCAGGGTCAGGGTCGGGCCATTTTGCAGCGAGATGGTGAAAGGCGCGGTGACGCTCAGGGTGCGGCCCGTCAGTTTGTCATCGAAGCGGAAATCAGACACCTGTGCGCCGTCGACCGTCCATGTCAGGGCGGCGTTCCGGTTGCCGAAAGACTGCGATTCACCGGCGACCGCTGCCGAATGCAGGGCGGGCAAGGTCAAAAGCGCCAGGACGGAGACGCAGGTCTTGAACGGAGACATGAATTTTTTCCCTTTATGTAGCTTCACTACATAATATGTGCTACAGTTTTTCGAGAAGTCAATTTTTAAAATGGCGGATGCCGACCGGGAGTCATTTATCGCGGCACCTGCCGGTTATGGCCAGAAAAACCTTGTCAGGGCTGGGAAAATAATCACCTGTCGCAAGCTTCATCCTCAGGGGCGGTAGTGCCGATTTGCAACAGATACCTCATTAATTGTCATATAATTTTGAAAGGCATGTAACAAGGTTTGACATTTGTAGCAAATGTAGCATCATAACTGTAGCTCTTGTAGCTTAAAACGAAAAAGGGATGACAGAGGATGAAGATCAGGCAACATAGATATGGTATCTCGCGCACGGCGCTGACCATGGCATTGGTTTGCGGGTTGGCCGGTGTGGCGGGGCAGGCGTTTGCCATGCAGGCCGCACCCGCCGAAACGCAGGCCGCCCCGGACGATACGGCTGACACTACGGCCGTGGTGGTGGTCGGCTCGCGCAAGGCGTTGAAAACCGCTCAGGATATCAAGAGAACAGCCGATACGGTGGTCGATTCCATCACCGCCACGGATATCGGCGCCTTCCCGGACAAGTCGGTCGCCGAAGCCTTGCAGCGCGTGCCCGGCGTGACCGTCATGCGTTCGGTCGCGGGCGGCGACGTCATGCACTTTCCGGCGGAGCCGACGGGCGTGATTATCCGCGGTCTTCAGCAGGTGAAGGCCGAATTCAACGGGCGCGATATCTTCAGCGCCGGTTCCGCGTCGGGCCTGAGCTGGGAAGATGTATCGCCGGAAATGCTGTCCGGTGTCGACACCTACAAGAACATGACGGCGGACATGCTGGAAGGCGGCATCGCCGGCACGGTCAATCTGCGCACACGCCTGCCCTTCGATCAGAAGGGGCAGCTTATCTCCGCCACGATCGAGGGTGATTACGGCGACCTCAGCCAGAAGTGGACGCCATCGGGGTCGGCGCTTTATTCAAACCGCTGGCGGACGGAACTGGGTGATTTCGGCTTCCTGGGCGATATCGCCTATTCCGAAATCGAAACCACCAGCCAGGGCGCCACCCTGCCGCGCATGATGCCTTTCGCCGCCGGCGTCTATTCAAGCCAGATGAACTTCATTCCATCGGGCATCAGCTATAACAACACGGTTTATGACCGGACGCGCAAGGGCATTTCCCTGGCCGGCCAGTGGGCGAGCACCGACAATCATTTCAAAGCGACGCTCCAGTATAACAAGTCGACCTATGAAAACACCTGGAACGAGGACCAGCTTCTCAGCTTCTGGGCCTGGGTCGATCCGGCCACGACCAATGAATCGACGGTCTGGACCGACGGCAGCCTGATCGCGCCGCCCGATGCGCCGGGCCTCGGCATCAATGAAGCCGGCGGCGGCACGCCCTTCACCTTCGGCAGCAACGGCATGTTCCAGACCGGAGTCATTACCGCTTCGGCCGGCGGCTGGGGCTATGGCAATATCGCCGACTGGGCTACGGGTGAATATGAGCTGGGGTCCACCGACCAGTACGGCACCTACGGCCAGTACGGCATCAAGGATGAGAACGGCCGCGATTTGCCGATCTATCAGCCATGCCTGCTGTCGGATGTCACGCACGCCGGCCAGCCCTGCCGGCTCGGGCCTTCGCTCAATCTGGCGACCCGTTACTCGACCGAAACCCGCACGGTCGAGGATACCGCGCTCAACTTCGTCTGGACGCCGACCGACCGGCTTCGGCTGACCTTCGACGCGCAGCATGTCCTGTCCGTCAATACGCACTACGATATTACCTATCGCAACGGCACCTACGCCAACTTGGCCGTCGACCTGACCGGCAGCCTGCCGAAGCTGAATTTCGAGCGGCCGTCCGGCTATAATGTGGTGGGCACGGATCCGCTGTCCGATTACCGCAACTACTTCAATGAATCGATCATGGATCACCTGGAAGATTCCAAGGCCACCATGAACGCCTTCCGCATCGATGGCGCCTATGCCTTCGACGGACCTTGGCTGAGCGAAATCCGGGCCGGCGTGCGCACCTCGGAGCGCGATCAGTTGAACCAGTGGTCGGCCTATAACTGGCAGTCGATCTCCAGCAACTGGGGCGCCAATCCCGCCGATTCCTTCCATCTCGATGCGCCGGCCACGGCCAATTTCGCGGGTTATCCCGGCACCTATTGGCAGACGCGGACCTTCGGCGACAACGGTATGCTGGACGGCCTGATCGGCCAGGACCAGTTTGTCACCATCAATCCTGAATATCTCAAGGATATCAATTTGATGGAACAGACTTTCGGCATGACGGCGCAATCGGCCAACGGGAAAACGCCGTCATCGAACTGGGATCCGATCTGCATGCGCGCCGCCAATATTGCCGGCAGTTGCTTCCAGCCGGGTGAAATCCTGAACGTCAACCTGAAGCAGGATTCCGCCTATGCCATGCTGAAGTTCGGCGGCCCTGACGCCACGGTGTTCGGCGGCGGCATCACTCTGTCCGGCAATGTCGGGGTGCGGGTGGTCCAGACCAACCTGACCAGCATCGGCGCCACCAATTTCGCCGTGCCTTTCACTTTTGACGAAACCAACTGCCTGACGCTCACGCCTGAGCAGATCGCGGCCCTGGCCCCCGGCCAGTACGCCGTTTCGCCGGGCTGCCTGGGTCAGAATTCGCTCGATGACCAGGCTTTCTCGGACAGCGGTTATTCCAGTTCGACGGTCAAGACCAAACACACCTATACCCTGCCCAGCCTGAACCTGAGGTTCTCGCTGCCGGATAACTGGGTGGTGCGTTTCGCCGCTTCGCGCGCCATGTCGATGCCGGACATGGGCCTGCTCAAGAATTACACGACGCTGCAACGCAGCTATCTGCCGCAATCGGCGATCACCGTCGGCAACCCCAACATCGTGCTGGATGGTTCCGGCAATCCGGTCAGCTATATCTACGGCTATTCCGGCAGTACGGGCAATCCGCGCCTTAAGGCCATCACAGCTGACCAGTTCGACCTGACGGTCGAGCGCTACTTCGCCGAGGTGGGGTCGTTCAGCTTCGATATCTTCTCGAAAAAGTTCCACGACTATATCCAGAACGGCACGTTCGTGGTGCCGATGACTCATAATGGCGTCACCCGCGATGTGGTCGTGAATGGTCCGGTGAATGGCGATGGCGCCAGCGTCAAGGGCTTTGAAGTGGCCTTCCAACGCTATTTAACCTTCCTGCCCGCGCCATTCGATGGTCTGGGCGTTCAGGCCAACTATACGCACCTGCATAATGAAGGTGTGAAGAACGCGAACCTGACGCTCGATACGGCGGATGGGTCAACCGTTACGCGGTCAGCTCAGGAGGGCATGATCAATCCGGGCCGCCTGGAGCAGCTTTCGGACGATTCCTACAACCTGATCGTGATGTATGACAAGGGATCGTTCGGTGGACGTCTGGCCTATAACTGGCGGTCGAAATACGTCAATTCGGTCAATGACTGCTGTATCGGCTTCCCGGTGTGGAACGCGGCCGAAGGTTTCCTCGACGCCTCGCTGCGCTATGCGATCAATTCCCACACGGAAATCGATCTCCAGGGCACCAATCTCCTCGATACCCGGCCCAAGATCTATCAGGAGGTTCTGGGGCCAACGGAGGCCAATCCCGATCAGGCCCCGCTGTTTCTGCCGGCCGGGACCTTCGCCTTCGATCGCCGTGTTCAGTTGAGCGTGCGGTTCAAGTACTAAAATCTCCTGTCCATGCCCGTGTACCGCTTTCCCCGGTGGCATGGAATACTCAAGGCGCGCAGCGGTTATGCTGCGCGCCGCCTTTTCTGAAATACCGGCCTTTTCTGAAATCCAGGGGCGTCAATGACTGAATCCGTTTCCAGACAGCAAAGAGTCGTCATGCAGAGGGTTGTTATTCTGGGCGGCGGCACGGCCGGCTGGATGGCGGCGGCCTGCCTGGCGAGGGTTTATGGTGAAAGTCTCTCCGTCACGCTCGTGGAATCGGCCGAAATCGGCACGGTCGGCGTCGGGGAATCGACCATCCCGATGATCAACCTGTTCAATGCCATTCTCGGCATAGAGGAAGCCGACCTGATCCGCGAAACGGAGGCCACCTTCAAGCTGGGTATCGAGTTCATCGACTGGACCCGCACCGGCCACAGCTATCTGCATCCGTTCGGCGCCTATGGCCTCAACATGGAGGGCATCGGTTTCCATCATTACTGGCTGCGCCTGGCCGCCCACGAAGGCGCGAAGGACTACGGCCAGTTCAATATGGAAACCCTGGCGCTCCGCGCGGGCCGATGCGGGCCGACCCAGACCGATTTGCCGCAAATCAGGCTCAACAAGGCCTATCAGTTCGACGCCAGTCTCTATGCTGCCTTTCTCAGGCGTTACAGCGAAGCGCGCGGTGTTACGCGGATCGAGGGCCGGGTGCGCGATGTGCACCTCAATCCGGAAAACGGTGATGTCACCGGTCTGGCGCTGGAAGACGGACGGACGGTGGAAGGCGACCTGTTCATCGATTGCTCCGGCTTCGCGGCGCTGCTGATCGGCAAGGCGTTGGGCGTTCCCTATCAGGACTGGAGCGGGTGGCTGCCGTGCAACCGCGCGGTGGTGGCACCGTGCGAAACCGCGGGGCCGCCCACGCCCTATACCCGCGTCACCGCCTATGAAGCCGGCTGGCAGTGGCGCATTCCGCTTCAGCATCGGACAGGCAACGGCTACGTCTATTGCGACGCTTTCGCGGAAGACGGTGACGCCATTGATAAACTGCTTGGCCGGCTGGAGGGCAGGGCGCTGGCCGAACCGTGCGTGCTGAAATTCACGGCGGGGCACCGTGCCCGCATGTGGGAAAAGAACGTGGTTTCGCTCGGTCTGGCGTCGGGTTTTCTGGAGCCGTTGGAATCGACCTCGATCTATCTGGTGCAAAGCGCACTGGCGCGATTGATGGCGCTGTTCCCGCGCGGTCCGGTCAATCCGGGTGTGCGGACGAAATTCAACGACGACATGAACGCCGAATACGCCTCTGTCCGCGATTTCCTGATCGCCCATTACAAACTGACGGAACGCGAGGATACGCCCTTCTGGCGTCAGTGCCGCGCCATGGACATTCCCGATACGCTGCGGATGCGGCTTGACGTGTTTGAATCCGAAGGCCTCCTGCTCGAATTTCCCCAGGATCTCTTCAAGGAGTCGAGCTGGTTCTCAGTGTTGATGGGACAGGGCCTGCATCCAAAACGCTATCACCCTCTGGCCGACGCCATGCCGCGGGACGAATTCCTGAACCGGATGGCGCAATTGCGCAAAATGATCGGCCAGCGCGCTTCGGCCCTGCCCACGCACAGCCAGTACCTCGATCACCTGAAAGGCCAGCCATGAAAACCTGTCTCCTGTTCCTCCTGATCTGGCTGGCGCCCGCCCTGGCGGTGGCGAAACCGCAACTGGCCGTGGTCAGCTACTGGGGGCACAGGGTCGAGAATTTCGAGCGTATTCCCGATCATACGGTCGCCCTGATCAATCCCGGCAGCGGTATCCTGGCGAAAGATTCGGTCGATAGGCCGGTCGATGATCTCGATATCTACAAGCCCGTTTTCCGCCGGGCGAAAAAGCATGACCTGCGCCTCTATGCCTATGTGCCGACCGGTTATTTCAGGCACGATTGCAATACGGACGGCAAGTGCCAGACCTGGGAACGCATCGAGGCGCAGGTCAGGACCTATTTCGAGAAAATGCCGGACCTTGTGGGCATCTTCTTCGATGAAACCGCGCCGGCGGATTATGACTGCGCCCTGTTCGACGCCGAATATCAGAGGCTGCGCGCCCTGGTGGCGAAATACCGGCCGGGCGGCAGGATCATCTTCAATGTCGGTATGCCGGATACGTGTGCCGTGGCGGCCACCGCGCCGGGCGAGATGATCGTGCTGTTCGAGAATGACGGCCGGCATTACGTCAATGATTACACCCAGATCAAGGCGGCGACCGAACTGGCCAAATCGAAGGGCGCGGAGGTCTGGCACATCATCAACAATATTCCGGCAAACGCCGAACTGGACGCCGTGCTGCGGGCGTCGGATATCTATGCGCCGGACTATCTCTATGTGATAGATGTCAGCGGCGACTGGCAGGCCGGTTTCGACACCTATGGCGACCTGCCGTCTTACTGGAAAGCCGAGGTCAAGGCACTGACCGGCAACGCGAAATAAAACAGGGAATTATCATGCGCCAAAAAACCAAGCATCTGAAAACCCAACTTCTGATCGCCGGCGCCCTGATGGCTTTGGCGATGCCGCTTTCAGCCTTCGCGCAGCCTGCCGCAAAAGGCGTCTGGCTCGGCAATACGGACGGCGCCGCGAAAACGCCGCCGATGGGCTGGAATAGCTGGAACGCCTTCCGCACCGAGGTTGACGAGGCCAAGGTGATGGGGGCGGCACAGGCGCTGGTCGATGAAGGATTGGCGAAGCTGGGCTACACCTATGTCAACCTCGATGACGGCTGGTGGCGCAAGCGCCGCCTCAGCGATGGCCGGATGATCGTCCGGACAAGCATCTTCCCCTCGGCGGAAACGCCGGACGGCGAAACCAGTTTCCGGCCGTTCACCGATCGCCTCCACGCCATGGGGCTGAAGGCCGGCCTCTATACCGATGTCGGCCGCAATGCCTGTTCGCAGGCGTTCGATCTGCATTCCCCGAACCTGCCCGAAGGCACGGCCGAGGAACGCCAGGTCGGCCTCGATGGCCATGTCGAGCAGGATATCAACCTCTATTTCGGTGAATGGGGCTTTGACTACATCAAGGTCGACGCCTGCGGGCTGGCCGATTTCGCGCCGGATTCGAAACTGGTCAGGGATAACGGCTATATCGGCCTGAAGCCGGAAATCTACCGTGACGCCATCAACCGGACGGACGATGCCGCCGTGCAAAAACGCTATGCCCGCGTGGCCGCCGCCCTGAAACAGGCCAATCCGGACAACGACTACGTGTTTTCGATGTGTAACTGGGGCATGGCCAATGTCCGCGAATGGGGCAAGGATGTCGGCAGTTCGTGGCGCGCCTCCAGCGACATCACGCCCAACTGGTCGAGCATGCTGCACAACTATGACAGCGTGGCCAAGCGGGCGCTTTATGCCGGTCCGGGCCACTGGAACGATCCGGATATCCTGTTTATCGGCGCGGGCGAATTCGATGCCAGTCACCTGACCGAGGCGCGGACGCATTTCACGCTGTGGGCGATGATGAGCGCCCCCCTGCTGATCAGCTATGATCTGAGGCAGGCGCCGCAATCCCTGCTGGATATCTGGGGCAATGCCGATCTGGTCGCCGTCGATCAGGACCCCGCCGGCAACCAGGCGACCATCGCCTACGATTCCGACGACGCGCAGATTCTGGTCAAGACCCTGGCCGGTCCCCGTAAGGCGGTGGCCCTGTTCAACCGCACGGCCGCGCCGTTGACGCTGACCCTGCTGGCCAGCCATTTGAAGCTGCGGAATGACATGCCGGTCGAACTGGTGGACCTGTGGTCAAAGGACAAAAGCGAATTCACGGGAGAAGTGACCGTCAAACTGGCGCCGCACGAAACGCGGGTGTTTTCCGCGACCGGCGCCCGCGAACTGGCCGATGGCGTCTATCTCTCCGAAATCCCCGGCGCGATCAATGTGGCGGATGACGGGGTGAAAACGCCCGTACCGGATCCGACCATCCACGGCATGATCGATCCGTGGGGCGGCACCGCTTCCGGCAGCGCCCGGCCGCAATATGCCGGCTGGGGCGGCGCGCAGGCGGACACGACGCCCTATGGTCAGGGTTTGCAGGTCACCGGTCAGCATTACGAGAGCGGTATCGGCGTGCTCGGCAATTCGCTGCTGCAGGTCAGAAATACGGACGGTTACACCGCGTTCCGCGCCACGGTCGGGGTGGATGATTCAACGCAAAACCGCGCCCGGCCGGTCATCTTCTCCGTCTATGCCGACGGCAGGCTGGTCAGCCAGACCCCGGCCATGAAATTTGGCGACAACCCGCGTGAAATCGACGCCCATATCGCCGGCGCGCATATCATCGAGCTGATTTCAGCCAGTGAAACGGCCGCGAACGAATTACCGGTCATCGTCACCTGGGGCGCGGCGCGGCTGCAAAAATAACCGGCCAAGCGTAACCGACATGGGAATGAGGCAGTATGGACGGGGGTTTGGCTGAGGCATCAAGCTTCTGAATTATAAGTTCTATTTTTATGGAAGCCCTTTTTTGCATTTGACTCGCAGGTAGGGCGTCTATAGACATTTTGCAAATAATTCGCATTCGTCTTGTTGGTAAAACAGGCTTCCGCACCAGCCTGCGAGACGGTTTAAGCGCCAAGGAGATCACCATGTTCAAAACCGCTGTGTTGAGTGCCGTCCTGTTCGCCGCCACCGCTTTCACCGCGCAGGCGCATGAGGTCTGGCTGGAGCGTGAGGCCGCCGCCCTGCATGTCTATCTGGGTGATCCGGATGGCCGGCCCGATCCGGAAGCCGCCAAACGCCTGACCGGCGGCCGGCTGCTGATCGATGGCCAGCCGCAGGCGGTGGCCTATACGGCGCAAGCCGATCACCAGACCGTTCCGGTGACCGCCGCTGGCGATGTGCGCTGGGTGCATGATACCGTCTGGGAGCCGTGGAAGACCGATGACGGCAAGTTCCAGGCCGCCGTCTACCATGCCCGTTACGGCCGTTCGGAACCCACGGGCGGCGCGGGTTATGAGTTCGTGCCCGTGGCGGCCAACAGCGATACTTTCGTGCTGACCTTTGAAGGCAAGCCCGTTCCCGACAAGACCGTGAAACTGGTCGATCCCGACAAGTGGGCCAGGCAGATGGCGACGGATGGCGAAGGCCGGTTCACCGTGCCGGCACGCGGCAAGGGGAAGTATATCCTGATCGCCGAAAACGAAACCCCGTCCGATGTGACGGTCAGCGGCCAGAAGGTGGACAGCCTGCTGCATATCGCCACCCTGACCTATATCGCCGAATAAAATTCACCTGTTGCGTCCGGAATCTTTTGTTCGCCGCTTGGTAAAAGGGCGGCGGACGGACGCTGAACGATCACAGCGTTCTTTTATTTTGCAAATAAGACGCATTTTCTATTGACGGTCCTGTTTGTGCGAACTATTCGCAACAAATTCATACTTTCCGGGGACCGTTATGATCAATCTCAAATCTTTTTTATTGACCGCCACTCTCTTCACGCCGTTGTGCGCGGGCGCCGTTTTTGCCGAAGCGCCCGCGACACCGGACGGAATCACGGAAGTGGTCGTTGAAGGCCAGTTGAAAGCCCACCAGGCCGGTGACGCCACCGAAGCGGGAAAGAGCGGCGTGCCGGACAAGGAGAATCCGCAGGCGACATCCGTTGTCACGGCGGATACGCTGAAGGCGCAGGGGGTGACGCGGCTGGCTGACGCCCTGCGCAATGTCGCGGGCATGTCGCGCAGCTCGACCTATGGCTTTTTCGACGCCTGGCAGATCCGGGGTTATGACGCCGCCTATGGCAGCGTCTTCCTGGATGGCCTGAAGAAGGGCAATGTCGCCGGTGAAATCCATGAACTGGGCGGGCTGGAGCAGGTCGAGGTCATCAAGGGGCCGGCCTCCGGGCTATATGGCGCATCGCCTCTGGGCGGCGTCGTCAACCTGGTGAGCAAGCGTCCGCATAAGGGCAATTTCACCGAGGTGACCGTGGGGGCGGGGTCTTATGACAGCGTAAATCTCGGTCTGGATATCAATCACGCGCTGAATAAGGAAGAAACCATCCTTGGGCGGCTGAACCTGGTTTACCGCGACGGCGATCAGTTCGTCGATTTCTCGCACCTGACACGCCTTTACGTGGCGCCGGCCATGACCGTGCAACTCAGCGAGAAAACGCGCTTCACCCTGCTTGCCCGTTACCAGCGCGACGACACCAATCCGTTTTCGCCCTTGCCGGCCTATGGCACCATTCTGCCGAACCCCAATGGTCAGGTGCCGGTCACTTTCGCGGTCAGCGATCCGGCCGGCTATTATGATCAGGAATCGGCCCATATCGGCTACGAACTGATCCATCGGTTCAGCGAGCATCTGAGCTTCGAGCAGAACCTGCGCTATGAGCGTGCGGTGGATGACTGGGACAGGTGGATGTTCGCGGCGGGCGTTTCCGACGATCAGACCACGATCGGCCGGTATCTCTACGGCCGCACCCATTATGATAACAAGACCCTGGGCGTCGATTCCCGCTTCAAGCTGGATTTTGCGACAGGCTCGATTACCCACCGGATGATGGTGGGTTACGATTATTACAACAATCACTATGACTATTATAACGGCGGACTTTACGATGGTTCGCTGAATCCGCTCAATCTGTTCGATCCGGATTACAATGCGCCGCTCGATGAGACTTACGATGATTTCAGCGCCGGCGGCGCCCGGTCCTGGCAGGCGGGATTTTATGTACAGGATAATATCGGCCTGACCTCCCGCCTGAATGTGTCGCTCGGCGGGCGCTGGGACAAGGTGAATAGCGAAGGCGCCAAGGATAGCGCCTTCTCCCCGACCGTCGGGGCGACCTATGCCGTGACCGGAGAGGCCTCGCTCTATGCCAATGTGGCGAAGTCGTTCACGCCGACCCCGGCCTGGAATACCACCTTCGACGGCAGTCAGTTGCCGCCCGAAACCGGCGAAAATCTGGAAGTCGGCCTGAAATATGTCGGGAAGACACATGATCGTTCGGCGCTGATTTCGGTCTTTCAACTGACCCGCAAGAATGTGGCGACCGATGACCCGGCGCATCCCTTCTACTACGTGGTGACGGGCGAGCAGCAAAGCCGTGGTGTCGAGCTGGAAGGCGCCTGGCAGCCGGCGGATGGCTGGGACCTGCGGGCGGCCTATGCCTATATCGACGCCAAGATCACAAAGGACAATACCTACCCGGTCGGCATTCCCCTGCCGAATGCGCCGAAACACGCGCTCAATCTCTGGGGGCAGTACACGGTGCAGGACGGCCCGCTGGCGCAGCTCGGCCTCAGCACCGGCCTCAATTACAACAGCGAACGGTCGTTTTATGAATATGGCGTGGGGCTTTTCACGCTGAAGCCCTATACCCTGTTCGACCTGGGCCTGTCTTATCCGGTCGCCGGATGGACGGCGCGGTTCAATGTGTCGAACCTCTTCGATGTGCGCTATTTCCCCGATGCCTGCTGTCTGGATCGCGTGACGCCCGGCGCGCCGCGAAGCTGGTCGCTGAGCCTGTCGCGCCGGTATTAAGTGTGCCGGCCTGATTTTTTGCCGCGATGGCATGAGAGAAGATGAAATCCGGATCGAGGGAGCCGGGCGTAAGCGCTCATGTCAGCCGGCAGAATGGAAACGCGTCCCGTGCGCCAGGATAAGACAACGGCGGCGCGCGTGCTGGTCGATAGCGTCGCCGCCCTGATCGAAGGCCATGAAATCACCTGTCGTACGTTTTAGCGCCGGATCGGGCCTGGCCACCGGCCCCTTTGCCGGCTTCCCCTGAAATCATTAGGCGGATTGGGTGCGCGGACGGGCCAAAGTCAGGTGCCAATGGGCCAGTTTGCGGTGCGCAGGAGACACCGCATTGTGCCGTCTTCGGTGCCGAATTTTATAAATATCAAAATATATCAATAAGATATTTGAGTCTTTCCTTGGGGTTTGCGGACGCTTTGCCACCCTAAGCGTGGCTTGCCTGTCAGCCGGATGTCAGCAAACCTCGCCTATCGGCTGATGCAAATTCAAGCCTCAACCGAAGGAAAGATCATGCGTAAAACCCTGCCATTTCTCGTCGTCGGCGCCACCGCCCTGTTCGCGGTATCGGCGCATGCGGAAGACAAGCCGTTCTTCGATATCTCCGGCCAGATCACCGTCGCCACCGATGGCATGAGCAAGGATACCTCGGAAACCGGCAACGATCCGCAAGGCACCGCCTATATCCAGGCGGCGCACGGCCCGTTCTTCGCCGGCATCAAGGTCAAGAACGTCACCAGCGCCGACGGCGCCGATTCCCAGCAAGAGTTCGCGCTCGGCGTAAGGGGTAAGAAAGCCGGTTTCCAGCTCGGTTTGCAAGCCGCCTACAAGATCAAGGTCGGCGCCAAGAATTCACAGAATGAATATGTCGAATGGAAGGGAGATGTCAGCCGCAGCTTCGGCAACACGACCGCCAAGGTCGAGGTCGAATATTCCGCCGATGCTTCGGGCAGCACGGAAGAGGCCATCTGGGTCGATGCCTCGCTGTCGCAGAAGCTGAACGCCAAATGGAGCGTTTCGGGCGGGATCGGCGCGCGCCGCCTGACGCCGGCCAAGGACTATAACGGCGTCAATTTCGGCGTCACCTATGCCCTGTTGCCCGCCACCAGCCTTGATCTGCGCTATTACGATACCGACAAACATGAGTACGGTGAAAAGAACAAGCCGCACCTCGTCCTCAAGCTGGCGCAGAAATTCTGATGCGCGCTCAGGCCTGCGCGCTTTTCATCGCGGCTCTTGCCTCTGCGCCCCTGGTGGCGCAGGCGGCGGGAGAGGCCGCGGTGACGCCCTATCCGGCGGATTATTTCGCCCGTTCGCAGCCGGCGACCGCCTTTGACATGGTGCGGCTCGTGCCAGGGTTCCGTCTTCAGGAAGGCAATGCCGACCTGCGCGGCTATTCCGGCGCGGCCGGCAATGTATTGCTGGACGGCCAGCGCCCCGCCAGCAAACAGGAAACGCTCGAAGACGTCCTGAAGCGGATTCCGGCGAAAGCGGTGGAGCGGATCGAACTGGTTCGCAGCGGTGCGGGTGGCTACGACATGCAGGGCTATCCCCTGCTGGCCAATGTCATCAGGCGCAAGGGCGCAAACATACAGGGGCGTCTCGAACTGGAAGACGCCGCTTTCCGCCACGGTTATAGCGCGCCGCGCGTGGCCGGCGAACTGACCTACGCAAAAGGCGACCGGGTGCTCGATCTTGCCGCTGCCCTCTACCGCACGATCGATGATGAACATGGCTTTGGCTCGCGCAATCGCTACCTGGCCGACGGAACACCGCTGCGCCTGACCGAATACGCTCAGCCGGAAGGCGAAACGACCGGTGAGATGTCGGCGGTCTATCGCCAGCCGGCATGGGGCGGCAAGGTGCGTCTCAACGGCCTGATCAAGGACACGCGGATGTTCGCCGATATCGGCAATGTCATTATTTTTCCCGAAGCCGAGACAAGCACCGGCAAGGAACGCCGGCATACGCGGGCCAGCGAATACGGCCTCCAGTTTGAGCGCCCGCTCGGCCAGCGTTATGCCTTCGATGCCCTGGCCATCCGCCGCGACACCCGCATCGATGCGATGGAAGCGTCATACGACAGTGACGGCGGCGGCGACCTGACCCGCGAAGGCTCGCAGGCCAGCGAAACCCTGGCGCGCGGCGTCCTGCGCCGGCAAGGCAATGCCTGGACGTTGGAGACGGGGGTCGAAGGTGCGGTCAATGTGCTCGACAGCCATGCGGCGCTTGAAGAAGACGGAATGCCCGTGGCGCTGCCCGCCGCCAATGTCCGGGTCGAGGAGCAACGGGCCGAGGCCTTCGTAACCGCCACCTGGCGGATGCGGCCCTCCCTGACCCTGGAAGCCGGCGGGCGTGTGGAAGGCTCGGAACTGACGCAGGCCGGCGACAGCACCCTGTCGAAATCCCTGTCCTTCTTCAAACCCCGGCTGCTGCTGAACTGGACACCAAAGGCGGGCGACGAACTGCGCTTCCTGTATGAACGCGAGGTCGGCCAGCTTGATTTCGCCGATTTCGTCAGTTCGGCGTCGGTGACCGGCGGCAGCATCACCGCCGGCAACAAGGATCTGGAGCCTGACAGCCTGTGGCGCAGCGAAGCCGCCTGGGAACACCGCTTTACCGGCGGTTCGCTGGTCGTGGCGGTCCGCCATGAAGCCGTCAGCGATGTCGTTGATCGTATTCCGGTTTTCACGGACGGTCAGGTCTATGACGCCGTTGGCAATATCGGTGACGGTACGCGCGACGAACTGGAAGCCAGTCTCAACCTGCCGCTCGATCGCTGGCAGATGAAAGGCTTTACCCTCCAGGCCAATCTCACCCTGCGCCGCAGCCGGGTGACCGATCCGTCAACCGGCCTTGACCGCCATATCTCAGGCGATGCGCCGCGCGAAGGCGACATAAGCCTGACCCATGACCTGCCAAACCGGCATCTGCGCTGGGGCGTCAATTACGTGCTGGCCGAGGCGGCGGCGGATTTCAAGGTTGATGAGATCGAGGCCGACACCCTGGGCGACCGGATCGACGCCTTTATCGAATACAAGCCCTCCGCGCTCTGGACCGTCAGGCTCTACGGCAAGAACCTGACCAACAGCGCCGCGCTGCGCACCCGCACCTTCTACACCGGTTTGCGCGGAACTGGTGACATCACCTATCTTGAACGGCGCGTGTTGAAAAGCGGTCCCTATGTCGGCGTCAGACTGCAACGTAGTTTTGGCGGATAATCATGCTTCACAGAAGGAACTCTCATGAAATTGAATACGTCTTTATCAATGATCACGCTTTTGCTGGCCGCCGGTTTGGCCTCGTGTTCGCCCAAACCGGCAACGCCCGCCGGCAGCGAAACCGCCGCGCCCGTCTGGAAAGTGTTAGATAACCTGAAAGCGCCCGAAGGCGGCTATGACTACGCCTCGATCGATGCCGATGCCCGCCAGTTGTTCATTGGCCGCGAATACGGCGTCATGGCGGTCGATCTGACCACAAAGGCCGTCCGCATCCTGATCACGCGTGACGATGTGGCGGCGGTCCTGCTCATTCCAGGCACCGATCTGATGCTGACCACCAATAACGGCGCCGATACCGCGACCCTGCTCAATCGCAAGACCGGCGAGGCCCAGGCCGATATCAAGACCGGCAAGGGGCCGGACGGCGCGCTTTACGATGCCGGCAGCGGCCTGGCCTTCGTGATGAACGGCGACAGCGAGGATATTTCCCTGATCGACATCAAGGCGGCCAAGGTCGTGGCCACGGTCAAGGCCGGCGGGGTGCCGGAAGCGGCGGCCAGCGACGGCAAGGGGCGTGTCTACGTCAATATAGAAGACACCAACGAAATCCTCGTCATCGACGTGGCGGGCCGCAAGGAGGTGGCGCGTTATCCGCTGGCGGGCTGCCATGAGCCGACGGGCATCACCTATGACGCCGCCACGGGTTTGCTGATTCCGGTCTGTCACAACAATACGGCCAAGCTGATCGATGCGGCCACCGGCGCCGACAAGGGCACCTTTGCCATCGGCGCGGGGGCGGATGGCTCGCTGTTCGATCCGAAGACCCGGATCGGCTATGTCTCCTGCATCGACGGCACCCTGACCATCTACAAGCTGGATGAAAAGGGCCAGGTCACGGTTCTGCAAACGGTCAAGACCGCCGATGGCGCGCGCACCGCCGCCTTCGATCCGGTCACCGAACAGGTCTATCTGCCGGCGGCGACCGTCGAGCGCGACGACAAGGGCGAATACCTTCGCGCCGACAAGAACTTCAGCGTCGTGGTGGTCGGCAAAAGCTAAATGCCTTCCCCTCTCCCTGCGAAGCGGGGAGAGGACGGGAGCCGAGCGCAGCGAAGGAGACCGGGTGAGGGGCATTTCTCAGTCGGACACAAGCCCCTCACCCGACGATCTGCGGCTTCGCCTTGCTCGTCGTCGGCACCGACCGCCCGGCTCTCCCCATTTTCATGGGAGAGGGGAAAGAGAAGGAGGCAATCTAAAATCATCTAGGACGGATCGACATTCAGCAGGTGCCCTTATACCTCCCCACTTGTGGGGAGGGGGACCGCACGACCGCAGGGAGATGCGGTGGTGGGGGCGTCGCCGTCAATTAGAAAGCTTGCGTTTCCGATCACATGAAATCGGCGGGTCTATGATCTGCCCACGACCTGTGAACGTACACAAGCCGGCAGCCCCCACCACCGCATCTAGCGCTTCGCGCGTCGTGCGGTCCCCCGCCCCGTAAACGGGGCGGTATAAGATGGTGTAGCCGGAGATATACTGAATGTCGATCCGTCCTGGCTCTAAGTCGGCGTCTTCCAGGACAGGGCGACCTTAAGCCCGCCCAGTTCCGAACGGCCGAGGGTGATATCGCCCTCGGTCGCTTCGGCCAGGTCGCGCACGATCGCCAGGCCGAGGCCGTGGCCGGTGCCGGCCTCGTCCAGCCTCTGACCGCGTTTGAGCGCGCTTTCCATTTTCGACAGGTCAATGCCGGGGCCGTCATCCTCGACGCTGATCCATGTCGCGCCGCCGCCTATGCGCACACGCCGCCGGGCATGGCGGGCGGCATTCTCGATCAGGGCGCCCAGCATTTCGGCCAGATCCTCCTCGGCCACCGGCAGGTTCAGGGCCGCATCGACATCGGTATCGAAAATCACGCTTTCGCCGCGTTCCGTGCGCTCGATGACCGCGATCAGGGCCTCGGCCACTTTCAACGTCGGCGCTTCGGAAACAGCTTCCGCCGCCGCGCGCGCCGCCGCACTGCGCGCCCGCGTCAGTTCGGCTTCGAGCGCCGCCCCGACCACCGATATGGCGCGATCCAGCCCGTCGGCGGCCTCTTCGGCGCCGGCGGCGCGCGCCCTGCGGCTCTGGGCGGAGAGGACGGACAACGGCGTTTTCAGGCTGTGCGCCAGATCGGCGGCGCGGCGGCGGGCGCGGGACAGATCGCTTTCGCGCGCATCGGCCAGGGCGTTGATAGCCGTGATCAAGGGGGTGATCTCGCTGGGGTAGTCCACCGGCAGGCGGGCGGCGGGGCTGCGGCGCAGGCGTTCCATTTCCGTCCGCAGGCGATCCAGCGGCCGCAGGCCGAGCGTCACCTGGATGTAGGCGGCGAGGGCCAGTACGATCCACAGCAGCAGTAGGGAGCCGGCCAGCTCCCAGCCGAATTCGACATAGGCCCGCCGCATGTCGGCGTCGTTTTCGGCAACCTGTATGAGCACCGCCGGGCCCGTTTTGCCGAAACGCACCTGGCGCTCGACGATCAGTAAATGATCGTTGAACGGCCCCTTGATCGTCGTCCTGCGCCATTGCGCGGCATCCGGACGGGCGGGCAGGGGCAGGTTCTGATCCCACAGCGAGGCCGAATGCAGGGCGCCGGACGGAAAAGAAACCTGCCAGTACAGGCCGCCGGCGATCTCGTCAAAGCGCGGATCGCGCGGCGGATTTTGCAAAACCGGCGTACCGTCCGGAGCGGTGACGATGCCTGCCACGATACGCTCGGCCTGCCGGATCAGGACCGTGGCTTCGCGTTGTTCGGCATGGCGCCGGAACATCAGGTTCAACCCGCCCCAGGCCAGGGCCAGGGCGAAAAAGATGGCCAGCATGGCGGCGATCAGCAGGCGCAGGCGCAGGGAAACCGGCTTCAAGGCGCCGTCTCCGCCAGTATATAACCGAGGCCGCGCCGCGTTTCGATGACACCGGCGCCGATCTTGCGCCGCAGTCGCGCCACCAGGGCCTCTATGGTATTGGCGTCGGTGGTGTCGCCCGCGCCATAAAGATGCTCGGCGATCTCCCCGGCGGAGATCACCCGCCCGGACTGGTGCGTCAGATAATCGAGAAAACGGAATTCCAGCGGCGACAGCCGCACCGGCTGGCCGTCGACCGTAGCGGTCATGCGGTGGGTGTCGAGCGCCAGCCCGCCGATGGTCAGGACCGGTGAGGCGCGTCCGGCGGCGCGCCGGATCAGGCCGCGCAGGCGGGCGATCAGCTCGCCCATGGCGAAAGGCTTGGCGAGGTAGTCGTCGGCCCCGGCCTCGATGCCCTCGACCTTTTCCGTCCAGTCGCCGCGCGCGGTCAGGATCATGACGGGAAAATTGCGTCCGGCGGCGCGCCAGCGTTTCAGGACGGACAGGCCATCCAGCTTCGGCAGGCCGAGATCGAGCACCACGACATCGTAATCCTCGACATCGCCCTGGTACCAGGCCGCGTCGCCATCCGCGGCCAGATCAGCGACGAAACCCGCCGCGTGCAGAGCCTGACGCAGATCGGCGCCGACATCCGGATCGTCTTCAACCACAAGGGCGCGCATCAGTCATCCCCGATCTTCACCACCTTGCCCGTCCTGGCGTTGATATCGACCTTGCGGACGCGGCCATCGGCTGTCAATATTTTCAGCTCGTATTTCAGGCCCCAGTCTTTCTGTTCGAGTTCGACATCGATGATATCACCCGGCGCCGCCTTCTGGGCGATGACGAGAATCTTAGGCAGGGGAATGACCTCGCCGCGCGCCACCGCCTCGCGGATGGCCTGCTGTTCGGTGGTCTTGCGGTTTTCGTGAGGTTTCTGATCGTGACGCGGCTGGGACGTGGCGTAGGTGGCCGTCATCATGCCGGCCATAGCGATGAGGGCCGCGGTGCGAAGGGTTTTGAAGGATTTTGCATGGGTCATAACCGTCATCTACACCGTCATGGCTGACGGCAGGCTGACAGACTACAACCGTTCGCGCAACCAGGCCGTCGCGTCCTCGAACGCTTTTTCGGCCACTTCGGAAATTGACACGGCTTCCAGGAAGCTATGGGTGGCGCCCTGATAAACGATGGTGCGGGTGTCGACACCGGCCGTCCGCAACCGCCCGTCCAGTATCAGGCTTTGCGTGGTCAGCACGTCGCATTGCGGCACGCACAGAAACATCGGCGGCAGGTCGTGCAGGTCGGCCAGCAGGGGCACGGCCAGCGGATTCACATCGTCACCGCCGGTCAGGTATTGCGACCAGAAATAGGCCATTTCCTCAGCCGTCAGCATATAGTCCGGTCCGCCATACTTGCGCACATCGTCCGCCGACAGATCGATACCGAAGGCGCCATAGTTGAGCACCAGCGTACGCAGGCCCTTGTCGTCGCCGGCATCACGCAGATGCAGCGCGGTGCTCAGCGACAGGTTGGCGCCGGCGGAATCGCCGCCCAGGGCCAGCCGGTCCGGATCTATGCCGAGCGATGACGCCTGATCGCGCACATGGTGAATGACGGCCACGACCTGTTCAAGCGCGACCGGGAAACGGGCTTCGGGGGACAGGGAATAATCGACGCCAATGACGCAGATGCCCGCGCGCGCCGCGTATTCGCGCATGATGCGGTCGTGCGTATCGATGCTGAACATCACCCAGCCGCCGCCATGGATATAGATCATGGCCGGCTTCCGCGCGGCGCCGTCAGGGTTATAGACCCGGATGCGGACGTCGCCATGCGAAGTCGACACGCTTTGCTCGGCCGTGGAAAACATGACCGGCCCGCCCGCCACCCAGGGCGCGCGCACCTTCTCGGCGACCTGGCGGGCGTTCACCGCGGTTTTCTCCAGATCGCCGCCATGGGTGACATAGGCTTCACCGGTGATCCGGATAAAGTCACGCACGCCGGGGTCGAGTTCCGAGCCGGCCTGGGTTGAAGTCGTATTGAGCACCGATTGGGTATCCTGTAACGCGATTTCAGCCATTTTAGCGGCTGTGGGACCTGGCGGACTACGATGTTCGGACCAATTAATATTCCGAACGGGCCAAACGACCGGCTACTTGTTCGCGGTCGCCAGATAGTCGGCGGCGGTGGTCGGGCCTTTCGCCACGGTGTCGGAATGCTCGGCGATATATTTGCGGATTTCAAAGAAGAAGTTCGAGCCTGACGGCAGGCCGACCTTATCCCAGGCGGCATCGAAAGCGGCGACCTTTTCCGGTGGCGTATGCGCCGGCTGAAGCAGCAGGAAATCCCAGTCGGCGCCGTCGCTGTGGATGTAGAGCTGGCGCGGCGGCAGGCCGGCGAGCTTGTTGGCTTCGTCGCACTTGGCGATGAACTCAAGGAAGGCCTGATGCTGGCCCGGCGCGATGCGATAGATTTCGACCATGGTGCTGGCGACCGGGGCCGGCTCGGCGGCGAAACCGGCGGCAGGCGCGCAAAGCAACAGGCCGGCGGCCAGCAGAACGGATTTCATCATTTGTTTTCTCCACTGTTTGGGTATTCGTTGGCGAACCAGGGTTCAGGCGCGGAAACGGCATCCGGCCAGACCTGGTTCAGATTGGCCGCGTCATAAAGCCGGCCGTTTTTCATCACCTGGGCGATCTTCCAGGCATTGGTGATGTCGGCGCGCGGATCGGCATCGAGGATCAGCAGGTCGGCGAACTTGCCCGGCGTCAGGCTGCCGATTTCGCCGAGGCGGCCGATGGTTTCCGCCGAGCCGAGCGTGCCGGCGTGCAGGGCTTCTTCGGGTGTCATTCCAGTAGTGTTTTGGCCACCCATCACATGGGCTTCAAGCTCCCAGTGGAAACCGACGCCCGGCGTGTTGCCGTGGGCGCCGATCCCGACAAGACCGCCGGCGCGCTGGATATCGGCCGCCCCCTTGGCCACCGTGGGGAAGGCGTATTCGGACAGCGGCAGCCACTGGTCGAGGCGCGTGGTCATCTGCGCCAGGGCGAAATGTGGCGTGTAATGGCGGTATTTGGCGCTGGCCGAGGGATTATCGCGGGCGATGAAATAATCCTGCCCCGTCGCGCCGCCATTGGTGATCTGCAGGGTGGTCGTGTAACTTGTCCGGCTCTGGGCCAGCAACTGAATGACATCATTATAGATGGGCAGGGCGACCAGCGCGTGCTCATTGCCGGAATAACCGTCCATGATCTGGGTCAGGTCGAGCTTAAACGACAGCGCGCCTTCGGTGGTCGGTTGCAGGCCGAGATCGAGGGCGGCCATATTGATCCACTGCCGCACCTTGCGGTCGCCGGCGCGGTAGGACTTGATATTGTGCAGGCCGTAATCGTCACGATAACGGCTGAGCGCCTCACGCGTTTCGTCCAGCGAGGCGAAGCGGTTGAAGGAAAAGATGGCCGTGCCGGTGGAAGGCAGGCGCGGGCCGGTCATCAGGCCGGCGTCGAGCATGTCCTTGTAGGTGATTTCATCGATCGTCAGAGTGGAGGGATCGAAACTGGTGGTGACGCCATAGGCCAGGCGTTCGCGCAAGGCCCAGTCCTCGCTGTCGAGGATATCGCGGCGGACCGTGCCGATATGATCGTGGGTATCGATAAAGCCGGGCATGATCGTCTTGCCGCTGACATCGCGGATAACGGTGTCGGCGGGTACGTCGAAACTGCCGCGCGGGCCGATTTTGGCGATACGGTTGCCGTCGATCAGGATATCGGCGTCGGGTATGGCGGGGGCATCCATGGGCAGGGCGGTGGCGCCGCGCAGGAGCAGCAAGCCCTTTGGCTCATCACGGGGCACGACGACATCGGCGTGGAAGGACTGGGGTTTGCCCGGATCGGCGGACCAGTTGGGCTTGTCATCGAAGGTGATGCTGTCGAGCGACCGTTTGTAGAAGGTCGAGCCGAGGGCATAGGTCAGGGTCTTGCCGTCCGCCGACCAATCGAAGAAATCGGCCCCGACGGCGGTAATGCGGCGATGCCTGAGCTTGGGATCGGACAGGTCGATCTGCTTGATATCAGCGGCGGGGCGCTCGACGACATGCAGTTGCTGCCCGACGATAGCGGCGATCCACTTGCCATCGGGCGACAGGCTTAAGGCGTCCACCGGCACGGGGCCATCCTGGAAATACCAGCCGGGGCCGTTGACCGACACAATGTCCGTCACCGCGCCGGTTTTCAGGTCGATGCGCGACAGACCCGCGCCGGTTTGCAGGTAGGCGGCATCCGGCTCATGGGTAAAGGTCGGACGCTGGCCCACGGTGAGCGTGGCGATATCGCGCGAGGCGCCGCCGGTGACCGATAGGCTGACCAGAGTCGCGTCACGCAGGGCGCCGTATTCCATGTAAAGGCGCAGACGGTCGCGCTGGGGCGAACGCTCGGCCAGCACCTGTGTGCCATCCGGCATAAAGACCGGATAGGTGTAATAGCCGGAGGCCGGGCTGATCTTCCTGGGGGCGCCGCCATCCAGCGCCACGGTCCAGACATCGCCGGAGTTCCGCGCCGACCAGGTGGCATAGGTCAGGCTTTTGCCATCGGGCGACCATGACGGCTGCCAGCCATCGGCAATGGCGCGAGGTTTGGCATCGGCGGCGAGCGCCATGACATAGATCTTGCCGAGCGCTGAAAACGCCAGTTGCGATCCATCCGGCGACATCTGCGGCGTCTGGATGATATGGGCGTGGATCGGGCCGGTGTCTTCGGTGATCTTTTGCCGGCTGAGCGCGCCAAGCGCCAATTGCACATGGGCGCTGAAAGGCACCGGCGTGACGGTTCCATCGAGCGCCACGCGCTGGAACTTGCCGCCGGCCGTGATCAGGATCGATTGGCTGTCAGGCGTAAATGTATAGCGCGGCAGCAGATCAAGCCAGGCATTGGCCTGCACCTGATCATGCGTCACCGGAAAGGCCAGCCATTTGTCTTCGCCGGTTTGCAGGTCACGCAGGCGCAGGCCGGTTTGGTTGTCGAAGCGCGTGGCGTAGGCAAGCCAGCGGCCATCGGGCGAAACGACCGGGCGGAAATAGGCGCCGGGATTACGACTGTGGCCGGAACCGGAGGGTTCGGCGACGATCGTGGTTTCCGTGGCTGTGGCGAGATCGCGCCTGACGATGGTCCATTCATCGCGCTGATCCGGATCGTCCGAACCGGTATGGCGGGCCATGTAGAGCGACTTGCCGTCCGGCGAGGGCGTGGCGCCGAGACTGCTGGCCCAGGCGTCGCGGCCCTGATCGGCGCTGGCCTTGGACGGCACGATCAGGGTTTCCGAACCATCCAGCCCGTATCGCCAAAGCTCATAGGCGTTATAGCTGGGGCGGTAGCGGCTGAGAAAGACGGTCTTGCCGTCCGCCGCCCATTCCGGTGACAAAAGCACCGTATCGTCCTCACCGAAGCTGACCTGACGCGCCGCCGTGCCATCGGCCTTCATGATCCATAGGTTATCGGCGCCGGAGGCATCGCTGATAAAGGCGATCTGTTTACCATCGGGCGAAAAAACCGGCTGGGACTCGAAGGGCAGGCCGGTGCGCAGGGCTTTGGCTGTGCCGCCTTTGGCGTCCATGAGGTAGATATCGCCCAGCATGTCGAAAATCATCGTCTTGCCGTCGGGAGATACCGCCAACGACATCCAGGTGCCTTCGGTCGTGTCGAAACTGATCCTGCGCGTGGCCTTCAGCGGCAATACCTGCCCCTTCGCCTGACGGGGCCTCACATTATCGATCGCGCCGGCGCCATCCTTGATCCAGCCGACGGCATTGCCATAGGGCACAGGCAGATCGTCATCGTGGGCATGGACGGTGGTTGCGGCGAACAACGCCATCAGGGCGACAAGCGGCAGGTGTTTCATTTCTGGTAAACCGGAGGCAAAGCGGCGGGTTTGGCGTAACGGTCGCGCAGCAGCGTCTGGCGCGTTTCGAGCGAGGCTTCGCGGCCCTGAACGAAGACCTTCCACGGATAGTTGCCGGGTTCGAGCGGATCGCCGTCCCAGATAACGAGATCGGCGTCCTGATCCTTCGCCAGTGTGCCGTAATGGTCGCCGATGCCGAATATGGCGGCGGGGCTGCGCGTCATGGATGCAAGCGCCGTCTCATAGGGCAGGCCGTTGGCGACCGCCATGCCGGCGACTTCGCGCATCGCCTCGCCGGCGTCGTAAGAAAGATAGATGGTGTTGCCGGACGCATAGAAGGCCAGCGGCACGCCCGCTTTGTCGAGAAGGGCGGCATTATCGAGTCGCGCGCCAATCTGGTCGAAACTGATCGGCAGGTTGTCCATCGGATCGAGAATGACGGGAATTTTCGCCGCCGCCAGCGCATCGGCGCAGCGCCAGGCCTCGTTAGCCCCCATGAGGGCGACGCGCAGCTTGAAATCTTTGGCCAAGGCAATCGCCTGACGGATATCGGATTCGCGCTGGGTGAGGATGACCAGAAGCTGGCCCCCCAGCACCTTTTGCAAGGCTTCGGCATCGAGGCGCGTAATCGGCTGATCCGGTTTGCCGGGCTGGTAGCGGCCGGCCTCGGTCAGGGCATTGCGCAGGAGCTGCCATTGCGCGCTGCGTGACCCGCCGGCGGCGGACAGGGTGGCGCTGCCGATCTGGACGTACATGGCGGCTTGCGGACGTTCGAGAATATCGCCGCTTTCAACCAGTCTGATCACCGCGGCCTGTCCCATGAAAGGCGCGGTGCCCGCGGCGCCCGGATAGCTGACGGCGCGGGTCACGCCATCGGCGCGCGCCACGGGCAACAGGACGCTGTTGCCGTTGAGCGCATATTGCACATCGAAAGCCGCGCCAAGGGTGGTGTTGCTGCTCGACTTGTCATTGGTTTCATCCGCCGCGCCGGTTTCGACCAGGCCAAGCTGGGTGGCGGCATTCATCAGGCCCGGCGTGACCATGCGGCCGCCGGCGTCGATGACGGCCGCGCCTTCAGGGACGGGACCGGCGGCAGTGACGGAGACGATCCGGCCGTCATGGACGATAATCGTGGCGTCGGACACTTTACCGTTGCCGGTCATCGTCCAGGCCTCGGCATGGGTGACAGCCAGGTCCTTTCCCGCGGCAAGGTCTTGGGAGGAAGCGACGCCGGGCGTCAGAAGCAGGGCGAGCACAAGAGCGCGGATCATTGGGAAACTCCCGCCTTGCGGCCAAGCTGGAAATCACTCAGGGGCTGATAGGCCGGATCGTGACGGTCATAGGCGATGGCGCCATCGATCAGGACGGTATCGGCCAGGGTATAGATGCTGAACGGATCGCCCGACCAGATGACGATATCGGCATTGTAACCGGGGGCCAGGGTGCCGATGCAGTCTTCCAGGCCCAGCACTTTCGCCGGATTGCTGGTGATCCATTTGATGATGTGTTCGGGCGGTTCGGCCAGCCCCATATGCCGTCCGGCGCCGGCCGCCTTGGCCGCTTCGATGTTCAGCCTCTGGCCGATGACGGGCGAATCCGAGTGCATGGTGACGCAGGCGCCGGCGGCGTCGAGCAGGGCGGCGTTTTCGCGGATGCCGTCATTGGCCTCCATCTTGAAGCCCCACCAGTCGGACCAGACGACGGCGCAGGTACCCGTTTCGGTGAACAGGTCCGGGTTCTTGTAGGCCTCGACCGCATGATGGAAAGCGGTGATTTTGAAGCCGAACTCATGGGCCAGGGCCTGCATTTCGGCCATGTCGTCGGCGCGGTAGCAATGAATCTGGACCAGAAGATCGCCATCGAGCGTCGCGGCCAGGGTATCCAGTTTCAGGTCGCGTGGCGGCGGCGGACCGTGCGGTTCGTCCTCGTAATGACGCCACATGCCGCGATAGGCGTCGGCCTGGCTGAAGACATCGCGGAAATTGGCCATTTCCCCCTGACGGCTGGTCGGTTTCTGACCCTTGCCGCCGAAATAGCCCTTGGCATTCTCACCGCAGGCCATTTTCAGCCCTTGTGGCGCACCGGGAAATTTCATGGCGGCCACATGGGTGGCGGGAATGGGGTGGAGCGTCACCGCCCGTCCGCCGATCTGCGGCGTCGATCCGGGCAGGCCCTGAAGCGTGGTTATCCCGCCCTGCAGGGCATAGATAAAGCTGGCGTCCTGGGTATTGATGGCGTGTTCGATCCAGGTGTCGGCGGCGATCGGGCCGCTCATTTCGGACACATCGCCGGATTCGTCGTCGATCGAGGTCAGCGGCATGGAATAGGTGCCGTCGTGGCTGTGCGGATCGATAATGCCGGGCGTCACCCAGCGGCCCCTGGCGTCGATCACGCGGGCATTGCCGCCATCGAGATTATGGCCGACGGCCACGATCCTGCCGTCACGGCTCAGCACATCGGCGTCATCGAAGCGCCGGCCCGCGCCGTCGAGCACGGTGGCGTGGGTGATCAGCAGGTCCTGCCGGGGCAGAGGCTTGTAGGTGCTGGGATTGCCGCCGAGCATAAAGGGGAGCGGGTGTTCACGGGTTTTCTGATCCGCGAAATCCGCGGGTGGTTTTGCGGCGGCAGCGGGTTTGACAGGCGGATGATGGCGGGCCTTGCCGGGCGTTGCGGCCATGGCGCCTGAACAGGCGATCGCAAGGGCGATAACGGGCAGCCAGGCCGTGGAAAATGAACCCTTCATCAAAAACCCCTGTATGGATCAGTCTTTTGGTTACGCTTATGAAAACATAGGGTGAAAGGCCCGTCTCCACGCATCGAAAACGGGCCTTGTTAACTAGAACTTCCGCGTCAGCGTCGCGGTCCAGGTCTGACCCGCGCCGTAGGTGCAGCCGACCGGCCCGGAGCAGCGCGCGACGTATTTCACGTCGGTGATGTTGCTGCCGTTGAGGGCCAGGCGCCAGTCCGGCGTGTCATAGTGGATGGCCGCGTCGAACAGGGTCGATTGCTGACCCCAGATGCCCGTGCCGTAGCTGCCGAGGCTCCTGGAGTTGTAGCGAACGCCCAGGCCGAAGCCCAGACCGCCGAGCGCGCCGGATTTCAGCGTATAGTCGGCGAACAGGGAAGCCTTGTCTTTCGGCGTCGTCGGCATCGGGCCGCCGATCTCGTCGGGATTGTTGCTGGCCAGCACTTCGCTGTCCGTATAGGTGTAGGAGCCGTTGATCGTGAACTGCTCATTGATACGCGCCACGAACTCGGCCTCGAAGCCCTTGACCTCGACCTCACCGACCTGGGTGCTTGTGAAGACCGGCGAGTAAACCGTCGAAACGACATTGGTCTGCTTGATGTCATAGACCGCGGCTGTGGCGAAAAGCCTGACGCCGTTATCCAATGTCCGGCCATCATACTTCACGCCGAATTCGGACTGCTTGCCCTCCGTCGGTTTGAAGGCAACGCCGTCCGTGCCCGTACCCAGTACCGGCTCGAACGAGGTCGAATAACTGGCATAGGGGGCGATGCCGGAATCGAAAATATAGTTGACGCCGACGCGATAGGTGAACTTGTCATCCTTGGTTGCCGGTGTCGGACCATAGGTCTTGGTGACGATCTTGTCTTCGTCATAGCGGCCGCCCAGGGTGACGAACAGCTTGTCGATACCGATCTGGTCCTGCAGATAGAGGCCGGTCTGCTTCAGGTCCTGATCGTTGTAAGGGTTCCAGGCCGGGGTGACGATGGTGGAGGCGTCGCTGTAGACCGGATTATAGAGATCGATCGACGACGCCATGTCAAAGCCGTACTGGGCGAAGTTCTTGACATCGCGGTAGTCGATACCGGCCAGAACCTTGTGCGTCACGCTGCCCGACGTGAAGGTGCCGTCCAGACGGTTATCGATGGCGAAGCTCTCGACGTTTTCCATGTAGGGGAAGCTGTAACGATCGACCGTGCGGTTGTCGGCTTCAAGCGCCGCGCCGTAGATCACCTTGCTGTTTTCGCGGTATTTGCTGTACTTGGCGTTCGACGAGAAGGACAGGCTGTCGGAGAATTTGTGGGTGTAGTCGTAACCAACCGCCCACTGGTTGCGCTTGTAGACATTGTAGTCCGGCTCGCCGAGATTGGTCGATTCGCTGACCTGGCCATTCGGATTCGGCAGCAGGGTGCCGACTTCCGGCAGGAAGCCGTTGGTGTCGCCGTCAACCTCGTCATCCTGCAGGTAGGCCAGGCCGGTCAGGGTGTCGGCATCGCTGATCTGCCAGGTCACGGTCGGCGCGATCAGGCTGCGCTTGGCCGAGACGCCATCGCGTTCGGCGCCGCGATCGAGATAAAGGCCGGTCAGGCGGCCGGAAACCGAGGAACTGAGGGCGCCGGTCACCGTGCCGGCGATCGACTTGTAGTCATAGCTGCCGAGCTTGCCCTGGATTTCACCGCCAAAGTTGCGGCTGGCGCGGCGGCTTGTCTGGTTATAGAGGCCGCCCGGCGGCGAATTGCCGTAAAGCGTGGCGGCAGGCCCCTTGATAATGCTGGCGGAATCGAAAGCGTAAAGATCGACGCCGGTCGAGAAGATGGTGGTGGTGACCGGCGCGGCCAGACCATCGACATATTGCTTGGGTGTGAAGCCGCGCAGGGTGACGAAATCATAGCGCAGGTCGGGACCGTAGTTTTCACCGAAGGCGCCGGACGTATAACGGACGGCTTGCTGCAGGTCGGTAAAGCCCAGCAGGTCGATCTGGTCGCGGTTGATAACCGAAACCGACTGCGGCGTCTTGATCAGGGGAATGTCCGTCTTGTTGGCGGATATGGCGCCGGCCGGGACGAAACGCTTCGACTTGATGATAACGACGGTCGCGCCATCGACGGTTTCCCTGGTCGTCTTCAGGCCGTCGCCGGTATCGTCCTGCGCCATGGCGGCGCCGCTGATACAGGCGGTTGCCACCGTCGCCAGAAGCAAGGTCCGGGTGAGGGTGTTCTTTATGAAAGTCCGTTGGGTCAGCATTTCAACTCCGCTCCTTATTGAATTGCCCATGTTAAGAAAGTGTCAGGTTAACGTGATGAAACTGTAACGCTCTTTTTTGATGGCCCGATGTTTAGCGAAGGACAGTTTGTCTTGCGATCAGGCCGCGTAAAGTGGATGCCGGATCGCGTGTTGCCAAAGTGCTTCAGTTTTGCCTGAAACGGATGAAAAACAGGGGTAAGTGCGAAAATATTTTTGTGCGGCGCAATATTTTTTGACGACCTCGCAATTTATCGCGCGATATTCTTTTTCGTAAGACGTCCGCGAGTCCACCACAAACCGATGCCCATGCCGATCATGGCCATCAGCCACAGGCCAATGAGCAACTGCACAATCCGCCCGGCCGGACCGCCGATTTGGCCCGTATGCAGCGGATAAATGGTGTCCAGCATGAAGCGCGCCGGACCGTGGGCCTGACGGGCGTCATAGCCGCTCGATATGCGGCCGTCGTGCGCGCTGACATAGACCGTGGTCATGCCCCAGATGCGCGGCATTTCACCTTTCGCGCGCAGGCGGATCTTGTACCAGGGCGTATCGGTGTCCGGCATGGAAAACCCGGAGAGGGTGGCGCCGGGATATGGCGTGAGCGCCGTGGTCAGCGCGGCGGAGGGTTTGATCCAGCCTTCCGAAACGGATGCGGAAGCGCCGGGCATGGGGATCGCCGCCTTGAAAAGGCCCTCAAGGCCATTGTCGAAAGCCAGCAGGACGCCGGCGGAAATGGTGATGAGCGCCGGAACGGCCAGCCACAGGCCGAGCGTGCGGTGCCAGCCGTAAAGAAGCGGAACGGCGGCCTTGCCCCTGGGCCGGCGCAACGCCTTGATCCACTGGCCGGCGCGCGGCCAGGCGAGTTTGAGGCCCAGGCCGATATTCGTCAGAAGAAGGAGGCCGCTGAGGCCCAGGAAGGTCCGGCCGGTATCCCCCAGCATCAGGGCCATGTGCAGGTCGCTCAGGCGGTCATAGATATTGCCGTCGGAAAGGGTGTCGTTGCGCCGGTCGCGCAGTGGGTCGCCCTGGCCGTCGACGCGCAGGGTGCGGTCCGTGCCGGCATGGCTGTAGAAGATATCGAACCGACTGGCGCTGTCATTGGCCGACCAGACGGACGAAATATGCGTGTCCGGCTGCACGGCCAGACTATCGAGGCGCGCGCCCAGGCGTTCGGCCTGGAAAGCGGCGCGGGAACCGGCGACACCGGCGTCATCCAGTTCCCAACGGAAAACGATCAGGCATCCGGTTGCCGCCTGAAAGACCCAGAGCGCGGCGAAAACGAGGCTGACATAGCGGTGGATTGTCTTGATCTGCATGGTGTTTCCCTGACCTATTCGGCGTCAGGCCGGTATGCGTTGCGATAGCCGTAAAAAGCGTAGATCAGCACACCCGCCAGCAGATACAGGCCGAGGAAAATGGCCGGCAGGACATCCCCGCGGCCCGCCTGCGAGACAATATCCATGCCGACCGGGATAACCATGCCCAGGCAAAGCACAATGGCCAGAAGGGGCACGTAGCCGATCCACACCTTGCCGATGGTGAAGCCGCCAAGCGGCACGCGGAAGGGCCGGGGCAGATCGGGACGACGGTTGCGCAGCCAGATCAGGCTGAAGGCGACGATCGAAAAGGCGAGCGCCGTGCCGAAGCTCACCATGTCCCCCAGCACGGAGATAGGCAGAAAGGCCGCGATAACCGCCGAGGTGAGGCACACTGTGATCGTGCCCCAGACCGGCGTCCGGAATCGGGAATGCACCTTCGAGAACAGCGGTGGTATCAGGCCGTCGCGCCCCATGGCGTAGCAGATGCGCGAATGGCCGTAGCCGTTGACGAGCAGGACGGAGGCGAGGCCGGTCAGGGCGCCGATCTTGATAATCAGCGAAAAAGCCGGCAGGCCGATACGGTCGACCGCCACGGCGATCGGGTCGGCGACGCCGAGTTCCCTGTAGGGCACGAGGCCGGTCAGGACGGCGGCCACCGCGATATAGAGCGCCGTGCAGACGAAGAGGGCGCCCAGGATGCCGATCGGCATGTTCCTTTGCGGATTTTTCGTCTCGCTGGCGGCGGTCGATACGGTTTCAAAGCCCAGATAGGCGAAGAACAGGATGGAGGCGCCACGGATAACGCCCTGCCAGCCGAAGGCGAAGCCCCCTTCGTTCGCCGGGATGAAGGGAACCCAGTTGGCCGGATGCACCGCGCCGGTGCCCACGGCGACAAAGGCGACAAGTACGGATATCTTGATGAAGACGAGGAAGGCCGTGACCAGGGTGGACTTGGAAACCCCCACGGACAGGATAACGGCGCTGATCAGCAGCGCCACAGCCGCGATCAGATTGACCCCGCCGCTCAGCGAAAAGCTGGTCCGTCCGTCCACGACCGAGGAGACGACCGAAGGCGTGGCCAGCCAGGCCGGAATATGGATGCCGAAATCAGTGAGGAGGCTGACCAGATAGCTGGAAAACCCGACGGCGAGGGCGGAGCCGGCAAGGCTGTATTCGAGCATCAGAAGCCAGCTCAGCCCCCACGCCACCACCTGGCCCAGGGTGGCGTAGGCATAGGTGTAGGACGACCCGGACACCGGAATGGTGGAGGCGAGTTCGGCGTAGCACAGGGCGGTAAAGCCGCAGGCGGTGGCGGCCAGCAGGAACGACAGCATGACGGCCGGTCCGGCGAAATGGGCGGCGGCCGTGCCGGTCATGACATAGACACCCGCCCCGACAATGCAGCCGATGCCCAGAAGCATCAATTGAAAGCCGCCGAGCGTGCGATGCAGGGGGTGTTCCTCGGCCTGCAGGGCCTCAATGGATTTTCGGGCGAACAGTCTGGCAGGCATGATTGGCTCCGGCGCTGGAAGTCTGATGTAATGGCGGCAGGACTCTCGGACGTGCAGTATGCGGACTATTTTTATGCGTCGTGTGGCTGGCGCGCTACAGCGAATGGAGCGTAAATTGTCTATAACGGGCCACATGATAACGCGCAGCACGCATGGGGAAGATTATCAGAAGGTCAACCGCCCGATAGGGGTGCTGATTGACGAATATGCGCCGGATTATGTCGATCCGCCGCATAGCCACGAGCGCGCTCAGTTGCTTTATGCCACGGCCGGGGTGATGTCGGTCATAACCGATGAGGTCAGCTTTACCATTCCCCCGCAGCGCGGCGTATGGATGCCGGCCGGTGTCCGACACGAGGCGCATTGCCGCGGTCATGTGTCGTTGCGGACGCTGTATGTCGAGCCGGATGCTGATACCCGCATGCCGAAGCGCTGCCAGAGCCTGAAAATATCGCCCCTGCTGCGTGAACTCATTATCGAGGCGGGTAACCTGCCTATCGAATACAGCCTGAACGGGCGCGAGGCGCGCATCATGGCCCTGATCCTCGACGAGATCGCCGAGGCGGTCGAGCACCCGGCCTCCGCGCTCAATATACCGATGCCGAAAGATCCGCGCCTCATGCGTATCTGCCGCAAGATCATGGACGATCCGGCGACGGAAGACGATCTGGATCACTGGGCCGAGGTAGCCTGCATGGGCCGCCGCACCTTCACGCGCGCTTTCCGCCGGGAAACGGGCATCACTTTTTCGGAGTGGCGCCAGCAGGTCAGGCTGGCGGAGGCGGTGTCCATGCTGGCGTCGGGCAAGTCGGTAACCACCGTGGCCTATGAGGTCGGGTATAACAGCCCCAGCGCGTTCGGCACCATGTTCCAGCGCGCCTTCGGCACGCCGCCCAGCCAGTATTTCAACCAACTGGCTAGGCCGGGCACGACCTGAGCAGGATCAGCGGCCGGGGTTCTGTTGCCGCATGGCGGCGGCCAGGTCCGTCGCGCTTTCGCGGTCCAGCGCCGTCAGGATTTCTTCATATTCCCGGGCGGCTTCGTCCTGGCCCATCTTGAACGCGGGCTGCATGTCGATAATCCGGGCATGGAAACCGACGACGCCGCGCGCCAGTCTGGCCGCCCGCTCGCCCATGTCGTCCAGCGACCAGGCGGCGTCACGGCCGGCCTCCATGGCGTCAATGAGATCGCGCAGGAGCGCCTCGATGCCGGGGGCGTCTTCGATCAGGCGGATATCGCAGTCGAAAGCGATGCTGGCATAGTTCCAGGTCGGGGCCTGGGTCCGGTCCGTCAGCCAGGAAGGCGATATATAGCCGTGCGGGCCGGTCAGCAGCAGCAGGGCGCGCGGATGGGCGCGCAGGCGTTCGACCTGAGGATTGCTGCGTCCGAAATGTCCGATCAGACCGGTCAGCCTGCCCTCTTCGATATGCGGCCGGACCGGGAGTTGCGTCGCGCCGAATCCATCGGCGGCCGAAACGATCCAGGCGAAGGGATAACGGGTGACGACATCGATGATATCGGCGTCGGATTTCGGGGCGTACTTGGCGGGCTTGGGGTCCATCAGGATATCCTAACGCGGCGGCAGGTAGGCGCACAGCCGGAATCCAGGCCCAACCATCATGTTTTTGGGCCAACCTGACAACGCCTGGCCGGTTTGTTTTCGGGGACCGGAATTTTCAGCTCAAGGCGGGCCGCCCGAACCTTTCGTCCAAAACCTTTTGCAAAAACACTTCCAGGATCTTTCAATCTCCACCTTGTGCGATTGCGATGGAAAGCATGCCCCGATTTGGATTTACGGGCGTCTGTCGTTCCCATATGATTACTGTACGTGCCTTAAAAAGACGGCATTGCAGCCCTTTTGGCATAAAACATACTGAAATCATGAAATTGAGAGTGAGCGGTTTCTTTGAGTAATTCTGGAAATGATTGAAAATAAGATAAAAAATAACAAGGTCGACGCTTCCAGATTTTCCGTGGCACCCATGATGGACTGGACCGACCGGCATTGTCGCGCCTTTCATCGTACCCTGACGCGCCAGGCTCTGCTTTACACGGAAATGGTCACCACCAAGGCTGTCATCCATGGCGATCGTGAGCGGTTGCTCGGTTACGGCGCTGTCGAACATCCTGTCGCCCTGCAACTGGGTGGTTCGGAGCCTGACGAACTGGCGCAGTGCGCGAAGATTGCCGAGGCGTGGGGTTATGATGAGGTCAATCTCAACTGCGGTTGCCCGTCCGACCGCGTGCAGTCGGGCAGTTTCGGCGCCTGTCTGATGCGTGAGCCGCAACTTGTGGCCGATTGTATGCGGGCCATGATCGAGGTTACCGGATTGCCGGTGACGGTCAAATGCCGGATCGGCGTCGATGACCAGGCCCCGCGCGATAGCCTGTTCACCCTGGTGGAAGCGTGCCGCACGGCCGGGGTGACGTCTTTCGCCGTCCATGCGCGAAAGGCCTGGCTGAAGGGCCTGTCACCCAAGGAAAACCGCGATGTGCCGCCGCTGGATTACGAACTGGTCTATGAATTGAAGCGCGCCCACCCGGATCTGACCATCGCCATAAACGGCGGGATCGGAACGCTCGAAGAGGCACAGGCGCACCTTCGGCATGTCGATGGAGTGATGCTGGGCCGCGCCGCCTACCATGAACCGGCCCTGCTGGGGCGGGTGGACCGCCTGTTCTTCGCCGCCGGGAGCAATGTCGGGCCTTTCGAGGCGCTGGAGGCCTACCGGCCCTACATGCAGGCGCAGCTTGAGGCCGGAACGCCGTTGGCCCACATGACGCGCCATATGCTGGGCGTGATGCACGGCCTGCCGGGCGCGCGGGCGTTCCGGCGGATCATGACGGTGGAGTCGATCGCGCCGGGCGCGGGCCTTGAGGTCATGGACCGGGCGGTCGCGGCGGTGCGTGAGGCCATGGCGGCGGCCGAGGCGCGCCGCGAAGCCTATGAACTCAAGGATGCAGGATAAGGCTCGTCGGCGTCGCCTCGAAGCGTGACAGGCGGCCAAGATAGCTCATGCCGAGCAGCGAGGTTTGCAGGCCCTCCCTGACCACCATGGCGTCGACATTATGCACCGTGCTCTGACCGATGCCGACGACGCTGAGATTGACCGAGGCGGCGTAGGTCTTGCCGTTGGCGGTGGTGACCTCGCGGTCATAGGTCAGGTTCCGGGCGTCGAAACCGAGGCGCTGGGCGTCCGCCGGGGTGAGAGCCACGACCGTGGCGCCGGTATCGACGAGAAAACGCACCGCACGGGTATTGACCGTGGCATTGGCCCAGAAATGGCCGTCGCTGGCCTTCGGTATGGCGGTGGCATGCGTATCGGTGGTCGGGCCGGTAGCGGCGGCGCTGACGGCTTCCGGCGCGGTCACATCGGTCCGGATCGTACGGGACTGGATTGCGTGCTCGCCGAACGACAGGACACCCGTGCCCGCCAGAACCGCGCAAAAGACGGCGGTGCCCAGAACGATCGCTGATTTGAACATGAAACCGAGACTCCGCGCCGGCCTGATTTGCCGAAGATCGTTTTGATCCTGCGCCATCCTATCCAAAGAGAGTTGCTTTCTGGTGAATCGACAAGGCTGGGGAGAATGGCATTGAGAAAATTTATATTTAATCAGCTTGTCGTATTTTTAATTTAATAAAAACAAATAATTATTGCATTATTTGCGAATAATATAATCCGTGTTCGGATTAGTTCTTGCAATGGGGGAAATTTCGGTCATAGTTAACCCATGACGCGATGACGACTGAGAGGGTGAAAGCCCCTGCGAGCCGCGCCGCGTCTTCTGGCCATACGTTTGTAATCGCAACGCATTTGGAAAAGGAGACGCACCCCATGCAAGACCCGGATAAGAAACAACACGCCATGACATCCTTCGCCCTGTTCGGCGGGCTTTTTGCCAGCCCGCGCAGTCAGGAAACGCGCACGGTCAGCCGGCCGCAGGACTTCAAGCCGGTCCGCCGGAAATAGGCGGCGTTGCGTCCGATAAACAGAAAACCCCCCGTGACGGGTCACGGGGGGTTTTTAGCCTGAAGTCGCAAGGCTTTCAGATAATGCGCGCCAAAGCTAGTTGGCGGCCAGCTTCACGCCGGCCTTGGCTTCTGCGGCGGCCATGTTGGGGCTGGCGCTGTTGACCTTGGTGGTCGCGCCGGAACCGTCGGCACCGAACTTGGCCGTCAGTTCGACCCAGTAAAGGCCGTCAGCGGCGAGGAAATTATACTTGTAATCGACCTGGTAGCTGCCGGCGCGGAATTCGCAGGATTCGATGTTGACCATCTGCTTGCCGGTGACGGCGACAACCTTGGATACGGCGGTCTTGGCGACGCCGGCAGCCAGCATGCCGGCGGTGGCTTCCTGGTCGTCGGAGCAGGAGGCGGCGTTGGCGGCGGCGGCCGACAGGGCCATGATGGCGACGGCGGCGAAAAGGGTTCTCTTGATCATGGTTTCTCTCCTTGAGGTTCTTCAGGGTAAGAGCGATGTTATATGAGAGAGGAAAATAATCAGTTAAATCAGCTGGAAAGACTTCCTTAAGGTCACTTAACGGGTAATCCCTGGAAGCCTTGCTGACAACGTGGCAAAGGTTAACGGCGGCAGGTGATTGAAAAGACACAAAAAAAGATGCGAAAAAATTCCGCATCTTTTTTAATTGCCTGAAGGGCGGCGGCTTGCGCCGCGCCGCATTCAATCCGGATTAGCCTAGTTGGCGGCGAGCTTGACGCCGGCCTTGGAGGAGGCGGCCGCCAGGTTCGGACTCAGACCGCTGAACTTCATGTCGGCGACCTGACCGCCAGCGACCTTGGCGGTGCCGGTGACCCAGTACAGGCCGTCCGAGCCGATGACGTTGAACTTGAATTCCGAAACCAGGTTGCCGCCGGCGGCGTCGCAGCTTTCCAGGTTGATCATTTTCTTGGTTTGAGTCGGAACGACCGGGGCGATCTTGGCGCTGGCGGCCGCGGCGATGGCCTTGCCGACCATGGTTTCCTGGCCTTCATCGCAATCCGCGAAGGCCTGGGTGGTGACGAGAGCGAAGGAGAGGGCGAGGGCGCCGGCCAGAAGGGCCTTGGGGGTCGAGATGTGCATTTTGCAACTTTCACGCAGATTTTACAACAGGGACTGAAGAGGCCTGATGAAGAAGCGGCAGGCCCGTGGCGGCGTAAATACGGCCGAAGGTTTAATATCTGGTGAATCATGCTGCGGTGCAACATGGTTAAAATTTCATCAAAAAAAACGGAGACGCGCGAAGGCGTCTCCGTTTCATTTTCAGAGCCTGCGGGCCGGGCAGGCCGTGACCTGTTTAGGCGGCGGTCAGCTCCGCCAGGAAGCGGCGGATATTTTCGCTCATGGCTTCGGTGCGCTGGGTGAGCTGATTGGCGGCCCCCAGCATTTCCGTCGAGGCCTTTTCGGTGTCGGCGGCGGAAGCGGAAAGCTGCGACACCGAGGACGAGGCCATTGAGGTGCCGTCCGAGGCTTCATTGACATTGCGGGCGATTTCGTTGGTGGCGTCGCCTTGCTGGTGAACCGAGTCGGCGATGGACGAGGCGATCTCGTTCATGTGCTTGATCGTTTCGCCGATGCCCTTGATGGCGTTGACGCCGTTCGAGGCGGCCGACTGGATATCCTTGATACGTTCGCGGATTTCATCGGTGGCCTTGGCGGTTTGCTGGGCCAGCGACTTCACTTCCGAGGCGACGACCGCGAAGCCCTTGCCGGCCTCACCCGCGCGGGCGGATTCGATCGTGGCGTTCAGGGCCAGCAGGTTGGTCTGCTGGGCGATGGCGTTGATCAGGTCGACCACTTCGCCGATCTGGTCGGCGGCGCGGGACAGTTCGGCCATCGAGTCATTGGTGCGGTCGGCTTCCGAAACGGCTTCGGCGGCGATTTCGACCGAGCGGACAGCCTGGTCACCGATGACGCCGATCGAGGCGGAGAGTTCCGTGGTGGCCGAGGCGACGTTCTGGACGTTATCGGCCGAATTGCGGATCGAGGACACGGCGTCCTGCGAACGGCGCTCATTTTCCTGGGCGATGGTCAGCAGGGTACGGCCGTTGGCGTCGAGGTCCGAGGCGGCATTGCCGAGCGCGTCGAGCATGTCCTGAGCCTCGTGGCGGAAGCGTTCGGCCAGTTCGGCCATTTGACGGGCGCGTTGCTCGCGCGTGGCGCTGGTGGCGGCTTCCATTTCGGACAGGCGCTGCTTTTCCTCGGCGTTCGACTTGAAGACATTCAGGCTGTCGACGACCGACTTCAGTTCGTCGCGGCGGGCGAGGGCCGAGATATCGACATTGAGGTTGCCGTTGGCCAGTTCCTCGGTCGTCTTGGCGATGCGGTTGATGCCGGTGACGGTGACGCGCGAGAAGACAAAGGCGATGGCGCCGGAAATACAGGCCATGATGACGGCGAAGAGGGTCAACAGGCCGATGCCGGTGGTCTGGGCGGCCTTGGCGTCGGTGGCGGCCTTGGTGGCGGCGGCGACATTGGCCTTGATGAGCTGGTCGCTGATATCCGACATCTTGGCGTAACCGTCGTCGAACTGCGACATCATCGGGCCGACGGAGGCGAAATCGACGTCCATGACCGAACCGGCGAATTCAACGGCCTCTTTATAGGTCTTCACTTCCTTGCCGAGGTCGCCGAGCAGCTTCTTTTGCGCCGGATCGGCGGTCTTGCCGGCGTCCGCCTTGACGCGGGCCTCGATCTTGCCGAGATCTTCGGTGACCTTGGTGACGGTGGCCGAGGCGTTGGCCGTCGGGTCGGTCGCCTTCTTGGTCAGGGCGTTATAAAGCTGGCCATTGGCTTCCTTGATGGAGGACTTGATGTCGCCCAGCTCGACCACCTGCGGCAGCGCCTTGGTGTTGATGTCGTCGATGGTCTTGCCCTGGCCGTTCATGACATAGACGGCGCCGAAGGCCAGTACGGCCATAAGAACGGTGGCGACCGCGGCGGGCGCCATGAATTTTATGGTGAACGACCAGTTGGAGATTTTAATCCCGCCGACGGGATTAGCGGTTGTGAGTTTCGTCATTATTACGGCCCCTGACAAACTTGGTAATAGGATAAAGGCGTTGAATTTCTTTCAGACTTTTCCAGCCATATGCCGCATGCGGGCGCGCGGGCGCCCGGTGCGACTCATGGTTAAGACGAGCCTTTGCGCCAACCTGTCAGATTAAGGTTGTTGAAATCCTAACGCCGTTGCGCGGTAGGGCAAAAATACAAAAAAGCGCGCCGGCCGGTGAGGCGGGCGCGCTTTTTGTATGGAGTGAGGTCTTGTCTCTATTGAGTGATGCCTTTGGCATCGCCTGTCTGTGCAGGTGGATTGACCGGTCCCTTGGCGGTGACTTCGGTGATGATATCCTGAGCCGATTTGCCATGGATCTGGGCTGAAACCTGGACGGGTTTTACGGCTGCCGCGGCCTGCGCCCTGGATTGGGCGTTCAGCATGGCGACGGTCTGGGTATCGAGGGTGGCGGCGGCCGGCGTATCGGGTTGCGGCGCGGCGGCATGAGGCACGGTGTTCGACGGGAGGACCTCGGCCATCGAATTGACAAGGCGCGCGCCACGGCCGCGGAATTGATAGAAGATGTGCGAACCGACCTGGGCGACGCGATCCATGGTGCCGCCCCAGCCCGGTTTGACGCCGGTGGTGTGGAAGCTGGTCGAAGCGCCGACCGCCGGCATGACATAGCCATCCAGCGCCGCGTCGGCGACGGTCTTGGCGCGGCGCCAGGCCCAACTTTCGACCGGCGCGCCCATGGCCCCGTTGCAGACGAAGCTGAACTGGCAGGAGGTGCGCTGGTAGGCGCCCTGGTAAACGACGCCGCAGATGGTTTTCGGATAGGCGGGGTGGCGGACGCGGTTGAGAATGACCTGGGCCACGGCGCGCATGCCGTCCACGCCTTCGCCGCGCGCTTCATAATAGACGGCCTGGGTCAGGCAATCGGAATCGCTGCGGCTGGCGTTCTTGAACTGCATGGCGGCGACGGCGCGCACCGGAGGCGCGGCGGTGTCCGGCGCGCTGAGCGGAGACACGGGCGTTATGTTGCTGGCCAGGACGAGTTTGGCGTCGGGAAGGTCGCGCTGATTGCGGGCGTCTTCCGAGATGCGGATGGCGGTCAGATTCTGGGCGAGCAGGCTGTTGCCCGTGCCGGTGCCGGCATATTGCGAAAAGCGCATGGCGATATTGAGCGCGCTCTGATCGACCGTGCCCACGGCGTCGAGCGTTTTCATATCGACCTTGCCGTCGCGGGACGCCATCATCAGGCGGGCGGCGTCCCTGGGGGCGCTGCCTTCGCGGGCCAGATGGCTACCCAGGCAGGCCGCGCCAACCGACGCGCCAACCAGAAGGCCGACTGAACTCGCTGCCATGAGGGCGCGCATACGATAGCGCGCAGTCGAAATGGATATCAAAACTATCTGGTCCTCTGTGACGAAGGCGGTATGTGCCTTCCGGGAAGTCGCCTGGGGTAGATCGCTTACGCATAAATCATGCAATTTACAGACCAGGGACTCAGACCCGGCGAGACAGATAGGACCCGCCGGGCAGGCCGCTATCTAGGTGGCAATTATGGCTGAAATGTGTTCAAATCGGTGCGATGCTTTGGCGGTGACAGTTGTGCGGGCTTTTGCCGGGGGATTGCATAAGCAAATCGTGCGAATTGATTGCAGCTTAAAATCTTTTTATTGACAGGAAAAGCGAAGTAATCGCATGATCGATTATACGTGTTATGCGATTTTTATTATTTGCAAATGCTTTATAGTCAAATTCTTATTCAGATAAGCTTAATTTAATGAAGCGTTAAGCGGCGCTTTCATCAGAATTTGGAACATCCTTCCGTTAACGTAAAGACGGAGTGGCAAAATAACCGGCTGGAATCCAAACGAAAATCCGGTGTGTCTGACGTCGCCGCTGACAAGTTCTGACGCCCGGAATGTCTAAAACGGCGTTATCGAATCCGCGCGTGACGCGGGGCATAAAATTTATGTGCCCCTTTCAATTTTTTTATCTCCCCTTATGTTACGTTCATGACCCGTTCTCCGCAAAATCCCGGCTTTTCCGATAACTCCGGCGCATTCGTGACGGACTTCAATCCCGTCCATCCGGGGGCCTGGACGCCGCATAAGCCGGAGCGTCCGGAAAAGTCCGAAGGCGGCCGGAAATTCCGCCTGGCCGCGCCTTATGAGCCGGCCGGAGATCAGCCGACCGCCATCGCCGACCTGCTGGCCGGCATAGAGGGCCGCGAGCACGATCAGGTGCTGCTGGGCGTCACCGGTTCGGGCAAGACCTTCACCATGGCCAAGATCATCGAGCAGACCCAGCGTCCGGCCCTGATCATGGCGCATAACAAGACCCTGGCGGCGCAGCTCTATTCCGAGTTCAAGGCCTTCTTCCCGGATAACGCGGTCGAGTATTTCGTTTCCTATTACGACTATTACCAGCCCGAGGCCTATGTGCCGCGCACCGATACCTTCATCGAGAAGGATTCCTCGATCAACGAGCAGATCGACCGGATGCGCCACTCGGCCACCCGCGCCATTCTGGAACGCGACGATGTGATCGTCGTCGCGTCGGTGTCGTGCATCTACGGCATCGGTTCGGTCGAGACCTACACGGCCATGACGTTCGACCTGACGGTGGGGCAGACCATCGACGAGGGGCAACTGCGCGCCGACCTGGTGGCCCTGCAATACAAGCGCAACGACCAGGCCTTCGAGCGCGGCACCTTCCGCCGGCGCGGCGATGTGATCGAGATATTCCCGGCCCACTACGAAGACCGCGCCTGGCGCATCAACATGTTCGGCGACGAGATCGAGGGCATCCAGGAATTCGATCCGCTGACCGGTAAGAAGATGCAGGAGCTGAAGGAGGTCCGTGTCTATGCCGCCTCGCACTATGTCACGCCGCGCCCGACGCTCAACCAGGCGGTCAACCGCATCAAGGCGGAACTGAAACAGCGGCTTGAGCAGCTTCAGGCGGAAGGCAAGCTGCTGGAGGCCCAGCGTCTGGAGCAGCGCACCACCTTCGATCTCGAAATGATGGAGGCGACGGGCGCCTGCGCCGGCATCGAAAATTACAGCCGCTACCTGACCGGCCGCGGCCCTGGCGAGCCGCCGCCGACCTTCTTTGAATACATGCCGGAAAACGCCCTGCTGTTCGTCGATGAAAGCCATGTGTCCGTCTCGCAGATCGGCGGCATGTACCGCGGCGACTTCGCGCGGAAGTCGATCCTGTCGGAATACGGATTCCGCCTGCCGTCCTGCATGGACAACCGCCCGCTCAAGTTCGAGGAATGGGACGCCATGCGCCCGCAATCCATCTATGTGTCGGCGACTCCCGGCAAATGGGAGATGGAGCGCACCCAGGGCGTCTTCGCCGAACAGGTCATCCGCCCCACCGGCCTGATCGATCCGCCGGTCGAGGTGCGGCCGGTTCACAGGGATAATTTCAGCCAGGTCGATGATGTTATCGCCGAGGTGCGCGAGGTGGCGAAGCAGGGCTATCGCAGCCTCGTCACCGTGCTGACCAAGAAAATGGCCGAAAGCCTGACCGACTATATGCACGAGCAGGGCATCCGCGTCCGTTACATGCACTCCGATATCGATACGCTGGAACGCATCGAGATTATCCGTGACCTGCGGCTGGGGGCGTTCGATGTGCTGGTCGGCATCAACCTGCTGCGCGAGGGACTGGATATCCCCGAATGTGGGTTCGTCGCCATTCTCGACGCCGACAAGGAGGGCTTCCTGCGCTCGGAAACCTCGCTGATCCAGACAATCGGCCGGGCGGCGCGCAATGTCGATGGCCGGGTGATCCTTTATGCCGACCGGATGACCGGCTCGATGGAACGGGCGCTCGCCGAAACCAGCCGCCGCCGCGAAAAGCAGATGGCCTATAATGCCGAGCATGGCATCACGCCGGAATCGGTCAAGCGCGGCATAGCGGATATCCTCGACAGTCCTTACGAAAAGGGCGATCGCGTCCAGGTGCCGATGGGCGTGGCTGAAAAGGACGCCAAACCCTTCCTCGGCTCCAACTTCCAGGCGACCCTGCGCGACCTGGAGGCGAAGATGCGCGAGGCCGCCGGCAATCTCGAATTCGAGACGGCGGCCCGGCTGCGCGACGAGATCAAGCGGCTTAAGACGCTCGATCTGGAATTCGCCAAGGACATGCTGGGCGGCGAGTAGGTCCATACCGCGAGGCAAAAAGCCGGATGGGCGAGTGCCCGCCGGCGTTAATTCGCCTGTAATGGCCGCTCAACCTCCGATTTAACCAAATAGCGTCATATTCCAGCCACGCTGTGGATAAAACATGCGGATTTGACGTAATCGCGCTATATTTCCACTGGATTTTTATTTGATTTCGAGAGAGCCTAGTTATCGGGCTGCATAGGCGCCGCGGGCCGGATTGTCCGAAGCGCACCGTCGGGTTCGGGCTGTTCCATACACAGCTTGTTAACTCTAAACGGAGATGGTTGCCTTTGAGGACTGTCTCGTGCCGCGTTGTGAATCGTGTTTCGGCAAATGGGGTTAATTGAGATGCGCAGGACTAGATTGAATGTGGTGCCGCCGGTTTCCAAGGAGATTGCCCTGGGTCAGGTGATCGATGGAGACAAGGTGATGAGCCTGCCTACGCCGGTCACGCACAAGGCGAACCTGCCTGAGGACATGGCCCAGGTCCGGGAGAGCCGCACCCAGCGCGTCCGCCGTTTGCAGGAAGAGGCCCGCGCGCTCGCCCGCGAACAGATCGCCGAATTTGAAGTGCTGCTCGACGCCACCGCCAAGGCGGCGCTCGAAATCGCCGATGGCGGTGAGGTCTATTCGATCGGCGCACGCGAAATCTGCCGCCGCCTGGCCGATGAACTGCCGCGCACCCTGCAAACCCTCCAGGTCATCTCCAAAAAGCGCTGATCCGTTAACTAAAAACTTCCCCAAACACCGTTTATAAGACTGGTGCTGTGGATGGTTTTCCCATAGTCTCCCGGCTTCGCGGGCGCGGCGCCCTTGTTCCGCGCCTGTGAGTATATGCGATCTTCGCGCGGCGGGGATTGAACAGGGAACCAGGCATATGTCTCAGGTCAGTACAGGCGTCATAAGCGGCTTCGCCCTGATGGCGGGGCTTGTCATGCTGGCCGGTTGCCACAAAAAGCCGGAAAAGGCGCCGCCGGCCGTAATTGCACCGGCGCCGGTTGCCGCGCCCAAACCCCCGCCGCCCCGGCCGGCGCGCAGGCCCGGTCTGTGGCAGACGACCCTGTCGGAAGAGGGCAGCGCCGAAAAACCCCAGATCCTCAAAATCTGTATCGATGCCCTGACCGACCAGCGCCTCGGCGTTCTCGGCACCGATCTGTCGGGCGACGCCTGCACGAGCAAGACCTTCAGTCCGCAAGGGGATGGCAACTGGGGCATTCTGGCCGAATGCACCCTGGCGCCGGGCGTGGTGACCGAATATTCCGGTTCGCTGACCGGTGATTTCAACAGCCGGTATGAAATGCACATACGGTCCCAGACCACGGGCGGCAGCCAGATGAACCGGGTCACCAACTATGTGGTGAGTTCAAAGCGTCTGGGGAGTTGTGCGACCGATCAGAAGCCGGGCGATGTCATCAATGATGGCGTCAAGATGAACCTGTTCGGCATGGCCGGCGTCAATCGGGGCGGCGCGAAAGCACCGGCTTCGGAAGCGCCTCCGCCGGATGTCGTCGATTAGGCCAGCCAGGCCCTGGGGTTCGGGATCGGGCGTTGGCGCAGCAGGTGATTGAAGCCCAGCACGGCGCGGCCAACCGTATAGCCCAGGCAGAACAGCAGCAGAAGCAGCATGATAAGGGTGACCACAGGCGTGGTGATGCTATTTTTCTGCACGAAGGTATAGACGACGGCGTTCAGCAGGACCGGGCCGATGCCGTACCAGAAGGTGCGCTTCTGGAATTCGTAATGGCCCTTGATCCAGTCCGGCGCCTTGTCCTCGGCGAAATTGGCGACCAGCATGGCCAGAAGCGCGGTCAGGCCGAAGGTCATGACCGTGAAGAGGATCAGCAGATAGTTGAGATAGGCGGTCAGCCGGGCATCGGCCAAAAGGGCTTTCAGGCCGCTCAGGGTTGTCTCGGTTGGCGGTTTGGCGGTCATTCGGCGCATCCGTGTAAAGGTCAGTCCTGAGCCTAGTACGGCCGGAGCCATGCCGCAATGCAATAAATCAGGTATCGATATTGGGCACCAGCGGCGCCAGATCGGTGACGCCGATATCCAGCCCCATCTGACTGAGCAGGGTGGTGATCTGGCCGCGATGATGGGTCTGGTGATTGAAGACATGGCTGAGGAGCAGACCGGCCGTCTTGGTGAAGGCGCCGCCGGTTGCGCTTTTGTAGGACAGGGGCGAAGCGAGATCGGCATCGCTCAATTGGTCGATAAAGCGGATATATAAGGCATCCAGTTCCGCGCGCACCGGTGTCAGTTCCGCCAGCGTCGGATAGAGCATATCGGCGAGGCGGGCCGGCTTTGGCAGGGCGTCAAGCGGCGATAACACCTGGCCGTAGGGCTGCGGCCGGAAGCGATTGAGCCACATCAGGTCGGCGACAATTAGGTGGTTCAGCGTGCCGAGGATCGAGCCGAAGAAAGCGCCGCGGTTTTCCAGCAGCGTCTCGTCGGACAGCGGCGCGATGGTGGCGATCAGGCGGTTGTTCATCGTCTGATTATAGGCCGCCATCAGGCGCAGGTGTGCTTTGAAAGGCAGTTCAGTCATTGGTACAGACGACACAGACGCCGGCCTGATCGGCATCAGACAGAGCTTCCGGCTTGATCACCGAAACCTCGACACGGCGGATATGCGGCAGGGCGATGAGCGTGCGCGCCATGTCCTCGGCCAGGGTTTCGACCAGCTTGATATGGCCGCGATCGATGAATTCGCGGGCAATCCGGCCGACCAGTTCGTAATTGAGCGTATCCTTGAGGCCGTGGATATCATGCAGGTCGAGGTCGAAAATGGCGTCGATGATCAGCGGCTGGGTGCGGCCGTGTTCGTGGTCGTAGATGCCGATGGCGGCTTCGACCCTCAGGCCTTTGACGAAGACGCGGCGGGACGTAAGAGGCATCAGGATAGCTCCGGCCAGGCATCGGGTGGCAGCAGGTCATTCAGGCTGAGATCGGCGCGGTGGCACCACTCGCCCAGCCGGATCGGGCAGGCGGCGATATCGGCGGGGGTGAGGACCACGCTGTTGGTCGGTGTTTCCTCGATCTCGAAACGCACGCATTCAAAGTCCGGCAGATGGGCGGCCAGTATCGCGTTCAGCTTCATATAGAGCGCGGTGGCGACGGCTTCGGTGGTCGGGTCGCCTTCGATGACCAGCAGGCGCGGCAGCAGTTCCGGTTCGTGTTGCCGGAAATAGCCGATCATCGGATCGTCATGGCCAAGCTGGAAGGCATGGTCGAGACTGTCATCGACGAAGCCGTGCCAGTGGCGCTTCAGGTTGGCGAAGCTGGCGGCATAGTTGGCGCCGCCCCAGCGCATGGCGGCAGCGTCCCTGGCTTGCAGGCTGACGGCGACGAATTCGTTATGGCCGTGCGGCGTCAGGCACTTCGAGTTCTGGTCGAAGCGCAGGCGGTGGGCCATGGAAAAGCGGCGTTTGAACTGAAGCTGCATGCTGGAAAGCCTTTGTGGGCGTTCAACAGCAAAGCGCCGCCAAAGTCAATGCGGACAGGTCAGGAAGGCGGCGGGGGCTTTCGCACGGATTGCGCCAATGCCGCCCCGGATATGGCTTTTAATCTCAGATCGGCGCGCGCCTTGAGGATGCGGTCGATGTCGTCGACATATTTGACTCTGGCGGTATCCGGGTGCTCAGGCGCGTCGGCTGGCGGGGCGGGCGTTTCGGCGGATTTTCGGGGTGCGGCTTGTGGCGGGACCGGCGTCGGCGCTTGATCCGGTGTGACGATCTGAACGGATGTTTTTGTAGCGTTTTGGGTGGCGTTTTGGGCGGCATCCCACCAGTGGCCGAGATCGCGGCGGCGTTCTTCGCCCCATTTCAGCGTATTGGCCAAGGAGACGCGCGCCTTGATGGCGGCGGTCTCATGGGTGGCGCGCTCGGCTTCCAGCTTGCGCGGATCGGGCGTCTTGTCGCGTATCTGGCGTTCGGCGCGATCGCAACGGCTGTAGATGCGCTCGATAGCGGCGGCCACGCGCACGGCTTTCTCGACGCCCGGCAGGTCTTCGGGATCGTCCATGGCGGTGATCTTGAGCAGCATCCGGTCGGCGAAGGCGCGCAAAAGTTCGCGCCGTGCTTCCGGGGTCAGGTGTTCCTGTGCTGTGCGGTCATCTATGGACATCCGGATAGAATGCACCGGGAAAAATGGGCGGGGATAGATTAAGTCAGGAGTTGGCCCGAAGCGGGCGTTAGCAATCTTCCCTAGCAAATTGAAAATTGCGTGGAAAATAGGTGGCCCAGTGAGGTGGAACGCCTCGGCGCAGACGTTGTGTTCAATTCGAAATGTGCCATAATACCGCGGATCAGATTGTGTATTCAGTGGGTTTAAGCAATTTGCGCGTCTGACAGAGGGGGAAATCATGCGTGTAATGCTATTGCTGACAGTGCTCCTAAGTGCACCTTTTCCGGCTGTTGCCCGATCGAACTTCACCCAGATAAACGGTCCCGGCCCCCATGCTGTAGGCGTGAAGGTTGTTGAGCAGTACGATTATTCGCGTAGCTATCGCGGAACCAATGACCTGGTTACCGGCAAGCCCCTGAGCGGCGAAGTCGCGCGGCCAATCCAGACTGTAATATGGTATCCCGCCGACAGGTCCTCCAAGCCAACGATGACTGTTGCCGACTACGTGAAGATTGGCGCAAGTGACGATAATTTCGAACGCACAGCCAGCGAACGAGTTGCCTTGGAGAAGAAGGCAATTGAGGAAGCCGGCAGTGAACTTTCAGCGGAACGCGCCGAGGCAGAACTGGCTGCTCCGATGCAGGCACATCTTGGCGCCCCACCGGCTTCCGGAAAATTTCCGGTTGTCATTTATGCGCCTAGTTTTAGTGCGGAGGCGGTTGAAAACGCCGACCTCTGTGAATATCTGGCCAGCCAGGGGTATTTGGTCATCGCCAGTCCCAGCGTTGGTTCGGCTTCACGTGCAATGACCCAGGACCTTGAAGGCGCCGAAACCCAGGCGGGAGATATAGAATTCCTGATTGGCTACGCCCACGGACTTGAACAGGCGGATACAGGCAATATCGCCGTAATTGGCTTCAGTTGGGGTGGTCTGGCGAATGTGCTCGCTGCCGCCAGGGATAGTCGCATTAAGGCCTTGGTCGCCCTTGACGGTTCGGCCCGCTATTTTCCGCAACTCCTCAAGCAAGCAGCCTATGTTACTGAAGCGCGCGCCACTGCTCCCCTTCTTTTCATTGCTCGTCCGTCCGACGAATTCGAGGAAATGCCACCCATAGCGCCTAACTCGGAAACGAGCATTCTTAACCATATGAAATACGCCGATGTGTATCGTGTAACACTCGCGCCTATGGACCATTGGAACTTTAATACCATGTTCGGCCAGCGGCTGCTGGCGGATGCAGATTACGGCAACTACGACAAGACTGAGTTGTCTGCCGCCACTGCATGGATGGAAACCTATACCCTTCGTTTTCTTGACGCTTACCTCAAGGGGGATAGCAGTGGTCGAGCTTTTCTCGATCTGCCGGCCGTGAAGACCGGAGCCCCGCGTCACTTGCTGACGACTCGTGTCACACATAGCCTAGGCCTGCCGGCAACGCGTGTGACCTTTGCCGCCGAGCTTAACCAGCAGGGGTTCGATAAAGCATCTACAATCTTTCAGTCGTTCAAGGCACGCGATCCAGACTTCACGTTAAGCGATGGGGAATTGGCGACCTGGGGCAATGACATGATGGACAGAGGCGATCTGGCTGCCGCGATAGCATTGCTTCATCTAAACACCGAACTCCGTCCCGATAGATGGCCAGCTTTCGATCTTCTCGGCCTGGCCTATACCCGACATGGAGACAAAAACCTGGCGATCACGGCGTATCGGCAATCGCTTTTGTTAAAGCCTGACAACGCAAACGCGATAGAGCAGCTAAAGGTTCTTGGGAACTAGTTTATCGGGACAATCGCGCAGTCCACATTGCATGAATGGGAGCATAATGACTTTTTTCAGACCTATCAGGCATCTGGCATTGGTGCTGTTGGCGCTCGGACTCACGCAATGCGACGTGGTAGAGGCCATACATAATCCAAAACCAAAGGATGGGCCCTATGCTTTCGATCTGATCCTGCGAATGTCTCCAAAGGCCGAAATCGCGCTCAAAAGTTCTGAAGGCTTGACCGTCGATGCCTACTATTACGGCCATGCCAAACCAGGTTTCATCGGTGAAGCCGACTCGCTTCACCGTATAGTCCTGGGTCGGGAAACTTGGAGCTATGCAGCAAGTTTGCGTCGGGTGCATCTGTACGCAGCCGGAATCGATACAAAAAAATTGCCCAGGACAGTCGAAGGAGAACCTATGGTTCTGGTTACTGTCCTTGGAAGCGGTGTACCGGGCAAGGTAGTAGATTGCGGCTCATACATTGGTCCTATCCGTGAGGCACATCAGCGCTCACCAGAGATGCACTGCGAACTGGAATCCGAACAATATTGGGAGGGGCTTGCGGCCAGTGCCGGGGAACATAGTTCAGAGTTGGACCCCAGATAGACTAAAAGTGGATCGGTGCAAGAATACTGCGTTGATTGAGCCATTCTGACTTGGTCGAATGTCCGGTTTAGGGATAGTCTGCGACCAACGCATAGCGGTCTTGTTACTAAACCAAACAAAAAGCCACCGCAGTGCGATGGCCTTTCGTGCGTTTAAAACAAGCGACCCTTACAGATAGAACTGCACCATATTCTGCAGGGAAACAGGCTTGATCTTCGGGGCGTTGCCGAACTGTTCGAAGCGGTCTTCGCAGACCTTTTGCATCAGGGCGTAGGCCGGTTCGACATAGAATGCACCGGGAAAAATGGGCGGGGATAGATTTGGGGGAGGGGCATCGGAAATGCCGCAAGAGTCGACAACCTTGTCACGGTTATCTCATTGACCGCCGAGCCGGTAATTCAGTCCGACAAAGAACACCCGCCCGCCAAAGCGCGAATTATTGACATCGTGGACAGAGGCGGTGCGCGTGATTGTCCGCACATTGCCATCATTATATATGTCACTGGCGCTGGCCGTCAGGTTGAGGCACGGGGTCAGCTTGCGCTTCCACGACAGATTGACCGTGCTGGTTCCGGTGCGTGTGCCCTGCGCGGTGAGGGAAACGCCCTGCACATTGCCGTCCATATGCAGGCTGTTCCGTGCTGTTGGTTCGTAATCCAGACTGAATTGCGCCGAACCGGACACCGCCGAATGGCGCAGGGGACCGGATATATCGGCCGCTTCAAGTTCGGCGTAATAGATATTGCCCGACAGGTTGTACTTCCATTTTTCACGCCAGCCGCCGGAGGAGGCAAATTCCACCCCGCCGGAGCGGCCATTGCCGGCGTTGCGTTTGGTGGTCAGGAGCACATCGGCGGCCAGGAAATAGCTGTAATCGGTGATGGTGCGCCGGCTTTCGCGGTAATAGGCGGTGGCCGACCAACTGTTGTCGCCGTGGCTGTGCTCATAGCCGCCTTCCAGCGCGCTGACTGTCTGCGGCTTGAGAGCGGGATTGCCGGAATTCAGATTCTGCGGATCATAATAGGTCACGAAGGGATTGAGGTCGCGGGCATCGGGCCGCTCAAGACTGCGGCTGTAGCTCAGTTTCCACCGGTCAGCGTCGCTGAGAATGTAGGCGATATGGACGATCGGGGCCAGGTTTTCAAAATGTGAACGCGTCTGCATGGCGCTGGTGATCTGGTGGCCGCGCGTCAGTACGCCTTCGAGCCGGGCGCCGGGCTGGAACTGCCATTTGCCGGCGCGGCCCTGCCAGGTAGCATAGACGGCATAGATGCGCTGCGTGATGAGAAAGCGGTTGGTCAGGCCGGGATCGGCTGTTTCGACGCCGGTCAACGGATCGATATTGTACTTCGCATTGTCGAAGCGGTTATTGTCGCTGCGCATATCGAAGCCTGTGGCGATTTCCTGCGTCTGGCCGAAGGGGTGGTTGTAGTCGGCGCTGAGGTTGTCGGTCTGGGTGACGGTCTTGCCGAGATAGTGTTCGAGCGTATCGTCCTGATCCGGCACGGTGAAGACATTGCGAAGTGTGCGGTCATTGCGGTTGACGGTTACGGAATGTCTGGTGTTCAGCTTGATCTGGTCGCCGTTATCGGCGTTGCGGATGAATGAAACGGCCGCCTGAATGTCATCCTGCCGGTTGGGGCCGGTCTTGCGGGCAACATAATCCTCGAACAACTGGTTCGCGCCATCGAAATTCTGATGAAACTCCTGGGTATGGTTGTTGGAGTCGCGATGCCTGGCCGTCAGTTCCAGAGTCAGGCTGTCTGTTTCGCTGAGCGTGTAGTCGATGGCGGCCTGTGCGTTCATCGAGTAGCGGCGCGCCAGATAGGCCGCGGCGCTGATATTGCGTCCGGCGGCGCTATTGGCCGGGTTTTGCCACAGGCGGTCATCGCTGCGCGTGACCTCGGCGGCATCGTCACGCACGCCGATCCGGCCGCTGAGATTGACCTTGCCGTTATTGTAATTACTTGAGAGGGAAAGATTACGCCGGTCGTCATTGCCGAGATTGGCGATCAGGGTGGCATTGCCGCCGGGCTTGCGGTCGGTTTTCAGGATGAGGTTGATGATGCTGTTGCCGTTGGCGTCATATTTGGCGGATGGATTGGTGATGACCTCGACCGAGGCGATATCGCTGCCGGACATCGATTGCAGGGTGGCGGCGCGATTCTCGCCCTGCATCAGGGTTGAGGGCTTGCCGTTGATATAGACCTGCACCGTGCCGCTGCCGCGTAAGGATACATCGCCATCGGGCGTGACATTGACCGAGGGCACGGTATTAAGCACATCCGCCGCCGTGCCGGACTGAGCGGCAGGGCTGTCGCCGGTCCTGTAGATCGTGCTGTCGATCTGGTGGACCACAGCCGGCTTTTGGGCCGTGACGGTGACCACGGTTGGCTCGTCTTTTTTATCGGCAGGTTGCGCCGTTTCCTGCGCAAAAGCAGGTGCGCCCGCGCACAGGTTCAGGCCCAGGAAAAAGAGCGGCAGGCGTCGCACGATCATCTCCTCCGTATTTATGTATCGGTTTTTTTATGGTCAGGGCGGTTGTTTGTGTGCCTTCTGTGCCGGATTTAAAGTGATAACAAGGCTTTTTACCATCCGCAAACGATGATAATTGGTGTGAGGTATTAGAAAAATTTGGACCAGAAATGCCCCGGCAGCCCCTTCCTCTAAATGCTTTGCGCGCCTTTGAAGCGTCGGCGCGCCACCTGAGTTTCACGCGGGCGGCGATAGAGCTTTGTGTCACCCAGGCGGCGGTCAGCCATCAGGTCAAGCTGCTTGAGGCACACCTGAAAGTGACGCTTTTCAAGCGCCTGCCGAGGGGGCTTATGATGACAGGGGAAGGCGAGGCGCTTTTACCTGTCGTCACGCAGTCCTTCGATCGGATTGCCGATGTGCTGGAGCTGTTTCAGGATGGCCATGTCCGCGAGGTGCTGACAGTAGGGGCGGTTGGCACGTTCGCAACCGGCTGGTTGTTGCCGCGTTTATCGGGTTTCCGCGAGCGCTGTCCGTATATCGAACTCAGGCTTTCGACCAACAATAACCGGGTGGATATCGCAGCGGAAGGACTGGATTACGCCATCCGGTTTGGCAATGGCGCCTGGCATGACACGGAAGCCGTTCCGCTGTTCGAGGCGCCGCTGTCAGCGCTTTGCGTGCCTCAGATAGTCGCCGGGTTGCGCACGCCTGCGGATTTGCTGGGCCATAGCCTTTTGCGTTCCTACCGGACGGATGAATGGCAGGGGTGGTTTGAGGCGGCCGGCCTCAGCACGGGGCCACGGATCATTCAGGCGATGATGTTCGACTCGTCTGTGACAATGATCGATGCGGCGCTTCAGGGAGCGGGCGTCGCGCTGGCGCCGCCGCTCATGTTCGAGCGCCACCTGTCGGTGGGGGCGCTGGTGCAGCCGTTTGATGTTTATGTCGGACGGGGGAGCTATTGGCTGACGCGGCTCAAATCCCGCCCGGAGACTGCGGCCATGACCGAGTTCAGAAACTGGCTGATGACCGCAATACTGGGGCGATAAATCAACAGACCGGTACGCATGAGACTGGCACGCAGGGGGGGCGTACCAGTCCATTGGCGGTTAGAGGTAGAACTGCACCATATTTTGCAGCGACACCGGTTTGATCTTCGGGGCGTTGCCGGCGGTGCCGAATTGTTCGAAGCGGTCTTCGCAGACCTTTTGCATCAGGGCGTAGGCCGGTTTGAAATAGCCGCGCGGATCGAAGCCGGCGGGGTTTTCGGCCATGGTCTTGCGGATGCCGGCGGTGATGGCCAGGCGCAGGTCGGTATCGATATTGATCTTGCGCACGCCCATCTTGATGGCCTTTTGCAGTTCCTCGACCGGCACGCCCCAGGTCTGCGGAATGGCGCCACCATAGGCGTTGATCTCGTCCTGCAATTCCTGCGGCACGGAAGAGGAGCCGTGCATGACCAGGTGGGTATTCGGCAGGCGCTTGTGGATGGCCTCGATGACGTGCATGGCGAGCACTTCGCCATCCGGCTTGCGCGTGAACTTGTAGGCGCCGTGGCTGGTGCCCATCGCAATCGCCAAAGCATCGACGCCGGTTTTGGCGACGAAATCGACGGCCTGATCGGGGTCGGTCAGAAGTTGGTCGTGCGACAGGACACCCTCGGCGCCGTGGCCGTCCTCGGCTTCGCCCATGCCGGTTTCCAGCGAGCCGAGCACGCCCAGTTCGCCTTCGACCGAGACGCCGCAGGCATGGGCCATTTCGACCACCTTAGCTGTGATATCGACATTGTAGTCATAATCGGCGGGGGTCTTGGCGTCGGCCATCAGGGAGCCGTCCATCATCACCGAGGTGAAGCCGTGCTGGATGGCCGAAGCGCAGGTGCCGAGGCTATTGCCGTGATCCTGGTGCATGCACAGCGGGATTTCGGGGTAGATTTCGGCCAGGGCGTTGATCATGCGTTTCAGCATCAGGTCGTTGGCATAGGCGCGGGCGCCGCGCGAGGCTTGCAGGATCACCGGAGAGGCCGTCTTGCGCGCCGCCTCCATGATGGCGATGCCCTGTTCCATATTGTTGATATTGAAGCCCGGCACGCCGTAATTGTGTTCGGCGGCGTGATCGAGAAGCTGTCTTAAGCTGATGCGAGCCATTATTTTCCCTTTTTGGCTTTCAGTGTGATGGCCCTGTGGCGGGGCCGGTAAAGGCAAGAGCATCCGGACGGTGTGGTCTTTGACCTGTTTTGAACCGCCCGGATGTAAATTTTAAATAGGACAATCACCCTGCAATGACTGTTCCAACTATTGTTCGAGCGCGGCGACGCCCGGCAGAACCTTGCCCTCCATCCATTCGAGGAAGGCGCCGCCGGCGGTCGAGACAAAGGTCATGTCGTCGGCCACGCCGGCGTGGTTCAGGGCGGCGACGGTATCGCCACCGCCGGCCACGGCGACCAGTTTACCTGATTTGGTTTGCTGCGCAGCAAATTTCGCGGCGGCGACGGTCGCGGCATCGAACGGTGGCAATTCAAACACACCGAGCGGACCATTCCAGATCAGGGTTTTCGAGCCGGCCATGACATTGGTCAGGGCCTCGACGGTCAGCGGGCCGGCGTCGAAGATCTTGTCATCGGCGGAGAGGGGGGCGCTGAGGGGCTGGGTGCGGTGCGGCGCATTAGCCTTGAATTCCTGCGCCACCACGACATCGAGCGGCAGCATGATGTGGCAGCCCTTGGTGTCGGCTTCGCGCAGGATTTCGATGGCGGTGTCTTTCAGATCCTTTTCGCACAGAGAGCCGCCGACATCGTGGCCCTGAGCATAGAGGAAGGTATTGGCCATGCCGCCGCCGATCGCCAGGGCGTCGAGTTTGCCGACAAGGTTTTTCAAAAGGTCGAGCTTGGTGGAAACCTTGGAGCCGCCGACAATGCCGAGCGTCGGGCGCTGGGGATTGCCAAGGGCTGAATCGAGCGCGTTCAGTTCGCGGCGCATCGATTCACCGGCGTAGGCGGGCAGGAGGTGGGCTACGCCCTCGGTGGAGGCATGGGCGCGGTGGGCGGCGGAAAAAGCGTCGTTGACATAGATATCGCCGCATTGAGCAAAAAGCTCGGCCAATTTCGGATCGTTGCTTTCTTCGCCTGGGTGATAACGAGTGTTTTCGACCAGCAAGACTGCGCCATTTTTAAGATTTTCGGCATCCAGATAGGCGGGGTGTTCCGGCGTGTCTTCTGCAAAACCAACGGGTTGTCCCAACAGTGCCGAAAGCGGCTCGACGATGGGTCTCAGGCTCATCTCCGGGACGCGTTTGCCTTTGGGGCGGTCAAAATGTGCCAGCAGGACAATGCCTTCAGCCCCTAGCGACTGAAGCTTACGGATAGTGGGCAAGGCTACGCGTAAACGGGTGTCGTCGGTGATGCGGCCATTTTCCATAGGCACATTGAAATCAACTCGCACAACAGCCGTTAATCCGAGAGGGGCGGTCAGGTCGTCGAGGGTCTTGAAAGGCATATGGTCAGCTCCCGTTGCTTGTGGTCAAGGCTTTAGGACCGGGCGCGGGGGGATTCAAGCCTACTTGTGCACGGGAAGCTTTAAAAGATGGAAGATCGTCACCAGAAAGATCGCAATCATTAGCAATTGGATCACAGAAACCACAATTGCGGACACAGGAGTGGGGCGATATCTGAAAGCCCGATACCTATCCATATATGCCCACAAACATCCGACATGGACGCCTATGCTGGCCAAAATGAAGGCAAGGCCAAGTATAATGGCTGTGCTTTTGGCGAAGGCGTCTGACGAGTGGATGTAGATGAGGCGAAGGGCGATTAGCAGCCCCCCGACAATCGCCGGACCGGCAAAAAACTTCAGGTGATTGAATGGCCGGTAACAGGCCGTGTCTTCTGTCGCCATGGTTCCCCTCGAAGCGGACATGCCCCCAAACCGCGCATTAACCATAACATGGTTTTTGATGAAAACTACCCGTTCGCCGCGATTTTTAGACAAAGAAAAACTCCGTCGGAGCGATCCGGCGGAGTTAAAAAGCATTGCAAACAGGATAGGCGAAACGCAGGACGTTGTTGGTGCTCAGGGCGAAAACGAGGAACGCGATCACTGACAACATGATACCCAGTGGGGTTCGGTTGCGCCAGGCAAACAGGCCGGCGATTATCAGCCAGGCGGCCATCAAGGCGAAGAGTGTCGGATAAATCGCGGCAGGTATGTCAGGGCCAATGTGTAACACATCATGCGTGCGGGCAAAAATCTGGTTTTGCACAAAGCACACGAAGGTCATACCGGCAGCAGCCAGAAAGCCGGTAATGATAAGGGCGACCCCTTGGACAATCAGCCAGAAGGTCGCCCCCATTTTCATCAGAGGAATTTCGCGAAGGCGATGGCGGTGTCGGCCATGCGCGAGGAGAAGCCCCATTCGTTGTCGTACCACGACAGGATGCGCACAAGCTTGCCTTCGATGACCTGGGTCTGCTTGAGGGCGAAGGTCGAGGAGGCGGGTTCGTGGTTGAAGTCGTGCGACACCAGAGGTTCATCGGTATAGGCCAGGACGCCCTTCATCGGGCCGTCGGCGGCGGCGATGATGGCGGCGTTGATTTCTTCCTTGGTGACGTCGCGGCCGGCGTTGAACACCAGGTCGACGGCCGAGACGTTCGGGGTCGGGACGCGGATCGAGGAGCCGTCGAGCTTGCCCTTCAGTTCCGGCAGGACGAGGCCGACGGCCTTGGCGGCGCCGGTCGAGGTCGGGATCATGCTGAGGGCCGCGGCGCGGGCGCGGTAGAGGTCCTTGTGCATCTGGTCAAGCGACGGCTGGTCGTTGGTGTAGGAGTGGATCGTCGTCATATAGCCGTTGACGATGCCGCACAGGTCATGCAGCACCTTGGCGACCGGGGCCAGGCAGTTGGTGGTGCAGGAGGCGTTGGAGATAACCAGGTCCGAAGCCGTCAGGGTGTCGTGGTTGACGCCGTAGACGATGGTCTTGTCGGCGCCGTCGGCCGGGGCCGAGACGATGACGCGCTTGGCGCCGGCTTCCAGGTGAGCGGCGGCCTTGTCGCGCGCGGTGAAGATGCCGGTGCATTCAAAGGCGATATCGACCTTCAGGTCTTTGTGTGGCAATTCGGCGGGGTTGCGGATCGCGGTCACCTTGATCGGCGCGTAGGTCTTGCCGTTGGCGGTGATGACGAGGCTGTCGCCTTCGACGGCGACCTTGGCCGGGAATCTGCCGTGGATCGAGTCGTAGCGCAGCAGGTGCGCGTTGGTTTCCACCGGGCCGAGGTCGTTGATCGCAACCACTTCGATATCCGTGCGGTTATGTTCGATGATCGCGCGCAGGATATTGCGGCCGATACGGCCAAAACCGTTGATGGCGACACGTAAAGCCATGGGGAAATCCTTTTATGAGATAGCAGCACCAATCGCTGTAATTGCGCGGTGGTTTTTTAACCTCAAGGCCTTGAAGTCAAGCCTTATTTCGCGCCGGAACGGATATGGTAACGCTATCACCGTAATTCCAGTCCGGGGGCTTATAGTTACCGCTGTGGAGAGCGGTTTTTTGGTCGAAATTGAAACGATTTATCAGTGTGGGAAATAATTTTTCGTCTCTTTACAGGCGTTGGGATCTGGTGAGTGGGCTAACCGCAAGCGCTTGTGGTTGCCATCCCCTCACCCCGGCCCCTCTCCCCTTATAGAAGGGGAGAGGGGGAAGAGAAAGAAGGAGCGAGAAGGAGCGAGAAGGAGCGAGAGGGAGTAAGAGGGAGTAAGAGGGAGTAAGAGGGAGTAAGAGGGAGTAAGAGGGAGTAAGAGGGGACTATCTTGCCAATAGCGGCAGGACCATCAGTAGTTCGAGGCCTGTGATTTCGGTGCCCTCATAGCGGTTGGTGGCGGTGAGGGTGCCGCCTTGCGCTTCGGTCAGGGCGCGGGCCACGCTCAGGCCCAGGCCGGTGCCGCCCGTGTCGCGGTTGCGTGACGATTCCAGCCGGTAAAATGGCTCGAAGACCGTATCCAGCGCTTCCGGCGGCAGGCCGGGGCCATTGTCGATGACGCGCAGTTCCGCCTTGCCGCCGCGCGATGACAGTTCGATGCGGCAGCCGCCAGCGTAGCGTCCGGCGTTTTCGACGAGATTGATCAGGATGCGCCTGAGCGCCACGGCGTCGCCCTTGACCATGATATTGTCCTCGATCCGCGCCGGCTCCATGGTGCAGACCGCGCACAGGTCGTCGTTGAGGGAATCGACCAGGGCCGAAAAATCGAGCGGCCGCAGCGTTTCGTTCATCTTGTGGGCGCTGGTGAAGCTCATGGCGCTGCGGATCAGGCCGTCCATATGGGCGATATCGCCATTCAGCTTTTCACGCAGGGGGCCGGGCAGATCCTCGATGCGCAGCCGCATCCGGGCCAGCGGGGTTTTGAGATCGTGGGCGATGGCGGCCATCAGCATGGTGCGGCTTTCCACCTGTTTGCGGATGCGCGCCTGCATGTCGTTCAGCACCTCGGCGGCGGCGCGCACCTCACGCGGGCCGGCGGAGAGGATGGGCGGCGCATTGTCTTCCACGCTCAGTTTGGAAGCCGCTTCGGAAAACGCGATGATGGGGCGCGACAGGCGCTGGGACAGCCACCAGGCCAGGGGCAGGATCAGCAGGGCGGTCAGGCAGAAGCCAAGCAGGAGCCGCTCCTGCCAGGGCGCGATCAATTCCCTGGGCGGCGTAATGACGCGCCAGGTGCCGTCCTTGAGCCGCCAGGCGGCGCTGAACGCCGGATAGAAGACTTCCGCCCGTGTTTCGCCATTGAGGCTGACGATCCGGTTGCCGCTGAAATTGCCGGGACCGCTGAAGACGCTTTCGGGCGGTCCCGTATCGGAAGCGGGCGCGTCCTGCGGGCCTGGCGCCGGGGACGCATTTTCCTGCAACGGCGGCGCCGGTGAGCGGATATTGTCTCGCGGAGGCTGCGAAGCCATGAAATTCGGACCGCCGGAAGGGCCGCCGAAATCATTGCGGAAAGCGAATTGTCCGGGACCGTTGTCGAAACGCCGGCGGGGTTGGAAATGCACAAAGATCGTATCCGCCGGCACATGCAGTTCGGCGGCCAGCCTTTGAGCGATGCCTGACTGGAAAGCGTAGCGGCGCTGGGCCGGCATGTCGTTTTCCCGCGGCGTCTGGTCGATGAAGTCCGGCGGGGTGGAAACCGTTGCGGCCTTGAGTTTGTGGCCGTTCTGGAGGCGGACCTCGCCGGTTTTCAGCGCGGTGACGGCTTCGGTCAGGCTGTAGCCCGAAGGCGGCGGTTCGGGCGCCTTGAGCACCACCAGCACCGGTATGACCAGCGCCAGCACGAGCACGGCGAGCGAAAGGCCCATCACCTGCCAGAAGATCGGCAGGGACATCAGCCGTTTGCGGGGCGGCGGCGCGGAAGGTGTCGTCAAGGCGGCTCCGTTATTTCAGGGATTACTTCAGGGGTTTGAACATGTAGCCGATGCCGCGGATGGTGCGGATGATGTCCTCATTGGCGTCGTCGCTCAGCTTCTTGCGCAGGCGGGAAATCTGCACGTCGATGGCGCGGTCGAAGCTGTCGGCGTTGGGGCCGTGCAGGTAATCGAGAATCTGATCGCGTGACAGGGCACGGCCGGGACGGTCGAGGAAAACACGCAGCAACTCGAACTCGGCATTGCTGAGGGCGACCTGTATGCCGTCGGGGCGGAGCAGGGTACGCTTGATGTTATCGAGTTGCCAGTTGAAGAAGTGCGTGATCGGCGATTTTTCACCGACCCCGTTACGGGCTTCGCGGCGGCGCATGACGGCGCGGATGCGGGCCAGCAGTTCGCGCGGGTGGAAGGGTTTGGCCATGTAGTCGTCGGCGCCCAGTTCGAGGCCGACGATGCGGTCGATTTCCTCGCCGCGCGCCGACAGCATGATGACCGGCGGCCCGCCCTGTTCGTTGAGGCGCTTGCAGATCGACAGGCCGTCCTCGCCCGGCATCATGTAATCGAGCACGATGAGATGGATATCGCCGCGCGCCAGGATTTTTTCCATGTCGCGCCCTTGCGCGGCCGTCTGGACCTCGAAGCCGTTCTGGCCGAGGAAAGTGCTGATCAGTTCGCGCAGGTCGGCATCGTCATCGACGACGAGGATGCGGGTGGGGGAAGCGGTGACAGGCTGGGACATGCTGGATTGGGCGGCTGAGGACATGGCGATGATACTCGCTAAAAGGGCGGTTGTAAGAAAAATAACTGTGTCCCGAATGACGCAGGCTTACGGCTTTCAGATGTCACCGGCGTTATATTAAATCTTAATTTTGCCGGATTTGCCCCGCTGGCTGACATTGCCGGGCAATACAGGTCGTGCATCCTGTGGCTCTGTCGAGCGTGACGTTTGTATGCTGAAGCAAGAGGAAAACAATATGTTCAGACCTGTCTCCTGGCTGGCCGTGTCCCTGATTTTCGCTGGATTGTGCGCCGTGCCGGCTCTGGCGGGTGAGGCGCAGGCCCCGCAGATGGATCTGAAGGTGTCGCCCGCGCGTCCGGCGTTCAGCGATATCGATACGAACAAGGACGATGTGGTCAGTCAGGCCGAATTCGACGCCTTCCGTCCGCCGGCGCCGGATGGAGATCGTCAGGGACCGCCGCCGGGTGGCCGCCGGGGGCATCCTCCGCATGGAGATGGGCCTCATGGTCCGCCGCCCTTTGCCGGGCGGGACCTGAAGCGGCTCGATACGGACGGGGACGGCAAGGTGAGCCTTGAGGAATTCATCGCGCAGGCGAGGGCCAGGTTCAGCGAAATGGACGCCAACAAGGACGGGGTCCTCGATGAGAATGAACGGAAAGCACCGCCACCGCCGCCGGCGGAGTAACCGGCAAGGGCGGTCTGATTTGAAGAGATGCCGTGGATGGCACAAACTGGCCGGGGTGAAAGCCCCGGTCTTTTTTTATATCTGAACGTTGTCCGCAATTTTTTGCGACGGAAAATATCACCACTGCCGTTTGACCGATAACGACAGGGTTGGCCTCGGTCATGAGGGCTTCCCTGTTAACGGGTTCTGGAACCGCCGTATCTCCCCGGAGCGGAGGTTCCGGACGGAGCCGTGGTGGCCGCCGCCGCCACGGCTCTTTTTGTGCAAAAAGAGCGAAGAGGCGCGTCCTCTGCCCAAGGTTGCGTCCCTTCATCTGCTTGCCTTATCTTTATCCTCCCCTGCGCAGCGGGGGAGGGGGACCGCGAAGCGGTGGAGGGGGCTTTTGATGCGGCATCCCCCCCTCCGTCACGGCCATGATAAATCATGGCCGCGCCACCTCCCCCGCAAGCAGGGGAGGATCAAGGGCATTTTATCACGCTTTTCGTTCCGGCTTATGCGCTTTACAGCGCGGCCTTGACCTTGGCGACCACGTTCTCAGCCGTGATGCCGAATTCCTTGTAGAGACGGTTGGCCGGGGCGGAGGCGCCGAAGCTCGACATGCCGACGAACAGGCCGTCTTCACCGATGAAGCGTTCCCAGCCGAATTTGGCGGCGGCTTCGACGGCGAGGCGCACCGGGGCCTTGCCGATGACCTGCGCCTTGTAGGCCGCCGGCTGGGCGTCGAAGATATCCCATGAGGGGGTGGAGACAACGCGGGTCGGGATGCCGTCGGCTTCCAGTTGTTTCCGGGCGGCGACGGCGATGGAGACTTCCGTGCCGGAGGCGAAGAGGGTGGCTTTCGCTTCGCCGGAAGCGGCGACGAGTTCGTAAGCGCCCTTAGCGGAGAGATCACCCGCCCCATGCGAGTTTTCGGGGGTGCGCACCGCCGGCACCTTCTGGCGCGACAGCACCAGCATGGACGGGCCCTTGGCCTGAATGGCGGCCTTCCAGCACTCGGCGGCTTCGACCATATCGGCCGGGCGGAAGACGTGCAGGCCGGGCATGGCGCGGTAAGAGGCCAGGTGCTCGACCGGCTGGTGGGTCGGGCCGTCTTCGCCGACACCGATCGAATCGTGAGTCATGACGTGGACGACCTTGGCGCCCATCAGCGCACCCAGGCGGATGGCGGGGCGGCTGTAATCGGAGAAGACGAAGAAGGTGCCGGCATAGGGCAGGACGCCACCATGCAGGGCCATGCCGTTCATCGCCGCGGCCATGCCGAATTCGCGCACGCCGTAATGGACGTAGCGGCCGGCGTAATCGGGTTCATCGAAGGCCGCCATGCCCTTGACCAGGGTATTGACCGAGCCGGTGAGGTCGGCCGAGCCACCGATCATCGATTCGATCGTGGGCGTGAGGGCGGCCAGCGCCTTGCCGGAGCAGGAGCGGGTGGCATCGGCGGGCTGGGTGGCGATGGCGTCGTTGATATGGGCATCCAACGCATCGAAGGCATTGGCGGGCAGTTCACCCTTCATGGCGGCGGCCAGTTCGGCGCCCTTCGGATTTGCCTTGGCGGCGGTGTCCCAGGCCTTGCGCACCTTGGTGCCCTTGCGGCCGGCGGCCAGCCAGGCCTTGCTGATGTTTTCCGGCAGGGTGAAGGGCGCGGCGAGCCAGTCCATATGCTCGCGGGCGGCGCGGATTTCATCGTCCATCAGGTTGTAGCCGTGGCCGTGCTTGTCGCCTTCCTTGGCCCCGGCGCGGCGCGAAACGGCGGTCTTGCAGGCGATCATGACCGGCTTCTGCTGCTGGGTGGCCCAGCGCAGGGCGGCGGCGATTTTCGAGTGATCATGGCCGTCGACGGCCTTGACGGCCCAGCCGGCGGCCTTGAAGCGGGCCAGTTGATCGCCGGTTTCGGCCACGGTGGCGTAACCGTCGATGGTGACGTTGTTGTCGTCGAACAGGACGATCAGGTTCTTCAGCTTGAGGCGGCCGGCCAGCGAGATGGCTTCGTGCGATACGCCTTCCATCAGGCAGCCGTCACCGGCGATGACCCAGGTCTTGTGGTTGATCAGATCGTCACCGAAGCGAGCATTGAGATGGCGTTCGGCCATGGCCATGCCGACGGCGGTGGCCAGGCCCTGGCCGAGCGGGCCGGTGGTGCATTCGACCCCGGCGGTATGGCCGTATTCCGGGTGGCCGGCGGTGGTGGAGCCCCATTGGCGGAAGTTCCTGATATCTTCCATCGATACCGACTTGAAGCCGGTCAGGTGGAGCAGCGAATAGAGCAGCATCGAGCCGTGACCGGCGGAGAGCACGAAACGGTCGCGGTCGGCCCAGTCGGGTTGCTTCGGATCGTATTTCAGGAACCTGGTCCAGAGCACGGTGGCGACATCGGCCATGCCCATCGGCATCCCCTGGTGGCCGGACTTCGCGTTGTGAACCGCCTCCATCGACAAGACGCGGATGGCGTCGGCCATCAGGACACCGGAAGGCTTTGTGCGGGTTGTGGATGGAAGAACGCTTGTGGACATGGGTGAGTCTCTATTAAAGTATTAACGAGGTGTTGAGATTTGCTGAAAAGCTTATGTCGGCCTTTAGCCGAACTTGCCGGCTAAGTGTAGGATTTAATGCGTTTGGCGCGTGATTCTTATCGGTTTGCTCCGGAAACGGACGAATGGGGGAGGGCGCGGCGTGTATCGGAGGAGAGCGGTTATGGATCATTCTCAGCATTTGGCCCAGACTCATTCGGCCCAGACTCATTCGGCGCCGAATCAACCGGCCGGCGGGAGCCTGAATGTCGCGGTCGATCGCCTGGATCGCGCCCTTGAGGCGCTTGAGGCGCGCGTGCGGGCGCTGCAATCGGGCGAACCCCTGCCTGAGTTTACCGGATCAGGCACCAATGAGGAATATGAGCGGGTGCTGGCCGAACTGGAAGACGCCCGCACCTCCAATGCCGAACTGGCGGCGGCGGCCACGGCGGCCCATGCGGCGCTGGGTGCGGCGGCGGCCAATATCCGTCAACTTGTCAGTGGAGCGGCCTGATGGGCGAGGTCACGGTCCGGGTTAACAACAAGCCCTACACGGTCGGCTGCGCCGATGGTCAGGAAAGCCGTGTGCAGGAACTGGCGCGTCAGTTCGATGAGCATGTCGAGATGGTGGTGTCGGATGTCGGCGCGATCGGTGAGGTGCGGCTGTTCCTTATGGCGGCCCTGCTGATGATCGACGAGATGCAGGATTTGCGCCTGCAACTGGATGAGGCCAATTCGGCCAATTCACGCATGAACGCCGGCGCGCATGAGATGGAGCGCAAGGCGGCTTTCGCCATAACCGACGCCGCCGCGCGGCTGGAACGCCTGTTGAGCGCCTGACACGCATGACAGAAAAGACCCGGCCGCCGCTGGAAGAAGATATCTGCATCCATATCTTCACCGTGTCGTCGGGCATGGTCGGGGTCTGCCTGACGGCGGTCGGCTTGCTGCATGTGGTGGCCTCGATCCGCAAGGTGGCGACGTTTGCGGACGATATCGTCACGGTGGATGCGGTGCTGTTTCTGATCTCGGCCTTGAGCGCCTACTGGGCTTTGCGGACGCGGCGCCGCCAGCGGATTTATAGGCTGGAGCGCTTTGCCGATGGGGTGTTTATTGCCGCCATGGTGCTGTGCGTGGTGGCGATCATCTTCATCACCTACTGGCTGAATAGAGAGCTGGGATAGTGTCATAAGATCACGATGCTTAAAGACGTTGTTTTATTTCTGCTTGATGATTGTGAAGCGCCGCGATCACTGGGACATGCGGTCTTATTAAAGGAGCGTGAGGCCACCATGACATCTGGTGACCCTAGCCTTTACGCTCAGCATAGATGTTTATTGTTTAAAGCTGAATATGATACGCGTCTAAGCTTGGGACAAGCGTATACCTACCTTGTTACCGCCGTTTCTACAAAAATTCCGGTAATGAACGCCAAGGTTGGTCAGTGGACTGATAGCAAAACGGTTTCGGCTTTTTATGATCTGGAGAGTGCGGAGGAGGCTTACGCTCGATACGGCCCGTCCCACCTTACAGGCGATAGAGTTACCTCTATCCAATTTATCAGAACTTCCACTCGTGACCATCGCCCTCAACTCACAGATTATCTGGGAAAGAGCTACGGCTTAGAGGAATGGATGTTTTAAATTTCCTTCTTCTTGCCGATCTTGGGCTCTTCGCCTTTTAGCAGGCGGCGGATATTTTCATGGTGGCGGATATAGATCAGCACTGCCATGAACAGCGCCATGCCGAGGAACGGGTATGGCGCCACGTGCAGCAGAAAGGCAACCGGCACGACCAGGGCCGCGGCCACCAATGCGCCCAGCGATGAAATGCGGAAGGTGAAGGCGGTCAGCAGCCACAGGACAGCCGCGATCAGGCCCATGGGCCAGCAGGCGGCGAACAGGGTGCCGAAGAAGGTGGCCACGCCCTTGCCGCCCTTGAATTTCAGCCATACCGGGAACAGGTGCCCGAGGAAAGCCGCCGCGCCCGCCAGCGCCATGGCGGTCTGGCGGGTTTGGATATCGGCTTTCATAAGCAGGAGGAAAGCCAAGCCCACGGCCAGTGCGCCCTTGCCAGTATCGCCGATAAAGGTGATGGCGGCCAGGTCCTTGCGGCCGGTGCGCAGGACGTTGGTGGCGCCGATATTGCCGGAACCGACGCTGCGGATATCGATGCCGGCCGATTTCGCCGCCACATAGCCGAACGGGATGGAACCGAGCAGGTAACCGCCGATCAGGGCCGTTGTATTGATCAGGAGGGTTATGAGGCCCGGACTAAAGACGGCAAGGTTGGTGGTCAATGGCGTTTCCAGTTATTCCCCCTCGCCCCGTTTACGGGGAGAGGGTGGCCGACAGGCCGGGTGAGGGGCGACTCTAAAGCCAGAAAGAAGCCCCTCACCCCGACCCTCTCCCCGTAAACGGGGCGAGGGGGCAGAGAAGGGCCAGAATGTTACACCTCGTAGACGGTACGGCCGTCCACCAGGGTTTTCAGCACCTTGCCTTGTAAGGTGCGATTTTCAAAGGGGGAGTTCTTCGATTTCGACAGGATGTCTTTTTCGCGCAACGCGAACGGCGCGTCTATATCGACCAGGATCAGATCGGCGGGCGCGCCCTCGGCGATACGGCCGGCGTCCAGGCCCAGCAGTTGCGCCGGGTTCTGCGTCACGGTGCGCAGCAGGTCGATCAGCGGGATGTCGTTTTCGTGGTGGAGGCCGATCAGCGCCGCCAGCAGGGTTTGCAGACCGAGCGCGCCGGGCGTCGCTTCCGAGAACGGCAGGCGCTTGTGTTCGGCTGGTTCCGGCGTGTGGTTGGAGACGATAACGTCGATCAGGCCGGTCGAGACGGCATCGATGAGGGCCAGGCGGTCGCGTTCGCCGCGCAGGGGCGGATCGAGACGGAAGAAGGTGCGGTAATCGCCGATGTCGATCTCGTTGAACATCAGGTGGTTGATCGAGGCCGAGGCGAAGACTTCCAGTCCCTTGGCCTTGGCGCGTTCGAGCGATTGCAGGCCTTCGCGGGTCGACACCTGATCGACGAGGAAGCGCGCGCCGGTCATTTCGGCCAGGGCGAGGTCGCGTTCGATCATGATGCGTTCGGCGAGGGGTGAGACGCCGGAAAGCCCCATGCGCGCCGCCATTTCGCCGGAGGTGGCCACGGCGCCTTCGGAAAGCCAGGGTTCCTTAGGGCGGTGGGCGATCAGGGCGTTGAAGCCGTTGGCATAGTTCAGCACGCGGCTGAAGATCTTGGAATTGACGATCGGCTGATCGGCATTGGTGAAATAGAGCGCGCCGGCCTCGGCCATCAGGCCGATTTCCGCCATCTGTTTGCCTTCCAGCTTTTTGGTGGCGGCGCCGGCGGGATAGACGTGGACCAGTTCGATATCGCGGGCGCGGCGCAGGATGAAATCGGCCATGGCCGGTTCGTCGATGCACGGATCGGTGTCGGGCTGGACGACGAAGGAGGTAACGCCCCCGGTGGCGGCGGCCAGGCTGGCGGATTTCAAGGTCTCGGCGGGTTCGTGACCGGGTTCGCCGGTCTTGACGCGCATGTCGATCAGGCCGGGCAGGAGGGCGTTTTCGTCGCAGTCGATAATGCGGATGCCGGCGGGCAGGGCAGGGGTACCGTGGCCCAGGGTGACATCGGCGATGACGCCATCCGCGACGATGACCGAGCCGGGGCCGTCATATTCGGTGGCCGGGTCGATCAGGCGGGCATTGACGAAGGCAATGGCGGAGGTTTCTTTGGTCATAGAGTACGTCCGCAATTATGAACAGCGATACGATTATAGGCTTCGGCATATGCGATTGAGAAGTCGTGAATGGCGGGTGCAGGTGGTTCTGCATCCTCGTCGCGCGCTTCCATATCGACAATCCTGTAATAGGAAGGAACTATTGTGTCCGTCATGTCAGTTCCTGGAAAATAGCCTTTCAAAGGGCCGACGGTATAAAGAACGCATTGCCCTTCACTGAAATCGCGGGCGGCATCGGCAGGCGCATTTTCTAGTAATTGTGCTAGTATGCTCGCCGGCGGAGTAGGAGAATTATCAGAAGGCGCCGGACCAGTGACTAGTATAAGGCCAAGACCGGCCGCAGCCACAAGGAAACTGCTCATCGGTCGTTCTCCAGGCGGGCGGCAAGCGAAGCGAGGACAGCCATGCGGGCGGCCACACCCATCTCGACCTGATCCTGAATGAGGGAGACGCTGAGATCGTCGGCCACATCCGAATCGATTTCAACACCCCGGTTCATCGGACCGGGGTGCATGACCCTGACATTCTTCGCGGCCACGGACAGCTTTTCGCGGTCGAGGCCGAAGAAGCGGTAATATTCGCGGGCGGAGGGGATAAAGGCGCCGTCCATGCGTTCCAGCTGGAGGCGCAGCATCATCACCACATCGGCGCCGGCAATGCCTTCGCGCATGTCGTGATAGACCTCGGCGCCCCACTGGTCGGCATCGCCGGGGATCAGCGTCGGCGGACCGACCAGGCGAACACGGGCGCCCATGGCGTTGAGCAGGATGACATTGGAACGGGCGACGCGGGAGTGGGTGACATCGCCGCAGATGGCGATGGTCAGGCCGTCGACATGGCCAAAGGCGCGACGGATCGACAACATGTCGAGCAGGGCTTGGGTCGGGTGCTGGTGCTGGCCGTCGCCGGCATTGACCACCGAGCAGCCGACCTTTTGCGACAGAAGCGCCGCCGCGCCGGAGGCCGAGTGACGCACCACCAGCAGGTCGGGTTTCATGGCGTTGAGCGTCACCGCCGTGTCGATCAGGGTTTCGCCCTTGGCGACCGACGAGGTTTTCATGCTCATATTGACCGTATCGGCGCCGAGGCGCTTGCCGGCGATCTCGAAGCTCGATTGTGTGCGGGTCGAGTTCTCGAAGAACATATTGACCATGGTCCGGCCCTTGAGCAGGTCCAGTTTCTTGGTCGATTGCCGGTTGAGATCGACGAAGACATCCGCCAGATCGAGCAGATTGACGATATCGGGCGGATCGAGATCCTGCGCACCCAGGAAATGGCGCTTGGGGAAGGCGTGCAGCCGTGTCCGGATCAGGTCGTTAAAATCGGTCATGTGGCGTCTTCGTGAGTCTGCATAATGGTCATGCTGACAGAAACTGCCGGCACAGTCGTCATTATTCCGCAGGAATGGGCTTTGCCGCGTTTTGGCGGAGAATGCCGCAAAGCACAAGCCATAAGGACGACATATTCATGAAAAGCCAAAAGGAAAAGGCGGCGGAATTCGCAAGGCTGCACGAACGGGGCTGTTTCGTTATCCCCAATCCGTGGGATCGCGGTTCGGCGCGATTGCTGGCGGGGCTGGGCTTTCGCGCGCTGACGACCACCAGCGCCGGTTTCGCGCGTTCACTGGGCATCGGCGATTACCGGACCGGCCGCGAACAGGTGCTGGCGCATGTGCGTGACCTGGCCGACGCCACCGACCTGCCATTAGCGGCCGATCTGGAGAATGGTTTCGGCGATCGTCCGGAAGATTGCGCCGAGGCGATTCGTCTGGGGGCGGAAGCCGGATTGGTTGGCGGCTCGATCGAGGATGTCCGTGGCGATGATCTCTGCTTTTACCCGGTGGCCGAGGCGGCGGAGCGTATCCGTGCGGCCGCCGAAGCGGCGCGGGCGCTGCCGTTCAAATTCATGCTGGTGGCGCGCTGTGAAAACTACCTGCGCGGCAAGCCGAACATGGCGGACACGATTGCCCGTTTGCAGGCCTATCAGGACGCCGGCGCGGATGTGCTCTATGCGCCGGGTGTTTCGACGGCGGAGGAAATCGGGACGATCTGCCGCAATGTCGATCGGCCGGTCAATGTGGTCGGCGGATTGGGGAAGACACCGCTGTCGGTGTGCGAACTGGCGGATCTGGGGGTGCGGCGGATCAGTCACGGCAGCCTGCTGCATTCGGCGGCCATGACGGCGTTCGTCAATGCGGCGCAGGATGAAAGCTTTGGCTGGGTCGCCGATCTGGTCGGCGGTTCGCAACTGGATCAATGGATGAAAGAGGGGGCGGGCTGAATCTCCTCCCCATGACAATGGGGAGGTGGCATTTGCGTAGCAAATGACGGAGGGGCGCCCCTCCGGCGCTGCGCGCCACCTCCCCACTTCGTAGGGAGGAGGTCAGGCCAGATGGAACAGCCATAACAGCAAAGGCATGGTGACGGCGCTCAGGGTCGTGGTCAGGGCCACGATACCGGCCATGAGCGGCGCGTCACCGCCCATGTGCCGTGCCTGAACATAGGCTGCCGCCGCGCATGGGGCGGCGCCGCAGGCCAGCGCGATCCCCTGCGCCATGGGATCGCCGCCGAGCGCGTAACAGATCGACCAGGCCAGCACGGGCATGACCAGAATCTTGAACAGCGACACCAGCCCGACCAGGACCGGCCGGCGCCAGACATAGCCGAAACTCAGGCCCGCGCCGGCCAGGATCAGGCCGGTGGGGATGGCGGCTTCGCCCAGCATGTTCAGTGCCTTTTCGGCGAAGGTGATGTTGGGGACGTGCAGGAAGTTCAACGCCAGCCCGATCAGGCAGGAAGCGAAGATCGGATTGGTCAGCAGGGTTTTCAGCATCCATAGCCTCGTGCGGTCGGGTGTATCGCCGGTTTTTTCGTCTTTGGCAGGTTCGCCCCATTGCGCCAGCACCAGTATGCTGATCATGTTACTGGCGGGAATAAGCGCGCTGATCGCCACGGCGGACAGACTGTTGGCGTCCGGGCCGAAGATCGATGCCGCCACGGGAATGAAAACGAAGGAATTGAAACGGATCAGGCCCTGGAAGACGCTGGTGAAGGTCGGGCCGGAGAGCTTCAAAAAAGGCTTGAGCGCAAAACCGAACCCCGCGCCGATAACCACTGAGCCGACCACGCCGATGGTGATCGGGCCGGTGGAGAAGCCGGAGAGGTCGGCGTGCCAGATGGCGGGGATCAGAAAGCCGGGATAGAGGACATAGATGGCGAATTTCTCGATCGGTGGCCAGACGGGCAGGGGCAGGAAGGCGGATTTTTTCAGGCCATAGCCAAGGGAAATCAGCAGAAAGATCGGGACAATGCCGTTGAGGATGGTCGTCCAGGTCATGCGGCCACGCTGAGAAGAAAGCCAGACCCCCCACCCCCACATCTCACCGCTTCGCGGTTCGTGCGGTCCCCCTCCCCGGCATAGCCAGGGAGGTATAAGGCTGAGTACCCTTCCTGTATCGCCCTGCCCTGGATGGGGAAGGGGGCCATCGAGCGGCGCGCAGATGGTGGTGGGGTTTCTGGCTTAAACAGGCCCATTCGCCGCATCCTTCATGCGATCCAGCGCGCCCTGCAATATATAGGCGGCGGCGGAGCGGTCGATGACCTCGGCGCGTTTGGCGCGGGTCAGGTCGGCTTCCTCGATCAGGAAACGGTTCATCACGGAGGATGACCAGCGCTCATCCCAGAACGCGATCGGCAACTCTTTTCGTTGTCCTGCCGCTTCGCTGCTTGAGGACGCGTGCAGGCGCAGAAGATTGCGGGCGAAGGCGCGGCAGGACTGGCAGCGCGGGCCTTCGGTGCCGTCCATGTTTACCGGCAGGCCGATCACCAGGCCGTCGGCTTCACGCAGCGCCATCAGCTTGAAGAGGCGTTCGGCTTCCAGGGTGAATTTCGACTTCCTGATCAGTTCCAGCGGCGTAGCGATGGTCAGGGAAATGTCGGAAACGGCGACGCCGATGGTCTTTTCGCCCAGGTCCAGCCCCAGAAGCGCGCGGCGCGGCGGCAGGGCGCCCGCCAGTTCGGTGATGTCGATAACGGCCATGGGGTTGCTTTGACCCTTATGCCAACGGGAGTCAATCGTTTGGCGCGCGTGAGGCGGGCCATTGCGCCGTGGAGTGGTTTCTCTGGATACAGTTGTTGTTGAAAGTATTGTGCCGGAAATACAGATTAAATTCATGTAATAAATTACGGATATGTAATTAATGAAATGTCTGTAATACATTGATCCGATTTAATAATATTCATGTTTAAATTTCATTTTGACGAGAGTAGATGTGTCTTCAGTTCTTCAAGAGTATTCATCTTCATCTGCTTAAAAGCGCAAAAGGAAATTCATCATGACCCGTTCGATCTTTATCGCCGCCGCCCTGTCGTTCGCCGCTCTCGCTGCCAGCGCCGCCAATGCCCAGGAGCGTCAGCCGGCGCAAGTCTCCGTTTCCGCCAAACATGTCGATTTCAACAATGCCCGCGAGGCCCGCGGCTTCTACGCCAGGCTCAGCGCCGCCGCCCATCAGGTCTGCACCAGTGAAGTGTCCGATCCGATGACCGCCATGGCGGATGCCGCCTGTGAGCGTGAGGCGGTTTCGGATGCCGTCAAGCAGGTCGACGCCCCGCAACTGAGCGCGCTTCACAACAGCCCGGATCACGCCGCCGCCTATGCCGGGCGCAGCGACTCGACCCGCCGCAACTGAGCCGGGAAAGGAAACGCTCATGTCACGGCTTGTTTTAGGGTCTGCCCTTTCTTTTGCTCTTTTGGCCGCGCCGGCCGCTTTCGCCCAGGAACCGGGGACGACCAGGGTCGATGTCACCTTCAAGATCCGCCAGCTTCAGGATCCGGCTGAAGCGAAAGCGGTTTATGCCCGGCTTTACAAGGTGGTCCAGTATGTTTGCCAGACCGAGGGCGGTGAGGGGCCTTCCTGGCGGATCGCCGATGACCGTGCCTGCGAGGATGAGGCCATGCGGGGGGCGCTTCAGCAGCTCGATATTCCGGAAGTGACCGCACTCTATATGCCGGACGCGCCGCAGGTGGCCTTGAGCGGGGAGAAGCGGCGGGCGCATTAGGCGGCAAATGTTTCTGATGTAATTGTTTCTATAAATACAGTATATATTTATATTGGATTGCGATTATTGCCGTAATGGCTGCATTTGTTTCGGTGGATACTTTTAAATTTGAGGTGTTATTTTAGTGGATGTATAAAAATTCATAATATTTATGTATCCATTTACTATGAATGAGTGTAAACGTCGCCGCGTCGTTTGTTGCGTTTCCATTACAATTGAGAGAGGAAGAAGATCATGCGTAGATCGATGCTTTGTGCTGCCTTGCTTTCCGCCGCCGCTCTGACGTCAGGAAATGTCCATGCGCAGACTGTTGAATCCGCCCAGCGTGAGGTTTCGGCCAGAGGGGTGAATTTTGACGATATCAGTCAGGTTCGTTTTTTCTATGCCAAGCTGACGGCGGCGGCCCATGATGTTTGCGCCAGCGAGGTTTACGATCCCCTGACGCAGATGGCTGACAAGGCTTGCCAGGATGGCGCCGTATATGGCGCCGTGAGTCAGGTGAATAAGCCGTTGCTCAACAGCCTGAGCAAGCGTCCCCGCGTCGAACTGATCGCGCGCAATACAGCTTCCGGAAGTGGCGCGCGGCCGGCGCTTGTTGTTTCAGGGCTTGCCCGGTAAGCTTTCATTACAGGTTTTCATTGTTGGGGCGAAGGCGCTTTTGGTCGCGGCCCCTCTTGCCAAATCTCCCCCTAGCCTTTAACCGGAACTCCGCATAAATACGGAGTTGTGGTCATGGCCATCGATGTGGCAACCGTCAAGAAAGTGGCGTCGCTGTCCCGCCTGCGGGAGGACGAAGGACGCCTGCAATCGCTCGCCGGCGAACTGAACGGCATACTCGGCTGGATCGAGCAGTTGAATGAGGTCGATGTCACCGGCGTCGAGCCGATGACCACCGCTATCGAAATGCCGCAGCCGATGCGCGCGGATGTCGTCACCGATGGCGACAAGGTGGCGCAGATCGTCGCCAATGCCCCGAAGACCGTCGACGGCTTCTTCATCGTGCCGAAGGTGGTTGAATAAATGCCAAATAATCAAAGTGATCTGACGAAACTGACGCTCAAGGCGGCGATCGGCGGCCTGAAGGCGAAGACCTTCTCTTCCGCCGAACTGACTGAAGCCTTTATCGGCGCGATTGAAACCGCCAATCCGGCGCTCAACGCCTATGTCGAGCTGACCTTCGACAAGGCGCGCGCGCAGGCCGCCGCTTCCGATGCGAAGCTGGCGAAGGGCGAGGGCGGCACGCTGGAAGGCGCGCCATTGGGCATCAAGGATCTGTATTGCACGGCGGGCGTGCGCACCACGGCCTGTTCGGGCATCCTCGAGAACTTCGTGCCGACCTACGAATCGACCGTGACGCAAAACCTGTGGGACCAGGGCGCGGTCATGCTCGGCAAGCTGAACATGGACGAATTCGCCATGGGGTCGTCCAATGAGACGTCCAAATGGGGCAATGTCGTCAATCCGTGGAAATCGCGTGGCTCCAATGCCGAACTGACGCCGGGCGGGTCTTCGGGCGGTTCGGCGGCGGCGGTCGCGGCCGATCTCTGCCTGGCCGCCACGGCGTCCGATACCGGCGGCTCGATCCGCCAGCCCGCCGCCTTTACCGGCACAGTGGGGATCAAGCCGACCTATGGCCGCTGCTCGCGCTATGGCATGGTGGCTTTCGCTTCGTCGCTCGATCAGGCCGGCCCGATCACCAAGACGGTCGAAGACGCGGCGCTCATGCTTCAGGCCATGTGCTCGCACGATCTCAGGGATTCGACCTCGCTCGACCTGCCGATCCCGGATTTCTCTTCGTTCATCGGCAAGTCGGTGAAGGGGCTGCGCATCGGCATTCCGGATGAGTACCGGCTCGACGGCATCCCGGCCGAGATTGACGCGCTGTGGGAGCAGGGTATCGCCTGGTTGAAGGACGCCGGCGCCGAGATCGTCCGCATTTCCCTGCCGCACACCAAATATGCCCTGCCGTGCTATTATATCATCGCCCCGGCGGAAGCCTCGTCCAATCTGGCGCGCTATGACGGCATGCGCTTCGGCCACCGCGCCGAGGGTGTGTCCTCCCTGACCGATGTCTATGAGATGTCGCGCTCGGAAGGCTTCGGCAAGGAAGTGAAGCGCCGCATCATGATCGGCACCTATGTGCTGTCGGCCGGTTTCTATGACGCCTATTACGTCAAGGCGCTGAAGGTCCGCCGCCGCATCGCCGAGGATTTCACGAAGGCGTTCGAAGCTTGCGATGTCATCCTGACCCCGGCGACGCCTTCGGCCGCTTTCGAGCTGGGCGACCAGGCCAAGGCCGCCGATCCAGTGCAGATGTATCTGAACGACGTTTTCACCGTCACCACCAACCTGGCGGGCTTGCCGGGCCTGTCCGTGCCCGCCGGTCTTGACTCGCAGGGGCTGCCGCTCGGCCTCCAGGTCATCGGCAAGGCGCTCGACGAAGGCACGGTGCTGAATATCGCCTCGGTGCTGGAAAAGGCCGCCGGTTTCGACGCCCGTCCGGCGAAGTGGTGGTAGCGGAAAACGGATAAGGCTGGTACGCTGATAAACGGCGGCCGGCGATTGTCAAAGCCTCCCGCTGGTCGCGGGAGGCTTTTTAATGTTGGGGCGTTTCGTATTTGCAGCAGTGCTTTTGACCGGAAGCGCCCAGGCGCAGGTTCCCTCTGAACAGCCGTCGTCAAAGGCGGAACTGGAAGACTTCGCCAAGGGATGCGCGGCGGTTTACCTGATGGCGGCCGATACGGCCAGGGGGGACGATCTCAGCCAGGCCATGGTCAGGGGCGCCAGTACGGTGGATTATTACAAACGCTCGACCGGTTTCAGCCAGGCAAGGGTCGACCGGGACATCACCGATATGCGCGATCGCCTGAGCGAACGGCTGGCCCGAACCCCCACGCCGACATTGAAGGAACTGCGCGCCAATTGCGACGCGGCCTTCGCTCAGGCCGGCGGCTGAATTATTTTGCGGGCGCGAGACAATGACTTGCGGAATTCCCCGATTGTGCCTTACCCTGAGAACGGATCTTCAGGGTCCCTTTTTCAGGAGCGGGTAACACCCGGCGTAGTATGACGAGTATGATCAGGACGGGGTGTGTTGTGTTGTCGGCGTTTGCGCTGCTGGGCGCATCCGCGGCGGGCGCGCAGGAAACGCCGCCCCCAAGCGACGTGGATGTCGCCAATATGGCTCTCGTCTGTGTGGCGACTTACGATTTGGTGATCTCAAAACAGCCGGACGGTCCGCAGGCCGAGGCCATATCCGGTGCGCGCGACCTGGCCCGGTCCATCTATATCGAGGCGTCGCAAAGCGATGAGGTGACAGCCGATGACGTATCCGCCGCACTGACCAGGCGCTGGCGGCGGCAATCGCCAGCGGAAAAGGCAATCTCGACGAATATCACTCGACCTGCGACAGTCTGCTGATGGGAGATGACCCGGACGGCGGCGACGATGCGGGGACGACGATTTCCTGAAAGGCGCCTGCGGGCGGAATTAGTTAAATCTGTATCTAAAGCTTGTGTTCGCCGCGCTTTTGGGCACTATCGGAAAAAATGCCTGGGACCGGAGAATTCCATGAATACCCCCATCACCGCGCATCCGAAGGAAATCACCGTCCGCGGGATTATCCTCGGTGTGCTGATCACCCTGATTTTCACCGCCGCGCAGGTCTATCTCGGCCTCAAGGTCGGCCTGACCTTCGCCACCTCGATTCCGGCGGCGGTGATCTCCATGGCGCTGCTGCGCTTCGCCCGGAACGCCACCATCCAGGAAAACAACATCGTCCAGACGATTGCTTCGGCGGCGGGCACACTGGCTTCGGTGATCTTTGTCCTGCCGGGACTGATCATTATCGGCTGGTGGAAGGAAGTGCCGTTCTTCATTACCTTCGGGGCGTGCGCCATCGGCGGTGTTCTGGGGGTGATGTACACCATGCCGCTGCGCCGGGCGCTGGTGTCGCAATCGAGCCTGCCCTATCCGGAAGGCGTCGCCGCCGCCGAAGTCCTGCGCGTCGGCACCTCGTCACGCGAAGGCGCGGCGGAAGGATCGGCGGGACTGTGGGCGGTGCTTCTCGGTTCGATTACCTCGGCGCTTTATGCGGCGGGGGCGGCATCGAAATTCCTGGCGGGTGAAATCTCCGCCTATTTCAAGGTCAATTCGACTACGGGCGTTTCGGGCATGGCCGGCTCGTCGTCCCTGGCCCTGGTCGGGGCCGGGCACCTGATGGGGATCACGGTCGGCATCGCCATGTTTGTCGGCCTGTTCCTCGCCTGGGGCGTCGGCGTGCCGGTGCTTTCCACCTTCCAGATCGACAGCTTCTGGCCTCTTCATCTGGTGGCGGCGCATCCCGATCCGGCGCTCTCGGTGGCCGATTACGCCGAAACCATTCGCGCCGACCAGGTTCGCTTCATCGGCGCCGGCGCCATCGGCATGGCGGCCATCTGGACCATCGGCAAGCTGATCGTGCCCGTGTGGGGCGGCCTGATGTCGGCGCTCGAAGCCGGCCGCGCCCGCAAGGCCGGCACGCTGGACCTGCCGCGTTCCGAGCATGACCTGCCGGTATGGATCGTCGGCCTGGTTATCATGCTGTCCATGGTGCCGGCGGGCTGGCTGCTGTTCGGTTTCCTGTCGGGCGGCCCCCTGACGGACCTGGCCCTGCCGCTGGTCATTGCCGGGGTTCTCTACATTATCGTCGCCGGTCTGCTGGCAGCGGCGGTCTGCGGCTATATGGCGGGGCTGATCGGATCAAGCAATTCGCCCGTTTCCGGCATCGCCATCCTGACCGTGCTCGGCGCGGCGGTGATCATCGGCATGATCGGCTACAGGTTCACCGGTCCGAACGTCGAGACGGCCCTGATCGCCTTCACCCTGATGGTGACGACGGTGGTGCTGGCCGTGGCGGTGATCGGCAACGACAATCTGCAGGACCTCAAGACCGGCCAACTGGTCGACGCCACGCCATGGAAACAGCAGGTCGGACTGATCATCGGCGTGCTGGCCGGGGCCGTGGTGGTGCCGCTGACCCTGAACCTGTTGAACAATGTCTGGGGCTTCCCCGGCGATCCGAATTTCCACGCCATCGATGTGGCGGGGGGTACGCTCAATGCGCCGCAGGCCGTGCTGATCTCGACCCTGGCCAAGGGGGCGATCGGCGGACATCTGCCGCTCGGCTACCTCGCCATCGGCTGCGTGGTCGGTATTTTGCTGATCGCTGCCGATGAAGGCCTGCGCCTCGCCTCCGGCAGGAAGTTCAGCCTGCCGCCGCTGGGGGTGGGGCTGGCCATCTATCTGCCGGCTTCGGTGACGGCGCCGGTCGTGATCGGGGCGGTGGCCGGCTGGATTTTCGTCAAGATGATTGCCAGAATGAAAACGAAGGACATCGCCGATCGCCTGGGCGTATTGGTGGCTTCGGGCTTCATCGTCGGTGAAAGCCTGTTCAATGTCGTCTATGCCGGTCTGATCGCCGGGACCAAGAACCCGGACATTATCGCCATTCCGACGCCGACGCCTGCCGCGCTCGGCATGTTGTTGGCGCTTGGCATCGGGCTGGCGATCATCGTCGCGCTCTATGTCTGGTCGGCCGGACAGGCGAAGAAGATCGGCGACGAGTCATAATCGATACGCACGAAAATTTGCACAAAACCCGCTTTTCCCGTTACGCAAAGATCGCTAAAACCACGTCATGAGCAATGTAAGCGACCGCCCTGTCATCAACCCCATCCCGGCCGATGGCATCACCTATTATCTGCATCCGCATCCGCGTTCGCCTTTTTCCGAGGCTGTTCAGGTCGGACAGGTGCTTTACCTGTCGGCGATGATCGGGCTGGATGAAAACGGCAAGCTGGCCGAGGGCTTCGAGAATGAAGTCAAGTACATCATGGCCAATACGGCGGAGATCCTGAAACGCTATGGCCTGGGCCTGGAGCATATCTTCAAGGCCACGGTCATGCTGACGGACATCACCAAGTGGGGCGATTTCAACCGGCTCTACAAACCCTATTTTCATCCGGCGCAACTGCCGGTGCGGACGGCTTTCGGGGTGACCAACCTGGCCTATGACGCCACGGTCGAGATCGAATTCTGGGCGCATGTGCCGGTGAGTGCCGAGGTTTGAGGTTTCAGGGATTGACCACGAACCACACGAACAGACACGAACTTCATACCATCTAACCCTGTTTGCGTACTGTCCCGATTTTTAAAGATGGCCAAAGGCCATCATGATGAAATCACAACAGGCACATGGCCAGGGCATGATAATGAAGTTCGTGTCTGTTCGTGTGGTTCGTGGTTAAAACCCTTAACCCGGACAGGACTTTCGCACTCAGGCCAGTATTTTCTTCACGAAAGCCGCATAGCCGTCCATCCAGCCTTGCAGGAACTTCTTCGTGCCGTCGTTGAGTTCGCCGCTGTCGGTATAGAAGCCGTCCTTGATCGTCAGGTAGACTTCCGGCCCGGAAAAGACGGTCACGCCGACGGCGGCCAGCACATCGCGGGCGTGGGCCTGCATCACCGCCGTGCCGATGGCGCCGGGCGTGGCGCCGAACAGGCCGCCGGGTTTCTTGCCCCAGCTGTTATGGCCATTGGGTTTCGAGGCGATGTCGATGGCGTTTTTCAGGCCGCCGGGAAGCGAGCGGTTATATTCCGGCGAAATGAACAGATACGCCTGGGCGGCGGCGATTTCCTGGCGGAATTTCACCACGGCCGGCGGCGGGCTGTCCTCGAAATCGGCATTGTACAGCGGCAGATCGCCGATCTCGATAAAGGTGAAGGCGAGGCCTGGCGCATCGAGCTTCACAACCTCATGGGCCAGCCTGCGATTGATCGAGTCCTTGCGCAGGCTGCCGACGATAACGGCGACGGTGATATCACTCATGAGGCTCTCCTGATTAAATGAGACGCTGCTTGAGGAAGGCCAGGACCAGAATCTCCTCCGGCGTCAGATGTTCATACTGCGCCTGAAGCGCCTTGTCGATTTCGCCGTTGATCTGACGGATCAGGCTGCCGTCCAGGTAGGCGTCGATGACCTGCGGATGGATATAGGACTTGCGGCAGACCGTGGGGGTATTGCCGAGCTTTTTCGACACATGCTCGATGGCGGCGACCACATTCTTTTTTGCCTGTGCCTGGGTGTCGTAGATGGCGTAATCCTGCAGGGCCATGGCGGCCAGCACGGTCCCGGTCCAGGTACGGAAATCCTTGGCGGTGAAGGCTTCGCCGGTGACCGATTGCAGGTAGGCGTTGACATCGCCTGAGGTGACGTCGCGGACAGTACCGTTGTCATCGATATATTTGAACAATTCCTGACCGTCGATATCGGCGCAGGCGCGCACCACGCGGGCGATGCGCCGGTCGGTCAGTTTCAGGTTCCATTCCTTGCCGGACTTGCCCTTGAAGCGGAAGCGAATGGTGTGGCCCGAAACATCGACATGTTTGTGGCGCAGGGTGGTCAGGCCGTAGGATTTGTTGGCCTTGGCGTATTCGTCATTGCCGACGCGGATCAAGGTCTTTTCCAGCAGGGTGACGACGGTCGCCAGCACCTTCTCCCGCGTCAGGCCGCGTTGCGACATGTGTTCGGCGGTGACGGCGCGCAGCTTCGGCAGGAAATCGCCGAAAGCCAGGATATGGCTGAACTTCGAGGCGTCACGGATGGACCGCCAGTCGGGGTGATAGCGGTATTGCTTGCGGCCCCTGGCATCAAGCCCGGTGGCCTGGATATGGCCGTTGGCGTGGGGGCAGATCCAGACATTGGTATAGGCCGGCGGAATGGCCAGCCTGCGGATGCGGGCGATTACCTCTTCGTCGCGGATACGCTCGCCTTTCGCATTGAAGAAATGGAAATGCTTGCCGTAGCGCTTGCGGGTAAAACCGGGCTTTGCGTCGGTGACGTAGCGCAAACCTTGCGAACGTGCCTGGGCTTCGCAGTCGTTGGGGGCAATATCGAGAAGGGCGGCGGTTTTCATGTTCCCACGCTGCGACGCCGGGCCAGCGGAAAGCGATGGGAAAACACGCGAAAATTAATTGCGGCGGCATAAACGCCATGACAAGATTTACGGCGGGCGGGCCATTCACAGGAGCCAGACGATGACAAAACCGGATATGCCGCAGGCGACGGCCTTCAAGCCGGAAGTGCTGCAACTGTTCGACAAGTATGTGCATGGTCTGATCGACCGACGCGGATTTCTCAGCAACTGCGCGCAATATACCGCCGGCGCCGCCGGTGCGGTGGCGGCTCTGGCGGCGCTGACGCCCGATTTCGCCCGCGCCCAGCAGGTCAGGCCGGATGACGCGCGCATCAGGACGGACTGGATCGAGATTCCGTCGCCTTCGGGCTATGGCCGGATCAAGGCCTATGTGGCGCGTCCGGCACCAGAATCGATGAAAGCCGATAAGACCTTGCCGGTGGTGCTGGTGGCGCATGAAAATCGCGGTCTTAATCCGCATATTGAGGATATCGCCCGCCGCCTGGCGCTGGATAATTTCATTGCCATCGCACCCGATGCCCTGACCCCGCTCGGCGGCTACCCAGGGGACGAGGACAAGGCGCGCGACCTTTTTGGTCAGCTCGACCAGGCGAAGACGCGCGAGGACTTCGTGGCCGCCGCCGGATATGCGCTGAATACGGACGGCGGCACCGGCGCGCTCGGCGTGGTCGGTTTCTGTTACGGCGGCGGCATCGCCAACCTGCTGGCCACCCGGATACCGGACCTGAAAGCGGCCGTGCCCTTCTATGGCGCGCCGCCGCCGCTCGATGGCGTGCCGAATATCAAGGCCGAATTACTGATCCACTTTGCCGGCAATGATCAGCGCGTCAATGCGCAGTGGCCGGATTATGAGGCGGCCCTCAAGGCGGCCTTTATCCGTTATCATGCCTATACCTATGAAGGGGTCGAGCACGGTTTCAATAACGACACCACGCCGCGTTTCAATGCGGACGCCGCGAAACTGGCCTGGACGCGGACGCTGGCGCTTTTCAACCGCACCCTGCGCGCCTGACCCGGCGTCATTTCGTCTTCGCGGACGGGCTGACCGATTTGAGATAGGCGATCAGGTCAGCCCGATCCTGCGGATTGGGAACGCGGATGCCCATGGCGGTGCCTCGCGCCATGGCGGACGGATTGGTGAGCCAGCGATCGAGGGTCTGCGCGTTCCAGGTCACATTCAGGCCCTTCAGCGCGTCACTGTAGGCGTAACCGGGGACGCCGGCGGATTTGCGTCCGAAGACGCCCCGGTGCATGGGGCCGATGCGGTTGGCGTCGAGCGAATGGCAGGCGGTGCAGCGTTGCTGGTAGAGCTTCGCGCCATGCGCCGCATCGCCTGTCATTTGGGCGGCGGCGGGCAGGGGGCAAAGCAGGATGACGGCCAGCAGGATCGGCGGGCGCATGACGGACTCCGGTATGAAAGAGAAAAAAGCCCCTGTCCGCCGGGTGCTGACGGACAGGGGCAGGCGGGGCTACGCGCCGAACATCAGAGCCTGGGTGGGGATAGGCTCGCCCAGCGCATTGCCGAGAATGGCGGCATGGAAAGCTTCGTCGCCGGCCATGCGCGCGGCCACCTGATGGTAGGCGTCCCCCAGCGAAGGGATCAGGCCGAGATAGGCATTGGCGGCGCCGCGTTCGAGATCGAGCGCCAGCCTCAGGACGTCCGTCTGGTTTTTCAGTGTGGCGACGTTCAGCGCCTTGATGTAGTCGGCTTCGCTTTTGGCGGCGGCCGGCGTGCCGCCCAAGGCTTCGACCGCCTTGATCAGTTCGTCGCGGTGCTGCATGTGATGGCCGCGGAAGGTGACGCCGATGGAGACGACGGCCGGCTGGAGCAGGCCGCTGCCGGCGGCGATGGTGTAGGCGGCGATGCCTTCGTGTTCGAGGGCGATGGCGGCATTGAGTATCTGGATATCCTGGGCGGCGTCGGCCTTTGGGGCGGCAGCGGCCAGGGCGCTGGCGCCGGTGCCGAGCATGGCGGCCAGACCGGCGGCGGTGAGGGTGCCGCCCAGCAGCAGACCGCGGCGGTTCGAGGTTTCAGCTATCATTTTTATCTCCCGTATTGGGGCACAGCGCGCCCAATGCCCGTTGTGTCATGCGTTCGCAATCAGGTCCGGCGAAACGGAACGTGCCGCCGAGCGCGGCCTTCACCTGCGGATCGAGGGCTTCGCGCAGACGGCTCCGTGCCCGCGACAGCCGCGACTTGACGGTCTGAGGCAGGATATCGAGCGCCTGGGCCGTGTCCTCGACGCTCATCTCCTCGATGTCGCGCAGGATGAAGACGGTGCGGAAGGCTTCCGGCAGTTGCGCCACGGCGGCTTCCAGCGCTTTCGACAGTTCGGTGCGCAGGACCTGCGATTCCGGCGAGACACTGCCGCTCTGGCCGCGATAATCTTCCAGCATGACCACCTCGCTGCGATCGAGATTAAGCTTGCGTCTTTGCGCCGTGCGTTTGCGGCCAAGCGCTTCGTTGATGACGATGCGCGTCAGCCAGGTCGAGAGCGAGGCGGCGCCGGTAAAGGGCGATGGTCCGGTGAAGGCTTTCACGTAGGTATCCTGTACGCAGTCCTCGGCGTCCGGGCGGTTCTTCAGGATGCTCCAGGCGGCGCGGAAAAGGCGCTGGTTATTGCGGGTGGTGATCAGGCGCACGGCCAGCGGGTCGCGGTGACGCGCCAGATCGCTGAGGGCGATATCGGGCAGGCTGTCATAATCGAGGGCGGCGGCGGGCATGGTGTCTGTTCCTGTTTTGCAGAGTTGGATGCGCGCGGACGGTAAAGGTTCCCGCGAAAAATGAGTTTATCCGAATTTTATGGCCACCCGCGATTTTCCCGCTGCGTTCCTTACCCGCCGGCGCGTAGGGTTTCGGGTCATAAAGAGGAGCGTCCCATGGCCTTGCGTCCTTACTGGAGCGGCACGATCCGGCTGTCGCTGGTATCCCTGCCGGTCAATATGTACCTGGCGGTCAATCGCCAGCGCACTATCGCCTTCCATGAAATCTACAAGCCGACCGGCGAGCGGGTGCATCATGCCCTGATGGCCGGTGACAAGCAGGTGGACCGCGACGATTTGGTCAAGGGCTACGAGGTCGAGAAGGGGGAGTATATCCTGATCGAGCCGGAGGAAATCAAGGAACTGAAGATTCCCTCCAGCAAGGTGCTGGATATCGCCGAGTTCGTCGGTGTCGATGAGATTGACGATGTCTATATCGAGACGCCCTATTTCATCGCCCCGGATGGCAAGGGCAATGACGCGACCTTTGCGGTAATCCGCGATGCCCTGCGCGCGGCGAAGAAGGTGGCCGTGGGACAATTGGCGATCGGCGGGCGCGAGCGACTGTGCCGGATACGGCCGTTCGGCAGCGGCATGATTCTGGAAACCCTGCGCTATGAGGACGAATTGCGCGAGGATGACCCGTATTTCGACGACATCCGCGACCGCAAGCCGGACAGCGAGGAGGTCGAGCTGGCGCGGGAACTGATCCGGCGCAAGACGAAAAGCTTCGATCCCGGCAAGTTCCACGATCATTACCGCGAGGCCTTGCAGGAACTGATCGACGCCCGCATCGAGCACCGTGAACCGCGCGAGGTCATGGAAGAAAAGCCTACGGCCAAGGTGATCAATCTGATGGACGCGCTGCGCCAGTCGCTGCGTGAAAAAGGTGGCGACGAAGGCTCCGCGGAGGAAAAGAAGCCGGACCGCAAGGTGCCGGTCAGGTCACGGACCCGCAAGGCGGTGCCGCCGAAATCCGACAAACCCAAAAGGGCACCCGCCAAAGATGCGAAACGCAAGGCGGGTTAGATGGCTGACAATCTGGAAAAATATCGCCAGAAGCGCGATTTCAGGGTCACCGCCGAGCCGGAAGGCATTCTGAAGAAAACCAGGGGCAATCGCTACCTGATCCAGAAACACGCGGCGACGCGGCTGCATTATGACTTTCGGCTGGAACTGGACGGTACGCTGAAATCCTGGGCCGTGACCAAGGGGCCGAGTCTCGATCCGGCGGACAAGCGCCTGGCGGTCGAGGTCGAGGATCACCCGGTGGCCTATGGCAGCTTTGAGGGCACTATACCCAAAGGCCAGTATGGCGGCGGCACGGTCATGCTGTGGGATGAAGGCACCTGGGAACCGGTCGGTGATCCGCATGAAGGACTGGAAAAGGGCGATCTCAAATTTATCCTGCATGGCGGTCGGCTACAAGGCTCGTGGGTATTGGTACGGATGAAGCCGCGCCCGCAAGATCGGGGACGGAATAACTGGCTGCTGATCAAGCACCATGACGGTTATGTGCGTGAAGACGATCACGACCAGTTCCTGATCGACAACGATACCAGTGTTGTCAGTGGACGGACGATGGCGGAAATCGCCGCCGGCGAGGGCGGCGGCAAGGTCAGGGTGTCCGGCAAGGCGAAGATCACCGCCGCCGAGAAGAAAAGCAAGCCCACCCTGGCCTTCATCGAGCCGCAACTGGCGACCCTGGCCGACGCCATCCCGACCGGCCGGGATTGGCTGCATGAAGTCAAGTTCGACGGTTACAGGACCTTCGCCTATGTGGAAGGGAACGATGTGCGGATGATGACGCGCACCGGCCTGGACTGGACGGCGAAATTCCAGGCGCTGGCTGACCGGCTGGCCGGGCTGGACGTTAGATCGGCGATTATCGATGGGGAGGTGGTGGCGTTGAATGCCGAGGGGCGGTCGAGTTTCACGGCCCTGAAGGATGCGCTTTCCAGCGGCAAAAGCGCCGATCTGCAATATTATGTCTTCGATCTGCTGTACCTGAATGGTGAGGATTTGCGTGGTCTGCCGCTATTGGAGCGCAAGGCGCGTCTGGCGAGCCTGCTCAAAGGCGGCCATTTCGATGGGCGGGTGAATTTCAGCGAACATTTCGCCGAGGCGGATAAAGGCTTTCTCAACAGGGTTTGCGACCTGGAGATGGAAGGGATCATCTGCAAGCGCGCCGATGCGCCCTATATCAGCGGGCGCGGCAAGACCTGGCTGAAGGTCAAGTGTCACAAGCGTCAGGAGTTCGTCATAGGCGGTTTTACCGACCCGACCCATGCGGAGCGCGGGATCGGCGCCCTGCTGCTGGGATATTACGAAGAGGAACAATTTGTCTATGCCGGCCGGTGCGGCACCGGTTTCGACCGCGGCACGTCCGTGGCGCTGCGCGGGATGCTGGATGCGATAGAGACGGCCAGAAGCCAGTATGACGACAAATTGCCCGCCGATGCGCGTCGCGGGGCGCATTATGTGACACCCAGGCTGGTTTGCGAGGTCGAGTTCACCGAATGGACCGACGATGGGCGCCTGCGTCATCCGTCTTTCCAGGGCCTGCGCGAAGACAAGCCGGCGGATCAGGTGGGGCGCGACCGGGCTTTGCATGTTACACGGAAACTCATGGAAGCCGAACCGCCGCCCATCGAGACGCCGAAAATCAAGGCCGGTGACGCCGAAGTCGCCGGTATCCGTATCTCACATCCGGACCGGGTGATATTTCCGGCTCTCGGCATCACCAAGCTGCAACTGGCGGAATATTACGACCACATCGCCGGGCGCATGCTGCCCTATATCGTCAACCGGCCGATTTCGATGCTGCGCTGTCCGGAAGGCCTGAGTCCTGAAAATATGGCCGACACCTGCTTTTTCCAGCGTCATATCGGCCATGGCGGCATGAAACACATCCACGATACCGGCGTGAAGGTGAAGGGCCGCGACGAGGACTATATCATGATCAGGGACCGCGAAGGCCTGATCACCCTGATCCAGTGGGGCGTTATCGAAATCCACCCCTGGGGCGCCATGGCTGACGCGCCGGACAAGCCAGACCGGATTATTTTCGATCTCGATCCCGATCCGGAAACGCCGTGGGAAAATGTTATCGAAGGCGTGCGCGAGGTGAAGACGCGGCTGGACGAGTTTGGGCTGAAAAGCTTTCTTAAGACCACCGGCGGCAAGGGGCTTCATGTGGTCGTGCCTTTGACGCCGAAGCTTAAGTGGGCGACCGTGAAGCCTTTTACGCGCGCCATAGCGCAGTCCATGGCGCACGATCATCCCGATCGCTATATCGTCGTGGCCTCGAAGGCGGCGCGCAAGGGCAAGATTTTCGTCGATTATCTGCGCAACGACCTGACCGCGACCGCCGTGGCGCCCTATGCCGTGCGGGCGAGGGAAGGGGCCGGCGTGGCGACGCCATTGTTCTGGGACGAGCTGTCGGTGAAGCTCAAGCCGTCCGATTACAATATCGGCACGATCGCCGAACGGCTGGCGCAGTTGAAAAGCGATCCGTGGGCCGATTTCCTGACAACGGAACAGACGATCGATGACGCCATATTGCACGCTCTGAAAATCGATATCTTGTAAGCCGTCTTGATGTCTCCGGGCAAAAGCTGGTAACAGCGGCCATTCAGTATATGGAGACGTGCCTTGACCACTGCCGAAGCCCTCGAAAAAATCTATGAATCGCTCGCCAATGACAATCTGGAACTCGATGCGGCGATCAGGGACCTCAAGGCGGCGCTGGCGGCCGAAGGGCTGAAGGAAGCCATCGTGGAGCCGGCGCGTCTGGCGCAGAACAATCGTCAGGGCCGCAAGCTGATGCAGTCCTATTTCAAGAAAAAAGGCGTGACGGTCACTTTCGCCGCGTAATTTGTCCGCATGGATATGACCGCGCCTTGCTAAGGGCATTATTATGCGCTGTGCTTCCGGTGCCGTGCGGAAACAGACGCAACTGTCATACAAAATCTTGATTCCAATGTAATCTTGGGCAAGAGTGTCGCCTATTCGGTGTTTTTGGCCATGACAGGCGAATTCGGCCGGGGGATCAATAAAACGGCTGAACAGGGTAGGTGTCCATGAAATATCTTTCGCATACGTTGATGGCGATTTCGGCGTCGCTGATGGGGTTCGCCACCCAGGCCCACGCGCAGATGGTGCCGCAGGGATCTTCGCCGATTTCCAACGCGCTCGACTGGATTCAGGGGACGCTGATGGGCAAGGTGGCGACCACCGTGGCCGTCATCGCCGTGGCCGCCGTCGGCTTCATGATGCTGACCGGACGGATGAACTGGCGTTTCGGCGCCACCGTCATCGTCGGCTGCTTCATTCTGTTTGGCGCCGCCACGATTGTCGGTGGCATCCAGGCGGTCGCTAACTAGCATGTATTTGTGGTCGTGGCAGAAAACCCCTCACCCCAACCCTCTCCCCTCAAGCGGGGAGAGGGGGTTTAAAGAGTGGCAAATTCCTTCTTCCCCCTCGCCCCTTTCAAGGGGAGAGGGTTGGGGTGAGGGGTTTTCTGATGTCTGATCTGATCAAGTCGCCTGTTTTCAAGGCGCTGACCCAGCCGCAGATGTTTGCCGGCGTCACCTACAGCTATTTCATCATCAATGCCGTGGTGACGACCGAGGCTTTCCTGATCACGCGCTCCTTCTGGGCTTTCGCGGTGGCGCTGGGCGTCCATGCCATCGGTTATCTCGCCTGCCTGCGTGAGCCGCGCATCTTCGATCTGTGGCTGACCAGGGTGTCGCGCTGCCCGCGCGTCCGGAACTACCGGTTCTGGCGCTGTAATTCATACCATCCGTAAAGAGCATCATGGCTGACGGTCCCAAGACTTTGAGTGGTTTCGCTGGCTGGTTTGCGAAGGAACAGCGCGTCGGCGACCGCCTGCCCTATGATCGGCTGCTCGATGACCGCACCGTTGTGCTGCGTGACGGCTCTCTGATGCAATCGCTCTATCTCGAAGGGTTTGCTTTCGAGACGGCGGATACGGATGAGGTCAATCACCGCCAGGTCATCCGCGCCGCGGCCCTGCGGGCGGTCGGGTCGTCGCGGTTTGTGCTGTATCATCACATCATCCGCCGGCGGGTCAGTGTTGGGCTACAATCGGCCTTTGACGATCCGGTATGCGGCCTGATCCAGCAGAAGTGGCAGGACAGGCTTTCCAGCCGGCAGTTGTTCGTCAATGACCTGTTCATCACCATCGTCAGGCGCAATCCCAAGGGCAAGGTCGGTTTCGCCGAAAGCCTCGGCAACCTGTTCGGGCGCGGCATGGGCGAGAACAGCCAGGCGGCCGGGCTGGCGCGCGACCACAAGGAATTGCAGGCGGCGACCGAGGCGCTTCAGGCGGCTTTGCAGGCCTACGGTCCGCGCGTGCTTGGCGGCTATGAGACGGCGAACGGCCGCTGCTCGGAACCGCTGGAACTGCTGTCGGCGCTCTATAATGGCGAGATGCGGCCGGTACTGCGGCCGACCGGCGACCTGGGGCAATATATCCCCTATCGCCGGGTCAGTTTCGGCCTGGAAGCTTTGGAGCAGTCGTCTGTCGGCGATGGCAAGGATTTCTCGGCCATATTGTCGCTGAAGGATTACCCGCCGCACGCCACGCCTGGCATGTGCGACGCCATCCTCCGCCTGCCGTTCGAGATGACCCTGACGGAGAGCTTCGCCTTTGTCGATCGCCAGATTGGTCTGGAACGCATCAACCTGGCCCTGCGCCGGATGCGCGCCGCCGATGAGGAGGCCATGTCGCTGCGGCAAGGGCTGATGGCGGCCAAGGACGATCTGGCCACCGGTTCGATGGGGTTGGGCGAACATCATCTGAGCCTGCTGGTGCGGGCGAAATCGTTGAATGCGCTCGATCCGGCGGTGGCGCAATCACTTGCCGCGCTGGCCGATCTTGGCGCCGTGGCGGTGCGCGAGGATGTCAATCTGGAAGCGGCCTTCTGGGCGCAGTTCCCCGGCAATGAACCCTATATCGCCCGCAAGGCGCTGATCTCGACGGCGGCCTATGCCTCGTTCGCTTCGCTGCACGGCTTTCCCATCGGCCAGCCGGAAGGCAATCACTGGGGGCAGGCGGTCAGCGTGTTCGAGACCTCATCGGGCACGCCCTATTATTTCAATTTCCACAAGGCCGATCTCGGCAATTTCACCGTTATCGGTCCATCGGGATCCGGCAAGACGGTGGTGCTGAACTTCCTGGCGGCGCAGGCGCAGAAGTTCAGGCCGCGCACGGTTTTGTTCGACAAGGACCGCGGGGCGGAGATCTTCATCCGGGCCATCGGCGGGCATTACGCCACGCTCAGGCCGGGCGAGCCGACGGGATTCAATCCGCTGCAACTGCCGGATAATCCCGGTAACCGCGCCTTCCTGCGGTCACTGATCGCGCAACTGTTGCATCGTCCGGACCAGCCGCTCAATTCGGAAGAAGAGGCGATCATTTCGGAAGCGGTGGACGCCAATTTCGAGCAGGAGCCGCAGTATCGCCGCCTGCGTTTCTTCCGCGAACTGCTGGGCGGTGTGCGCCGGCCGACGCATGGCGACCTGGCGGCAAGGTTGAATCCGTGGGTTGGCGAAGGTGAACATTCGTGGCTGTTCGATAATGCCGACGATGAGCTGGACATGGAGGCCCGCACTTTGGGCTTCGATATGACCCTGCTGCTCAATGACCCCGCCCTGCGCACGCCCTGCATGATGTATCTCTTCCAGCGCGTCGAGGAGCGGCTCGACGGCACGCCGACGATCATCATTATCGACGAGGGCTGGAAGGCGCTGGACGATGAGGTTTTCGCCGCCGCCATCCGCAACTGGATGAAGACTTTGCGGAAACGCAACGCCATCCTCGGATTCGGTACGCAGTCGGCGCGTGATGCGCTGGACAGTCGTATTTCGTCAGCAATTATCGAGCAGGCGGCGACGCAGATTTTCATGCCCAATCCGCGCGCGACCCCTGAGGATTATTGCGACGGCTTCGGCCTGACCGCGCATGAACTCGACCTGATCCGCGCCCTGCCGCCGCACGCCCGCGCCTTCCTGGTCAAGCATGGCAACCATTCGGTGGTGGCGCGGCTCGATCTCGGTTCCATGCCGGATATCCTGACCGTGCTTTCGGGCCGAGAGGCCAGTGTGCGTCACCTTGACGATCTGCGCGCCCAGTATGGCGATGCGCCGGAAAGCTGGTGGCAGCCCCTGACCGGTACGCCATGGCCGGAAGACGTTCCGCAAAAGAAGGGGCGGGCCTGATGCAGACCGGTTATTGCCCCGCCATATCGCTGGTCGGCGAAACCTCGGTGTCGGGGTCGCTCTATGCCATGGACTGCCATATCAATGCGGCGGTCCAGACGGGCTATAATCGTTTGTTCGGACCGGGCGGCGCCTTCGGTTACGCCCTGACCGCCATGCTGATCATCTATGTCGGCCTGATCGCCTATGGCTTCCTGACCGGGCGGACGCGGCTGACCGTGGTGATGATGTCGCCGCGTATCATGACCATGGTGCTGGTCCTGACTTTCGTGTCCTTCTGGCCGGCCTATCACGCCGTTTTCTACGGCCTGATGATGGGCGGACCGGACGAGGTGGCGGCGGCGCTGCTCGGCCAGCGCGGCAGCGCGGTGATGAATTTTGCCCAGAGCCTGGATAACCTGTTCGTCCATTTTGCCGATATCGCCAAGCGGCTCGATCCGGCCTATGGCGCCAGCACCCGCAATATCGGCAATGTGGCCACGACCACGGCCCAGCCGGTGCTGATCCTGCCGCATTCCATGCCGGTGACCCTGTTCTGGCTGTCGGGCCTGTGCCTGCTGGTGTCGACGCTTGGCGTGCTGATCCTGACCCGGCTGGTGCTGTATCTGCTGCTGATCCTGGGGCCGATCTTCATTATCTTCGCCCTGTTTCCGCAGACGCGCGGCCTGTTCAACGGCTGGCTGCGCACGACCTGCGTCTTCGCCCTGGCGCCGCTGTTGACGGTGCTGGGCGGCACGGCGGCGCTGATGCTGTTCGTGCCGCTGATCGAGGCCATCGGCAATGATCCGGTCGCGGCGGTCAATTCGGTGCAGCCGATGGTGATCCTGTTCATGGGATCGGTGATCTATTGCGCTTTCCTCTTTACCCTGATGTGGGTGGCGGCCTCGCTGGTGCGTGACTGGCAGGCGGCCATCCGCGAAAAGCCGGCGGGCGATCTGCCCATGACCTCCGTGACGTCGCAAGGCACCCAGGCGGCGATCTGGCAATCGGCCAATCCGGTGACGCGCGGCGGCATGACCGTGCCCGCCGGCGACGCCTATGCCCGTACCGATCCGATGATGACGGCGATCAGCCGCAGCGCCGATGTGGCGGCGGGGGTGGCCGGCGGCGCGGCGAACCGGAGCGAGACGCTCGGTCTTTACGATCCGCAGGCGCGGCAAGGGTCCGCTGACCGTTTCAGCCGGGTTCAGGGCCTGGGCCAGCGCTTCCGCAATCCGGCGGCCCAGAATACGCTCATGCCGAACCTGGCGGCTCCAGTTGTCCCCAAAGGGACTGATTGACGATGAAAAAAGCATTCCTGTTTATAATGATGACGGCGCTGCCCGCGTCAAGTTTGGCCCAGACCTACGAGCCGGACAACCGTCTGCGCACGATCGACTACGATCCGGCGGCGGTGGTGAAGCTGGAAGGCTGCCAGAATTTCCAGACCATGATCACGCTTGCCTCCGATGAGCATGTCGAGAATGTCGGTGTCGGCGATTCCGCCGCCTGGCAGGTGACGCCCAACAAGCGCGGCAATCTGATCTTCGTCAAGGCCATCGCGCCGAAGGGCTACACCAACATGACCGTGGTGAGCGACAAGCGCAGCTATAATTTCGAGCTGCGCACGGCGCCGGCGGCCGATTGCGCCCGTGGCCAGCTCACCTATGAACTGCGTTTCCGCTATCCGCCCGCCCAGAACGCCGGCACGCCTTTGGCCCCCGCCTCGCCGGTCGATCCCAACGCCTTCCTGCCGGTGCCGGAAAAGCGCAATGCCGCCTATACCTTTAGCGGCGCGGCGGATCTGGTGCCGATCCGCGTTTTCGATGACGGTATATCGACCTATATGAAATGGGCCGCCGGCGTGACCGCGCCCGCCGTCTATGCCTTGAATTCCGACAATACCGAGAGCATCGTCAACTATGCCTCGCGCGGCGATTATTTCGTGATCGAGCAGGTGGCGCCGGGGTTCGTGCTGCGGCGTGGCGACCTCAGGACGGTGCTCTATAACGATACCTACGCCGTGCAGGGGCTGGACAGCCTGTCGCCCAAGCCGCGCGGCAAGAACGGGAGTGCGAAGTAATGCCCGAATCTAAAGGACTGGGTTCAAGGCTGCCGCCAGGCAATGACCCCCGGCTCAAGATCGACGCCGACGAACTCGACGCCGCCAATATCCAGGCCATGCCGCAGGTGGCGCGGTCGTCCGGCATGGGCGATGGCGTCGGTCTGGCGCTCGGCGTTATCGGCGTGTTGGCGCTGGGAGCGCTGACCTGGGCCGGTCTTTCCGATCAGAAGCCGCGTCCGCAACAGGCGCCGCCGCCGCAAGCGGCTCAGCCCGCACCGCCGCCGTCGGTGCTGCCGCCGATCGATCCGACGGTCAACCCGGTGGAAGCGCCCGAGCCGCAATCCTTGCTGGTCCAGCCGCCGGTCCAGGTGGCGCAGCCGCAACCGGCGCCGGTTGTCGATGGCGGCACACGGGCGCCGGCTCTGATTATCGACAACAGTGTGCCGGCCTCGCAGCAGGCGGCGCAACAGCAGGCCGCGGCCGCGGCGGCGGCGGCAAAACCCGCCAATACCAATGACGCCTTCCTTGCCTCGCAGACGGCGAACGTGTCGCAAAAGGCCTGGAAGATCGGTGATCCGTCGCGCGTGGTGCCGCAGGGCGCGGTCATCCCGGCGGTGCTGGAAACGGCGATCAATTCGGACCTGCCGGGCTATACCCGCGCCATCGTTTCGCGCGATATCCGCAGCTTCGACGGCACCAATATCCTGATCCCGCGCGGGTCGCGCCTGATCGGCCAGTACAAGTCGGGTCTGACCAGCGGTGAAACCCGCGCCTTCATCATCTGGGACCGGCTGATCCGGCCGGATGGCCTTTCGGTGCAACTGGCTTCTCCGGCAACGGACGATCTCGGCCAGGCGGGCGCCACCGGCAAGGTCGACGCCCATTTCGCCAAGCGCTTCGGCTCGTCCATACTGCTGTCCGTGGTCAACGGCATATCCGGCGCGTTGAGTGGCAAGAGTTCCTCGACCATCGTCATCGGCACGTCGGGCAATGCCTCCGGTGTGATCGGCGAGGCGCTTTCCAATGACATCAAGATTCCGCCGACGATCAAGGTGCCGCAGGGCGCGCCGATCCAGGTCTTCGCCGCGCGCGATCTCGATTTCAATCAGTAGGGCTTAATATGGCGGTTGCCGAAGACAGCGTGGTGGCTCTGGATGGCGTGTATCTGCGCACCTATCTGCGGCCGTTCCTGCCGTTTCTGGAGCGCGAGGATGTCACCGAAATCCTGGTCAACCAGCCGGGCGAGGTATGGATCGAGGTATCGGGCCAGCCGCACATGCAACGCATCGAAAATCCGGAGATCGACGATCTGTTGCTGAGCCGGCTGGCGGCGCAGATCGCCCGCGTGGCGCACCAGGGCATCAACCGCGAAAATCCCCTTTTGGCCGCGTCATTGCCGAGTGGAGAGCGCGTGCAACTGGTCGGGCCGCCGGCGGCGAAGCATTGGGCGCTGGCCATCCGCCGCCACCGCATGGTCGATCTGTCGCTCGATGCCTATGACCGCGGTCCCATTCCCGATACGGGGGTTAAGGGCAAGCGCGACGATCTGGCCTATGCCCGCAAGGAACCGGTCAAATTCCTGAAAGAAGCGGTGCAGGCGCGCAAGACGATCCTGATTTCCGGCGGCACCTCTTCCGGCAAGACGACCTTCCTCAACGCCATGCTGAAGACCATTCCGGCGAACGAGCGCATCATCCTGGTCGAGGATACGCCGGAAATCGCCGATAATCATGCCAATTCGCTGCGGCTTGTGGCGGTCAAGGGCGAGATGGGCGAGGCGCGGGTCACCATCAATGACCTGTTGCAGGCAAGTCTGCGCCTGCGGCCTGACCGGATCATCGTCGGCGAAATCCGTGGCGAGGAGGCGGTGACCTTCCTGCGGGCCATCAATACCGGTCACCCCGGTTCCTTCACCACGGTTCATGCCAATACGCCGAAGGGGGCGCTGGAACAGATCGCCCTGATGGTCATGCAGTCGGGCACGCAACTGACGCGGCTGGAAACCCTGAGCTATGCGGCGTCGCTGATCGATGTGGTGGTGCAGTTGTCGCGGTCTGGCGGTGAACGGATTATCTCCGACATAGAGCTGCCGACGCGGGCCGGATGACATTTCTGACAGGTTGTTGTCCTCTCTGAAATAATATCATCGGCCTTTTCGCCGTATTTCCTCTCTAGTCTTGTGGGCTTCCAACATGACTCCGGGGAGTTAGAATGTCTGATCACCATGCCAATGCACCTGCCCACAAGGATGTGGGCAGCCTTGAAGACCTTATCCTGTCGGGCCTGACGTCTTCGCGCCGCCGGACTCTGTTCATGCTCGGCGCATCGGCGATTTCCACCAGTGCGCTGGCGGCCTGCGGTGGCGGGTCTTCGGGCGGTGGCACGACCGGCAGCACGTCCGCCGGGTCTTCCAGCTCATCGTCATCGAGTTCATCTTCAAGCAGTTCCAGCAGCAGTTCGTCATCATCCTCTTCTTCTTCGGCCACCGGCGAATGCACACTGGCGGCCACGGAAACCAACGGCCCCTATCCGGCGGACGGCACCAATTCGGTCAATGGCGCGATCGTCAATGTGCTGACGCAGAGCGGCGTGGTGCGCAGCGACATCACCACCAGTTTCGGCAGTTATTCCGGCACGGCGGCGGGTGTGCCGCTGACCCTGACCCTTACGGTGGAAGATTACAGCCTGGGCTGCACGCCGCTGGAAGGCTATGCTGTTTATATCTGGCATTGCGACCGCTCCGGGCTTTATTCGCTCTATTCCTCCGGCGTCACGGCGCAGAATTACCTGCGTGGCGTTCAGGTGACCGACGCCAACGGGCAGGTGACCTTCACCACCATCTTCCCCGCCTGTTACAGCGGGCGGATGCCGCATATACATGTCGAAGTCTATGCCAGTCTGTCGACGGCCACGATCTCGAACAACAGTGTCAAGATCACCCAACTGGCCTTCGACCGGTCTACCTGCGAGACGGTTTACAATAATGCCAGCGGTTACAGCGCCAGTGTCCGGAACCTGGCCGCCATCAGTTTCTCGTCGGATAATGTCTTCGGCGATGACACGTCCGCGCAGCTTGCCGCCGCGACGGTCAGCCTGAGCGGTGATTACAGCAGCGGCTTTACCGGCACCGTGTCCGTGGCGGTGCCTTAGGACGCATTGTCCTCCCCCGTTTCGCAGGGGAGGATCGGGTCGGTTTTCAATCTGGGAGTGGCAATCAGTTGCCGACGTAATAGGAAGCGCTGTTGCCGGTGGCGTGAGCGGTCGAGACGATGGTGCGGCCGCGCCCAACGCTCGCTGTCGCCGTGGCGCTGACGTCGGAATTGTTGACCTGGGTATTGTCCACGCCCATGTCGGCCTTGCAGCTCGAACAGGCGTAACCGATGGCCGAATTGCCGACCGCATCGGCGGTGACATAGCCGTCCCAGCCTGTATTGCCGTCGAAAGAGGCGATGACATCGACGCCGCCGGAAGACAACTGGTTGTTGTCGATACGGACGTACCTGTCGTTATTGCCGGCGGCCAGGCTGTTGCCGATGCCGGAAGCGGTGGCGAAGACCTGACCGTATTCGTCGGCCTCGATCACGGCCTGCGACTGGACAAGGCCGGCCTGGGTCTGGCTGTTGGTGACGACCATGGAGCCGCCGGCGTTCTGGATATTGACGTCGTTGCCGGTCGCCGCCGCATTGGCCTGCATGTTCCAGACATTGCCGGCATAGACTTCGGCACGCGCCTGGGTCATGGCTGATTGGGTTTGCGTGATATCGTGCTCCTGCGAGCCACGATCATCGCTGTAGGCGCCGTAATAGTTATTGGTCGCCATGGCGTTATAGGCGTTGGGCGAAGGGGAGTAATGCACGATCGCCGAAGTGTTGGAATGGGCTTCGCTATCCGATGACTGCCACGATTTTGAATCGAGGCGGCCATTGGTCACTTCGTAGGCTGTGTGGTTGACCACGGTGGTGGCGTCGCCTTCGCCGCTGATATAGATGGCGTTGTTCGGCGCTGTGACATGGGTGCTTGCGGCCACCTGATCGGCGGTCGATGACTGGCGCGTATCGGCGGTCAGGTGCGCGCCATTGGTCACGCCGGACTGATAGTTGGCGATGGCCTGGCTGGTGGCGTAGACCGGCGTGCCGAGCGACAGGTCCTCGTCGCCGGTGTTGGTGCCGTTGATGTGCGTGTCGGCGGTTATCCGTCCCTTGTTGAACTGGAACGAATAGAGCGTGGCGTCGTAATCGACATTGCCGACCTGAAGATTGTTGCCTGTCGCGGACGTATCCGCCGCGGTCAGACCGTCGTTTTGCTCGACATTCAGCGTCTGGATGGCGCTGATCGGGTTGTTCTGATCCTGATGGCTGGTGATCTGTCCGTCAGGGATTTCCTGACTAGTAGCGGCTGTCGCCGTCAGAAGCAGCACGGCCGCGAGGCTTGTCGGAAGCGACATTCTGCCAACGGTTGGGGTCTGCGCGCGTACCGGCATTGTTTGTCTCCAGGTTATCGTAAGCCGGGGTCAGGCCACCCGTGGCGCCCAGCGTGTCATTATAGAGAAAGTCGTTTCGTGGATCGAGGCAGACGTCCGGACCCGGCGCGCCATAGAGGTTGGCCATGAATTCCAGTGTGGCGCGCTCGATCATGGCGCGGACGGCAAGCTGCATCGGTTCCAGCGCGCCCTGGCCGCCGGAGATATCGAAGATATTGCCGTTCAGCACGTCGAACACGCCAGCCTTCACTTCCTTGCCGACGATCTGCTTCTGGTAGGAGATGACATCGACCACCTCCAGCGTGCGGGTATCGACGAGACGCAGATCGAGCGCCACGTTCATGACCAGGGTGCGGCCGTAGAGCAGGCCCTTGGGGCCGGTGTCCTTCGTGTCTCCGGCATAGGCGTCGACGCCGGAAGAGCGGATATTGTTGTTCAGTTCGGTGATGCCGCCGACGATGAAGAAGTCGGAACCGGCCACCTGGCCGGCCATGATCTTGCGGTAATCGGCCGGACGGGTCGGGTTGGCGACGGCATCGTCGGTGATCAGCTTGTTGTTGGCGTATTTCAGTTCCAGTTCGCCGACCGAGGTATCGAAACGCTCGACCTGACGGGCACCGGCCTTGGCAAGCGCGGTCATTGCCATAAGCGACGCGCCCTGGGTGATTTCACGGCCGCCGTCCAGCGAGGCGCGGCCGGTGTAATCGGAGATGCGGCCAACGGCTAGGCGCGGCGAGGCCAGGCGGTGCGAGCGGGCATAAGAGCCGAGGCAGACCAGCGCGTCGGAATAGGCGGTCGGGTTGGCGGTCACCGGGGGCTTGCCGATTGGAGTCTTGTAGTTGCCCTGGTCATTGACGCCTGGCGTGGTCATGCAGCCGGTGAGAGCGACGCTGAGGGCAGCCAGGCTGGCGATCGTTACGGCCAGCTTTTTGCCGGTTTTCATTTGGGTCATATGTGCCATTAGTTTATATCTACGTTTCCGGTGAGATCCGTTCCCGTCGCGCCGGTGGCTGTAGAACCGTTGGCGGTCGCGGTGACGTTGCCGTTGTTGGTTTGATTATTGTGTACGATGACCGTGTTATAGCTGCCGTTGACGACCACGGAGAGACTGTTGCCGATGGCGGTGGCCCCGCCCAGCGCGCCGGCGCCGGAATAGGAATCGCCCGCGCCGAGCGTTTTGGAATAGGCGTAGACGCTGTTGTCGGTGCCGGTGACCATCATGCCGTCAACCAGAACGCGGTTGCCGTTGGCGTCGCGCGTCGAGGGATCGACGGCGGTCTGCATCTGGTGAAGGCTCAGGCCGTAACCGGCCTGAAAGGAAGCCGAACTCGTGCTCATGCTCTGGGCGTGCGCCGTGCCGCAAAGGGCGGAAGCGCTCAGGGCGCTCATCAGAAACAGGGGCTTCAATATAGTCATTCGCATGCTCCAGCCTGGACGACATCGCCGCAGACGCAGCCATGGCCAGCAATTTAGGTGCCACTTTGGGAGCCAACCCTAAAAATTAGGTGTATTTTTTCTGGAATTGACGCATTAAATTCAATTTTATGGGTTTTTGGGCGTCGAGCCGGCTGATTTGCCCCTGTTAAATGGGGAAAAGCAGGGTCATATATGACCAAAATGAACCGTTCTAATTGAAAATATTCCGAGAAGTCCCGAAATATGACAGATGACGCCGAGCAGCCCGATCTGGCGCCCCGCAAAGAGCCTGCTTTCAATGCGCCGCTGATGGCTGTGGTTCTGCCATTGCTGATCGTGGGCTGTTACGCCTTGCAGATATCGGGCGGGCCGGCTTTGAACAGGGCTTTGCAGGATAGCTTCGCCCTGTCGCCGGTTTTGCTGAGGCAGGGCAATTTCGAGCTGTTGTTCACGCATATCTTCCTGCACGGAAGCTGGACTCATGTGCTTTTTAACGCGGTGGCTTGTCTGATCTTCGCCACGCCGGTGATCCGGGCGTTCGGCAAGGGGGCGGGGGCGGCCCTGTCCTTTTTCGCCTTCTTTTTTCTATGTGGAATGGCGGCCGGGCTTGGTTTCTGCCTGCTCAACCTGTCGTCGGCGGTGCCCGTGGTCGGCGCTTCGGGCGCTATCTATGGCCTGATCGGCGCCTCCAGTCGGATCGCCGGCGTGCGTGGCGCGAGCGGCGGTATTGTGCCGCTGACCAATTCACGCGTCCTGAGTTCAGCCGCAGTGTGGATCGGCATCAATCTGGCGACGGCCCTGCTCCCCTTCGTACTGGGCGGACCGGCCGTGGTCATTGCCTGGCAGGCGCATATCGCCGGCTATGTGTTCGGTGTCCTCGTGATCGGCCACTGGTTGAAAGCGTTTCATCCCGGATTCTTCACGAGAAGTTGACGCTCGTTATGCGCATTTGAATTGATTTTCCACAGGTTGAGCGCAGGCTGATCCTCCCATTAATGCGAGCGCCACAAGGCGTCGGAAATGCCAAACGTCATCCGGGGAGGGTGGTTCATGCTGATAAACCAGTTGCTGAGTACAAAGGGACGGGAAGTCTATACGGTGACGCCCGACGACACGCTCTCATCGGTGGCGGCGCTGTTATATACCCGGAAGGTTGGCGCCTTTATCGTTCTGGATCGCATGGATCGCGTCGCTGGCATCGTCTCGGAGCGGGATATCATCCGGGCCATCGCCACGTCCGGCGGTCAGGCGCTGGGGCAGCCGGTCAGCAATATCATGACGCGTGAAGTCTTCTGCGCCAATCCTGGTGAAACGATCGAGGCCCTGCTGGGGCATATGACCGATCGCCGAATCCGCCATCTGCCCGTCATGGAGGGGGAGAGGCTGGTCGGGATTGTGTCGATCGGCGATCTGGTCAAGGCCAAGATCGCAGCAACCGAGCACGAGGCTCAGACCCTGAAGGCCTATATCACGGCGGGCTAGCGGCATTTCGAGTTTATAAGGAATCAATTAGCGCTTGCCGCCTCTCTGAAAAGGGATTAAAAAGGCGCCTCTTCTGAGTCTTGTATGTTCAGCGTGGATTGTTCTTCGGAATTGTCCAGCGTGGATATATTGTCTTCTTCCGGTGGATAAGGCGGCGGCTCGGTTGACACGGAGTGGAAGCTTCCTCTAGAAGCGCCGCTCTGGTTATCTAGGAGCAGTCTTTGTTCTAAGGATAACGGGTTGAGTTTCGGTTTTTGATGTGTTGAAAAACATTTTAAAAATAGAGTCTTGACTGATATAATTGAGCGGTTATATACGCCGCTCCGCTGACGATGTGTCCGGGTTTATTCGGGTTGTTTTGGCGGTGATTGGTGTTGAGAAAACTTTTTAAAAAGAATTGCTTGACACTAA